>Ga0255334_1000078_pt1 | contig 115230 bp, 127 predicted proteins | sample EtOH5_35cm_T3_12_FD_202080 | JGI IMG/M metagenome (GOLD analysis project Ga0255334, IMG submission 202080) | Sandy soil microbial communities from University of British Columbia, Vancouver, Canada - EtOH5_35cm_T3_129 | ecosystem: Engineered > Artificial ecosystem > Sand microcosm >...
TCTTCGACGCCGTACTGGATCAGTGGCTTGTTTACCACCGGCAGCATTTCTTTGGGCATGGCTTTAGTCGCTGGCAGGAAGCGAGTACCGTAACCGGCTGCTGGGAACAAGCATTTCTTGATCATATAAGTCCTTGATAGGGCTGTGTGTACGAGTTTCGGCGCAGTCTAATCAGGCGGCGTGCACCTTACAATGCCCCCGCGCTGGCTAACCGATGCCATCATAGAGAAATATTCTCGCGGATAGTTCCCGAGATAACTCCGCAGCCTTTATAGATAGCACAGACCATCAGATCTGCACGGCCGCGAATCCTACACCTTCAGCACCCGTTGAGTGCATTTGGCGCTATCATTGCGCGATTGAACCAGCCAACGAGGCAGATAGATGTCGGAAGCAAAAAGTGTCAACGGGTTCCTGATCAATCAGGCGAAAGACGGCCAGTGGTGGGTAGACAGTGCAGGCGGCGAAAATATCGCCGGGCCTTTCCCTACCGAAGCGTTGGCGATTGAAGTGGCATCCGTTCTGGAGCTCGAACACCCAGCCCCGAAGCGTCGCGGCAAGGACAAGTCCTGAGAAGTACCGGACTCGGCCCAAGCCCTGCCTTACGCGGGGCTTTTTTGTGATTGCCTGAAACTAAGTGGCCATTCGCTATAACCTTTTGATGCCAGCGCTGTCACAGGCTCAGCCCCTTCATCCTGACGACGACAACGACATGATTAAATTCTTGCCACTGATTGCGGCACTGGCCCTGAGCGGCTGCGCCACTTCCGAAACGACCTACCTGAACAACGGCGAGCAAGGCCTGGCCATCGACTGCTCCGGGGAAGCCAATTCCTGGGCGACCTGCTACGAAAAAGCCGATGCCTCTTGCGCCGGCACCGGCTATCGGATCGTCGGTACCGACGGAACACCTTCGACCAAGGAAAGCGACAAGACGCTGGGCGTCGACGTCGGCAACTACAAGAACCGCAGCGTCGTGGTGGTCTGCAAGTAAGGCGCCCTGCCCTACATGTGAATTTCGGCGAACTTGATCCCGAGACCGCGCACCGTCTCGATCAATTCATCGAGGCTACTGAAGGATTCGACTTCATCGTTTTCATCCACCAGAAAATAACTGCGCCCGGCGCTTTTCTTGAAAAACACGATCCATTCGCCCGGATTCGCCGGATTCTGAATCACGTGGGTGGCAGAGATGTGACCCTCTGCATGGCGCTGCTGTACCTGCTCTCGCTTCATGCTCGACTCCAGAAATGACAATGCCGCCAAAGCGCTGCTTTGGCGGCATCGTGCTGACGGGCGACAGTCTATCAGCCGGAAATGCACGCCGTAGCGGCATTGCGTACATCCATGGGGCGCAACGGTACATTGGAGATACGCTCATGCAATTTGATGCTGCTGCCAGTGGAGCGGTCTTCGATATCAAATACCGCGGCCGGCCCCGACGAGAACTTCTGCGGCACGATGACTCGCATACCATCCTTGTGCGGCTCGACTTGCAGGGCTCCCCGGCTGCCGGCCAGTTTTTCGGTCAGGCATTGCGCGTACTCATGAGGCTTCTTGCCTGAAATTACGTTCATGGTCGGTAGCGACTCATTGATCTCCGAGACACTCGCACAACCACTCATCGCTATTGCCATAGGCAGGAACAGCACACCCCACTTCATACAACACCTCCGATAAAGACACTCCGACAGTACAAATACTGTTTTTCTCCGAGGCATGCTGCATTTATCGCTCATAGAATTCCGAATAACTGTTTTTAATTGTCAAAGCAGACCACGACGACCGGATAATAACCCGTTCGGGCTGATAAACTGCGCCAATCGCACATGCTATCGTTTTGATTTTGTAGAAAAAGCCCTTCTGGAGGCGCCTCATGAAATTTATCCACCAACGCGAGCACCTCAACGAAGACGACATCGTCGTCATTCAATGCTCCCAAACATGCAATATCCGCTTGATGAACGACGCCAATTTCCGCAGTTTCAAAAATGGCGGCCGCCATACTTATCACGGTGGTGCATTCGACACCTTCCCAGCCCGGATTACTGCACCGAGCACCGGTTTCTGGAACATCACCATCGACACGGTCAACCGCCGACCGATCAGCGTGACTCGCAAACCGACCCTGACTCACACCATCAAGATCATCCGCCGCTCCAGCACGAAACTGAGCTGAGTGACACCCAAACACCAAGACAAGCAGGTATGACCGTGGCTCAAACGACCAAGTACGTCATCAAGTACAAACTCAATGGTGAGCGTCGCTTCGAATTTGCCCAGCTTGAAAAAGGCACCGAAGAAGAAGCCAAGGCCGCATTGGATGCTCTTCATGGTTCGAGCGAAGACGTCATCAGCGACATCAGCGTCAGCAAAGCGCTGTAACAGGATCCGGAGCGACAACATGGATGGACGTCTGCTCCTGTCTCTGGAATTCAACCGCAAGCGCCGGAGTGTCAACGAAGTCCACGCTCCCTAGACTGGCCACCTCAACCTTTGGTTAAGGAGTCAGAACATGTCTACTTCCTCGATTCGCTTCATCAGCGGCACTTCCAGCCTTGGCGTCTTGCTGCTGGCGTTCAGCGCCGAGGGTTTGTGTGCACTGCTGATCGGTGATGATCTGGCAATGCTGGAACGCGATCTTTCGCAACGCTTCCCCGGCCAACAAGCACCGCAGCGCGATGAAAGCTTGATGCCTGCGCTGGAGCAAACCCTGCGCCACCTCGAAGACCCGCGCACCACTCTGGATTTGCCGCTGGATCTGACAGGCAGCGTGTTTCAACAGCGAGTCTGGGATGCCCTGCGGCAAATACCCATGGGTGAAACCGCCAGCTATCTGGAGATCGCGCGACAACTGGGTCAACCCACGGCTTTTCGGGCGGTGGCCAATGCCTGCGGAGCCAACCCGCTGGCGGTGATCGTGCCGTGCCATCGAGTACTGCGTCAGGATGGCAGCCTTGGCGGCTACCGTTGGGGGCTGGAGCGCAAACGGCAACTGCTGGATCGTGAGGCGCAGCGATGAGCGAGCGTTCTCTCGATGAACTGGACTGGGAAGCGCTGGCACAGCAACTCGATCAGGATGGCTGCGCGATCATCCGGTCGCTTTTAAGCGACGAGACGTGCGATGAAATCAGCGCTCTGTACGCCAGTCCCGAACCGTTTCGCTCGCAAGTGATCATGGCTCGTCACGGCTTTGGCCGTGGCGAGTACAAATACTTCAAATACCCGTTGCCGGATATCGTCTCCCGTTTGCGCAGTGCGCTCTATCCTCGATTGGTGCCCATTGCCAATCGCTGGTACGAGCACATGAACCTGCCAACTCGTTTCCCGCAAACCCATGAGGAATTTCTCGACCGCTGTCATGCCGCCGGTCAGGAACGCCCGACGCCGTTGTTGCTGCAATATGGACCGCAGGACTACAACTGCTTGCATCAGGACCTGTACGGCGAACACGTCTTCCCGCTGCAAGTGGCGATTCTGCTGTCAGAGCCGGACGACGACTTCACCGGCGGCGAGTTCGTGCTGACGGAACAGCGCCCGCGGATGCAGTCGCGCCCTCAGGTCATTGGCCTGAAGAAAGGCGACGGGCTGATCTTTGCCGTCAACCAACGACCGGTCAAAGGCGTTCGTGGCTATTACCGAGTCACCCTGCGCCACGGCGTGAGTCGCCTGCACAGTGGAAAACGGCATACCCTTGGAATCATCTTTCACGACGCGCTATGACCCCATGAACCCGCTCACCTTCGACTTGTTTGCCGACGCGGAACCCGAGCAGCAACCCAGGCTCGATCATATCGGCGAACAATCCTGCGTCCTCAGAGGCTTTGCCCTGCCCTGGCTGGATCAGTTGCTGCCCGCACTGGACACGGTTCTGGCGGCGGCACCGTTTCGGCAGATGATCACGCCCGGAGGTTTTACCATGTCGGTCGCCTTGAGCAGTTGCGGCGTGCTGGGCTGGACCACCGACCGCAGCGGTTATCGCTATACCCGCGATGATCCACTGACCGGAAAACCCTGGCCGAAAATGCCCGAGGTGTTTCTCGAACTGGCACAAGCGGCGGCCCGGGAAGCGGGGTTTGCGGATTTCACGCCTGATTCCTGCCTGATCAACCGCTATGTTCCCGGGGCCAAGATGTCGTTGCACCAGGACAAAGACGAAGCTTCCTACGCAGCGCCCATTGTTTCAGTGTCTCTGGGATTGCCGGCGATGTTCCTGTTCGGCGGCTTCGAACGCAGCGATAAAAGCCAACGAGTACCGCTGCTCCATGGCGACATCGTGGTTTGGGGTGGCGTGGATCGCTTGCGTTATCACGGGGTCTTGCCGATCAAGGACGGCCAACACCCGCGACTGGGAGAACAACGGATCAACTTCACCTTTCGTACCGCCGGATAAAGCCTTCGAATTCGACCGCAAGACCCGGGGTGCAGCGACCCCGTCGGCTGGTTAATCTGCATGAAACAGGTCAGGACATGAAGCCATGACAAGCCATCCGACAAAGATTGCCACCGAGAACGATCCTCGCTGGGCCGCCGTCGTCGCGCGTGATCCCCGGGCAGACGGACAGTTTGTATACGCGGTGAAAACCACCGGCATTTACTGCCGCCCCAGCAGCCTGGCGCGTTTGCCGAAACCGCAGAACGTCGAGTTCTTCGATACGGCCGAACAGGCCCAGGCGGCGGGTTATCGCCCCAGCAAACGAGCCGCGAAGGATCAAAGCGACATCGCCGCGCAACACGCCGCGACCGTGGCGGCCGCTTGCCGCCAGATCGAAACCGCGGAGAATCTGCCTGTCCTGAGCGAACTGGCTGTTGCAGCGGGCCTCAGTAGTTTTCACTTCCATCGGGTGTTCAAAGCGGTGACCGGTCTGACGCCCAAGGGTTACGCTGCGGCCCACCGTTCACGCAGGGTCCGTGAGCGCCTCGCGGACGGAGACTCGGTGACCGACGCGCTGTATGACGCCGGCTTCAACTCCAACAGCCGTTTCTATGAATCCGCCGATCAGCTATTGGGCATGAAACCCGGTGATTACCGTGCGGCCGGTCAGAACAACGACATTCGTTTTGCCGTCGGCCAGTGTTCCCTGGGCGCGATTCTGGTGGCGCAGAGTGAGCGTGGTGTTTGTGCGATCCTGCTGGGCGATGACCCGCACCAACTGGTCTGCGATCTGCAGGACAAGTTTCGGCGCGCCAATCTGATTGGCGCCGACCAAGCGTTCGAGCAACTGATCGCCAAGGTGGTTGGTTTTATCGAAGCGCCGGCCCTTGGCCTGGACTTGCCGCTGGACGTTCGCGGCACCGCTTTTCAGGAACGGGTCTGGCAAGCCCTGAGGGAGATTCCCGTCGGCTGCACCGCCAGCTACGCCGATATCGCTCAGCGAATCGGCGCGCCAAAAGCGATGCGCGCCGTGGCTCAAGCCTGCGGCGCGAACAACCTGGCGGTGGCGATTCCGTGCCACCGCGTGGTGCGCAGCGACGGCAACCTGTCGGGCTATCGCTGGGGTGTGGAGCGCAAGCGTCAGTTGCTTGAGCGCGAAAACCCGTCTGAGTCCTGAATGCCGATATAGACCGAGACTGAATCCGGGCTGGTATAGACCTCGAAGTCTGTGGCGAACGAACGGCAAACCTGCGGGTTGTCCTTAAAGTAAGCCCAGATCAGGCCCCACGCCTGAATGACGCAGTCCGGCATCGCTCCTTTGGCGCTGAACACCAGGTAATCGCCTCCTTCCACCTGAATCTGCGCAAAGCCCTCCGAGGGCGCAGTGACCGCCACACCCGCCGTCACATCGAAGTGGCCTGAAGCATCGGACTCGTAGTTGGAGTAGACGCCGTACATGAAGGAATCCGGCTGTTTGTGGGGGATCTTGTCGAAAATCCCCTCAACGAAGAATTGTTCCCACATCGGACCGATGCGCGCAGTGCCTGGTTGCTGCTCTGCGGCATTGCAAGTGCGCACTTGCAGGCCCGAGACGCTAAAGGGCCGTACTTCACGCTGCTTTACATCCATGGTCAATAGTCCTTGTCTCTGTCATTTGTCTGTTTGAATTATGGTGCAACAGTCAACGATTGACGTCGACCACCACCCGACCACGCAACTGACCAGCGAGCAAACGCGGTGCGGCCTCGATCGTTTCACTCAAACCGATTTCGTGACTGATCAACGGCAGCAAGGCGAAGTCGAGATCCTTGGCCAGACGATTCCAGGCCAGTATCCGCTTGGCTTTGGGTTGAGTCACGCTGTTGATCCCGGCCAGGGTCACGCCACGCAAAATGAACGGTGCGACTGAAGCCGGGAAGTCCATGCCTTGCGCCAAGCCACACGCGGCGACAGTGCCGTTGGCCTTGGTGCTGGCACAGGCGTTGGCCAGGGTGTGACTGCCGACCGAGTCGATGACCGCGGCCCAACGCTCCTTGGCCAAGGGCTTGCCCGGTTCGGACAGCGTGGCGCGGTCGATGATTTCGCTGGCGCCCAGTTGCTTGAGGTAATCGTGCTCGGAGGTTCGGCCGGTGGATGCAACCACCCGATAGCCGAGCTTGCTCAGCAGTGCGATGGCGAAACTGCCTACACCGCCATTGGCGCCGGTGACCAACACTTCGCCTTGCTCCGGCGTCACGCCATTATGTTCCAGCGCCAGGATGCTCAGCATCGCCGTGTAACCCGCCGTGCCGATGGCCATCGCTTGCGCCGCAGTGAACTCTTTGGGTAGCGGAATCAACCAGTCGCCATTCAAGCGAGCCTTCTGCGCCAGTCCGCCCCAATGTCCTTCACCAACACCCCAGCCATTGAGTACGACCTGATCACCGACCTTGTAGTCTGGATGCTCGCTGGATTCGACAGTGCCTGCCAGATCGATCCCCGGCACCATCGGGAATTTTCGCACCACCGGGCTGCTGCCGGTGATCGCCAGGCCATCCTTGAAGTTAAGCGTGCTGTACGCCACACGCACAGTCACATCGCCCTCGGGCAGTTGATCGTCATTGATCTCTTGCAGTGTGGCCCGGTAACCGCTGTCGTCTTTATCGATCAAAATGCCTTGGAACATTGCTGCCTCCAGATGGAATCACTCAGTTGTCGTGCCGTTGAAATAACATATAGCAACATTTCACCGTACTCGACTTTAAGCCAAGAGTGACACACGGAACAAAAACTCGACTGGCCTTATGTCAGGCATAGCTGTTACAAAATCGGTCCTACCGTCCCTGCCCTGTTATGACGTCGGAGAACCCTTCAAATGAGCAAATGGCCAGACACTCGCATTCTTGACCTGCTCGGCATTGAGCTGCCGATCATCCAGGCGCCCATGGCCGGCGCGACCACTTCGGCCATGGTTATCGCAGCCAGTAATGCCGGCGGCCTGGGCTCGATGCCCGCCGCCATGTTGAGCATCGATCAGTTGCGCGAGGAGCTGAAAACGATTCGCCAACACACTCAGCGCCCGATCAACGTCAACTACTTCTGCCATCAGCCGCCCGCCGCCGATGAGCAACGCGCTCGAGACTGGAAGAATCTGCTGGAGCCCTACTACCGGGAACTTGGCGTGGACTTCGACGCGCCGACGCCGGTGTCCAATCGAGCACCGTTCGATAACGCGGCCTGCGAAGTGATCGAAGAATTTCGCCCCGAAGTCGTGAGTTTCCACTTCGGCCTGCCGGAAAAGTCCCTGCTGGACCGCGTGAAAGCCACTGGGGCGAAAGTGCTCTCCTCGGCCACCACGGTTGATGAGGCCATTTGGCTCGAACAGCACGGTTGTGACGCAATCATTGCCATGGGGTACGAAGCCGGCGGCCATCGGGGCATGTTTCTCAGTGATGATCTGAGCAGCCAAGTTGGGATCTTTGCGCTGGTGCCGCAGATCGTTGATGCGGTGAAAGTACCGGTGATTGCTGCCGGCGGGATTGCCGATGCACGAGGCGTCGCGGCAGCGTTCCTGTTGGGGGCTTCGGCGGTGCAAGTGGGCACGGCGTATTTGTTCACGCCAGAGGCCAAGGTCAGTGCGTCTCACCACAAGGCGTTGCGCACGGCCAAGGAAAGTGAAACCGCCGTCACTAACATTTTCACCGGACGCCCGGCGCGCGGCATTCTCAATCGGGTAATGCGCGAACTCGGACCGATGAGCGCCAAAGCACCGGCCTTCCCGCTGGCGGGTGGTGCGCTGATGCCATTGCGGGCCAAGGGAGAAGCGGATTTCAGCAATCTCTGGGCAGGTCAGGCATTCACCCTGGGCGTTGAAATGACCACGGCTGAACTGACCCGGAAGTTGGCTGAGGAAGGATTGGCCAAGTTGGTGGGTCACTAAGACACGCCCGTGTAGCAGCGGCCGAAGGCTGCTACAGGTTCAGCGTGGCCTCAATAACGCGCATTCAGTACGTTCCGTTTGCAGGCATTTCGCTATATATTCCGCTATATAGCGTTTACTCCCCCCTCGCTGCACAGGCCTACAACGGAGCCGTTTCATGACCATTCGTGCCTCACGTTTTGCCCCCACCTGCCTGGCAACCCTGATCGCAGTGTTCGCTTTCGGGTCCGCCCAGGCGGACGAAGTCCAGGTTGCCGTCGCCGCCAACTTCACTGCACCGATTCAGGCGATCGCCGCCGATTTCGAAAAAGACACCGGGCATAAACTGGTCGCAGCTTATGGTGCAACCGGCCAGTTCTACACCCAGATCAAGAACGGCGCACCGTTCGAAGTGCTCCTCTCGGCGGATGACACCACCCCGCAAAAACTCGAAACCGAAGGCGACACCGTCAAAGGCTCGCGTTTCACCTACGCCATCGGCACCCTGGCGCTGTGGTCGGCCAAGGAAGGTTACGTCGATGCCAAGGGCAAAGTGTTGAGCGACAACCAGTATCAGCACCTGTCCATCGCCAACCCGAAAGCCGCGCCTTATGGTCTGGCCGCCACTCAGGTGCTGGCGAAGCTGGGCCTGACCGACAAGGTCAAAACCAAGATCGTTGAAGGCCAGAACATCACCCAGGCCTACCAATTCGTCTCCACCGGCAACGCCGAACTTGGTTTTGTGGCCTTGTCGCAGATCTACAAAGACGGCAAAGTCACCGGCGGCTCGGCCTGGATCGTTCCGGCCAACATGCACGACCCGATCAAACAAGACGCGGTGATCCTCAACAAGGGCAAGGACAACCCGGCTGCCAAGGCGCTGGTTGACTACCTCAAAGGTCCGAAAGCCGCCGCTGTCATCAAATCCTACGGTTACCAACTCTAAATGACGCTATCGAGTGCTGACTTTTCCGCCATCTGGCTGACCCTGAAACTGGCGTCGCTGACGACAGTCATCCTGCTGGTCATCGGCACTCCGATTGCGTTATGGCTGTCGCGCACCCGCTCGTGGTTGCGCGGCCCGGTCGGGGCGATCGTCGCCCTGCCCCTGGTACTGCCGCCAACGGTGATTGGCTTTTATCTGTTGCTGGCGCTTGGCCCTAACGGGTTTGTCGGCCACTTCACCCAATCACTCGGCCTCGGCACCCTCACCTTCAGTTTTGCAGGGCTGGTGATTGGCTCGGTGCTCTACTCGATGCCGTTCGTGGTCCAGCCACTGCAAAATGCTTTTTCCGCCATCGGCATTCGCCCATTGGAGGTGGCCGCGACCTTGCGCGCCACTCCCTGGGACACGTTTTTCAGCGTGATCCTGCCGCTGGCCCGCCCCGGGTTCATCACTGCGGCTATTCTCGGTTTCGCCCACACCGTGGGTGAATTCGGCGTGGTGCTGATGATCGGCGGCAACATTCCCGATAAAACCCGCGTGGTCTCGGTGCAGATCTACGATCACGTCGAAGCCATGGAATACGCCCAAGCCCATTGGCTGGCCGGGGCGATGCTGGTGTTCTCCTTTATTGTGTTGCTGGCGCTTTACTCCAGCCGTAAAACCAAAGCGGGCTGGAGCTGATCGATGATTCATACGCGTCTGAAACTGAAGTATTCAGGGTTCGCCCTGGAGGTGGATCTGCAATTGCCCGGCCGCGGCGTCACTGCGCTTTACGGCCATTCCGGTTCGGGCAAGACCACCTGCCTGCGCTGCATTGCTGGCCTGGAGAAGGCCGAGCAGGGTTTCATTCAAGTCAACGATGAAATCTGGCAGGACAGCGACAAGAAGATTTTCGTGCCGCCACACAAACGTGCGCTGGGTTACGTCTTCCAGGAAGCCAGTCTGTTTCCCCATCTGTCGGTGCTGGCCAATCTGGAGTTCGGCCTCAAGCGCATTCCTCGCCCACAGCGACGGGTCGACATGGCTCAAGCGACCGAACTGCTCGGGATCGGCCATTTGCTGGATCGCCATCCGCAGCACCTTTCCGGCGGTGAACGGCAGCGAGTCGGCATCGCCCGCGCCCTGCTCACCAGCCCGAAACTGTTGCTGATGGACGAGCCGCTGGCGGCTTTGGATAGTCAACGCAAAAACGAAATCCTGCCTTACCTGCAACGACTGCATGATGAGCTGGACATCCCGGTGCTGTACGTCAGCCATTCACAGGATGAAGTTGCACGGTTGGCTGATCACCTCGTTCTGCTCAGCAATGGCAAGGCGCTGGCCAGCGGCGCTATTGGCGAAACGCTGGCCCGTCTCGACCTGCCCCTGGCGCTGGGCGACGATGCCGGCGTGGTGATCGAGGGGCACGTCAGTGCTTATGATGCCGACTATCAGTTACTGACCCTGCAACTGCCGAACACGACCCTGAACATTCGCGTGGCTCACTCACCGATGACCCCGGGTCAGGCGCTGCGCTGCAAGGTTCAGGCACGGGATGTCAGCCTGAGCCTGCAAAGTGTCGAGCAAAGCAGCATCCTCAATCGCCTTCCGGTCACCGTGATCAGTGAAATGGGCGCGGACAACGCCGCCCACGTGCTGATCCGTCTGGACGCTGGCGGCACGCCGCTGCTGGCGCGGATCACCCGCTACTCCCGGGACCAATTGGGCGTGCACCCCGGCCAGCAACTCTGGGCGCAGATCAAGGCGGTGGCGGTGCTGGCGTAAATCCGCTGGCACCACTGCAACAGCGTGCGGTCAATGGCTGTAACGGCCCCTGATCCACCGCCAAGGACTACTGCCATGCCCGATACCGCGCTGCCCGATGTGCTGCCATCCGACCTGTATTACGTCGATGACACCCAACCCGGCATCACCCGCAAGAAACTGCGCGGCAAGTTCTGCTACTACGACCCTACGGGTCAGCGCATCACCGATCAAGACGAGATCAAACGCATCAATGCCCTGGCCGTACCGCCGGCCTACACCGATGTGTGGATCTGCGCCGACCCGTGCGGCCATCTGCAAGCCACCGGTCGTGATGCCAGAGGTCGAAAGCAATACCGTTATCACCCGCGCTGGCGAGAGGTGCGTGATGCCGATAAGTACTCACGTTTGCGGGACTTCGGCCTGGCCCTGCCGAAACTGCGCCAACAGCTTGAAACGCTGTTGGCGGCTCCCGGTTTCAGTCGCGACAAGGTCATGGCCACGGTCATCACCTTGCTTGATGCGACGCTGATCCGGGTCGGCAACTCCCAGTACGCTCGGGACAACCGCTCCTACGGCCTGACCACCCTGCGCAACCGTCACGTCGAGGTCAACGGCACCGCGATCCAGTTCCAGTTCCGTGGCAAAAGCGGCGTCGAGCACCAGATCACCGTGAAAGACCGACGCCTGGCGCGGATCATCAAACGTTGCCTGGAGATTCCCGGGCAAAACCTGTTTCAGTACCTGGATGAAAACGGTGAGCGACACACCGTCAGCTCCTCCGACGTCAACGCCTACCTGCAAACCCTCACCGGTGCCGACTTCACCGCCAAGGACTACCGAACCTGGGCCGGCAGCGCGTTGGCGTTGGCGGTGTTACGGGAACTGCAGTGGGAGCCCGAGTCGGATGCAAAGCGGCATGTGGTGGAGATGGTCAAGAACGTCGCCAAACAACTGGGCAACACCCCGGCCGTCTGCCGCAAGTGCTACATCCACCCGGCGGTGCTCGATGGTTTTCTTTTGGGTACGTTGGCTGAACTGCCCAAGCCTCGAGCACGCAAAGGGCTCAGGGCGGAGGAAGTCGGGCTGACGGTGTTTTTGGAGAAGATGATCGCAACCGTTGAAGCGACGAACTGACCTGCCTATTTTTTGCACGATCGCAAATGGCTTCTATAGTTGTTGTGAACCTGAATTAGCTGCGGTGACGCCATGGAAGACATTTTCGTTGTGAAGCGATGCAACAAGATCATCATCCATGGTCGCCGAGCCGGAGAAACCGATCATCCACCACCTGACGCCGCCGTCTGGTATCGCATCGCCGATACTCGTACTCGCGGCTTCATCGGGGACGGTTTCGATCGTGAAGAAGACGCCCTGCGTGAATGCCGGCAGCTGAATGCCAGGTCGCAAGTGACGGCCCGACAAGGCTGATGCTACCTGCCTTTCACGGGTCTATACTGAAGAACGGCTGAAGGATTAGCGACCCCATCGGCAGACAGCTCGCTCCCCGCGGGCTTTTTGCTGCCAGTCAAAGGTTTCTTGAACGGAGGTGTTTGCCATGTCCGAAAAAGAGTCCATCACCACACTGCTCACCCTGCTCGACTCCCGTCAGGCTCGCCTGGCAGCGGCATGCAAGGAAATTGCCGACTGGGTCGATCATCAAGGTGGGCACCCGACGGCCCTCAGAATCCGTGATCGTCTGAACGACATCGAGAAGGACACGCCACTGATTCGCAATACGCTGTCGTCGCTCAAACCTGTCGACCCGCCCCTGCCGCGGTTCAGATGATTCGATCTGGACAATCTCAAGGACACGGCCTGATTCAGGACGCATGAACGGCGACCTTATCGTCACCGGGTGCGTCCTTGCGTGAACGCTTTCTGCGGCATCCCCAACCCAGCCTGACGCTGGGCTTTTTTTATTACTGCGCAGCCTGTTTCACGCTGTGTTCACAACTCACGCCCTACAGTGACCGGACTCCTTTGAAGAATCCCCCTGGCCCGCCCGCATGCGGGCCTTTTTTTGTCCGCATTGCACAGACAACGAACGTTCACCGCACGCTGGAGGTCAAACAATCACACGTCACGAAGGAGGCGTCTTATGGTCACTCACTTCAAAATCGGCGGGCATCTGGCCTGCGGTCACAAAGGCAGCAAACTCGTTTCAACCAGCGAACTGACCCGGGTGAAATGCAGAAGCTGTCGCAACACCGACGCGTTCAAGGATGCGCGCAAAGAACAGCGCAACGCTGCACGCCGCGCCGCACGCAAAGCTAAAGTTACGCATACCGCCAATGACTGGCGCGCGGCCTGGGTCGAACGGCTCACCGCCATGGAAGGACGGCAACGATTGCCTCGTGGTTTCACCGGTCAGCCTTTCGTTTAGCTGACAGCATCGGCGGCGGAATCGAGTTCACTCGATCCGGCCGCTGGCGCCATGATTTCCAGCAACGACATGCGTTTGAAGGCCTCGACCCGCAACGCATCGCTGTCGGGGAATACCCGCAGCATCGCGTCGGCCAACAACCCGCCCGCAATACGACTCTCCTGCAGTTCCAACGCCATGAGCTGTTTGTCCGCCTGCATCCCGGACCAGGTCGGCCGGCGCGGGACTTTTCCGACTGTGTTCGGCGCACGGCTGCTACGGGCACCTGGCAAATAAGGGATGAAATCGAAGCAGCTTGGCGGCAAGCAGATTTCTCGACTAGGGTTCTATCGAATTGAAATGGCGCCGGCTGCGTTGGCGGGCCTTGATCAAGGAGGAGACCGATGACACCTATTCGTATTGCTGAGAAAACCTATCGCACTTGGTCCAGCCCTATCTTGCTTGAACTCAAAGAAAGACAGCATCAGCTCGATCCGGTAGCCCGCCAGGCCCTGCAAAATGTCTTGCTCGAGAGAAGGCTTGTCGATACCGGCAGCCCTTCTGGTGAAGATCGACGCGGCGCTAATCCAAGGGCTGGCGGGCCGGGTCAATAACTGCCACTGGCTAAAACAGCAAGCCAGTAACAAACAAGGGTTTGCATCAGCTATAGCTCGCAAACCCTTGATTTAATAGCATTCCTTACGCCGGAATCGACCTGGCACTCCGCGAGAGACCACCAAGAGGGGGCGTCACTCGCGCATGGCCGAGGAAGGCAGGCGGGTGTTCGATGCCCATCCGGGACTGCATCTGCCGCCCTATCTGCCCAAACGCGACGCGTCACACAGGGAGTATCAATGCATCAGGTTGCGCAATGTTATCTTGGCGTATGGAAGCGGCGTTTGATCCAGCACCGCTCAGGGCTTTCGGACAGCGAAACGGCCGTGCATTGGCTACAGACACCGCGACTGTTTGCCGACCTGCGAATCCCCCCCAATCCGCTCCCAAATCTGGCGTTCGAAGAACTCAGCCACTCTCAACGTCTGGTGCTGTGTGAACAGAAAGGTTTTGCCGGGGTAACCCAGATAGACGCCGACATTTGCCAATGGCATCGCAAAATGGATTATCAGCCGGCTAGTGGCGCTGAAGACATTGGTCGCATGCACTTTGAAACCAGTGAGTGCCTGATCGAAACCGCTCTGGACGAAAGTTACTACGAAATATGGGAACGCTTGCCCGACTCCCTCGGCGCTTGTCGTGGCCAATGGTTGCAAGCGATGGATGAGCCATCGCGTCAGGGCTGTCTGTTATTGGCCGGGGACTATTTTCTGTTCGCCGCCAGCCGTCCCACACCACTGACACCGGGCATTCATTTGCGCGAAACGTTCAGCCAATCCGATAGCTCAATAAACCCTGCTTCCCTGTTCGCCTGCGAACTGTCTTTTGGCCGGCATCACGCCGGGGAAACCCCATGGAAAATCGAGTGCTCAACACTCCCCGCCAAAACGGGCCAATGCCTGCTGCCAGCATCGGTGGACCCGTTTGCCCCGGATATTTTCGCCAATGAAGACGTCATGTCTTCACTTGGCACATTCATTCCAGCGGGCGGTTGGCGCTGTGCGCCTGATCCGTGAGACGTGAGACGTGAAGATTGCCCGACTTGCGCTGGCAGGGTTTGTAACGAAGGCGGCGGCCACTGGTCTACCCTGAATGTACAGCCGGAGGGTTCAACCATGTGCGGACGCCTTTCACAGTACCGGGGAATTCACGACTTCGTCGCGGCGCTCAGCATTCCCAACGCACTGATCAACTATGCCGGCGACCAGCCTTTCGAGCACTATAACGCCGCACCGACTACGCAACTTGCCCTCTTTCACCAAGAAGGTCAGTTTCTGCGGGCCGACATGGTTCGCTGGGGCTGGCGCCCACACTGGGCAAAAGATCGCGTCGCACCGATCAATGCTCGAGTTGAAAAAGTAGCCCATGGCCCATTCTTTAAAGCGATCTGGCCCCACCGGGCGATCATCGCCATCGACAACTGGTTTGAGTGGGTTTATGAAGGCGGACCGAAGAAACAGCCCTACCTGATTCGCCACCGTGACCGGACGCCAATCCTGTGTGCCGCAATCGGTCAGTACCCCGTCGCCGAGCATGAACCGAGCGAGCATGACGGCTTCGTTATCATCACTGCAGACAGCGCCGGCGGTATGGTGGACATTCATGACCGCCGCCCGGTGACGCTGTCACCCGAGCTCGCTCGCGAATGGCTGGTCCCCGCCATGCCGAAGGAGCGCGCCGAGGAAATTGTGCTGCTCCAGGGCGAGCCCACCGAGGCGTTTGAGTGGTACCCGGTGGACCGAGCTGTGGGCAATGTTCGAAATCAAGACCCCGAACTGATCGAGCCCATTGGAGAAATTACCAGCGGAGATGAGAAAGGTAACGGGCGATAGACCTGAAGATCAGGCTCTTGCCAGATGCAGTACCCGTTGGAATGACTACATTCCGATGGTGGCCCAACGCTTCAAGCGCCGCTGCCTGATGCTGCCGAAGAGGAAATTCTCGTAGGAAAGCGATTTTCGTTCCGGTCCTGAATGCCAAACCTGCTCCAAAACGTTTTCACACATCCTCGACCCGAAGCTGTCGGTCATGGCCTCTGGAATAGTCGGGGCAATTCAGCCCAAAGTCTGCCAATAGATGCTCGCGGATTGGGACTTGGGGCAGAGTCGAAATCACGCTGCTCTGTTATCGATCAACACTCTCGAAATAGAAGTTCCGATAACCACGGACAAACACCCAAAGGCCTGTTCGCAGAAATGGTCCGGTTACTGCGTCATGACCCAAGTAGCCCCCCCCGAAAGAACTACTAATGAGCAACAAAATATAAAAATGAACTATACCCAATAGGGCAAATCGCTACTGACTCCGGGACCTGATGCCATTTGAAGATCGTCGTCCCAGGAACTTCAACGTCAAACAGACCGAGAGATTCTGGTTATGGACGCTTTGAAAATCGCTGCCAGCGATGCAGTTCGAAATTGCTTTCGTACGACCCGTGAAATCGTCCCGTTCGATCAGACCGACCTTACCGATGTCGCCGTCGCCGTACTCTCGGTAGATGATTTGGCAGCAGGGGCGCTGGATTCTATCAAGCGAACCGGCTTCGATATCCCGATCTTCCTGGTGGCATCTCAGGGACGCAGCAATCGCTCCCTGGAGGTCTACAAACAGCTGCAGGATGTCATTTTGCAGGTTAACGGTGTCTTCGACTTGTCCAGCAACAATGCCGAGTACTACGGCAATCAACTGGAGACCGCAGCCAAAGCCTACGAAGAAACCCTGCTGCCGCCGTTCTTCGATGCGCTCAAACACTACACCGAGCAAGCCAACGCGACCTTTGCCTGCCCGGGCCACCAGGGCGGCCAGTTCTTTCGCAAACATCCGGCTGGCCGGCAGTTCTTCGACTTTTTCGGCGAGACCTTGTTTCGCGCCGACATGTGCAACGCCGACGTCAAACTCGGCGATTTGCTGATCCATGAAGGCCCGGCGCTGCTGGCGCAAAAACACGCCGCGAAAGTGTTCAACGCCGACAAGACTTACTTCGTGCTCAACGGCACCTCGGCGTCGAACAAGGTGGTGACCAACGCCCTGTTGACCCCGGGCGACCTGGTGCTGTTTGACCGCAACAATCACAAATCCAATCACCAGGGCGCGCTGCTGCAGGCCGGCGCTACCCCGGTCTACCTCGAAACCGCGCGCAATCCCTACGGTTTTATCGGCGGCATTGACGCCCATTGTTTCGAAGAAGACTACCTGCGCCAATTGATTACCGAAGTCGCGCCGGACAAAGCTCAACTTCCACGACCCTTTCGCCTGGCGATCATTCAACTGGGTACCTATGACGGTACGATCTATAACGCCCGGCAGGTGGTAGAGCGCATCGGCAAACTGTGCGACTACATCCTGTTCGATTCGGCGTGGGTCGGTTACGAACAGTTCATCCCGATGATGAAGGACTGCTCGCCCATGTTGCTCGATCTGGACGAGAACGACCCGGGGATCTTCGTCACGCAATCGGTGCATAAACAGCAGGCCGGTTTTTCCCAGGCCTCGCAAATTCACAAGAAGGACCGACACATCAAGGGCCAGCCGCGTTATTGCAATCACGCACGGCTGAACAACGCTTTCATGGCCCAGGCATCCACCAGCCCGTTTTACCCCTTGTTCGCCTCGCTGGATGTGAATGCGCGTATTCACTCAGGCCGCAGCGGCTTGCGCCTGTGGGACGACTGCGTGAAGTTCGGCATCAATGCCCGCAAGCTGATCCTGGAAACCTGCACCATGGTCCGTCCCTTCGTGCCGGACTCTATCGACGGGCGTCCATGGCAGGACCATCCGACCGACGCCGTCGCCGGCGACGTCCGTTTCTTTGAGTTCCATCCGAAGGATCGTTGGCATGCCTTCCCGGGCTATGCCGAGAAGCAGTACTTCATCGACCCGTGCAAGTTGCTGTTCACCACGCCGGGCATCGATCCAGTGGATGGCAGCTATACCGATTTCGGTATTCATGCCGGCATCCTGGCCAACTTCCTGCGCCAGAACGGCATCGTTCCGGAAAAGTGTGACCTCAACTCCATCCTGTTCCTGCTCACGCCGGCCGAAGACTGGGCAAAGATGAGCCATCTGGCGGCACAGATCGCGCGTTTCGAACGCTTCGTACATGACGACGCGCCCATGAGCCAGGTGCTGCCGGCCATCTACAACCAGCACGAGGAGCGTTATCGCAACTACACCATTCGCCAACTCTGCCAGGAAATGCACGACCTCTATCGGCACCACAACGTGCAGCAGTTGCAGAAGGAAATGTTCCGCAAGGAACACTTCCCGAAAAAGGCCATGAATCCACAGCAGGCGCAAATCGAGTACATCCGCGGCAATGTCGAGCTTGTGCCCCTGGCTGACGCCGATGGTCGCATTGCGGCCGAAGGTGCGCTTCCTTATCCACCCGGCGTGCTCTGCGTGGTGCCCGGGGAAATATGGGGCGGCGCGGTGCTCAAGTACTTCCTGGCACTGGAAGAAGGCATCAACCGCCTGCCCGGCTTCACACCGGAGTTGCAAGGCGTGTACCTGAAACAGGAAGGCGGTCGTACCCGCGCCTATGGGTACGTGCTCAAGGTCTGATGTTGCATTCTCAACATTGCTCAAGGAGATACGCATGAGTCACTCGCAAACCCGATTGCCAGACGATTTGGCACAGCGCTTTCCGGTGCTGATCGTGGCCAACATCCAGGAACATGACGACAGCATCATTCTGCGCAGCGCTCAGGCGATTGCTGCCGTCTTGCGTGAGCATGAGATGGAGGTGGAACTGGTCGGGTCGCTGGAGGAGGCAGACATCGCCGTCAGTGCCAACTCCGCCTACTGCTGCGCGATCATTGGCTGGGGCCTTTGCGAAAACAATCAGGACCAGGCGCTGAAGTTGATCCAGCTGATCCGTCGCCGCACGGCACAGTTGCCGATCATGCTAGGCATGAGTCAGGCACATCGTAGCCAGGTGCCGCTGGCTTTCGTGGAGAACATCGACGGCTTTATCTGGCTGCCCGAAGACAGTCCGGAGTTCATCGCTGGACGGGTCGAAGCCGCCGCCCGGCGTTACCTCGACAGTATTCTCCCGCCGTTCTTCGGCGCTCTGGTGAACTTCGCCGGCACCCATGAGTACTCCTGGCATACCCCGGGCCACACCGGCGGTACCGCCTTCATGAAAACTGCAGTGGGTCGTACTTTCCTCGACTTCTACGGCGAGCAGATGCTTCGCTCGGACCTGAGTGTTTCGGTCGGCGAACTGGGCTCGCTCAATGACCATTCCGGCCCGATTAATGAAGCGGAAAAATATGCCGCACGGGTGTTTGGCGCTGACTTCACCTTCTTTTCCGTGGGCGGCAGCTCCGCGAGCAACGAGATTGTCCTGCATTCGGCAGTGACCGATGGTGACGCTGTTCTGGTCGACCGCAACTGTCACAAGTCGTTGAACTATGCCTTGAACATGTCCGGTGCGGTGCCGCTGTACTTGCGTCCCCGGCGCAATGCGCGTGGTTTGATCGGACCGGTGCCGCTTAGCGAGCTGACGCCTGCGGCCGTCGCACAGAAACTCGCTGACAGCCCACTGGCAACCGACAAGACTGCCAGGCCGGTGCTGGCGGTACTGACCAACTCGACCTACGACGGTCTCTGCTACAACGTGCAGACCACCACCCGCGAACTGAGCCAGAGCGTCGACCGCATTCACTATGACGAAGCCTGGTATGCCTATGCCCGTTTCAATCCGTTGTACGAGGGGCGCTATGGCATGCATCGCGGCGAACGGCATGCCGACGACGCCACGGTGACCGTCACCCACTCCACCCACAAGTTGTTGGCGGCACTGTCCCAGGCCTCGATGATCCATATCCGCTCGGGCAAGGTGCCGGTCAAGCCGGCGCTGTTCAACGAAGCCTTCATGATGCACACCTCGACTTCACCGCAATACAGCATCATCGCGTCGACCGATGTCTCGGCGAAAATGATGAACGATGCCGGTGGTTACCTGACTGATGAATCCATTGATGAAGCCATTGCCTTTCGCCAGGCCATGGTGCGTCTGACCAACGAAATACAACAACGCAACGCCAAGGACTGGTGGTTCGGCGTGTGGCAACCGGACCAGATCGACGGCGTGCCTTTTGCTGACGTCGACCCGCAGGTGTTGCATCACGGCGACGCCTGGGTGCTCAGGCCGACGGCGACCTGGCACGGTTTCGGCGACCTGGGCAGCGATTACTGCATGCTCGACCCGATCAAAGTCACCGTACTCACGCCAGGGCAAACCCTTGAAGGGCAGATGGAGGACAGCGGCATCCCGGCTCCGCTGGTGTCGTCCTTCCTTTCCAGTCGCGGCATCGTGGTCGAGAAAACCGAACCCTACTCAATCCTGCTGCTGTTCAGTCTGGGGGTGACCAAGGGCAAATGGGGTTCGCTGGTGGCTGGGCTGATGGAGTTCAAGAAACACTACGATGGCAACTCTCCCCTTGAACAGGTGATGCCTGATCTGGTCGACAGCCATGGTGAGCACTACAGCAGCATGGGCCTCAAGGACCTGGCCGAAGAGATGCACCAGGACATGCTGGCCACGAAAATGCTGCACAACATGGATGCCGCCTACACCTTGCTGCCCGACCCGGTGTCCTCGCCAAGGGCGACTTTTGCCAGCCTGGTCAAAGGTGAAATCGAGCAGATTGCCGTACGCGATATGGTCGATCGCACCGTTGCCGTGCAGATCGTTCCTTATCCGCCGGGTATTCCACTGATGATGCCTGGTGAAAAAGCGGGCAATGACAAAAAAGCGATCGTCGACTACTTGCTGGCGATGGAGGCTTTCGATGGCCGGTTTCCCGGTTTTGAACATGACAACCATGGCGTCGAGATCGAACGCGATAGCCAGGGGCGCCCGACCTACAAGGTTTACGTAGTCAAGCAGTAAGCATTAGCCCCTGTCCGGCCGCGTGCTGCACGTTGCCGAACCCAGGTTCAAAACTTCGCACAAGGCAAGGAGTTTGCGATGGCTGATTCAAGCAAAAAAATGGGCCTGATGGGGCTCACGACGCTGGTAACAGTCAACATGATGGGCTCGGGAATCATCATGTTGCCCACTAATATGGCTCAGTTGGGGGCCGTGTCGCTGCTGTCATGGATTTTCACTGCAATCGGTTCGATGGCCATCGCCTACTGTTTTTCCCAGTGCGGCGTCTTTTGTTCGCGTTCAGGCGGCTTGTCCGCCTACACCGAGGAAGCCCATTCAAAGTCCGGCTTTTTCCTGTGTTCGTACCTGTACTTCCTGTCCCTGGCCATCGCCAACGTGGCCGTGGCCATCTCGGCGGTGGGCTACATGACGGCCTTCGTGCCCTGGCTCGGCACGGGTGCCATTCCGTTATGCGTCGGCACGATCGGGCTGATCTGGCTGACCACCTTCGCCAACTTCGGTGGCCCTGGCATCACCGGCAAGATTGGCGCTTTCACGGTGTGGGGCGTGATCATTCCGGTAGCCGGCCTGAGCATCATCGGCTGGTTCTGGTTCAAGCCGGATGTGCTGGCCGCCGCCTGGAATCCCAACAATCTGGCGATTTCCGAAGCCGTCAGCAAAGCCATACCCCTGACCCTGTGGGCATTCCTGGGCATGGAGTCCGCGGCCCAGGCCACCGATGCCGTGGAAGACCCCAAGCGCAACGTACCGCTGGCCTGCCTGTTCGGTACCCTCGGAGCCGCGGTGGTTTATGTGCTGTCGACCACCGTCATCCAGGGCATCATTCCCAACGATGAACTGGCCAAATCCTCGGCGCCTTTTGCGCTGGTCTACGCCACGATGTTCAGCCCGATGGTGGGCAATATCGTCATGGCCCTGGCGGTCATGGCCTGTGTCGGCTCGCTGCTGGGCTGGCAATTTACCCTGGCGCAAACTGCCAAGATGACGGCTGACCAAAATCTGTTTCTGAAGCTGTTCAGCAAGGTCAATTCCATGAATGCGCCCGTCATTGGCATGATCGTCTGCGGCGTGCTGCAGACCCTCATGGCTCTGTCGACCATCTCGCCCGATGCCGCCGCCCAGTTCAGCAAGCTGGTCAGCCTGGCAGCGGTCACCAACCTGATCCCCTATATCACTGCGCTGACGGGCCTGCTGGTGATCATGCACAAGGCAGGAGTCTCATCAGCCATTCACACGCGTAACGTGGTGGTTTTGTTGATTGCAGTCACGTACTGCTTGTACGCCCTGTATGCCTGCGGCAAGGACGCAGTCATGGGCGGCACCCTGGTACTCGCGGTCGGCTACCTGCTTTATGGATTCCTCGCCAAGCGCTTCACCGAAGCGCCAGCCACCAACCAGGCCAGGGCCGTAAACCCTTAGGCGCTGCCAACAGGACTGCACAGACAACTGCATACGGGGAAACCGGACATGAACGTACCATTTGCCACAACCACCAGGCTGCTGCTTGCCCTCGCTCTCTCGACGCTGCCGCTAATGGCCGGCGCCAACACCCTTGAACGCGTGCGCAGCAGCCACACCTTTACGCTGGGTTACATGCCGGACCTGGCGCCCTTCAGCAAACACGAAGGCGACAAGGCCAGCGGTTATGCCATCGACCTGTGCCTGAAAATCGCCGACAAGCTCAAGAGCGAGTTGGGTCTGCCCGACCTGAAAGTGCGCTATCAGCCGGTACAGGTTTCGGACCAGGTCAGTGCTGTGAGCCAGGGCAAGGTCGATATCCTCTGCACGCCGACTCCGCCAACCCTGGAGCGGCGCAAGATGATCAGTTACTCCATACCGATCTATACCGCTGGCCTCTCGGTCGTGGTGCGCAAGGATGCTGCCGCGCCTTTGCTCAATGTGCTCAACGGCCAGGTCGCTTACACCGGTCCGACCTGGCGTGCCAGCATCAACAATGGTCTGGCCAACCAAACCTACGCGACCCTTGAGGGAGGAGTGACTGAAGACTGGATTCGCGAACGGATGCGCCTGCTCAACGTAATCGCCTCGCTGGTGACCGTGGCCAACAACGACGAGGGCGTCAAACTGGTCGCCGAGGGCAAGGCCGATGCCTTTTTCTCAGAACGCATGCTGCTGCGCAACGAAATCACGAAGGAGGGCGCGGCCAGGAACCTGATGGTCCTGGACCGCATTTTCGAGTACTCGCCGGTGGCGATGATGGTGGATCGCAACGACGAAGACTTCCGCTTGCTGGTTGATACGGCCCTGAGCGAAGCCTATTCCTCCGGCGCCATAGAAAAGGGATACGACCAGTACCTGGGCGGTACTGACGATACCGTGAAAAAACTGTTCAGGATTTATGCATTGCCCAAGTGACATCGTCAGCAATAGGCCGCCTGCGGGCGGCCTTTTTCATATGGCTCTCATCCAGACACCACGAACTTCGACTGCAATCACCATGAATCGCGTCTGCCTGGAGATAGCCATGAGCACATTTGCAGTTTTCGGAATGAATGAACACTTCGGTGTCGCCCAACTCAGCAGCATGTTCGACTCCCTCCAGTACGCGGCTGATTACGCGGACCGCATCCGTAAGCTTGGGCGGTGTCGCGATGTCATTATCAGGGCGAAGATCAAGCTGCCGCAAATCGACTTGAGGCGCAAGTCGCCCACCAAACTTTCGTCGCTGGACTACTCGCCGGAATCGACAGCAGCCGCTTGACCCACCCTCACCTATTGCGTTGAGTACTGTTTTCAAGCCGAAAGATCAGGCCCAAGAGTCAAATCGATGTCTAGCCTCGCCAATGCTTTACCGCGAGCTAACGCCTCATTGAAGCTGTTGTACTTGGCATTTTCACGGATTACTTCAACCCGGCTTTCTTTGTTCTCTACAGCGATTCTAAGTCCTGTTGGCACAGAATCACTGTCGCTATCCCATTCGAAATCAATCTTCGCTTTAACGCCTCGATGCTCATAGACAACTGGGTACGGCCTATCCACTAACACCATTTCGATCTCCTTGATCCGGCTCCATGCCGGGCCGAACACAAATACCCCACTTCAACGAATCACGCCAGCCGGCGAGGATCACTTATGTTCACAGTAATCGATTTGTTTTCCAGGTTTGGCGGATTGACCCGAGGCGGGGTTGATGCCGGCCTGCAAGTACTCTGGGCAGCAAACCATTGGTCAGCAGCCGTTGAGTGGCACACGAAGAACAACCCGGACAAAAACCACTCAGAAACGAAAAAGGCCTACGCCGTTAAGCGTAAGCCCTTGATATTCATGGTGCGAAGCCGGGGTCGAATATACCATCTACAGGCCGCTATTTTACTGACTTCATCTATTATTAATCTCAGTACGTATACCTAAACGTATACCTAAAACGGGAAGTACCCTTATCTTCTCCGCCTCCCGCCTCCCGCCAGTCTCCTATCGTGCCGCCCCCCCCGTTTTGCCGTCTCCGGGTGACGCTTGTGATCATCATTACTCACCCCGTTTTGGGATGGAAGAGATGGAAAAATAGTTTGGGCGTGGGGCGCCGATACTGCGAACGCTAATTCTTTTTACGCAGCACCTCCAGCATTCCTCCAAATTCGCCCAAGACGGCGATTCCCTAAAAAACTACGAATTAATGATTGAAACGGGCAGAGAACGGTCCATGGGGCGAGCGCTCCAGACTTTTGCCCCCCCCTCTCCCTAATGACTTTATCAAGCAGCAGGCAGCTCGCCCGCCTCCGGTCCGAATGACGCTTGGAGCGTGAATAGCAGCGCAGCCTCGAACTGAAGTGACTGACCAGACGGCTGATCTGCTGCACATGTCTCAATCGAGGGCTGACATCGTATCCTGCAGGAGCTCACTGTAAGTAAGGCTCGATCCGGTCGTAGTGGTCCACTGTTTATCATGGCGAAGAGTTAGATATCGGGAGATTGTCCGCATTTTGTCCGCATCGCATGCGGACCGACTTCCGACGGTTGGCTGACTGCATTCCGCTTGGTGTCTTTTCAATACGCATTGGTTGACAGAAATCTAGAAGGCTACAGCGTCGAGACAGTCGACGACCTGAACAGTTTTCTGGGTTTCGCGCGCGCCATTATCGAAGTTGATTGACTAATCGAAATCACCGGAACCCTTACCTGCCTTGCTTTTAGGACAATAGCGGGGTACCGGTCAAGCGCCGGACAATGGACTCAGACCGTAAGCGAAACGTCCGCAATCCGTCCGCATTCGATGTGGACAAAAAGCGGACTAGAGAAGAGAAGAGAAGAGAAGAGAAGAGAAGAGATATACAAACACTAGCTAGCGCTAGCACTTTAGACTCTGCCATGCCGAAGACGAATAGATGTGAATCTCCAGAAATACGGCGGAGTGGCAGGCCGCCCAGGTACTGCCGACGCCGCCGTCTACAGGGTAGACGGCGTGTGCAACTGCCGTTGTATCGGACTTGACCAGCATGCTGAATCGAACCAGATTCCCTGGGTACATTTGACTGGCCGCATTTGACCGAACTCTGGCGGTCATGATGAGCGGAAATCAGCCAAAAGCGGTCGTATGTTACTTAGTCCAAAGGTACGCACAGATAGCTCAACGGCAAGACAAACTTGCTCTGCAGTAAATCTAAATACTCCGCATCGTCACCGTATAAAGGCTCTCGTCCCACCGCAACCAAACTGATCGTTTTTTTGCGCACCTGAGTATGGTAGGCGTATTCGAGCAATTGCCCGATTGCTTGCCGCAGGACGGTGCGAGGCAAAAGATCTGACTTAATCTCATAGAGGATAAGCGCATCCTGGGTCTCGACAGTTATATCGATGTATTCACGCTCTGCAAGTACGATGTCGGCTGGATAATCTTTCTTCAGCTGCTCGAGTAGTTTCTTCTGCATCCTTGCATGCTCAGCTGTGCGCTGATAAGTCACCGTCCTGGTAGTGGGCTTGATCTTGGGGATGGTGATCCAGTCCTTGCCATTTGGCTTCCGCCGTCCCCCAAGCGTTTGGTCACCCTGGACAACCACAGAATAGAGCTGATAGCGCTTGCATCGCTCTATGATTGGATCGTCGGGTTTCGAGTACTCATCAACGTCGTAAAGCGTGACGTTATCCAACCGAAATCGGATATTGAATACGTACGGGGCATACTCGTCATGCCCCAAGTCCTCAGGATTGCGACCAAGCTGGACAATCTCTTCACACATCTCTTGAAACCAGCCATTTCTTTGGAACAATGCGAGCGCATCTTGCGCTTGACGGTCGGTAAGGCATTCCACTTCTCGAATTTCACCTACGTACCGACGTTTTGCTTTTGGCTCAATGCTGAAGAGGTGCAGATCGAATGGTTGCGCGTCCTTGAGCAATCGATTGCGGCTTTTGTTAACGCCTTGCACGAAGGCGTAACGCCAACCATCAACGACCCAATCATCTCTGAACAGCCATTCCTCATGGCCGAACCCGAATTTGCTTGTATAGGAGCTTTTGACCTCTTTGGCCGGCGCTACGCCCGAGGGTTTCTTCCAGTTGTCCGTGTTGTAACAAAGCCTCGTTAGATACTTCATCGCCGCTTCCTGCATGAGAGATATCAAATGGACATTACTTTATAGACCGTTGGAATTGTAGCCAGCGACGAGCCGTATTGCCGAGGATTCATAACTCACTCAACCGCTCATCAATTTTTCTAGACGCCTTCACCGACCGCTTTGGGTCACAACGAGATTTTCGTTCCGGTTTTGACTGTTGAACCTGTCCTAAGACGTTTTCACATAGCTTGGAGGCAGGAGCGCCGATCCGGCTATGCTGGGCTCGGTTCGCAATCAGAGGTGTTTCGCGCTTTCGCCAGTAGTACAAAGTAAACTCGGGCCCCAAGCCTCTTGAGCCTAGCATCTAGACTAAGCTAGACGGGAGCTGGATAACGCTAGTTTACGGCCGGCACACTTTTTGAGTCGCCACCACGATACTGACGTAACGAGTAATGAAGAATGTGGGACAGCTTAATTAGAACGCTGCAAGCGAACGCGACCGTCGAATTTGGGATGCTTCAGTTAGCACGACAACCTGACTGCCCCTCCTGGCGTCGACACAGGTCCCCAAATCGCTTTGAGCATCTGCACAACGCGCTCTTCAGCGATAAGGGGGCATATGCCGCCTGTACGGGGAAGTCGGCGTATCCCAAACAGAAATATTCGATGGCCGGTCAGCTCGTAGTGCCCTTCGCCGCCGCTTGGGACCTGAATACCGGGGTGGGGTTTCTAGTGCGCGCTGCGGTCCCCTATCCTGAAATCACTATAGTGGCCGTTGATGTACTTGAGGCTATTGAGCCCGCGACCGAGCATGAATTGCTAAACCAGCTTTCATGGACTTTCGGTACAGCGGCTGGCGATTACGGTATTCGCTGGCTTACAAATCGCAACATTCAGCTTCCAACCAACGAATGCTGAGTGCATCGCGAGATGCAACAAAAGCTATGAGGCATCATGGTAACAACGCAAGGCGCTGAAGGGCCAGCGGCTTCCCTTAGTATTCCTTCTCCCCCGTGCCCCTAGACCGGGTAGATGGCCCCCTTATCAACCTCCTCGCAGACGAGTGCGACTTAACGACGTGTAGAACCCACAACATAGGAGTGCTTCCTTGTGCCATCGTCACATAAGCCAACCCGGTGATGCGACAGCTACCGACTTTAGACGGTCGAACACTCGCAGCTTCCGCCATCACTGGGGTGAATTGCCCCCGGTTCCGTAGAGACGGTGATCTTCACTTTCTGATTGAGATTCAGTGGCTGCGACTGTCAGCTTAGGGTTGACTGCTGCCCCCGGCGAGAGGCAGCAATTGGCCAATAGCGCCTCCCGCTCAGCAACTGCTCACGACCCAGCTATGTGAAAACGCATGCATCGTTTCGATGTCTGCATTGCTGTGCAAAATCCGCCAGCATTTGGTTAATCCGCAGACCTGGAATTTGCGTAGGATCGCGATTTCCATTCCGTCTTTGACTGTCAAACCTGCTCTAAAACGTTTTCACACTACCTGGACCTAAAGCGGACGCTCCTGATAGGCACCCTCGGGTGCTAGACTTGCGCTTTTGCCCCTACTCCAAGGAACTGTTGCGTGAATACGGAAAATCATTCCCAGACGGCCGCCTTTCTCTGGTCGATTGCCGACCTGCTGCGTGGTGATTTCAAGCAGTCCCAGTACGGCCGCATCATCCTGCCATTCACCCTGCTGCGGCGCATGGAGTGTGTGCTGACGCCGACCAAGGATGCCGTGATTCGCGAGTTCTACGCCCAGGAAGGCCGCCCGGACACCGTACGTGAAATGTACATGCTACGTGCAGCAGGTGGCCTGCAGTTCTTCAACGCTTCGCCGCTGACTCTCGGCACTCTGTCCGATACCCAGACCTCGGCAGACCTGATGAGTTACGTGCAGTCCTTCAGCAAGGACGCACGCGAGATCTTCGAGCACTTCCACTTCGAGGACTTCGTTCTACAATTGGCCAGCGCCAACTTGCTCTATCAGGTAGTGCAACGGTTTGCTGCCACCGACCTGAGCCCCGAACGCATCAGCAACTTCGGCATGGGCATCATCTTTGAAGAGCTGATCCGCAAGTTCGCGGAAAGCTCCAACGAAACCGCGGGTGAGCACTTCACCCCGCGCGATATTGTGCACCTCACCACTTCGTTGGTGATCACCGATCAGGACCACAAACTCGCGCCCAACAGCATCGTCACCATCTATGATCCAACCGCGGGTACGGGTGGTTTTCTGTCCGAGGGTGACGAGTACATCCAGTCCATCAGCGAAAAGGTCAGCGTGTCCCTGCACGGACAGGAACTGAATCCCGAGTCCTATGCCATCTGCAAAGCGGACATGCTGATCAAGGGCCAGGACGTGATCAGCATCAAGCTCGGCAACACGCTGTCCAACGACCAACTGGCCAACAAGCACTTCGACTTCATGCTCAGCAACCCGCCGTTCGGCGTGGAATGGAAGAAGGTGCAAAAGCAGATCACCGACGAGCACAGCCACAAGGGTTTCGATGGCCGCTTCGGCCCAGGTCTGCCACGGGTGTCCGACGGTTCGCTGCTGTTCCTCCTCCACCTGGTCAGCAAAATGCGTGACCCGCGCGACGGTGGCTCGCGCATCGGCATTATCCTTAACGGGTCGCCGCTGTTTACCGGCGGTGCGGGCTCGGGAGAGTCGGAGATTCGCCGCTACCTGCTGCAAAACGACCTAGTGGAAGCCATCGTCGCGCTGCCGACGGACATGTTCTACAACACCGGCATCGCCACCTATGTGTGGATACTCAGCAACCACAAAGCGGCTGAGCGCCAGGGCAAGGTCCAGTTGATCGACGGCAGCCAGCACTACGCCAAAATGCGCAAGTCGCTGGGCAGCAAGCGCCAATACATCACTGAGGATCAAATCAGCGAGCTGGTGCGCCTGTATGGCAGCTTCGAGCACACCGCGCAGAGCAAGATCTTCCCCATTGACGCCTTTGGCTACCGGCGCATCACCGTTGAGCGCCCGCTACGGCTAAAATTCCAAACCAGTGCCGAGCGCATCGCTAAAGTGCTGGAAGAAAAAGCCCTGCAGAAACTCGACAGCGCCGCTCAGAAACAACTGATGACCGCCCTGCAAGCGATGGACGCAAGCCAACTGCACCGCAACCGCGAGCAATTCAGCAAACTGCTGAAAAAAGCCCTCACCGCGCACAGCGTCATCCTGAGCACGCCGGAGCTAAAAGCCCTGCTCAATGCACTGAGCGAGCGCGACCCCGAGGCGGATATCTGCATGACCAAGGGCCAGCCGGAAGCAGACGCAGGACTGCGCGATAACGAGAACGTGCCGTTGGGCGAGTCGGTATACGAATACTTCCAGCGTGAAGTCATCCCCCATGTGCCGGATGCCTGGATCGACGAAAGCAAAACCGATGCTCAGGATGGCAAAGTCGGCATTGTCGGCTTCGAGATTCCCTTCAACCGGCACTTCTACGTATTCCAGTCGCCGCGCCCGTTGGCCGAAATCGACCGCGACCTGAAAGCTTGTACCGACCGCATCAAACAAATGATTGAGGGGCTGTCGGCATGAGCTTGCTTGCATATCAGAAGCTGAAACCGTCAGGTATAGAGTATTTGGACGGAGTTCCAAATGACTGGTCATTAAAACGACTTGGCGATCTTGTTGCTTTTGCTCAGGGCAAGGCGCATGAGCCATATATTGACGATGATGGCGACTATATCTGCGTTAACTCTAGGTTCGTTTCGACGTCGGGGAGAACGATTAAGACGTGCAGTATCAATCTGACCCCTGCTTCGTTAAATGACATATTGATGGTAATGAGCGACCTGCCCAATGGGCGGGCGCTTGCTCGGGCATATTACGTTGATGATCACGGTAAGTACGCCGTGAATCAGCGGGTGTGTCGAATCACGGCAGAAAAGGCACATCCTCGTTTCTTGTTTTACTTGTTAGATCGTCACCCTGGACTTATGCAGAATGACGATGGCGTGCATCAAACCCATCTTTCAAATGCCGATTTTCAAAAACTAAAGCTCTATCTGCCATCAATTTCAGAACAAAACCAAATCGCACGCTTTCTTGATCACGAAACCGTCCGCATCGACGCGCTGATCGAAGAGCAGCAGCGCCTGATCGAATTGCTCAAGGAAAAGCGCCAGGCCGTGATCTCCCACGCCGTAATCAAGGGCCTCGACCCTACGGTGCAGATGAAAGACTCCGGCGTGAAGTGGCTAGGCGAGGTGCCGGCACATTGGGAAGTGACACCCCTGAAATATGTGGTTAGCAATCTAGGACAAGGATGGAGCCCACAGTGCGATAACTATCCAGCTGAAGATGGCGAATGGGGGGTATTAAAAGTTGGATGTGTAAATGGTGGCCAATTCAATGCTGGTGAGAATAAGCATCTGCCAGTTGAGCTTAAGCCAGATGAGGAGCTAGCAATCAAGCAGGGCGACTTATTGATATCAAGGGCAAACACCAGAGAACTGGTTGGCAGCGCCGCTGTTGCCGACAAAAATTATCCGCGACTAATGCTGTGCGACAAACTTTATCGATTGCGCTTGAACATGGAGCGAGCTACTCCCGAGTTCTTAGCTCTCTACCTCAGATCTAGCGCCCCTAGAAGTCAGATTGAATTGGCCGCAAGTGGCGCAAGTGACTCGATGCAAAACATCTCGCAGTCAGTCGTAATGGATATGACTCTTTCCTTGCCGCCACTTGGCGAGCAGGAGGAAATTCTGCGGTTCCTCAGCGTCATACTGAAAAGTTCCGATGACTTGGTTGCTGAAGCCACTAGTCAGCGCTACCTGCTCCAAGAACGCCGTTCCGCTCTAATCTCCGCCGCCGTTACCGGCAAAATCGACGTACGTGGCTGGCAGCCATCAGCCACTGCGACATTCCCTGAATTAGCAGAAGAGGCTGTGTAATGGCAGACAGCAAGGAAGCGCAGTTCCAAAAGGACATTATCGATGTACTAGCCACTCAGGGCTGGTTGGTCGGCACGGCCAGCAACTACAATCGCCATACCGCGCTGTATACCGAAGATGTACTGAGCTACTTCAAGGACGCTTGGCCGGAGCGCTGGGAAAAGTTCGCCAAGGCCAACCCGAATGCACCAGAAGACATACTGATACAAAAGCTGGTGCGTGAGCTGGAGCAGAGCGGCACCCTGGATGTGCTACGCCATGGCTTCAAACTACCGGCGGTGAAGGTAGAGCTGTGCAGCTTCCAGCCCGACCACGGCATGAACCCGGACACCCTAAAGCGCTACCAGCGCAACCGCTTGCGCGTGGTGCCCGAGGTGTCTTACTCGCCGCACGCGCGTGAAGCCGGCAGCAACGGGCAAAGCTACAACCCTCGACTGGATCTAGTGCTGTTCGTCAACGGCATTCCCACTGCCACGCTGGAGCTAAAAAGCGAATTCAAGCAGTCGGTGGAAAACGCCAAGCGTCAGTACCGTTACGACCGCCCTGTGAATGACCCGCTGACGCGCAAGCCCGAGCCGTTGCTGACCTTCAAGCGCGGCGCGCTAGTGCACTTCGCCGTGGGCCAGAACGAGGTGGCAATGACCACCAAGCTGGCCGGCAAGGACACCTTTTTCCTGCCGTTCAACCTCGGCACCGATGAGGGCGGCGCTGGCAACCCGATGCCTGCCGACGACAGCCAGTACGCCACCGGCTACCTATGGCAACGACTGTTCCAGCCAGATGCCTGGCTCAAAGTTCTGGGGCGCTTTCTGCACCTGGACAAAAAGACCAGCGAAAGCTTCGATGGCACGCCGGTTACCAAGGAAACGATGATCTTCCCGCGTTACCACCAATGGGAAGTGGTCAATAAACTGGTCAACACCACTCGCGCCGAAGGGCCTGGCAAGCGCTATTTAGTCCAGCACAGCGCCGGCTCGGGCAAGTCCAACTCCATCGCCTGGACGGCGCATCAACTGGCTTCACTGTACGACACCGCTGGTCAGCGCCTGTTTAACTCGGTGATCGTGGTCACAGACCGAACAGTGCTGGATAGCCAATTGCAGAACGCCATTTACCAGTTCGAGCACGCCCAGGGCGTGGTCAAACCGATCAGCCGTGATGTCGGAAACCAGAGCAAGTCCGAACAACTGGCTGAGGCGCTGGCTGAGCAGACGCGCATCATCATCGTCACCATCCAGACTTTTCCTGCATTATTCGATGCCCTAGACAAGTACCCCAAGCTGGCTAGCGGGCGGTATGCGGTAATCGCTGACGAGGCGCACTCCTCGCAAACTGGCTCGTCGGCCAGCAAGCTGAAACAGATTCTAGGCAGCGATGCACTGGACGCCGAGGAAGTCAGCGCCGAAGAGTTGTTGGACGCAGCCGTACAGGCGCGCCAACCGAATGAGCGCATCAGTTACTACGCCTTCACCGCCACGCCCAAGGCCAAGACCTTGGAGCTGTTCGGTCGCCCGGCCGACTCCACGCTGCCGGCCAGTTCCAGCAACAAGCCGGAGGCTTTTCATCTGTATTCCATGCGCCAGGCTATCGAGGAGGGTTTCATCCTCGACGTGCTGCGCAACTACACCACCTACAGTACCGCCTGGAAGATCGCCCACCCAGATGGCGAAGACGACGAGGTGGACAGCAAGAAGGCGCGCATCAAGCTAGCGCGCTGGGTGCGTTTGCATCCATACAACATCAGTCAAAAGGTTGAGGTGATCGTCGAGCACTTCCGCGCCAATATCCGCAATCTGCTCAATGGCCAGGCCAAGGCCATGGTGGTGACCAGCAGCCGCCAGGAAGCGGTGCGTTACCAGTTGGCGGTGAGAGCCTATGTACAGCAGATGGGTTACAACGATGTGCACCCGCTGGTGGCGTTCTCCGGCAGCGTGCTACCGGATGAGGTGATCCCCGAAGAGGTGACGGAAAGCAGCAGCCTGCTCAACCCTGGCCTGAATGGCCGCGACTTGGCAGTGGCGTTCGACACCCAAGACTTCAACGTGATGATCGCGGCCAACAAGTATCAGACCGGCTTCGATCAGCCCAAGCTGTGTGCCATGTACGTGGACAAAAAGCTGCAAGGCGTGGACTGCGTGCAGACCCTGTCGAGGCTGAACCGCACTTTCGGTGACAGCAAGGAAACCTTCATTCTCGACTTCTTCAACGAGCCGCAGGACATTCTTGACGCCTTCCTGCCGTACTACACCAAAGCCGAGCTGACCGATGTAACCGACCCGCAGATCATTTATGACCTGCAAAAGAAGTTGGATGCAGAGGGAATCTATCACTGGCAGGAGGTCGAGGCATTCTCCATAGCCTTCTTCGACCCCAAGGCGGCTGCTAGCAAGCTCAGTTACTACTGCACTCCGGCAAAGGAGCGCTTCGCCAAGCGCTACGCCTTCTCGGTGGAGTCGCGCCAGCAGGCGCTGGACTTCAAGCGCACAGCCGAAGCTAACGGCGACAGTGGTGGCCTGAAAAAAGCCGAGCACGCGCTGAAAGAGGCCGGCGAGCAGATCGATCAACTTGATCTGTTCCGAAAGAATCTGCAGAGCTTCGTGCGCCTGTACGAGTTCCTCTCGCAGATCGTGCCCTATGAAGACCGCGAACTGGAGCAGCTCTGCGTGTACGCCAAGCACCTGCACCCCCTGCTGCGCGTGGATCGCCTGCAACAAGATGACGTGGACGTGGGCGAGCTACAACTTAGTCATTACCGCCTGAGCAAGCGCGCCGAACACCAGCTACGCCTGAACGAAGAACACGGCGAATATACCCTCAAACCCGGCAGTGACGTGGGCAGCGGCAAGCCCCATGACCCGGAGAAGAAGCGCTTGTCGGAAATCATCGAGGCGCTGAACGATATCTTCGGAGCCGAGGTGAGCGATGACGACCAGCTGCAGTTCCTCACCGGCATCGCCCAGCGCATCAGCCGCCAGGAAGATGTGATGGCTCAGGTAAACAACCACTCTGTGGATCAAGTAATGCACGGCTTGTTCCCCAAGCGCGTTCTGGACACCGTGCTAGATGCCATGACCGACCACGAGAAACTATCGCTGGAAGTGCTGGATAACGAGACCAAGAGCCGTGCTTTTGCCTTGGTGATTTTGAAGATGCTGAAATCGGCAGCCGCCCTCGATGAATCCGGTTTGCGAAATGCCTGAAACCAAATAAATCGCATCAACAAAATACGCGCCGACATCTGTTTTTTGCCGACTGCTGCCTGTCGTCACCGGCTGCAATGGGTCGTTTACCGCTCATCGCGACAGGCAGCAACCGGCCGATGCTGTTGAAAACAGTCGGTCTGCCCAAACTGCCTGATCATTGACTGGTGAAAACGCCTTTTTTTGCACGCTGATACGTGAAATCCGAGTCCGGAAGCCCTTGCCAAAAGTAAAGATTTCAATCTCGGACGCGTACTTTTCTGATGCGCAAACCATCCTCGACTTTTTCACCAGAATCGGCCAAAAGCGGTCAGTCGCGATAGATTTGTAGAGCAGGGATTGTGTGCGGTTCTCTCCGAGGTTAGCCTTGCGCAAGCCTGAACACCGCCAGCTAAGGGAACTGCAGGATTGGTGCATTTAATCCACGCCTTTACATCTCCCGAATCTATTCCAGATCAGTCTGCTGGTATTACCCGTCATGTTATCCACCAAATGGTGTGTTTAAATGCACTATCTGGTGTCTATTTATAGTTAGAAACCAAAGGAATTTTCCGTGCCCACCCAAAAACGACATCCAGACAATCATGTACTCGATCCAATAGTAAAGCCCCTTGCCTCCAAGGCATTCTTAATCTTTATTTCTTTAGCAGCCATTGCTGCAGGAATTACTTTTTCAGTAGTTCATGAAAACTGGTCGTGGATCAATCGATTTGGCGCGGTGGTTATAGTGGCCGGCCTGCTCTTTACTATGTCACCCCTGTTTTCAGACGGAATTTATAAGTCACAATCCGGCGCTGGGCGCTTCGCTGAGCTCCACATTGATGGCACGCCAATAATCACGACAGCAGAAGAACGGAAAATTGGTAACAATGTTGCGCTAGGTATCGTTATTACTGCTATTGGCACGCTAACTAACGCATTTGGCGACTTACTAGGTAATTGCGTATATAACTTCTAGCTATACGCTCAATGTCGCTCACTCCGCTAGCTTAACCGTTATGTCTTAGGGGTAGATTATGGATTATAAACTAGACATCAAAGCAAACGCTTTGGACAGCTTCAATGAGGCTCTGGAAAAATTCGAACAAGGCGAGAACGGCAATACCAAATCATACAAGTTTGCAATCCTGCACGCATCTCACTTTCTAGAACTAATATTAAAAATATACATTATCTCAATAAATGAAAATCTTGTTTTTTCTAAATGCTATCGACACGTTGCAAAGAAAGCAAAAGACGAAAACGTAAATATTCTAGAAGCCTTTGAAGTAATCACCAAAGAAAACTTCGACCTTAACTCTCTAATAGACACAGATAGCAGCCCACACACAATCACTCTTGACCAAGCGTTGGACTTTGCAAGATGTGAAAAATGCAAAATTACAGGCGTTAACTTTGTTGATACTGAGTTTTGCAGTGACATTGAATGGATCAAAGGACTAAGAAACAACATCGAGCATTTCCAGTTCAAGCTTGAACCCAAAGAGGTTCGACTTTGCATTGGTCGCTTAGTTAGGAGCGTCATTGAGTTTCTTGATATTTTCGACCTGTTTAATCTGGAGAGTGAAATCGGAAAGGATAGGTTTCATATTTTTGAAACTCTTGCCGATGAGTACACTCAACTTTTAAGAGAAGCCACTCGCGAGGTTGAAGAGCAAGAATCTGAAACCTTCAGAGGCATCAGGCACAAACACTATGTATTCATCGACTGGAACATATATACATGCCCTGGATGCAACAACCACACAATGATTCCCAATCACGAATCCAGTACTGGATACAAATGTACTTTTTGTAAGAACGAAGAAAGCGGCGAAATTGAAGTGCCATGCGATTGCTGTGGTGCACTTTCACCTTCCGATGAAATGGACACTTGGTCGATGGATGACGGCTCAATCGAATATCGGTGTTATTTCTGCTCTGGACAGTATCAAATCGACAAAGGCGATTAACATAACTATATACTCAACCTCATTGGCTTCGCTCGCTGGACTTGCAAAAGCTACGCTTTTGCTCGCCGGTTAGCACAGCCGTTAGATTTTTTAGGTACGTGGATATTATGCCAAAGCGAGCAACTTCATTAACAGGCGCTGCTGGCGAGCATTATGTGGCCTATAAGCTCTCTGCAATGGGCTATCCTACAGCTCTGACCAGAGGCGGCTCACCGGTGATCGACCTGATGGTGGGCGATTTAAGTGGTAACGGCTCCATATCCATACAGGTAAAGACTTCCAACAGCGCCCGTCGTATTCACAAGAGGGATAAGAACAAAGATAAAGATAGGTGGGAATGGGATGTCGGGAGTAAGGGTAAGACGCTGAAGGGGGAGTCAATTTTTTACGCCTTCGTGAACTTGAAGGGCGCCCCAAGCGCTATCAAGAACCCACATCCAGAAGTATTCATTGTCCCCTCCGAGGATGTTGCTTTTTATCTTGATCGCCCGATGAGCCGCTATATGTTTTGGATAAAGGACAAGGATAAGGACCGCTACCTGGAAGCTTGGCACCTAATCACTGACCGCCTCCTTGGCCCTGTTTCTGCTGGTCCAATCGATGAGGTGGAGTCAGCCGATGTGGAAAGCGTCGTGGAGCCTGCTTGATCTTTCATTTTAGTTGGCATCGAAGCCCAACAATCGGTTCAAATCGTTCGGTTAGCTCACAGGAACAGCCAAACGCTACGCGCTTGCCCGCCCTTTAACCTGGTCGTTAGTATCCGCAACGGGTCGGTGGCTGCCCTTCGTGACAGTCAGTAATCGGCCAGGAGCAATCAGCATACAAGAAAGTTCATGTCTACGTGCACTGTTAGATTTGTCGTCTATACTAATCAAGCAACGTGAGCTTATCACTTTTTCAACGTGTTTAATTGCTGGCGCACTCACAGATTAAATCTATCATTGCAGCTTGGCACTGGAATGCTTTTTTCAATGCAACTACATTCTCAATAAAGTTTGCATGCCGCTCAACTGTAGCTTTTCCTCAATGGAGACTTACATGATGCCACCAGACGAAATACTAAAAAAGATACATGAATACGTTTACTGGCATTACGATATTGACGATGGCTATTCAACACACGACCAAGAGATGGAGATAAAAATAGAAATAGAAGCGTACAATAAATATATACATCTTTTCGATGGCATTCCGGACGATATAGCAAGGGAAATACAGGGCTACTGCAATCATGACGACAACTCCTCATGGAGTGACACTTTTGATCTCTGCGAAGATGAGATAGAGGCATACAAATCCATAACGAGCTATCACGATGAGGAAATTGACGAGATCACAGTAAAACGATTAATTAATGCCGCAAAAACAGATGTCGCCTCAGAGCTTTCTAGTAGCGAGTACTTATACATCTGGGACACTTTCCAAAAATATTTAAGCGAAATAAAAACCATAAGAAATATTTCTCGTGAAGTCGAGCCGTTTCGCGACTTACTTATAGAAATGGAAGAAATAATCGCTTCCGAGTGCTACAATGGCAATATTCAAAATTATAGTTCATGGGGTGTATGGGACGGCGAAGGTAGATTTTTCAGATACCCAGTTACCTTTTCATCCCCACTATTGGAGAAAAAGGAGCGACATATTCCAGATCACCTTACTACAGACAACCTGATCCTTGGGAAGTATAAGTTTGGCGCGAATCATCTATATATTTACAAGGCACTGATAAAAGTCATAAGGCATATGGAGAAAAAATATGAAATATCGCTTACTGATCTGAATAAAAAATGAAAAGTGCCCTTGTTTTCCTGACGAAGGGCACGGCGAACGCGACATTATTCGAGAAGAAACACGACGCGGATGGCAAGGCCAAATTGCTAGATTAGTGTATGCGGCAAATCAAACAACGCTGCCGACATGCCAGACAGTTTATCCATTGGCCGCTTCTGGCCGAGCAGATGTGCTCGACGGGGCGCCAACGCACGTTTTCGCCATTGGCTTCTACCGTCTGGAGGTCCCGACGCAAATAGTCCAAGGTGGTCATAGTCAAAACTCCTCTAGGTCGGGTAATTCATCGACCTGTTCGCCCCCCCTTCGATACACCTCCGATTACTTCCCGACATGCCCGAAAGGCAAAGGTTTGTAGGCGTCCGAATAGTCCGAAGTCCCTAAGGGTTTCGTTTTCTTCGGACAGACTCAGTTACCAGGACATGCGGTCCGTCCCGCTCAACTATTCCACGCTTCTGCAAGCCTTCACACGCCTCCTTGGCGCGGTTGCGCTCCAGCCCAGCAACCTCGCAGCGCGCCTTCCAGTCATCGAACAGGATGTTGATCGGATGATCTTCTCGGCCCTGCTTGGCAAGCCGCGTGGCGACCTCTCCCCATATCTGGTTCAGGACGTCCAGAGCCTTCTGCTGGTTCTTCCCCTGCGGCTTCGTCGCAGGAACAGGTGCGGTGTACTCAGTCAACTTCAACGCCGCGCCGCCAACCAAACTTCCGCTATCGTCGTGCACCGGCACCCCCACTAGCTCGAAGGCGAGCGGCGGCGGCTCTTCTGCGTCCTTCATCTTGCGCGGAGTCAGTCGGATCAGTTTGTCTACGTCGCTCCGACTGACTTCGTACTCGGCATCAGCCGCCCCCTTCAGGGCGGAAGACCCACGCGCGCCCTTTTCCCCGTCCTTACCGCTATGGTGGACGATCAGCACAGTAGCCTTCCACTGTCGGCGTAGCACGTCGGCATTGCGCACAAACAGCCCAACTTCCGTTGCGCTGTTTTCGTCGCCGCCGAAGTTGCGGGCCATCGTGTCGATAACGATCAGAGCCGGGGCTTCGCCGGTTGCGTCTGCGAGTTGCTGAACCGACTCGGCTACCTTCGCCACGTTGGTGGCGCTGGATAGATCGGTGGGGGTGTCGGACACGAATAACAGTGCCGGCATGTCGGTGACATTGTGCTGTGCCCATGCTCGCAAGCGTCGCGCCAGCCCATTGTGGCCTTCGCCCGCAATGTAGAACACTGTTCCCTGCTTCACATCATGCCCGTGGAACGGGATACCCATAGCAATGCAGCACGACACATCCAGGGCCAAGAAGGATTTGCCCTTGCCGGGTGGGCCATACACTACAGCAAGCGCATCTTCCTCGATGTATCCGCGAACTAGCCACGCGACTGGCTTCACTGGCATGTCGCAGGCGGCGATGAACCGGAACGGCGTTGTGCTGGAAAGACGCTGGTCAACCTCGGCCCACTGGTCGCCATAACGGTCTTGTACTTTTGCATTCATACACGCTCCTCCCATTGAGCCAGACGGCGACGTGCCAACTCCAAGCGGTCTAGATCTGACTTCGGCAGCTTCTCGCCTTGAGCTAGCAGGGACAGGCCAATCGCGACGATGTGACGCTCGTGCTCAACTGCCGCACGACTGGGCCCTCTTCGGGGGAAGCGCTGGCCGCCATCAGGAAACAGGTCGCGCATCTCCAGGCCGACAGCAGTGACGATTTGCGCCGCCGAGCAGCCAGCCCAGCATTTCAGCAGTAGCGTGCCGTCCCCTGCTTCCGTGATCTTCAGGCTCGGATTGCGGTCATCATGAGCTGGGCAGCAGGCGACCCATTGGCTTGGTTTAAGGGGGCGCACCTTATTTAGACGCGGCAACAGCTTGTCGGCGGGCATCATTGCTGTACCTCGCAAAGCCAGCAAAGGGAGATCAGGACCAAGGGGGGCTGTAGGCCGACGGCATGCTCGTTGCGGAGCAAGTCAGTGGCGCGATTGTGAAATGCGGACGAGTTGCTCGCAGCGCCGTGCTTCAAGGGCGGTGCTCCGAACGGAGATTTGGAGACAGCTGTGCGAAGGTTTGCCGACCGGGCAATCGAGCGCGCTTTTCGATTTGACTGAGCCTGCATCACTTCGAGGAAATTTTTCTTCGCTAAGGCGGCCATTTTCATTCTGCATCCCTCGCTTCGATTTTGGCGCGCAGCCATGCATCCACCTCAGCCACGACGTAATACGCAGCAGCCTGGCGGGTGTCGCCGTCTTTGATCGGCTTCGGGAAGGTCGGGTCTTTCTTGCGGAGCTTGTCTAGGCCGGAGCGGGACAGGTCCAGCCATTGACAGAGCGCTGGCTGACGGATGAGAGCTTTCGGGGGAATTGTTACTGGTTGCATTTGAGCGCCTCCGTATCGGTACGGAGCCATTTTTGTTGAACCCCCGATTGCTGTCGCAGTGCTCAAAAGAGATTAGTTAGAGGCTTTTTTCCCCCCTTTTTTTGCACGTCTGATCAGTTTTTCGATTTCGACAATATCCTCTGGCACCTCGACTCCTGCAGCAACGAGAAGCTCTCGGGCGAGTTCTGCAGCTCTGCGTTTGGTCATCTTCGCTAAGGATGACTGCCGTAGCTTGTCTGCGGTATCAGCCAGCAAAGCATCTCGCTGAAACTTCGGCTTCACGCCACGAATAGTTGGAGCGGCCTCCAACTTCTGCTCGCTAATATCCAACACATCGGACATCACGGTGGCCATCGCCTCAAGGTCAGAAAGCAAGCCACCGCTGAAAAAGCACCCATGGCTACGCCAGCAGGCGTCGTTGATGAGACCCTCGACGAAAGGAGAGAAATTGCTTAGCCGCTGTAGCGTTCCACGAAGACTCAGGTGCGCCCGCTGTATTTCGCGAATTTCTTCGTGGCGCGCTGGTCCTTTTTCCGTTTCGCGGGTGACCGCTCTGTAGGACCCAAGCCTTTGCTTTAACCATTCCTGAAGATCGCCGTCGTGATGTTCGGCCAGGTCAGCGATAATTGCCTGAGCAGGATCAGACAGGCTTTCATCGACCAAATCACCTGTACCCCACTCGGGTTTATTGTCGAATACTGGAAGTGCCTTTGATCGCTTGCCTCGTTTCGTCATACGTGTAACCCCCGTTTCAAGCTCACAACATCAGTGTCCCGGTGCGCAAAATCATAGGGCGTGATGTGCTTTTCCCGGTTGGCGTCCAAGTAGTCAGCCCACCACGTCATCATCAGTCGACGCTCTTCCAGATGCTCAGCCTTGTGGATATAGGCCGCGCGCACGCCGTTGCGCTCTTGGTGACTCATTTGCCGTTCAACCGCGTCACGCGACCACAGGCCGGACTCGACCAACGCGGAACAGGCCATAGTGCGGAAACCGTGCCCGCAAATCTCTATCTTGGTGTCGTACCCCATGCGGCGCAGTGACTTGTTTACGGTGTTCTCCGACATTGGCCGCCAGTGGTGGTGATCTCCTGGCAGCACCAGCTCAAAACGACCGCTCAGCTGGCGTATCTGTTCCAGCACCTCAAGCGTCTGGCGTGACAACGGGACAAGGTGCGGAGTCCCCATCTTGGCTCCTCGGTGCGACCTCTTGACACCCTCGATTGGTGCCCGTTCGCCCGGAATCGTCCACATGCTCCGGGTAAAGTCGAACTCAGACCAGCGAGCAAAACGCAGCTCACTAGAACGAATGAACACCAGTAGAGCGAGGCTTACAGCAAGACAGGTAAGCGGTCGTCCGGTGTCAGCCTCGCAGCGTTGCAACAACTCCGGCAACCGCTCAAGGGGCAAGGCAGGGCGGTGTTTGGTCTTGCGGGTGGCCGTCCCCCCCACCAGATCAAGCGCCGGGTTGTATTCGATGAAATCGCGCTGAACGGCGATTCGCATGATTCCGGCGATGCGCTGGCGCAGTCGCCCAACCACATCAAGCGCGCCGCGCTTCTCTACCGCCTTCAGACAGGCCAGCAGGTCGCGGGTTTTCAGATCGGATACGGGGCGTTTGCCCAGCATGGGGAAAAGATCGACCTCGATCTCTTTCAACACCCTGACCGCGTGATCCTTCGACCATTTTCCGGACATGCTGGCGTGCCATTCCAGGGCCAACGCCTCAAAGGTGTTCCCCGCCTCACTGGCCGCCTCGATCTTTGCTTGCTTAGCGCTCTCGATGGGGTCTTGGCCATGCGCCAGCAACTCGAGTGCATCGGCTCGACGTGCGCGGGCGGCTTTCAGAGTGAGAGCCGGGTAGTTGCCGAACGTAGCCAGACCGGGCTTACCGTTTGGCTTTTTATACTTGAAGCGCCAGACCTTGGTGCCGGTAGCCTTTACAAGCAAAAAAAGCCCCTGCCCGTCGAACAGGGTGTAATCCTTCTCGCGGGACTTGGCGGCTTCACATTTGGGGTCTGTCAGAGGAGTTACGGTGCGCGCCATAGGTATACGCCTCGATATCGAACCGATATATACCTAAACGTATACCTAAATCGTGGGGCTGTACAGGAACATACGGGGATATTCAGACACAAAAAAACCGGCTATAAGGCCGGTTTCTCTAGGTTTCAGGTGTTTACGGGAACATCTGAAATCATACTATTGGTGCCCGAAGCCGGAATCGAACCGGCACGCCCTTACGAGCGGGGGATTTTAAGTCCCATGCGTCTACCAGTTTCGCCATTCGGGCGGTAGCGCGGTGAAGCAGTCTGAAGACTGTCAAATAACGATCTGGCAGTTCTGACGCCTGTGCAGCAGAGGGGGAAATATATACATCCCGCTCCGGTGAAGCAAGTTTGCGACTGGCCTTTTCAAGACTAAATCTTGCAGGACAGTGCAAATAAAAAAGCTCCGTAAATCATAGATCTACGGAGCTCGTTTAAAGTGGAGGCCGAGGTCGGAATCGAACCGGCGTAGGTGGATTTGCAATCCATCCACAAAACAAGCTATTTCAATAGGTTAGCAGCTTTACCGTTCCGCAAGCTACTGATTTTTAAAGGCCTGTATCCTACGGCCTTCAAGGAGCCAGTTTTGGGTTGCGGAACGGATTTTTCCTCTTTATCCCTGCCTCCGGCCCTTTTGGCGCTCGGATCTGCGCCTCCGCATGTGTCACTGCCGTTGCCGCCTGCTACGCTGAATCTTCCACGGAGGAATCGCCCTTGCCAAATTCAGACCTGCTCCCTTCCCTGCTATTTAAAATCAACGAAAATCAGCTCGCCCTCGAAGCAGCCATCCTAGAAATCTCGAACTGGGTGGAGCAACGCGGATCGGCCGACGTCGCCGATAATGTTCGTGGTGCCCTGGACACCATCGACAAAAATGAGGAGTTCATCAAGCTGACGCTCGCAGTCCTAATGACGCCTGAGTGACAGCTATCGGCCGAGGCCGTGTAAAAACGTTTTTGAGCGCGTCAGGTACTCAAAACCGGACTGGAAATCGCATTTCTACGCGAAATCCACATCTGCTGACGTGCCGATAAATTTCAGATTTAACGTAGACGCGCACACTTCAATTTTGGCGAAGCGTTTTTACACACTCTGGGCCAAGAGCAGTCGTTCACCATTGGCAGATTCCGACCCACGATCAGCCCAAGGATGGACTGGTCATGCTAGGAAAGCATTTTCAAGGGCTTGAAGTGATTTTTTGTTACCTGTAGATTATCTATAGATTCTCCATGGTTTGAAAAAATGTCTACCACTTACCCGTCCGCAGATGAAATCGCAGCTAAAATCCGCTACCTCCATGAGGCCACTTTTGCTGGCAAAGCTCGCGGTCGCTTCAAGATCGAAGATGATCTGATGCGAGCATTATCAGGTCGCCCAGGACGGCTTCAGGACAACACCTTTGAGGGCATCAAGGCTGCTTGTGCCGAGGATGGATTGATGATCACCAGGCTTAAACACCATGGGATCTATACCGTCATGGAGACCAAGAAGATGGTCGCCTGGCGAAACGTACCAGTACGTCTTTTGACCAGGCTCGAAAAAGAGTGGGAGTGGGAGGATTGAGATCTGAGGCAACTCGGGGCCATTAAAACGTGGGTTGAGTCCATCATCGCGGAGCATTTTCAATGACCAAACATAGCTATAGCGTCACTGTAGATCTCAGGAGCATCAAGACCTGGGGGAAAGCTTTTAAGCATGTTGCCAGCTTGATCCGGTCGGGGGTAATGAATGAGCATGGGTTCGCTGCTTTAAAAGGGTTAACAGACGTTCGCTTTCGAAACTGGTCGATCGCAATCAGGTTCAAAACCGCAGATAACCGTGACGAGTTCTGTCGCGAGATCCGACGCGTCTTACGTCCTAGTGTCGTCGACAGGATTGTATTGAAACCAACGACCCCACGCAGAGGCCTCTCGCAACCCATAAGGTTTTTGCAAGCCTCTTAAACAGCAGACCCGCGCGATCAAGGCGCCTTGAGAATCCTCGCCAAGGCGTCCTATTCGGCCTCCGGAAGTGTGTGAGGCTAACGGCTGCTATGGGTCGAAATCGGCCATTTTGCGGCTGAGAATCAAGCTGGCTAGCAGCAACCCTAACGAAGGTCTTCCAGCCAAAATCGGCCCCTTGCACCCCATAGATTTACACCCATGATGGATTGTACCGATTAACGACAAAAACCCTTAAAACAAAGGCTTATAGCAACAATCAATTTTCTCCGTACCAGTTCTGTACCAGCTACCATCTCAACTGGTCTTTTCGTTACGGATAACTGCCTTTAAATCAGGCAGATAACGGCCACATCGGATCTAGCGAAAAGCAACCTTCGTCCCTGATGATGACTACAGATAAAAATCGACAGAAATTCAGCAGTGTTTCGAACGCGACCTTGAAAACCAGACCGACATAGGGTGGTAGAAAAGCAAACATCTACTACTCTGAAAAAAACGCTCATGGCAAACAACAAGTCATAGTCAATGGTAGCGATATGAATCAACATCCTTTCCTGAACGTGACGCTGGCCACTTGTATCTGGCTACTTTCAAGCCAGCACTGTTATTCTGTTGAAAACTCGAATTGCTCTATTATTGACGCCGCCACCGACAAATGTGGGAGTATGATTGATCCCAGAAAAGGCCCTACGGATGATGGATATTCGCCATCAGTTATCAAGATTGAACATGCTATCCTGCTAGTAACTAAATCGCAGACCGGAAAAGATATAATATCGTTTAGGGCCCGACCACCTTCAAGAGACCCAAACAATTATGCAAAATCACTCACCGGACATGTTTTTATCTATTTAGGAAAAGAACTACCAGACGGCACAACAGTTTACTATATGGTCGCAGGCTTTTATCCAGATGAAACCGGCAACGAAAGAACACCAATATTTTCATCGATAACAGGCCCTGGCCGTGCAGAATATAAATTTTCAGACATGGCTAGCTCTACAAGTTATGATGCATATATAAGCGAGCAGCAAGCAAGGATGATTGAACAAATAGCGGAGAAGTGGGACACAAAAAACTACAACCTCTTCACTCAAAATTGTACAAACATGGTCAAGGATGTAGCAAGTTACCTTGGCCTAAAAATGAATCACGAACATTCGAGCCTTCAACTCCCAACAGATGTTGTTGAAGAATTTTCTAGATTAAATGATAAATACTCCGCCATAGAGCATCTAAAAGATGAAGCCAAACGAGGAGATCCCGTAATAAAAAATGGGAGAGAGGATCACTATAAGCACATCAAAAATGGAATAAGTCCGCCTCCTCATAATCCAGGTCGACCGGGCGCAGCGGACAATACTACTGTATGGGAAATTCCTTCATCTATGAAACCTGGCGGCGGTGGTGGCTCAGGGTCAGGTGGAGGGAGCGGATCTGGGAACGGGAACGGTTCTAGTGGAGACCCGACTGACTGGAGAATGAAATATGTGCCGAAGCAATATCCAACTGGTGGGGTTACGGTTTGTACAAGTGATATGTTTGCTTGCCTGTAGCTTCATTGCTAATGGCGCCGAACCATTTTTTAACTCAAGCAACCCATACTGCCCAATGATTAGCGGAATACCATGGAGAGATTATTTATCAGGGAATTACGAGACCACTTCCCCATTGTCCCCCAACATGGTTGGAATAAAGTTCATATTTGCGAAACAAGTGCGAGACCCAGCTTCGATGTATAATGTAGATCCTGGATTATGTTATGGCACCCATTATATAAAGGACGCTCGCCCTAGATTCCCCAGAGGCTACCTCTCCTATAGACTGTATGGATATGAAAGGAGAGAGTCAAATGAGCAGATGGCTAAGCTATCAATGGCGAAATCGGGGCTGGGAGGAGACCCAAACAGATGGGAAATAAATGTAGATAGTCATATCTTCATTTACAACTCTCTTGGCGAAATTTTTGACAATAAAGGAAGAAGGGTAGGCCAGATGTTTTGCTATACAGGAAACGATTGTGGCCAGTACAAATACTAATAGCTCAGATTATTTATGATCATTGATGGGCAATAGCAATCGCTGTCTGGCATCTGCTTTGGGTCGACCGCTGCCGGTCACTACCTAGAACCCACAGCTTTTTCGGCGATGGATTGGACCTACTATTCACAGCAGGCCTGAAAACAAAGGCCTACAAGCCTACCCATTATCCACGTACCAATTTCGTACCAGCACCGTTCGCCGCACGATCAAATTCGACCTCTTTTCTTTTCTCGGTAGCAAATTTTAAGCAACCGTTTTCGGCTTCAATCATGAGCACTGTCGCTACTGTCAAATACGTTGGTGCATTGGCGCCCAACCTCCATGAATCCACCGATCCATGAAGTGTTCAGCTGCTACGCTTTCCTTTTCACGGAGGAATCGCGATGCCAAATACAGACCTGCTCCCTTCCCTGCTGTACAAAATCAATGAAAACCAGCTCGCCCTAGAAGCGGCCATCCTGGAGCTTTCCAATTGGGTCGAGGCCCGAGGCTCGGCCGACGTCGCCGACAACGTACGCGGCGCCCTGGATATGATCGACAAAAATGAGGAGTTCATCAAGCTGACGCTCGCAGTCCTAATGACGCCTGAGTGACAGTTATCGGCCCAGGCTGTGTGAAAACGTTTTACAGCTAGTTTGAAAGTCGGAATCGGAACGAAAATTGTGTTCCTACGTAAATTTTAGGTCTGCTGACTAACCGAACACCGACAGATTTTACGTAGCAACGCAGACTTCAAAACGGCGCATGCGTTTTCACATAGCCTGGGCCAAAAGCAGACGCTCAAACTGGCGAACACGGATAATGGGCTCTTGATAATATTAATGTTTTATCAGTTGCAAAAGGATGCGCGATGCTTAATCAAGATAGATATTGCTTAACGATTAATGTCCTTGATCGAAATCCTGAAATTGAAATATCAAGGGAAAAATTTGAGGATATTAAGCAATGCACTGCAACATTAAGCGCTGCATTAGCTGTCGAAGAGAAGTATGAGCTTATCACCTGCAACTACGTGGAATATGAGCAAGACCTTTTGAACTGCGCCCTAGCGCATCAGTTGCGTTTCTCAGCTGACTATATTGACATGTTCGATGAAATTACGAAATTCAACAGACGAATAACAAACATATTAACTTCGACGCGCATGTACATGGATCACATGCCGAGACATTTGGGAAAGTGCTTGCCAGCCGAGGACAAAGCTGAAGTAGAGTTGTTTTTAAAGAGACTCACGCACGGGGAATACGACGCATACTTTGAATATGCTTTCCTCGAAGCTTTGAGAAACCATCTCCAGCACGCAGGCCTATGCGTTAGCCAGGTAACATTAGACAACAGAAATTATCCGGTAGACGACGGGGGACGTCTATGGGAAAACCGCACTCTGGTCTTCACCGATAAGAAACTGCTCGGTGGGAATCCAGAATTTAAGAAATTTGTACTGAATAAAATGCCTGACAAGGTAGAGCTAACAACAGCAATCAGGGTTTACATCGGCTGCATTTCTCGAATACACGATAAAATTCGCGATAGAATTCAAACATCAGTTGATGCTGCTCGCGCGTCACTTGAGGAAACGCTCAAAAATTATAGCGACCAATGTACATCACCAACCAAGATGGTGCATGCCAATCGTTATTCATCTACTCAAGACACCCCGGAAGAGGTCGTACTGATCTTTTTCGAGTGGGACAACATCAGAATTAAGTTGCAAAATAAGAATATGAAGAAATCAAATCTTTCGCGGCATTACGTCAGTAATCGTACGAATACAACAACGATCCCACCTGCCACGGGTAGTCCTAGCTGATTTAGCGCCGTCCACGTGAGCGGAGTAATTGACGTGGACGGCGTGTGGGAGTTTCACCATTGGTTTTCAAAGTCCCACACTTCTGGCGGGTGCGGACGTTCACAACGGTAGCTATTGGCTGTGTATACCGTTCGGGTGTGGCTGCTTTTGGCCGAGAGCTGCTTGTCGCGGAGGGCTGCAATCGACCCATAGCGGTCATCACCTTACCCGCCACTGGTATGGATGAGTAAGGCTATGAAAACCACGAAAGATGCGAATAGCACCAAGCCGCCGACGGCGACTGCCCAGCCCCAGGCAAAACCGCTTTCTCCCTTGAAACGGCCGCCACTCAGCCAGCCAAGCACGTAAACGCCAATCCTATGAGCCAACAGGTTGATTAAGATATCAAAGATGAAATCCATTTTTGATCCTCGTGGCTCCTTGTCGGTTTTCTTGAGCGTTCTAGCCGAAAGCAGCCCTTGTGCAATGTCCGCTCTTGGCCGAAAGCAGTCTGTCACTACGGGCCGGATACGATCCGTAGAAGTTATTCGCAGACGTGTCGCACATGTGAAGTAAACATCATGTTCTATAGCCGCAGGCTTTCGGTTGCTGAGTATCTCCTTACCAAGCTAGATGCGATGGGGCAACATTCTAATCCTCAAGAGATTTCAGGAAATATATTATGTCCTCGATATCATCTCTAGTTAACAGCACCCTTGCTTCCTTAGACTGAAGCTCCTCTTGATTCATATATTTTTCCTGAGGTAAATTGTTATGTAGGGCGATAAAGTCAGCTAGAGAGCTGGTAATTGCGTTATGTCCATATTGCTTTTCAAATCCTTCAAATGGCTTCTTGGTAACATTTCTTAATGTTGGAGTTTTGAAAAGTGCCGTATCAACCGGTAATCCGTCGACCTTTTCAAGGCCGGGCTCTCTTGGTAAAGGTTGCCCAAAAGCCTTATTCCAAAGAGCTGAAAGTGGCTCGTTATTAAGTAGGTTAACTCTATGTAGAGAGTAGTCAGAAAATAATGGAGTGTTATGCGGCTGTATAAGATGGCAATTCTGGCAGCCTGCTTTATTAAATCTTTCAAGTCCTCGCTGTTCGGCGGAGCTCAATATGTATTCACCTTTTAAATAGGTGTCGAATTTTGATGAGAATCTATTTACAGTGCTGCTGACTTCAAATGCGGTCAAAGCATTTAAAGCAATATTAATGATATCTTCGGGTGCATCTAGGCAGGAGTATTTTCTCGGCGCTATATTGCTAAGTAGCTTACTTGCATAGGGTCGTCTCATTAATTTTTCACATAGTTCATATGGAGTGCCAACATTCATTTCGTGAGCAGAATATAATGGGCCCTTAGCTTGCTCGCTTAGGCTGTCGGCACGACCGTCCCAGAAAAAAATTGATTTGTGTTTGCTGTGATTTAGTGCTGCTGTGTACGCAATTGTCTGTGTGTTTCTCGCCAATGGTGGTATAGCGGCAGAAGATCCTGAATTTACAACCGCAGCTAATCCGCTCTGTGAATAGGTATAACCTGTTTCTGGGGCGTGGCACGTACTGCAAGAGATTCCTACTGGTTGAGAAAGAAAAGGATCTGAAAATATTTCTTTGCCTAAAGTTGTTAAATCAGATTGGGGGGTGGCAACTGAAAACTCAGTAAACGCTACCGTTATGAGTATTGCCACCCCTATCTTGTCCATTGTGGGCTCTATTGTTTTAGCCCAATTTCTTTTAATGCATCATGAACACTGCTCATGCGTTTTGGTAAATTTTCTTCACTCATTGAATCCGGCAGTTTCTGCAGCTTGAAGGTTTTATATTTTTCCGTTGCAGGTATGAATAACTGCTGTACCCATATGGCCATTCCTGGTTGTCCATTTATGTTAATATTCGGGTTTACTCCCATTGCAACATCCCCCGCAACCTTAGCTACCCACTCTACTTTTCCGTCTTGAGTTTCTACTTCTACCGGTGGATCCTCTCCTAGGTATAGAGTTACTCCATCCCATGGTCCAAAGAAGAAATGGTAGACGCCGGGTTCCGATATGGTGAACTCAAATTCTACTGATTTGTATTCAGCGGTTGCGTCGGATATCCGCATTTTTATGATTTCTGCATTCTTTACAACTCCGCTCTCTAAGCTGGAGCTATTTACAACACCTGCTACCAGTCTGGTTGCACTAGTTACTAGAAGTGGAACTTCTGTTTTGTAAGTAAATTTAAAAGTTGTAGGGGTGCCGGGAGCCTTGGGTTCTAAAAATGCGGAAGCAAGTCCGGCGGTTCCAAAACCAACGCCCAGATTTTTATCAATTAGGCTGCCTCCGTGCCAAGGATTACCCTTGTGAGCCAAGGCAGGTACGGAACACATCAGAATTAGTAACGCGACTAGTATCTTCATACTTCTATCCCTGATAGCTGAAAAGTCAATTGACTAGGAAGCGCTGCTAACAGCATTGATACTAGCGGCCTCCTTAGTGTAGTGCGCGTACGAAATCCTGCAAATAGCTAAGGAGTCAGCCTTCGAACTTCTGCTGAGCAGACACCGTGCTAGCTATTTTTGGGCTTCGGCTATGACCGCTTTTGGCCGATTGCTGCCTGTTGCGAACGACTGCAAAGGGTCGGAACGGATCATTGGGCATGACCTTAAGTTGGGGTGTGGATAGAGATTTGAACCCCGTCGTGCGCTCCTGAGGGCCGCTCAGCACCATTAAATGCGGCGCTTTCGTACCCCATCGGAGGCTTACTGCGGCCGGCGGCGGCCTTGAATTTGCCCTAATTCTGCCCTAAATATTCCCCACCCCGCAGAGCTGAGCCGAATCAAATCGGGAGATAACTGGTAACCGCGATACCCCATCGTACTGCTACCCTCTCCTTACTATTGAGGAAAGATGAAGCCGAACTCTCAGATTTGCTACCTTCCCTGCTATTCAAGATTAACGAAAACCAGCTCGCCCTTGAAGCAGCCATCCTTGAGCTTTCCAACTCGGTCGAAGCCCGCTGCTCGGCCGAAGTCGCCGACGACGTTCGAGGAGCCTTGGAAGCCATCGATCGGAACGAGAAGTTCATCAAGATGACGCTCGCGGTGCTTATTGCACCGGATTGACTGACATATCAAACGATCAATCGCCGAGTGAGCGGCCAGTCTTGCTTTCGGCGCTTGTTCTCTTCCGAAAGAAACGGACGGGCTGTAATCGAGACTGGATCTAGTGCCAACTGAATCGCGCCAATAAAACAGCTTCATTCGCAACACGCACAACCACACGACTAATCTGGACCAACGCAGGGAGATGACGTAGGACTTGGCTGCACATCATCACAATGGAAGTAATGTCCTCCGTAATTTTTACTTGCTGCCATCGCCTCATTCACCTGTGTAGATGTGTCAACAGCTGCCCCCCCTAAAACACCTGCCAGAGAGCTTAATTTTACTTGCAAGTAAGGATCGTAAAGTCAGCATGAACTATTTTAACAGTTCAACCCTAACTTTATCTGGCAAACTTTCTGGATTTACTTCACCACTCTTCACAGCGTTCTTCAGCATCTCTCGAAGTATAGGTTTCGTAAGTCTGGTGGACTGATTATCACTCACCTTCTGCTTTACTAACTCAGCAACAACTTTTAATGCAGCATGATCCAAATCTACAATATCTCTGTGTAAGCCTTTATAGTCCTCTGCTATCGTTTCACCAGGAGAAGACTCAAGTATCAAATTATTACTATCAAGCTCTTCTGCAGTCAGCGTTATGACATCGATGGTCTCAATACTTGTGAGCGAGGCAACCAGTGCCAGCAATGCTTTGGGATATTCTTCATCACTGTCAGACTTCCATACTGACAATGTATTATTACTCGTTCGCAGGCAAGCAGTCACCGCATCAGCACTGATATGATCAGGACCTATCGCCAATGATTGCTTCCACTTAGCCAAACTAACCTTCCTTATTAGCTTCACTTCATAACTCTTTAAGATATGTTATCGTTTGTTTTCGATAGTCATCGAGCCATGCAGCTGCCATGACAGAATTTTCAAGTATGTGGACACCGTCTTTGTGCCCCCAATTCTCAAAAGCTCGTATCCCTGCCTCAGCAACTTCAAAATCTTTTATCACGAGCGCAGCCATAGCTTGAACCTGAGCGTGAGGATATACACTTTCGTAAGCTATACTACTAACCGCCTTCAACAAAGCCAGTTGCAAATTTTTATTGCCTACCGCTTTAATGAAAATATGGTTGAGTACTCCTCCAAAATCAAAGTCGTGCTGTTTAGACCATTTTTCAATTAAATTATCGCTATTCGAAGATGTACCGTACTCTAGGATTTCAGAGCGTGCGACCCGGCGAAACTCGTGAAAGTAAGTATCAAACTTGCTACTGTTTTTGGGTGCTAGTGTTCCAACTTCGCTCAAACTAGAACGAAAAACGGGCTTGTCGTCCTGCCTCTTCACAGTTACAACTTTCGGCTCAAAACCCAAACGATACTCATACCCGTTTGATTCGCTTTGGCGCCCCGGAAAAACATCTCCAGGCCGAACTGTAAAAAATAAACTTCCTACTGGAGAATAAGGAAGCTGTGAAATATTGTGGCTGTTAAAAACCGACGACTTATTACTTAAATCAGCGACAGCCAGAAGTTCCTCAGAATCAGGCCTCACGATATTGGCGCTCCCAAGAATTGAACACGTCAGTCTGGATATCTCTGAACTTCTGCAAGAGTGGAAGAATATCACCCAAAGTGTATCTATTCACCGTATTTCTGAGGTCGGTGCCAACTTCCGATTTAAAGCGAACCTTGTCAAATGCTGTTGCGTTACCATCCTCATGAATAAAACCTTGAGCGCGAGAAATCTCAGTAAGCTTCAATAGGGTTTCGCCCCCATTTTCATCAATAATAGAACGTCTCAAAAGCCATTCAATTGGCTCCGGCGCCCCATCTTCAACCATCAACTGCAAACGCGCTGCTCGTATTTTATCCGGGTTATCGTCGCCCATCATTTTTTCTTTTACGAGAACGCATCTCGCCACTCTGAGATCGAATAATGGAATCAACCCTTCAACGAGTTCTTGTGCCAACTGCAAAAAATCTCTAGTCTCAGGAAACTGTGGATTATAATTGCAGGCCATTATTATTTGATTAGTATTAAAGTTTACCGACAAAGTTTTTCCGTCAGTAAGGGACATTCTATTGGTACTGCGTCCATCGAGCATATTAACCTCTTGCACGACGTTTGGAATATATCCCTTTACTCCAAAAACCTGCAAAAGCTTTAAAGTGTTTTCATTACTCATTGGAACGTCGACATTTCCAAAAAGCAAAAGTTGCTCATTTACTATGACGTCAGTCATAAAACACCATCCATTTGCGTTTTCATTTGATTGCCACATCATTAGGACATTTTAATAGTGCCATTTAGCCATCCAGTGTAAGGCTCGGTTAGCGAGAAGGCACGCATTTTCAACAGAATCTCATATCGTGTACCCTATTTGAAGGCTTGGCAGCTACCAACATGATCATAGACTAGATGCCGCATTACACCTTCGCCCGAACTGGCTCGTGAATGGCTAGATCCGGCCACCCCAAAGGAGCGCGCCGAACAGATGGTAGCGCTCAAGGCGAACCGACCTAGGCTTTCGAGTGGTTCAAAGTGGACCGGGCCATCGGCAACGTGCGTAACCAAGGTCACTATTTGATACAGCCCGCTGAGGATGCTTTTAAAGACGATGACTTGTTCTAAGACGGCGCCAGCGATTTTAGTCGCTCTTCCAGCGCCGTTTCTTTCATATGTGATGTACAACCGCTCCGCGTCGCCGTCCCTCAACGCTCCAGCTACCTCCATCCCAAGCCCCCGGGCACCCGCTTTCACCGCGACAATCATCGAATCGGCTCGCCCAATCTGTGCCAACTAGCGCTCAGCTTCCCGCTTCATCTTACCGCCGAGCTCTACATTTTCCATGGCTGCGACCCTCTAACTTGACGTCCAATACATCGACAACAATACGACGGTAACCCAGACGATAGTCATCAGAAGCAGCTTAGCCATATGCGTTTTTTGAGTCATCTGAGGGGTGAGCCACGTGTCGAGTATGCACAAGATTTGCGTACGATCATCCCAAGGCACTGCCAGTTTCAGAAACACTAGAACAAGCCTCCCAATGCCACAGGCTCCCAATTCATGATCACCAGCTCGCCACTTAACTCAGCTTTTCCTTGACGCTGATTGGTATTGCTGTAGCGGATGTCTAGCGCCTCAAAGTGGAAACCCTCAAACACACGCCGAATGTCCGGATGGTCGTTGATGCTGACCATCACCTTGCCTTTGCAGCGGCGCATGAAGTCAGCCATCCGTTCGTAGTTCTCGAATGGAAAGTCCACGCCATAACCAGCAGTCTGCCAGTAAGGCGGGTCCATGTAGTGGAAGGTATGGGCACGGTCGTAGCGTTCAGCGCATTCAAGCCAGGGGAGGTTTTCAACGTAGGTACCGGACAGACGCTGCCAGGCGGCCGAGAGGTTTTCCTCTATCCGCAATAGGTTGATGGCCGGGCCAGTGGTAGCGGTGCCGAACGTCTGCCCGGTGACCTTGCCGGCGAAGGCATGGTGCTGCAGGTAGAAAAATCGGGCGGCGCGCTGGATGTCGGTGAGGGTTTCGGGACGGGTCATCTTCTGCCACTCGAACACCTGGCGGGAGCTGAGCGCCCATTTGAATTGGCGCACGAACTCTTCCAGATGGTTCTGCACGACGCGATACAGCGTGACCAGGTCGCCGTTGATGTCGTTGAGGACTTCCACGGGCGCGGCCTGGGGTCGCATGAAGTAGAGCGCGGCACCGCCGGCAAAGACTTCGACGTAGCATTCGTGAGGCGGAAAAAGCGGGATGAGGCGGTCGGCCAGGCGGCGTTTGCCGCCCATCCAAGGAATGATGGGTGAAGACATAAGAGCAAGACCTTTACTGTATGGATAAACAGGTGCTAGGCTCGCCGCGCTTCGTGCACGGAGTAAGAGCCTTGGCTGGACTTGCAGGGGCAATCTGCAGGGACGGCGACCGGGTTGAATGTTGACGCATCCACCTCGGTCGCTCTTTTTCACTTCGGTGTTGAGACTTCTTTGGCGTAGGCCTGACAGGCTGCCAAGGCGATCAATCCTTGGTCACCGGTATCGGTGATGCCGATAATTCGTTGAGCATACGCTGGGTCAAGTTGGGCTCGTGTTCCGCCATGAACCACGCCGCCGGCTGGGGTGGCGGCTGACACTGTGTCGCCACTGGTTGCATCGGAGGCGTCGAGTAGGACTGACAGCCGTAGATCAGCAGTGGCAAGGCGATCACGCAGGCGAGCCTGGTTGGTTTGAGCATCGCTCAGTTCCTTGTAGTGGGTTTGTTCACTGGCCGACAGCCGCTGCTCAAGGGCCAGGCGCTTGTCCTGTGCCGTGCGCACCTGGTCAGCGGCGGCGTTGCTGATGGCGATCAGATAGTCCTTGTGCAGGCTGGCCTGTTCGGCGAGTTGCTGGCCGTAGCGCCAGTCCTGCACCTTCCAGACCGACGCGGCAGATCCGCCGACCACTGCGGTCAGTAGCACGCCAACGGCTAACAGCCGGTACGGCGCGGGGATCAGGTCGACGACACGCATAACACTGCCCTCGCCCGTTTCCACAGCTGCAGTCGATCTTGCAGGCCGTTGAGTCCACCGTTGATCTTGCGGGTGATTGCCTCGAACTCGTCCCGATCCGCCAGGGCGTTCAGCTCTCGCACCCACCAAAACCACGCCGCCGACTCGGCGGCCCATTGCGGCAGTTCGAGCAGCTCAGGGGTGCGCAGCAAACGTTCGTCACCGAACAGCGCCAGGCTGCAGCGCAGGTAATTGCTATGGCCGGTCACCTGAATCAGGCCACGACCGCGATAGCGCTGGCCATCGCCGTCAACTTCTGGGGTATTGCCCAGTTTCACGGCCAGAGTGCCGGTATCGTATTTGCTCAGGTACTGATCGCCACCCAACTCACGGACGTACTGCAGCTGGCCCGACTCGTGCCCGACCTGAGCCAGGAACGCCGCCTGACGTTTCGACGTATTGATTTGCCGATGCGCCATGGCCGCGTTTAGAGCGGATACAAAAACGCCCGCTTGGCGGCGGGCGTTGGGCATGATGCGTTGTAGCTGTTGCTCCGTAATGGACATACACACTCCTGATATAAAAAAACCGCACTCAGGCGGTGATGGGATGCGCTATGGCGCGTTGACATTCACCACCCTGAGCGGCGGTTTAGTTTTCTTTTTCTTACCCTTGGATTTGCCCTGCTTGCCGGCATTGCACTCGACTGTGGTCGACCATCCGGATTGGGTAAACACCTGCTCGACCGAATCCGCCAAGTACTCGCCATCAAGACCGACCTTGAAGCCCTGGGCGTTAATCGGGCGCTCGGCAAAGATGTCGGTCCGGCCGGGCATCTCGAAACGCACGTCAGCGGTCGAGCGATTGAACGCCGCCAAACGCGCCTTGGCGGCCGACTCGGCGGCGGTCTTGTTCGGGTAGATATGCCGATCGGTATGCACCGCCGGCAAGCCATCCGGGGCGTCCTCGTTGTCCACGGTGACCACCGACAACTTGCCGGTCTTCTTGTCTTGGTGCTTGGTCGCCACGGCCTTGTGCGAGTTGCGATCGCCCAGGCTGAACTGCCAGCGACTGAGGTCGCTCTTCGTCAGGGTGATCGCGCCGAACGTTTTGCCGCTGGCGGTCTGCCCGCCTTGACGCGGCATCACCAACAGTTTGCCGTCGGCCACCTTGGCCGTGCAGTCGTACTGTTTGGCCAAGCGCGTGATGAAATTAAAATCCGACTCGTTGAGCTGATCGACCCGGGCGACTTTCGTCGTCACCGGGCACACCGGCTGCCAGCCATTGCGCGCAGCGATATCGGCCACGATCTTCGACAGCGGCACGTCTTCCCAGCTACCGCTGCGAATGGTCTTGCCACTGCCGCGCATGTCGCTGGCCTTGCCCTTGATCACGATCGTGTCCGGCGGACCCGACACCTCGACCGTGTCCACCGCGTAACGCCCCAGGCGCGCCAAGGACGTTTCGGCATAGCCCAGGTAGATCTCGATCGAGCTGCCACGCCGAGGCAGCACCACTTGGCCGTCTCGGTCATCAATGCGCAACTCAAACTCGTCGGACTCCATCCCGGGTTTGTCAGAGGTGCGCAGCAACAACAACCGATCATTGATCTTGGCCGTTACATCCGCGCCATCGGCCACGATTCGAAACATGGGGGTCATGGATTTTGCTCAAAAAAAAACCCGCACAAGGCGGGTAAAAAAAGAAAGGAGCTTGAGGAATCAAGCGGCGCGAGTGTAGACCATCAATCCCACAAGCTCACCCCCTCCCCAGTCGGGCTGGGCAGATCCGGCAGATAGATCACCACGCCGGTACGGTAGGGCTGGGGTTCATCGGCCAACCCCTGATTGGCATCCAGCACCGCCTCGGTGCTGCCGTTCAGATGGCCATAAACGTTATGGCAAATGACATCGAGCATGTCCCCATCAGACGTTCTGCATGTCGTCGCCATAGCGCACAAACTCCAGAGTGAACCCTTGTTTACGCGGAATCCCGCCGTGCAAAAACGCGCCTTGCTCGTCGCCGATGGTCTTCAGACACCACGTCCCAATCACCTCGCCATAGCCCGTGGTGAGGGTCAGCGGCTGAAGCCTGGCCCCAATGGTGCGCAACGTGTCGAGCTGCTTGAGTCCACCCTTGAAGCCCGGGTAGATCGTGCCTTTGAGCGTGAGCTTTTCCTCCCCTATACCAATGGCCTGCTGCGCCGGACGGCGCGACAGACGTTCCTGGGAGGCCCAACGGAATTCGGTCGAGCGGCTCAGCTCGTCGAAGGCCGCCGTGTCCAAATTGAAGAAGTACGGCTGAAGCTTCGGGTCGCGCGGCTGAATGATCAGCAGGTGCGGGAACGGCTTCACCGCTTCCGGTGCCGGCGTCGCATTCACGGCAAAGGCACTGGTGGGCACGATGTTGGCCAGCGACGGGCTGACCTTGCCGGCGATGTTGTTGACCGCCGTCGCCGCTTTGCCCGCCTGCTCCTTCAGCGTCCCCATCCGTTCCTGTACTTCGGCGGCCGCCCGGGTCGCCCGGCCGTACACCGCCACAACTTGGCCGACCTTGGCCTGGGCCGCGTCGACGCCGCGCATCACCCGCTGAAGCTTGGCGCCGATCGCCGGCCCCACGAACGGGATGTTTTCCAGCTCGGACGCCGCGCCCGTGATTTCACTGATCGCGCCGTTGACCGGGCCGAGCATGCCGTCTGCACTGCGCCGGCCAGCTTCCCCGGCTTCGACCAAGTACTTGAGCCCCGCTTGCAACTGTTCCATATACGCCATGCGGCCTCCTTAAACGTGGGGTTCGTCGTACAGCTTGGACGCGTTCTGTTTCGCCGCGTCCGCCATCATCCGCTGCATGTGCGGCATCAAGTCCTGAGCCAAGCGTTGCGGGTCTTTGACATCCCCTTGCACCGTGACCGGCATGCTCAGCGAATACTGAAACTGCTGATCCACTTTGGTCGGTGCCGGCTTCTCCGGCGCCTTGGGCTGAATGGCCACGGCCGCCTTGGTCGGCGCCTGTACGGCCATGGCGCGAGCCACGTCGCCCAGCGCCGGCCCTTGCGGGGCTGCCCCCGAGGCCATCAGCAACGCACCGGAGCCCTTCGCGCCATCGAACGATTGGCCCATGCTGGCCAAGCTGGGAATAGCCGGACCAGGGCGTGGCGCCATCAACAACGGCGAGGCCGGAACGGCGGGCTTTTCCTCTTCGCCAGCAAACACCGACTTGCCCACGGCGCCGCCCACCATCTGGCCGCCCTGACTGCCGAGGTAGGCTCCAATCAAGCCGCCGATCGCGGTACCGATAATCGGCACCACCGAACCAATGGCCGCACCGGCCGCCGCGCCGGCCATGGTGCCCGCAAGATTGCCCGCAGCCGCACCGTAACCCTCGGCTTGTTCGCCCTGGGTCTTGGCATTCTCATAGGTGTCGAAGGCCATGGCGCCGGCTTCCAGTAGCGCGCCGCCGGGAATCATCTTGGCGGCTTTGCCAATCTTGCCGACCGCCTGCACCACCCCGCCCAGCCGGGCCAGCGACCCGGCCGGTACGGGTACCGGTGGAATCGGCGGATGCGGCACTGGGACCGGTGGCCGTGACCCCGGAATCGGCGAGCGCGAAGAACTACCCGGCCGAGGCAACGGCCCACGGCGCGAAGCATTGCGCCTTGACCCGCGTCCACGCCGGCGCGTTTCCCCAGGGCCTTCAGCGCCGCCGCCCAGGGCTCCTGCGTTGACCACGAAAACCTTCTTGACGCCGTCACCGCCAGCGTCGTCGCCAGCACCACCGGCCGCGTCTTTGGCCAGCGAAACTAGTTCCAGACCGGCCGACACCACATCCAACTTGCCGGGCTTCTTACCGCCCTCAGCGTCGTCACCGCCCCCGGTCGCGCCTTTGAACGCCGCCACCGCCTTGAGCCCGGTTTCCATCAGGGACAACGCCTTGCCGGCCTTACCCTTGGGCGCCGAGCCTTCACCATCCTCGGGATTGGTGACAAAGACCTTTTGCACCGCGCCGGCCTTGCCACCCCCCAGCGAGCCGCGCGCCAGGTTGAACAGCCCTTTACCCATCTTGAACGAACTGAACAGGCCCGTGAGCGTGACCAACCCACCACCGACCAACGCGATTCCCGTCACTACCCCGGGCGCGCTGTCAGACATTGAGGTAATGCTTTTGGTGACCTTGGTCAGCGCCTCGGCCACCGTGTCCGTGACCGGCCGCAGAGCGTCCCCCACGCTACGCATGGCGTCATCCATCGACTGAGCCATTTCGGCCCACTTCTGCGACGAAGCCTCACGCCGCTCGCTGAGGTTTTTGTCGAGGATGCCCGTGGCATCGCGCGAATCGTTTTTAAGCTGGCTGTACAGCGCCTTGTTCTGCATGAACGCCGACAGCGCGGCCTTGACCTGCATGTCCGCGAACAGGTCGCCAGTGCGCAGCGACTCTTCCAGAGAGGCCATCATGGCCTTGGCTTTCTCCGGGTCGGCTTGCTGGCTGATTTCGGAGGTCGCTTTGGCCATCGCCGCCGCGCGCTTCGGATCGGTGGCCTGAATGTACTTCTGCGCCAGCGCCATACTGGTTTCCAGCGTGGACATGCCGTTTTGCAAACCGGTCTGCATCGAACCCTTGTAGTCGATACCGGCCTTTTCATACGCCTTGACGGTGTCGCCGGAGCCGATTTTGCCCATCCAGTTTTTGAGGTTGTTGGCCGCCTCATCGGCGCCGCCGGCCGACTTCATCTGCACTTGCAGCATGGCGCCCAACTGCGTCACCGCATCCATGCCGGTGATGCCCAGGCTGCCCATGTTGGCCAACAGCTCGGGGAACCATTTAGCCATGTCGGCCGCTTCAAAGCTGCCCGCCTGCCCTTGATAGGCAATCGCTTCCAGCGCCTGCTGCATCTGCTTGGGGTCGGTGATCTTGGCGTTTTGCCCCAGGGCGTTGATCATCTTCGCCGTGTCGACACCGTTGGACCCCTGCCCCACGACAAACTTGGCCGCGACCGGCGCATATTCCAGCGCCTTGCTCAACTCCATACCAGCGCCAACCAACTGGTTGACCACGTCGGCCACGTCATTGCGCGCCATGCCGGTGTCACGCGAGGTGGTGATGATCTTGCGCGACATCTCCTGTTCTTGCGGCTTGTTGGCAATGCCGGCCTTGATCGCGATGTCCCGCACAATGGCGCCGAAGTCCGCGCTGACCTTGGTCGGCACCGCCATCGAGCCCACACCGATGACAGCGGCGCCGACCGCTTTTTTCATGGCGGACTTGCCGGCATCCAGCTGCTGATGTCCCTTGGCCTTCAGCTCGGCTTTATTGGCCGCCTGCCCCATGGCCCGATAGGACTTCTCCAGACGCCCGACTTCGACGCCCTGCTTTTTCAAACTGTCGAGGTTGGAGTTCAACCGGCCCAGCAGCTTGGACGCCCCAGCGGAACCGCTGTCGTGGGCTTTCTTCCACTCATCGCGCAGGCGAATGGTGTCGCCGATCGCACGCTGCAGCACGCGTGCCTTGCCACCTTCCGCCTCAAGGCGCTTGATGCGCCCCGTCACGTCCTTGAACGCGGCGCCGACCGTCGAACTGACGGCGCCGCCGATCACTAGCCCGAGGGCGAGTTTGTTCGCCATGTCATGGCCCCCATTTGCACAGCCTTACCGAAGGCGGCTCAATCCGTGAGCCACCACACCATCTCAGCAAACGGCATCGACAGAATCTCAGCGGCGGAAAATCCGGTTTCCGCCGCCAGACGTTTCGCGGCCATTTTTATGACGCCGGGGTCAAACCCCGTTGTCTTGGTCCATACGAAAATAGGCGGCCTGCAAGCGGTTGAAATCCACCAGCTTCAGGCCCTCCAGATCCGCGACAGGCGCATCGGCCAACGCAGCAAACAACACCAGCTCGCGCTGCTCGTCATCGCCACCCGCCTCACGATTCGCCGCACGCACGTCGCGCACGGTCGGGGAACGCAAGGCCAACTTGTCGACCGACACCCCGTTGATTTCGCTCGGACAGGACAACGTGACCAGCACGTTATCGGTGGTGATCGACAACCACGCCGGCACCGACTTCGAGTAATCGGTATCGGGCGCCAGGCGCGAATAGGCCGCCTGTACACGGCGATAGTCCACCAGCTTCAGGCCTTCCATATCCTTCAGGCCGACCTCGGCCAAACCCGCGAACAACATCAGCTCGCGCTGTTCGTCATCGCCATTAGAGGCGCGGTCGGCCGCCCGCACTTCGCGCACGGCCGGGGCCCGCAAGGTCAACGTCTCGACCTTGATTCCGTTGGCATCGCTGGGACGCGAGAGCGTCACGACGGCGCTCTCAGCGGTGACCGCCAGCCAGCCCGGCAGTTCTTTATCAGTTGCTTTCATCTGGATCTATTCCCTTAGAGGCCGAGCGCGGTGCGCACTTCGGCGAGCTGGTCTTTGCCGTCGATCACCTGAATACCGGCGACCATGTCGATTTCGTACATCAGGCGCCCGTCGATTTCGAGCTTGTAGTACGTGACAGCAATGGCGTGTTTGATCTCGGCCGGATCACCGGCTTTCCAGTCGCCCAGGTCGACCTCTTTGAGCCGGCCCCGCAGGGTGGCAACCACCGCCGTCACGGCCCCCTTTTGCCCCTTGAAGGCACCCCGGAACGTCGCATTGAAGGCCGTGCCATCGGCCAGACCGAAGTACTTCAACGACTCACGGCGCACGCCCTTGGTGACAAAGGATGCCTCCATTTTTTCCAGACCCTGGTCCATCTCGATGGCACCGGCCATGCCGCCACCGCGATACTCGTCGGTCTTGCTGGTCAGCTTGGGCAGGGTCAGGTTCGGCACGTCGCCGGAAAAACTCACGCCGTCAACAAACAGGTTCGTGTTAAACAAAGTTTGAGGAATCATTGACTGGGCCCCTTAGGCTGTTTCAAGAACTTCGGTCATCCATTGATCGGTGACTTCGAAAAGGAAATTCGGGTTTTCGGCCGGCGGCACGTCGGTGAAGCGAATGCGCCAATACACTTTGCCCTGGGCGATTTGGCTGGCGGTGTTCAACTCGGTGTCCGGGTACACCTCGAAGTTGATGATTGCGCCCTGGGCTTTCAGGTCGCGCATGAACGCTTCCAGGCCGTCGGTCACATCCTTGACGTAGGTCTTGGTGATCGAGCGGTCAACGGCCCACTTGTGGCCGGCCTGCACCGCATCCATGAGGATGAACAGCGTGCGCACGCGGGTGACGAACGCCCATTTCGGATCGCTCGACAGCGTGCGGTTGCCCCACAGGCGATAACCGTCGTCGCGGATGATCGTCGTGATGTTGGCGTTGTTCAGCAGGTTGGCCCGGCACGTCGCATCGCCGTCCAGGTACTCGACCGCGCGGGTCGTGCCGGTGATGCCGACAAACTCCTTGTTCGACGGCGACGCCCAGAAGCCGTACTCCGCATCGGTCCAGGCAAACAAGCCCGCCGCCCAGGCCGAACCCGGGGCATCGACTGTCTGACTCAGACCGGTGTCCCAGTACTGCACGCCCGGGTCAACCATGAACAGGTTGCGACTGCCGAAGTTCTCGGCGTAGGCCATGGCGGCCTCATCCGTGGTGCCAGGCCCGTCGATAATGCCGATGGCGCGCAGCTTCTGCGCCAAGCCGTCGAGCGCCGTGGCCACCACTTGCGTGGCCGTGTGACCCGGCGCGATCAACAGCCGCGGCTGAGCGTTAAACAGGCTTTTGCCATCGAGCAAGGCCTGTAGGCCGGTGCGCTTACCGGAAGCCAGAACCCCGCCAATGATCGCCGAGGTTTGCAGCGCCGCGTCTTCCAGCTTCGGCACACCGATGGCGACGATCACCGCCTTGGCCTTGGTGTAGATCGCCTGACAGGCCTTGGTCATCGCCGAATCGGCGCCGAAGGCGGCAATGGCTTCGCGCTCGGTGGTGATCAACTTCAGTTCGCCGGCCAGCGCCGTACCGCCGCCTAGGATGCCCGGGGTGAAGGTGTCGCACAGGCCGATGATCGACGACGACGGCAAGGAAATGGTGCGCGCGCCGGTCTTGATATCGGTGGTCGTAACGCCGTGAAAGAAACTCATAAAGCTCAATCTCCAGAAACGAAAAAGCCCCGCATAAGCGAGGCTGTGAGGGATGTTCGTGTTACGCGTAACGGAAAAGAAAACGCCCCGTCAGTGCGGGGCGTTTATTGGGCCAGCGTTGATAGCCAATCCGGCGCTGGGGGCCGGTGCTCGCTCAAGGGGAATTCACCAGCTTCTGGCCAGTTGCGAAGGTCGCGGCGATAGGCCTGCAATTCGGCGTATTGCTCGACCGTGAGCGTGGTCGCGCTGCCGTCCTCGATCTCATCACGGTGGCGCGAAACAATCCCATCGGTCGACGCCATTTGTGCATCACGCCAGCTCCGCTCGATCTCTCCGAGCTGCTCGAGATCCAGCGGCGGCGGATCGATCAAAACGGGATGGCCATTAGGCCGTGACGACATTTTTTTTGAACTGATCGCCAGCTCATCGAGCAATGACTGCCAAACACCCGCCGCAACCTCAACCACGTCCGGCGGCATGTCAGAACCGTGAATCTCCGGCATATAGACGCCGCACGTTAACGGACTGAAAAATACGATTTTAGTCATGTTCAATTTCCTATAGCCCGCCACCAGACCGTCCAACCAGCCGCAGCAGTGCCAGAAGCGTTTTGAATTCGCACTGTGCAACTTGTCGTAGTAACGCTCGCCCCCATAACCGCATGCTGCAAACATAGCGTGCCAACATGAATAGGCACGACATTGCGCACACCATTTGGGAACGCGATGGGAAAGGTGATGTAAACATACCCGTTCGCGTCAGTAAGCGCCGACCCCCACTGCTCAATGGCCCCTGACGGAAGCCGATGATAGCCACTACCACCCCACGAACTGGAGAACTCTGTACTGACCTTGAGTGCCGCTGAACCCGCCAAAAAGTAGTTGGTGCCTTGTACGGTTACTTCAAGCGATGATCCGGGGTTAACGACAATGCTCGGGACGGGGACCGTGGCAATGGCCGACATACTGCCGCCCGCTGGCGGAACCACGGTTAATGAGGCGTTGCCGACGTTTCTGATATGAATGGTTGAGCCAGTCAGCACGCTACCACCAACTGGTGGCAGGGTTAGCGTTATCGGCACTCCGGCATTCGCCAGAACAATCTTGCCAAAATCCTCTACCACTATGCTGGCAGAAGCAGTGAAGATCCTCATGCCGCCTATGTTGCCCAGCGCCCGCTGTACAAACTCCGTTGTAGCCCACGTCTTGCTGACATCAAATTGCGGTGCCGTTATCCAGTTTGGGCCAGACATTACCGCCGCATATCTGAGGGACATGGACCCCCCACGCAAACGCCAGCCACCCGACACCTTCACGAACTCCGCGTTATCCCTTGCGCTCAAAACAACCGTGATCACCCCGCCGTCTGGAGACGTCTCAACGTCCAACCCGGCCGGAAGAATAGTGACTGCACCGATCCCAGCGCTCACCACCTCAATCGTCGCCCCATCCGGCACCCCGGCAGTAGGCGGCAACGTAATGCTGATCGGTGTAGCGGACGCGGCGGAGACCATCCCGCCAACACTTGAAGCGCCCAGCGCGGTACTGGCCGTAAGTGGCGCGAAGCCCGAATACTCGACCCCGCTCCGCTTCAAAAACTCGGTCGTAACAAGCGATTTACTGATATCAAACTGCACAGGAGTCGGTGCGGTCGGGTTACCGCCGAAACTTGGCGAGAACAACCGGGCCAGGCCGTCCGTGATGTCCTTGAACGTCAGCGCCGTGGTGCCCAGGACAATCGGCCCATCCGTTACCAGTTGCCAAATCGTGTCGGCCTGCGTTGCGCCAACCTCGACTGCTACCGTCAGATTTGGCGTCACCTTCGCGATGTTGTCGGAATCCTTGGCACGCGTCCAAGCGCCGACCGCCACCACATACGGGCCGTTATCCTTCGCAGCCGCCTGATTCTTCACCAACACCCGATCACCGACATTCAGCGAAACACCATCCATTACCTGTAAGCCGACCAGGGCTATGTTGGCCGTAGTCGCTGCACGGACCGACTGCTTGATGTCGAGCTTGCTCAGCTCTTCAAGGATGCGGGAATCGACATACTCGCGAGTCGCCAGCACCACCGACGGGTCAATCTTGAGTGTGATGTTGCCGGTGCTGGACACAATGAAATTCATCCGCACCACTTGGGTACGCCCGGAACCTTGCGACAGCACCGGCTTGAAGCTCGGCGCGCAGTTGGCCACCGCCACCAGATCGCCGTCCGCGTCATACAAGCCGATTTCGCGAATCCAGTGCCCGCCCTCGTCGGCCGGAATAATCTGCTCGGCGATAATCACCGCCGGGTTCACCGGATCGACCCGCACTTGATTCAGCGGACGGCGGCGCCATTCGTTGATCAGATGGGTTTGTGCCGCACTGGGGATCGGGTCGGTGTTGTTGGCATCGCCCACGCCCATTTCGGCGAACTTCCAGGGAACGCCGAGCGCGTCGGCGTTCGCCTGCTTGGCCATCCCCACGTTCGTGAGGATCGCGAAAAACTGCGAATTCGCATCAATCATAATAAACGTCCAGGGTGTCTATGGAGTGTTCGCGACCCACCACGCCGATGGTCCCGGTGACCTCGATGTCACGCATGACCGGCGGATAAACGTCGATTTCGTCGCCTTCGTACAGGGCAACACTGATGCTCAAAAAGCCTTGGCTTTCGAGGCTGATCGCCAGCCCCGTCAGGTGCCGGGTGACCGGCTTGGCGTCGTCGATCAGGCGTTCCAGCTCCTGATACATTTCCTCGGTGATCCCGGTGTCCAGCACGCCGACCTTCAGCGCGAAGGTGCCCGGCACGCCTTCAGGCACGGTGTTGAACCACTCGATAATTTCGATCAGGTAGCCCAGGGGCTCGACCACCCGGCGCAGCGCGCCGATGGTCCCTTTGTGGGCATGGATGTAGTAAGAGGCCTTAATGGCGGCGCGCTTGGTCGCCTCGGTCCATCGGTAGTCCCAGCGATCCACCGACCACGCCCACGCCAGATGCGGCAGCAGATGCACCGGACAGGTATCGGCGTTGTAAAGGTCGCGCAACGGGACAATCGTTTTCTCGAAAAACGTCGCCTCCATGGCCCGTTCCAGTTGCGTGCTGTTGATCGGCAGTAGGCTTTTCATATCAGCCCGCCAGCGTCACGGTGTAGCCCGTACAGAACGCCGCCTGAGCCTTGGTCGGGGCCAGGTCCTGCCAGCCGATCAGTTCAACCCGAGAAACGCCGGCCACGTGCAACTGCGCATCGACGCCGGAGCGCGCGACCTCGATGCCCAGCCGCTTGCGCGGATTGATCCAGGCCGCCAATCGGCTTTTGGCCTCGGCCAAACTGGCATCCGCTTCGGGGCCGGCACTGACCATGTGCAGAATCGCGTTAATTTGGTAGCGGATCACCTGGGCGCTCTGCACCGTCACCCGATCCCCTACCGGACGCACGTCGTCGTCATTCAGCGCCGTGGCCACCGTGGCCAGCAGCTCCGGCGACGCCTCGCCTTCCCCATCCAGACATAGCACCGTTACCGTAACGCAACACGGTGCCGGGCTTTCGGCCGTGGCATCGGCCACCAGCCCCGAGGCGTTACGCGCATGCAGGATGTAGCTGTTACGCGGGCCGGCCGTGGTCAACCCTTCATAGGCCAACTGGATACGCTCGCGAAACGGGTCGTCGTCCTCCTTGACCTCCGGCACCGGTGGCACCGCCAGCAGATCGCCGGCTTGAATGACCAGGCGCTTTAGATTGACGTTGGCCCCCAGGTGATCGAGGTCGCCCTGGATGGCGTGTGCCAGTAATACCGCCTTGCCGGCGTCATTCACCCGGGCGCGGTTGCCGACCTTGATGTACGCGCCAACCTCCAGCACCTTCACCACCGGATCGCTTTCCAGTGCGGCAGTCCAGTTGCCGCCCATGTACCCGCGAAAGATGCCCAGTCCTTCCTGATACATCTCTTCGAAGTCCAGAGGCTCCAACACAGTCGGCGCCGGCAGCGACGACAGATCCACGATACTCATACGGCTACCTCCAACGTGACGCCGTCGCCCAGGTACTCGCCGACAATCTTCAGGTTGATTTGCCCGCCAATAACGGAAATGACGCGCACCTGATCCAGTTTCAAACGCGGCTCCCAGCGCCCCAGGGCGCGGGCAACTTCAGCCTGTACGGCGCTTTTCCAGCCCTCATTAACGGGCAAGTCAATGAACCGCCGGAGCTTGCTGCCGTACTCCATCCGATGTCGGCGGCTGCCCAACGGCGTGCCCAAAATGTCTGGAACGGATTGGCGCAAGTGCGCGATGCCGGAAATGGGTTGGCCGGTGTGGCGGTCCATTCCGATCATTTGATTACTCCAGCAATTGCTGCAGATCTGGATGCGCTTTCAAGAAGGCATATTGATCATCACCCCATGCGGTAACTCGACCAGCTACAACAGAAAGCGTGCCGCCGCCGGGTAGGATCAATGTCCGCGAGGTGAAAACCTTGTCGCAAAAAACGCGCGGTGGTCCGATGGACTCAACCGCGTCAGCAGTAACAGGAAAACCCAGCGGCGCCGGCTTCAATCCCGGAACCGCAATGGCTTCGGCGACCCCGGCCGAATCGCCATCAGTTCTAGACTTACTCATAAGGCAGACTCCAGATGTGAAAAAGCCCGCGCTGAGCGGGCTGTGGTGAGTTGAAATTAATGCGTGTGGTGGTTGCTGTTGCCACCGGCATCGATAATCGCGCCAGCACTGGTGATGCCCTTCGTGACGTGTAAGGCGCCGTCGATGGTCACCGCCGCTTTTAGGTTGATGTTGCCGGTGGTCACGTTCACGGCGCTGTCCGTTACGACCGCTTCAGTGCTGGCGACTTTGATGGTCACCGTACCGCTGGGCAGGGTGATGCTGTAGCTCTTGGCCTGCCAGTCGTAGATCAGCGAGCCGCCATCATCAAATCGCCAAACTTCCACGTGGTCGCGGTTATCCGGCGGCGGGCCGGCATCACCGTACAAGCCCGGAATAAACGTGCCTTGCGACACGTCGCCACTGGCACTGACCAACGTGCCCTGCTCGCCCATGGTAGGCGCCCGCCAGTGCCGGGCCTTACCGGCAGCGATGCTGTGCCAGCGCACCCAGGCGCTGGTCCACTCACCATCCGACACCCGACACGCTGGCGGGGAGGCGGCCAGGTCCAACCCCACCACATAACAAGCCTTGACCACCCCGGCGATCATGCGGTCATGCTGGGCACTTGCGTAGCCGCTCACATGTCCTCCGCCGGGACAAAGTCCTCTTTGACATCGTTGTTAAACCCAAACAGCAGCGAGCCCGGCGGCTGATCAGGCCAAGGCCACTCCTCGACACCGAGGTACACCTGCTGCGTCCACTCCACCAACCATACGGTGTAGCCATCCAGGTGCGGCTGGGTCCAGTCCTGCTGCGCTTGTACAAACTCGGCGGGCTCGACTGGCAACCCCCATGTCTGCGCGCGCAGCAACACGGCGAGCTGGGTTGCCAATTGCACGGCCTGTTGATGATGGTGCGGCTTGATCGGATCGACGATGATGCGCGCCTCGAACCTGCACACCAGCGAGGTTTCGCCCGTGCCAATGTCGGTACCCGGCTCGATCTCGGCCAGCTCCAGAAACACTGCCGGTAGCGACACGCGGTCCGAAATGTTCGGCCAAGCCGTCACTGCCCGCACGCCTGGTAGATGGGTCGTCAGATGCTGTTCTACCGCCCGATAAAGCTGGTCCAGGCTCAAAGGCTCGTCAGACATTGCCTATCCTCTTGAGGTACTTCTGCAGCTCAAAGTTGAGCTCCTGTTTCAGGATCTCCAGCAGGCGCTCATCCGCCTTTTGTACCCAGCTATCGAAGTGTGGCCGGGCTTGCTCCAGCGAGACCTTGGCTTTGGCCAACGGAAAGCGACTACCGTTTTCCGCGACCCACCCCGAACTCGGCCCGCGCCCCGGGGACACCGTGCTGTCGGGATAGTCGTCCGCGTTGAAATGCTTGCTCGCCGTGCGAATCCAGATGTCGGGCTTGTTGCCGTAGACCTTCTTCAGGAACGCGCCCTGGTACCGCCGCCCAGCCACCGACACGCCGCTGCCGGTCTGCCGGGCGCGACCGATTCGGCTGGACTCGATGGCATTGAGTCCAAACCACAGTTTGCCGCTGGTGGCTGAACCTGCGACCGGGTAACTGCGCAAGCGCTGACGCACCGCTGCAACGGCAATGCGCTCCTGCCGGCTGACGGCCCGGGCGATGTGCGTGCGCAACCACCCCAACGTCTTGTTGATCGCGCGCCGGTGCGCCGTGGCCGCCGCCTTAGGTACCAACTTGGCAAAGTCCTGAAACGCTTGAAGGTCCGTGGCCGAGGACTGGATGGAAATCATCCCGCCACCGGCCGAGGGTTTGAAATAGCTACCGACACTCATGGGCGCATCCTCAGGATCAGGGCGACCAGGCCGTCACCGCTCGGCTCCAGCTGCAGCAGGTCGTAATCGCCGCCGCCATCCAAAGCGGGCAAATCGACACTGACCAACAGGCCCGGCTCCAGGCCCTGCGAATCGCTGACGCGGATCTCGAAACGCGGCTCACGTAACCCGGTGTTGAGCTTGCCGAACTTCGGCTGCAACCAGGGCGCGGCAAACATACCGAACACCGGTTCCTCGCGACCCTCGATCCGTGCGGTGTCGCCCAGCGTTTCGAACACCAGCGCGTCAACCTCGGCGATCAGATCGCGAAAGCCCACGGTCAGAGTTCCAGGAGGATCTGGGCACGCGGTCGGGTGCACAGGTGCAGCGGGTTGGACTGGGCTTCACCGGCCATGCCTTTGTTGAACGGCAGCGGCTCGATCATGCTGTAGTAAGGGATTCCCTGAGTGTTGACCGTTTCCATGTAGTCCGCCGGCGCAAATACCGAGATGTACAGATCAGGCACACCCTCAGGGACCAGCAACGCCTTATCGTCATGGACGAAAGACACACCGGCCACCTTGCCACGGTAGCGCTCCCAGACAATGCCACCGAACTCGAAGCTTTCACGGGCATCACCGCGCAGCGCTGCAGCTTGGAGCGTGCCTTCATAGGTTTTAACGACCGATTTATGGGCGATCAGCTTGCTCCAGAAGTGCTTGCCGCAGAAGGCGCGGGAACTGGTGCTGGTCACACTGCCGAGCGCGTCTTCTTGCATATCCAGTGCTTCGAGGCACTTAACCCGTAGCTCGGTACTCTGATCGGCCAGGCCCATGGACAGCTTCTGACGCTGCACGCCGAAGGATGCATAGATGTCCAACAGCGGGGTTTGGCCATCGGCGTCGAGGATCAGACCATTGAGTGCGCCCATACGCTGGAACTCATGGGTCGCGTCCAACTGCCGACGCGCTTTCGCCAAACGGGCGTTGACCACATCCTGCACCGCCTGCAATTCGGTGCGGGTACCGAAGGCGCGAATACCTTGGATCTCGTCGGCCTTGATGGTGAAACGCTCTGGCAAGTGGACGGTGTTGAACGGAATCAGGTTGCGCTTGCTGGCCGCAACCACCAGACCAGAACTCCCGCGCTCACCGGCCGGCACCAATGCCAGGGTGTCGCCGTCCTTTTCAATCTGCACAGTCAGGGTCGTAACCCCTTCCTCGCGAAACAGGCCCAGCGCACTGATGCGGCCCGGCAGGTACGGTTGTTCATTGAGTGCAGCGGTGAGCGCGGTAACGGTGAACGCTTCGTCGTCAAAAATGGCGATATCGGCCATGGGTACTCTCCAGAAATGAAAAACCCCGCTCAAGGCGGGGTGCATGCAGTGGGCTAGATCGACTTATCGGACGATCAGGAAATGGGCGGCCAAGTCTTTTTCGGCGTCGGCGTCGAGTCCGGTCAGGTGCGCTTCGCTGACTTCCGCCAATCGCACGACGGCGCGACCACGGCGCACCACATCCGACTCACCCAGCGGACCGAAGAGAATCGCCACGGCAGCCTGAGTACCGTCTTCGGCCGCCGGAGCGTACGGCGCAAATTCGCTGGTGGCCGTCACCAGGCCGAGGACCTGGCCCGGGTACAGTGCCGGGCCGGCGGCGACGTTGATCGACTCACGCGAAATGTTGCCGGCGCCCTCGGACAACAGAAACTCACCGGCGTGGATCGGTTCTTTTTTGATGGTCATGGTCTTGCTCCTTTCGCGCCGTGCGCAGTGCCAGAGTGAGCCGCTTGTCGAGCGGCCCAGATCGAGGTGGGATCGGTTTGTTTGGCCAGTACCTTCGGCGCCGGGTCGTTGTCCAGCGGCAAGCTGTTGTCGATTTCGAAGCCTTTGCCGCTGCTGACAATCTTGTCGAACAGGCGCGCCCGAACTGCCGCTGCGTCCAGCCCAGCCGCGACGTACTCAGCACTGAACTCCGGCAAGCGTGCAGCCACGCACAGGTCATTCACCGCTTTGGCACGGGCCAGGCCAGCCAGGACGATCTCTTCGCTTTCAAGCTTGGTCGAACTGAGCAATGGCGCGACCAGGTTGCTGATCCCACCCTCGGTGCAACGCTGGGTGATCATCAGAGCCAACTTAGTCGAGTCGACCACCGGCGGTTCCAGCGGTGGTGTCTCAACCTCCGGTTCCGGGTCCGCTTCGGGTGGCTCGTCGAGCTGGGCCAGCAGCTCAGCCGGTGCATGCTGGTAACGCTGCAAGACGCCCCCCTGACCGAGACAGGCCTTAACCTTGATCCCGTCGCCGATTTCATCGGCCAGGCCCAGGGCCAGGGCCTCACTCGCGGTGAGCCAGGTTTCAGCAGCGACCAGCCGCCGCAATTCAACCTCATCAATGTTCGGCGCCTTGGCTTTGTAGGCCGCGATGATGGCTTCCATGGTCTGGTCGAGGACGTCGGCCACTTTGCGGAAGTCTTCGGCATCGCCGGCCGCGTAGGTCCAGGGGTTGTGGATCATCAATATCGCGCTTTCGGCGATGACGACCTTGTGTGCGCCGCACACCGCCACGCTGGCGGCACTGGCGGCCAAGGCATCAATCCGCCCGGTGCACCGTGCGCCCAAGCGCCTCAACGCGTTGTGCATGGCCAAGCCATCGAACAGGTCGCCACCGACGCTGTTAAACGCCGCGATCACTTCCGAGACGCCGTCGTCCATGGCGCGCAGATCCTGCACGAACTGATTGGCCGTCACACCCCAGGCACCGATCTCGCCGTAGACGAAGACCTCAATCACCCGCTCGGTGGCTTCGCCGCTGGCGTGCACGGCGTACCAGGTTTTGTCTTTGACCTGCACCCGCTCACCCGCGCGGTTGTAAATGCGCGGTCGCGCTTTTTTGCTCATGGTTGCTCCTTGTCGTCGATGGGCTCGACGGCGTCGAGAGTGGTGTAATTGAGGCCCAGGCGCGTGGCCCGGGCGAGATCGGCGGCGTTCTCCGCGTCAACCGTTTCGGCGTCGTAGCCGGTGCGCAGGACCATCTCACTACGCGAGGCAAAGCCCGCTTGGACTTCCATGCGCCGCGCCTGCACGTCCTGCACCGGTTGGATGTAGGCCCAGCCTTGCGGCACCCAGCGAGTGCGCAGGTAATTGCGACGCTTTTGCGCGTAATCGGCCAGCACCAGGACACCCGATAACACGGCCATGTCCATCCAGGCGGCCCGCACTGGGCGGCAGAGCTGGTGGACATAAACACCGAATTGCAGTTGTTCCAGACGGCGCCGAAACTCGTTGAGCACCACACGCAGCGCCCGGTCGTTGACCTCGCGCATGTCACCGGTGAGGATCTCGTAGGGCGTCCCCGTCCCCGCCGCTGCTGCCATCAATTGCTGCCGCATAAAGTCCGGGTAGTTGTTGCCCGCGTCCGGCGGTTTGGAGAACTCGACCTCTTCACCTGGCCCCAGCTCCTGCATGGTGCCGGGTTCCAGCGCGACCATCGGGGTGAAGCCGTCGCGATCAAGGCTCAGCGGTTGACCGGTGACCGGGTCTCTGGGCACTGGTCCGGAGTCCGGAGCCGGCCGACTGATGAAGCCGGCAAACAGGTTGGCCACCTCTTGGCGAAACAACACCGCGTCGTCGTAGTTGTCGAGACTGCGCAGGCGCTTGAGCACCGGTGACAAGCGCGGTACGCCGCGCAACTGGCCCGGCTCGACCGGCTCATAGATATGCAGCACCTGCGAGGCCGGCACGCGCACCAACTGGTTGTAACCGGCGTTCAGCGACGACGAGTCACGCGGATGCGACAGGTACATCCAGTACGCCACTCGCTTGCCATCCGGGGTGAACTCGATCCCCGCGCGGATGAGGTTGCCGGTTTTGGTGGTCTCGAACTTGTCATGCGGGACGAACTCTGGCGCGAGGATCTGAAGCTGCAGCGGTACCGCGAGGCCTTCGTCCAAACTGCGCGGACGCAACCGCACAAAACACTCGCCCGAGGTTTCAACCGTGCGCGCCGCCAGCGCTTGCTGGCCATAGAAGTCGGTGCGGTCATCCGCATCCGATTCATCAACCCAGTCCTCCCAGAGTTCCTGCAGCAATTTGCGCAGGACTTCGTCGTCGGTTTTCGGTCGCGGGGTGATGCCGGTGCCGATCAAGTTGCTGACGCGCTTATCGATCACGTTGAAGGCATACGGGTCGTTGCGAACCGCTGCCCGGGAGCGCGAACGCAAGTTACGCAGTGCCGGCGTGTTGATGCTGTTGACCCCGTTATCGGGAGCATCCCAGCCAGTGGATCGACGGCCCTCCCCGGCGCCTTCGTAACTGGCCTTGATGTTCGACGGCAACACGAATCCGTTACGGGTCAGCGTCGGATAGTGGCGGGCCATTAGACTCCCTTGCCTCCGTGGTACAGCCGGACCACACGCGAGCGTGGACCGGCAGCGTTGACCAGCGACGAACGAATCTCTTCGCGAGCCTTGAGCAGCTCGTCGACCGTGCGGTATTCCACGGTACGGTCGGTGTAGCGCACGACTTTTTCACCACGTGCGATGGCCGCCTCAACCGCGTCGAGGTGCTTTTGGGTAAAGGACATATCAGCGTCTCTTCAGATAACCGCTGGTGGAGCTGCGGCGTTGAGGTGGCGGTGCTGCCGGTCGCGATGGCACGATCGGAGCAGTAAGTTGTGGAGCCGATGGCGGTGCAGCAACGGGTGTTGCGGGTCCGGTGACACGTTCGCCTTGAACAGGCTTGATGCCCAAGGCATCGTCGAACAGTCCGGACTGCGCCAGGGACTGACGCACGCGCTCCCAGTCGTGTTCCTTGTAACGGTTGAGGCCTAGGTAGTGCGCCATGGCCAGGCAGTACACCATCAGGTCGAGCGCTTCGTTGCGCTCGGCCTTGCCCTTGACCCACTCGATGCGCTTGTGGCCGCGCACGTAGCGGGCGACTTTGCGTTCCGCGACGCACTGGTCGAAGAAGTCGTCCGGCAGGTCATTGGCGAAGTGCAGCGCACCTGGTCCGGACTCGAATGGGTAGCGGTTGTAGATCCAGTCTTTGGCCGTGTCGGTACCGACGAACCACAGCTCGGCGCCGTTGCGTTCGGTCTGGCCCTTCCATGTCACGTCGACCATCGACGGGCGCTGAGCAATCACCGGCTTACCGGGTTTGCTCGCGCCCTTGATGGCGAACACATTCCGCCAGCGGCGAACGCGGCAGAACTGATAGACCTCATCGGTGTGGTGGCCACCGGAGTCGACGGCTACCGCGAGAATGCCAAGGCCGACGCCGCACGGGTGGCGGTATTTTGCCTTGAGCAATTCGTCCAATGCGGCCCAGGTGCGTTCGTCTGCGGGATCACCCGAGACCACCTGGTAATCGACGACCCAACGCTCCATGCCGACGCCCCAACCCATCGCCATGAACTCCAAGCGGTTGGCCTGGACGTCGACGGAGCCGGTGATCATCAGCACCGCCGCCGGCAGTGAGCCGAGGGTGAAACCTTCCAACCGCGCCCGCTGCCTCAGCACATCGGCTTTGGTTTGCTCTTGTGCGCTGTCCCAGACTTTCGCCAGACGGGTGTTGTAAAACACCTGCATCGGTTCCAGGTCGCCTTTGGCCTGGGCCTTCTTGGCTTTTTCGAATTGCTTGGCCAGCGACTTCCAGTCCATCCAGCCCAGCGGCGAATACAGCGCGTTGAGGTGGAAACCCACCGTCTCGCCATCGCCTTCGGCATGGGCACGCCATTCACCTTTGGCGAGCATCTCGCCCTTGTGGTACTCATCGATCAGCACGTCGCACTCGGGCCCGGCGCACTGGTAATGCACGACACTGAAGTCCTTCGAGTAATGCAGTCGCTCCCACTCAAGGATTTGCATGTGCCCACAGTTCGGGCACGGCACGTAGTAGTAACGCTGGTCGCTGCCCTCGAACAGGTCGGAGATCCGCGAGGCGCCCTTGATCGTCGGCGAGCTGGAGAAGTAGAACTTCGCATTGCGACCGAAGGTACTGCCCCGGGTTTCCGCCAGCTCGATAGGGTCGCCCTCTTCGCCGATGTCCACTTCCCAGCGGTCGATCTCATCACCGTAAACGTAACGCGCCGACAGCTCCGAGAGGTTGGCCGCCGAACCGGCGGTGGTCACGTACAACGACCCGCCCTCGAATTCCTTGGTGTCCATGGTGTTGCGCGAATCCCGCGAACGGCTGGACGCCACCCGTTCGCGCAGCACCGGTGTGGCCTTGATCGTCTTGCCGATCCGCGAAGACACCCGTTTGGCCAGGCCGAGGCTCGGTAGCAGAGTCAGGATATTGGACGGCGCCATGTGGATCAGACCGCCGATCCAGTTCAAGGCGATCTGCGTTTTCATCAGCTGCGAGGCGACCATGGTGATCACGCGTTTGCAGGGGTGAGCCGGCGACAGGCAGCGCATCGGCTCGCGGGCATAGGGCGTGCGGGACGTGCGGTATTGGCCGGGCTCAGCGGCACCGGTGTCACGCGGGATACGCATGTACTCGTCGGCCCACTGATCGACCCAGACATCTGGATCCGGATGCAGCCCACGAAAATACGCCTCCCGGTACACCTCAGCACCGTCAGGGATTTCCGTGGGCATGGGTTTAACTCGTGGTCAGGGCGTGCTCAAGATCCGCCGAGGACAAACGTTCTGCATCCTCAAGCGAGCGACGGATAGCGGCCGTCAGGTGCTTTTCGATCTGCCAAGGGTCGGTCATGACGGCAAGTTCCGGGGCCAGTTGCGGGGGCATGCCCAGCAGTTGGTCCCGCAACAGGCGGCCTGCGTTGAAGGCGCCGGTTTCCACCGCGATACGCTCAACCAAGGTGCCCTGCTGTTTGTGGAAGTTGGCTTGCTCTTGCAGGGCCAGGTAGTGCTCGCGCAGAGCCCGAGACTTTTGGAAGTCCACCGCCTGCCCGACTTGCGGCACCGCAGGTTCTTCGACGGCGGTTTCAGCCTCCTTTTGAAGGCGAAGCCGTTCGTGTCGGTTGGCGACAGCGGCTTTGCTTGGATCGGCGGACTCGGCCAGCAGGGCTTCGGTGGCTTCCAACTCCACCTTGCCATCGTCAGTCAGTACCAACCGATCCTGATTCGCCAACTTGGAAACATACGATTTCGCCCAGCCGCGCCGTGCTGCAAACTCCGTTTTGCTGATTACAGTCATGATGGAATGTCCTGTTCACCTAATGAATACGGAGGGTTCACCTGTTCACCCCAGTTCACTAAGCTGGTGAACTGTCCGCTAACACTTTCCCGCGGGTTTCCGACCCCGTACCCCTTGGATAACCCCAGGGTCCCCGGCGGTTTTCGGTGCCCCGGACCGGTTCATCACCCCTGTTCACCGCCGGAGGGTGGCGCTTCGCACACGCCCAGCCGCTTGGCGGCCCAGCGTTCGTACAACCCGATGGCAACATCGGCGCCGGCCATTGCGGTCAGGCAGCCCATCGCCGAAGCAGTCCAGATCGACACCCCGGCGGCGTGCAACAACATCATGGTGGAAAGTCCGCAACCCACGCAGGCACCGGACCGAAGTGCCAGGCGCCGTAACAATGCCCAACCTCGCGCCCCGTCCTTGTCAGCTCGCCACATCTCGCCCGACACGCCGCCAACCAGGGCCAGAACGATCACTAACCAGATCGGCATCTCTGCCAGCGTTTGCTGCTCGTTTGTCATCGCCCTACCCCATAAACGCAAAAACCCGGCGCAATGGCCGGGTTTGGTGTGTGGTGTCTGTCGCTCTCTGCGGCCGCACCTATCGAAGATGACTACTTTTTACAGGTGGATTTTACTGGCAGCAACCCCACTTTAATGCCACCCGGTGAATAAGTGGGCAACGCAGGGTGAACGCCTAGGCAATGTCGGTGAATACACCACCTCGGCTATCTGTTGCTGTTGCGTTGTCCCATTTGTCCCACCATTCAGAATCGAAGTGGGACGCCTGAGAGCGCCTAAATTCGGGGCGTCGCCCCACTGTCCTACTTTTTTATCTTCTTTCTCGTGTAAAGAAAGAAATTGAATAACACGCGTGCGCGCCACGGGCGCGCTAGTGCCCGCTCCGCTCACATGGGCGGGAGGCTCCAACAGGCGGGACGGTGGGACACGCCAACAACGACAAGGCCCGCGCTTGTCCCACCGCGTTGAAACGCAGTAGGACAAGGCGGGCCAGCGGGACAACAACAGCCGAAGTCATGCCCAGGGTCACGCAGCCTTCCCCATCAGCATGCCTTCGATGTTCACATGAGCCTCGTGCAAACGCAGATAGTAAGTGCGAACACTACAGGCGCAGTGCAGCAGCTTCTGCCGCATGAAGCTTTCATGGTTGCAGTAGTGTTCCCTCACCACCTGTGCCAAGCGAGGCTCCAAATGCTTGTTCACGATCAGCTCAATATCCGCCGACTCATCCAGCAGCACCCGACTGCCGCGAGTCCCCCGAATCAACTCACCTTTGCACTCCATCAGCATGGCGATCATGTTGCCGCCACTCGCCCCGCCGAAAGACTCGGCCACCGGCGAATGCAAGTCCTCAGCCCACAGCTTGAGCATCTCATCAATTCGCTTAATCACCGAAGCAAGGCTCCTCGATCGGTTCCACCTTCAACGCCGAAGCGCCACCCCAACCTGCCGGCTTCTTATAAGCCCAAGGACGCTGCCCACTTTTCGCCAATGCAGGCAAACGCACACGCCGCCAGCCGAGACGATGCATGATTGCCCCGACACGCATCTGTTCGGGCTTGCCCCAGTGGCCAGCGTCGAGTTTGAGAGGGCCAGAAAGCACTTCGCTGCCGGTGGTGGTTTCACCGATCTGCGATTCTTCCAACCAGGTCAGGATTGGCCCTTCCCACTCATCCACCACAAAGCGTTCTTCCTGCGCCTCGGCAAAGGTCGGCGCTTCATCAGGCGTCACCCACCAGATATCGCCTGCCTCATAGCAAAACATCGCTTCAGCCCAAAGCTGATCCCGGATTTCTCGCAGCTGCTCCAGGTCGACCTTGGTACAAGCCACCGGCCAATAACGCCTGTTGCCGGTGGCGTCCTTAAGGTATTCGTCTTGGTTGGTCGTCCCCACGAACACACACTGGCGTGGCACGTCATTCGTTCGGCGGCCGTAGCTCTCGCGGTAGGTATCGGTCGACGCTGAGAAGAACTGTTTGGCCTTGGTACTCTCAGCCTTGTTGAAGCTATCCAACTCCCCCAGCTCGACAATCCATTTGCCACGGATCGCCTGAAAGCCGTCCTTGTCGCCCAGGGCAAAGGGCGTATCCATGAACCACTCGCCGCCGAGGATGCTCATTGCCGTCGACTTACCCGCGCCCTGCGCGCCTTCCAGAATCATCACCGAGTCAGCCTTGCAGCCGGGCCTCATTACCCGCCCCACCGCCGATAGCATCCATCGCTTACCGACCTTGGCCGAGTAGTCGCTGGCCTGCACGCCCATGACATCGGTGAGCCAACTTTCCAACCGAGGTACCCGGTCCCATTCGAGTTTGTGCAGGTACTCCCGCACGGGATGAAATGCATGGTCATGAGCAACAACGCTCACCGCCTCAATCACCTGAGTCGACTTAACCCGTAGGTTGTATTGCTGCGCGAGCCACTTCATCACCCGCACGTCATCGATGTCGGCCCAGTCGCCCGTACCACCGCCATAAGGGGCAGAACGTAGCTTGACGATCTTCGAACTGAAGGCGCTGTAAGTGATCACGCCGGCCCAGCGTTCGTCGTTGCCAAGTATCAGCTCAACGTTCTGCATGTGGGCAATCAGGGCGCCGCTTTCGGCGCGAGCCAATTGGTCTTTCCATCCACCCGCTGCCGGCGGCTTGACCACCGCCAACACCTGACGCCGGACCGCCTCCAAGCCTTCGGCGACGTGCAAATCATTGAAGTCCGTCCACTTGTCTTCCCGTTCACCGGAGAAGATCGGGGCAACCACCTGGCCCCCGACGATCAAGGCGGCGTTGTTCGCCTTCTCTTCACCGGGGTTCCAAGCATCACCATTCGGGCGTTTCGTCTTCCAGTCATCATCCCGGCAGACGATCAGCGGGCAACCCGGAAAGCGTTCTCGCATCGCCTTGCACACCACCAGCAGATTGCCCGCATCGAAGGCGATGGCCACCGTCAGCGAGGTCGCCATATGCAGGCTGGCGCCCGTGGCGTAGCCCTCGCATACAAGCACTGGTTCCCCCGGCTCAGGATGAGGCCCGATCAGGTGAAAGGCGCCCTCTTTCGACATTCCGTAAGGCCAGTAGGACTTATCCCGGCCGGTGTCTTCCTGCTTAGCTGGAAAGACCACCTGCAAGCCGACGATCTGGTCCCGCACGTTGCACATCGGCACCAAAAACGCGCCGGTGCGCGGCGCGTAACGAACACCAAAACCGACGATCTGCTTTCGATCCAGATAGTCGCTACGGCCCTTCTCCGGCATGCGTTTGAACAGCCCCGCCGCCCGGTTCGCCGCTCGACGTGCAGCATTGGCCGCTATCTCGGCGGCGCGACGTTTGGCGTCCTCTTGGCGAGCGCGCATAACTTCACGTTCTTCAGGCGACATCCGCCCCGCCTTCACCTTAATCTTCTGCGTTTCGCCCGAACGCCAGTCACCGAAGCTGCCAAAGATCAGCGTCTCGTCTTTTTCGGTGCGATGCTCATGGACGACATACCAACCGTTCTTTTCCTTGCCCTTGTCCTGAGTAGTCTTGCAGCGAGTCAGCTTGCCAAAAATTAGCGGCTGATCCGGCTCAAGGCCGTAGTCTGCGAATTGACCCAATACCTCATCGAGCATGACGGGCCTCTCGCAACTCTTCGATCGATTGGCAAAGCACACACTGCGAACAACCGGGCTGCGCTAAACGACGGTCTTCAGGGATGGGATCATCGCAACCTTCGCAGAACAGGAATGAATGCGCCGCCGAAGCAGGCTTGGCGGCGCTACGTGCAGCGAGTGCCTGATCAAGCCGCTTCTGCACCAGATCGTTGGCAAAGTCAGCGATATCAGCCACGGTCGACACCCCGCGTTGTTTGATTAACGTAGGTAGCGCGGTTGAACATCCCCAGCAGCCCTTGAATACCGCGAAACACCTGCAGGCGAATCGCAGCCAGCTCGTGGTCCGTGACCACGCCGTCGCCGATACTCTTGGCCCATGTCTCGGCCAAATCCGCAACCTGCCGAAAATATTCAGCAATGCCGGTGGTCAAGGTTTCAGGCATGTCGTTGGTGTACGCCTCGGCTAACTCTTGCCAAGTCGTATCCCCGACCAGCGCATGCACTGCATCCAGAATGCGACGGTCCTTGGTCAACTCCAGGATCTCGCCGAATTCCTGAATGTTCACCGTGTGGCTGGGATGGGTTGGCGACAGCTTGTGCTGCAGCGTGGTGGCGTTTCTGCCGGTGGTGGCGGCAATTGCAGCAGCGCCGCCGGGATAGTCCCGAGCAGCATGGTAAAGCGCTAAATCTAGCGGCAGGATTTCCCGCTGCGCTCGTTCTACAGAACTTAGAGCGATTCGACTCATGGCATTAATCCTTAAGGTTGCCAGTGCCGCGCGACATGCAGTGGTGATACATTTGCCGCGTGGCTTGAAAGGGCCCAAACGCCGGCTAGATCTTCAGGATCGTCACCGGCACCGTGCCGAGGCGAACAATCCGTTGTTCACCCCTGGCGCAACAGCTGCCCAATCTGTGGTGGAAAAGGCAGCAACACCAAGGCATCCGTGCCTTAGAAAGCGCAGTAAAGAGAGGTGGTTAGCATGTGGTGTGCCGCCTATCCTTACCGCGACCCGACAGCGCTGTGGTGGTGCGTGCCGGGAGGAACTGGGCGGCCTTTGGGTCGCCTTTTTTCTGACTATGCTATTCAACTAACTTCTTTGGTGCAGATGCATCGAGCAGCCAAGTGGGCTCAAACGAGTGGCCCCTTTGCTTTGCGGCTGTTGCCAGAAGCACCGAGTATTGAGTTTCACCGGTGTAGTCGGTCCGCGGCAGGCTTGCAGTCTGACGCCACTTATTCAATGCCTGATAACTCCTGTCACAAACCTTCGCGGCGGCCCCGATGCCGCCTACTGCTTCAAAAGCGAACGCAATAGCGTTCGGAAAATCCGCGGGGTCCAACATGGCAACCTCCTTTTATCAACCTAGAGTTGATATTAAACATCAACTGACTATTGCGCAAGCTCCATGGCACTCTCAACTCATGGTTGATAAAAACGAATTACGCGCCGCTTTTAGCGCGCGACTACATGAAGCACTCAACGATGCGGGCGTACGCGGCCGTGGACGGGGGGTGGACATCCATCGAAAATTGAAAAGTCTAGGGGTAGACAAGACTACTCAAGCGGTTAGCAAGTGGCTTAACGGCGAAGCTATGGCAGAAGCAGATAGCATGGTCGCGCTATGTTCTTGGTTAAAAGTGCGTAGGGAGTGGCTTGAGTACGGCGTTTTGCCAAAGCAACAAACCGGTGAGAGCAATGTTCATCAGCTGGTGGCCGATGAGGAAAGCAACATTAGCGAAATCAACCAACGCTTTGGCAAAGTTCCACTGATTTCTTGGGTTCAGGCAGGCGCTTGGTGCGAGGCCATTTCTAATTTTGAGTCCTATGATACTGACTCTTGGCTTTCCTGCCCTGTACCGATCAGCAATCACGGATTCGCATTGAGAGTACTTGGTGATTCGATGACAAATCCAGGACCCGGAAGAAGCTACCCTACAGGTTGCATTATTTTTGTTGATCCTGAAGCGGAAACAAAGACAGGGGACCGAGTGATCGCCCGAGTCTCCCGTACCAACGAGGCGACTTTCAAAATTCTAGTAGAAGATGCTGGGCGCCAATTTCTGCGACCGATAAATCCGCAGTACCCAATAATCGAAATTACTGAAGAAACTCATATATGCGGCAAGGTGGTGGGCTCCTTCATCCCTGAATAAGCCCACGCCTGCAATAAATTATTCCAGAGCACCTAACAATTTAAATAAGTCTGTCGCGCGTCTTTCATGCTTCAGCACTAACTCGTTGTAAATTTTATATGCGCGAGCTAGATAGCGTGTTCCAAAAGCCGTATACGATGACGCTAGTATTTTGAATGCGACAGAGTCCAAATCCATCTCATCAGTATTAAGAAGGTAATCCGCTTCATTAATATTCAATTTCAGGACACGCTTCAGATCCTCTTCTAATGCAGAATATGTGTCCCCATCAGCATCCCATCCACCGCACAAATTAATAGCAAATGAAACAATCAACATTGGATGGCCATTAGTGACCTTGTCTTCGGCGTGATGAAACGCAACACCTCCATGATCAATCCTCATCAGACCGTATCCAACCTGCAGATAATTTAATGTATCCTGATCGGATATTACACTTCCTACACCAAGCCTATCAAATGCGGCCTTAAGTTGCGGAATCAAAAATGCCCGCTCGACTAACTCTGGATTCTGCTCATACAATAGTGGAATAATATTATCCTCACTAAATGGCTTCCAGTACCTATTAATCAAGCCCACCTGAACATCATATTCTTCAGCCAATATATACTTAGAAACAAAATACTCCTGAAAGGATCTATGCGAATAGGCAACCTGTAATCCGTCTTCAATAAGCAGGCAAGTCGCTTTTAACAAATCTTCGAGATACCCTGCCCTTTTAAATGACAACCCAAGTCTTGTACGACTCACATCTATATATTCAAGACACTCCGGCGTCGTCATCCGAAACACTCGTTTATCAAATGTGAGCAATGAGAAAAGTGAAAAAACCCTTGAGAAGTCTAAAACATCTAAGTCGGTAGCTCTCTGGCGAGAGTAAGCTCCTTTTGATGCATCATGTTTTTGAAAAAGAGCCTCATAAGCCTGACCGTAAAATACACTCAGTTTAGTGGGCACTTCAGCATTTTGATGATAAGTGAGGAGCATAATCGATAGTAACAGTGGATTAGATAGAAAAGACTTGTGTTCTACAAACAATCGATCCCTTAACTCTCTAATGAATTTTTCTTTGAAAATATTTTCGACGGGTAATTTAGAAACAAGATCAACTGCAGATGACTGGCTTAGTGGTTCAACATGACACTCACTAAACTGATTCCATGCTCGGAATCGCTCGTCAGGCCTAGAAGAAATAAAGATCGGGCATCCTGGAAATTTTTGCGACAACGAATTTATATAGCTATCGACGCCCTCTCGCTTGGAAGCTAATAGTTCATCAAACCCGTCAAACAAGAAACAAAAATTACCAGACTTCAGGGCTTGTAAAAAAAAATCCCCCTCAATATCAAACCCACCATTTTGCATTATGAATACTATATGCTCCTCAAGGGAACGAACAGAATCATTAAGATCCCTGAGCTCAACAAGTATCGGAGCGTACTCGCCGCCAGCAATACAGCTTAGGAATATATGACGCATCAAAATCGACTTACCACAACCTCCCGTGCCGGCCACAATTATACGGCTGGACATCTCAATGCAACTAGAAAAATCGGGGCTCGATATTGAATCCGAGTAGCCAAATCTTAGTCCTATTGGAACATAGTAGTCATAAAAATCGACAGGAGTATCTGTACTCCATAAGCATTTCAGCTTTGAATACTTTACTCGCGACTTCAATATGTATCTTTGATAGCCAATCTCAATTTGACTTTTTTGCTCTCTAGTTTTATAGAGTCCTTTCGCGAAACTGAATACTTTCTCAATATTTGAATTAAAAATCTCTACAGCGGCTTCAACTTCATCCATTTTTTACAGTTCTCCAGTTAAAGCGTCAATGTTGAGAATCTTCAGTTATCCCCTGCGACTGTATCTTATGACTGGCTTACTGGAAATCGCGAACAACAGAAACGAAATTTATCAACCGATAGTTGTTGACACAACATCAACCACTGGTTGATATTTGTCTCACTCTTCCACCACAGAGCGAGGCAACAGCATGCACACCATAGCCACCCTGCACGTCCATCCGGCCGTTGCTGATCCATTCCGCATCTTCGAGATTCGCCGCTTAGCACGCGAATACGGATGCACGTTTGTCACCACCAAACCAAAGCTGAAAGCCCGCGGAACAACCGCTCCGTTCGATCCAAATGGCGGAGGGTATGCAGCATGAGCAAGTACAAGCTGGACAACCGTTCCCTGCAACTGCTCAACGCCCAGGTCAACTTGACCGAGACCTTCAACCACACGCTAAGGTCAACACCCAAGCGTGAGGCCCTGTCGTTCCGCCTCAAAGTTGAACGCACCACATCCGACACCTTTTTCACCGTTGAACTGGGCAGCGATCGCCACACGCTGACCCTGAAGAACGAAAAAAAGATGCACCTCAAGCTGGCTGACTTCATCGAAGAGATCGTCAACGGCCCGTTTGCCCCCAGCGACGCCGTCGACCTATTGAACTTCCCCCTCGCCAACCTGGAATACGCTCGCTTCGATGCTGAGCACAAGCAGCAGGTATTCGAGCTGGTGCGCACTGGTGGTGTCGTGAGCCTCGACATGGGTTTTGAGCTCCCCCTCCACGTCGCATTGCATCGCACTAAAACCCGCTCTGGTGTCACTACCATCATGAGCATCGGCAAGAAAAGGCCGCGCACCAAATGTTTCACCGTGTACGGCAGCGATGTCGAGATCTACAAGCAAGTGGCCGAGTCCATCAACCACCTTGCGGCAGCGGCAACACCCGCGGCGCACGCCGCTTGAGGGGGACGACATGGAACGCACACTCGCCCAAGCCGCGAAACACCTCGGTCTGACTAGGCCCAAGCTGATCGACCTTATGCGGGCAAAAGGTCTGCTCAATAATCGAAACCTACCTGCCTTCCCGACCCGCGATCGCGAGTACCTGCGGGTCAAGGACAGCAACTGGTACCACGAGACCGCCGGTATGCAGTACAGCCAGTCAACCCGCGTCAGACAACCCGGCATCCGCTGGCTGGCCGATCAACTGGGGCTCGATCTACCCACCATCCCGGTAAACCACCGTGATGTGGCCTAGGGAATACGCTCGCCAGATCGTCGCCATGCGCACACGCGAGGAGCGCAATGCTGCGCTTCTCGAAGTGCCGGATCACCTACGCGAGCTGACCAAAACACACTGCCTGAATGCCTGGAACCACCCGGCAAGAACACAACGCAAGGAGGCTCAGCAAGCCAATGCCTAACACTAGCCAGACACCACTACGACTGCGACCCGCACCCGAGTCAGTCACTATGGAACTGCTTTACCGCACCTTCGGCGACGTGCTGATCCCGTTGGAAAAAGTCCGCGAGCAGTATTTCCGCAACCTTAACGAGCAGTCTTTTGTGGCCGAGATCAACAGCGGTCGGATTCAGCTGCCCATCACCACGCTGGACACCAGTCGCAAGGCACCGAAGTACGCGCACATTCGCCATGTTGCTTCACTGATCGACATCCGCGCCTACAAGGCAGATGAAGAGATGCTGCGACCACAGGACGATTCAACCGAGTAAGTCACCTGACCCAACGGCTGCCACCACCAGCCTACGACGACACCAGGAGCACACCACATGACTGCAATTCAAATTTGCGCATTGATCGGCCTCATCATCGGCGCTGCCCTACTCTACTGGACCGGCTACCGAGGTGGCCTGATCGATGGCCGCATCGAGGGAATCGACGAAGGCAAAGCCATCCAACAATCCGACAACGCCCTGCTACTGGCGGACCTAGTCAAGGAGGCAGCATGAGCCAGATTTCTCACCATCATCGCAACACGGATCAAGCTTCGCTGGCACCTGATGGACCAACTCGCTATCGAACTGCGGAGGAAAGCGGCATAAAAATGGACCAGCACACCACCCAAACATCAACCGCTTTACTCTGCAACGCCAGTGGCGTCGACACGCTAGAAACAAACAGCCTCTGCTGCGCAGCAGCAGGCATTACTACCCATCTCAGCGAAACTGAGGCACTTATACCCCACGAAAAGCTGCGCGAGGCAGCCACACCCGATGCAACGCTAATCGCTCAGAATCGCCCGCCCGCGCAGCCTGTTGTGGGGCATATGCAGGTACAAGCTATCACCATCGCTCAGGAGGCAGCATGAACAGAGAGAACTCGTTTCAGCTGCCGAGTGAAACGCTTACAGAAGATGAGTTGGCCGCTATTACAGGCTACAAGATTCCGTCCTGCCAACGTCAGTGGCTGCAACGCAATGCTTGGGAACACGTGCTCACAGCTGCACAACGCCCCGTTGTAGGTCGCGTGTACGCCCGCCTGAAGCTAGCTGGGGTGAAACCATCAGCAACCAATGCTGTAGCTGAAACCTGGTCCCTTGATCTCTCACGTGTAGGTTAACGATGCGCCAGAAGAAAGCCGCAAACCGGGATCTGCCGCCACGGATGATCCGGCGTAGCCGCAAAAGAAAGAACGGCAGTACCTGGGTGGGCTACTACTACAACGGGCGGGACGCCGAAGGGAACCGAGTCGAAATTCCGCTCGGTGGCGACCTCGATGAAGCCAAAGTTGAATGGGCACGTCTGGATCGCAAAGCCACACCCAAGCCTGCTCACCTGATGGGCAGGTTTTTCGACGACTACGAAAGAAAGGTCATCCCTGGGCTGAAGCCCGGCACTCAAAAGGACTACTTGAAAGGCCTCAAACAACTACGCAATTCGTTCGAAGCAGCCCCTGTAGACGCGGTCACCCCACAAGTGATCGCCCAGTATCGCGACGCCCGAACAGCAAAGGTGCGCGCCAACCGCGAGATCGCCCTCCTCTCAACCATATTCACCTTTGCCCGCGAATGGGGGCTCACTGAAAAGGCAAACCCTTGCGCCCGCTTACGCAGGAACAAAGAAACACCCCGCGACTTCTACGCAGGCAAAATCGTTTGGGATGCGGTTTACGCAGAGGCACCGCCCGAGCTGAAAGACGCAATGGACCTAGCCTACCTGACTGGCCAGCGCCCCGCAGATGTGCTCAAAGCATCAACTGCCGACTTGTATAACGGGTTCCTGATGGTAGGCCAGGGCAAGACTGAAAAACGCTTGCGCATCCGTCTACACGACGGCGCAGGCGCATCAGGGCTCAGCACCTTCCTCGATGCCCTACTCGAGCGCAAAGCTATGGCCGGCATCAGAAGTTCAAGCCTGATCACCAACCAGGCGGGTCTGCGAATGAGTTACGCAATGCTGAGAAATCGGTGGGATGAAGCCCGAGAAAAAGCAGCCGCGAAGGCCGCGACTGAAGGTGATGCAACGCTTGCCGCCGCGATCCGCCAGTTCCAATTCCGCGACATCCGACCAAAAGCCGCCAGCGAAATTGAAGACATTAGTCATGCTAGCCGCCTGCTTGGCCACTCAACGCAGGAGATGACGAAAAAGGTTTATCGAAGAATAGGAGAGATAGTGAAGCCAACAAAATAAGGTTACTAGATAAGTCTCTGGCTTGTTATTTTATCATGACTTGCCAGCCATACCCTCAGTTTATCCAAATGGACAAGTCCGCAAATTCCTCAACGACAATACGTTTGATATTTGCATGTGCAATTGCAATCCCGACACTTGTCAGATTAAAGTTCTTTGCTAGTGAATCATCCCATACGGAAAAAACCTCAGCCATATAAGGACGAAGAGAAACGCACTTAGCTCTTACCTCCTCTTTACTCATTCTATTTAGTTTATACAGCTTATCTAGTTTCTCTCTATCCTCCGGTAAGACATCGTTTTTTCCGAGTAAATCTGCCATTGTTGCATCATTCAAAGCCCTCACTTGGAATTTATTTTTATCATTTAAACATGCGAGCAAGAAACGGGTTCTGAGCACAATACTCAACCCCACTTCTTCAACGGTACTCATATCGAATCCCTTCGAAAAGAATCCGGGATAGTGCGCTCCGAGAATCTCCCCCAAAGACGCGTCCATAAAGTTTTGACTGCCACATCCGGTGAATTCGAGGTGTTGAAAGCTAGCTTGATTTTTAACCAAATCGCCGACCAAAGGCTGGATATGTTGATCAAAATACTCACCAAACATTTCATCGTTCACTACAGCATTATTTTGCGTGTAGCGGAATATAAAAATAAGAGACAGAGTGGCCAGCTGACCTATTGTTAGCTTAGGTGCAACCTCTAACGACTCATTTAAAACAATCTGTAAGATATTACGCTGAGACTGTTTGCTCCGATCTACCAACAAGTCAACCAGCAAATCACCTAAATCCTTGTCTCCAGTTCGGCCATATTGCTTTTGTACAGTTAATAATGCGTACTGAAAATCTGGATCTACAGCCTTTGCCAGGCCTTCCGGATAATCCCTCTCAAGCTTAGAAATCACACTATCTGTAATTTCTTCGACGCGTGCACTCATGGTCTCCTTGGCGAGCCCTGTGAGTTCATAGAAAGTTACTTTAGCGACGTCCAAAGCAATCGCGCGCGCATCCGCTGCCGAGATACCAATAATGACATCTCGTGCAGCCTGAATCGCCAAGGCACCCGCACCCACATCTTGATTTTGATCCTTATTAAGCATCCTTAGCGCCTCCGTGCGAGATGTTTCCCACATGAGCATCGCCCCCCGCCTGAACCGCGATACTACCTGTTCCGACCGTTTGAGCCTGACTAGGCTTATTGCGCAACTGCGACTGTCGCTGACTAAGCCAAAGCCCTATAAGAGCAGAAAGCGAAGTAACCACCGCTATTCCTGGTTCGTAATCCGGGGCGACGCAGAACCACACAACCGAAGCAAAGAAGGCTATGAACGCCAACAGCTTGATAACAAACATTTGCCTCTCCAGGATTCATTAGTCCGCTCAGACTGGCACGCTGCCAGCTGCATTGTCGAGCACAGAACACCAACTTTGCATACGTCCATGAGCACGAAGGGCAACACACCAACCACCCTAAACCGTCGGTGTAAGCGTAGTAGGTTGCGGAACACCTGCAAAAAATTGCGGAACACTCCGCTTTTCGACAGGCAATAAAAAACCCCGTAGATAATTGATCTACGGGGTTTTTAAGAGTGGAGGCCGAGGTCGGAATCGAACCGGCGTAGGTGGATTTGCAATCCACTGCATAACCATTTTGCTACTCGGCCTCAAACATCTGATGTCATGTAGCACAACATCAAACGCGTACAAACTTGGAGTAAGATTCGTGATCTAACTCCTTGAAAACATTGAGCTTTTTCAGCGGTCAGTGCTTTCGATGGCGTGAATTATGTACTGATTTCCCGAGGCTGGCAACCCCTTGATTTCAAAAAAAATTCCGTCAGGTGGTTTCTATGTTTAAAGGGGGTGCTCAGCCCTTTAGGCCGGGTTCGTCTGTCACGTCTTCTACCGCGATCAACGGTTCAATGCCCCAGTCGCCATGCAGATACCAATCGTCTCCGATCATTTCGGCCGGATGCATTGTCCTGTCGGAGCCATTGCCGCACGCCAGGGAGTTGGCTGGACAGTATCTGTCGCAGCCCCAGCAAATGCGCTCGGGATGCTTGGGGCTGATGGGAAAATTCTTGGCCATGTCGATCCCCGGTTTGTCGCTAGGATGTGCCTCCAACCTACATCCCTCGCGCAAAGGTGACCTTGATACGGATCAAGGTACGGCTAAGCTTTGCCCTGCCGGGAAATCGGTTACGTCATAGCGTTTTTCCGGCCCTTGGGCAGCCATATAAAAACACTTGGAGATGCTTCTTATGCCTGGTAAAAAAACACCTGCCGGAGAACAAAGCCCTGTTCGATTGTCGACCTGGGATGATGAGGGCGCGCAAATATCACTCGATGCAGAAGCATTTTCCTCTCCACCCGAATTGACCAATGCAGAACTGGTCCACCTTCGTGTCCGCGTAATTGCCCTGGAAAACCTGGTCATTGCGTTACTGACGCAAGGTTCGGATCAACAGTTAACCATCGCCCGCGAAATGGCCGCCTACATTTCACCCCGGCCCGGTTTCACCCAGCATCCTCTGACAATTCACGCCGCTGCGCAGATGAACGACTGCGTCGACCGCGCCGAGCGGTTTAGAAAGCGCTCCCAGTCATAGGCTTAATCGCTGAAAACTTGATAACAATCATTATTATTCGCAGGAAAGCTTCCTACACTCGGGTTCTTACTCGTTAGTGCCCAGGAAGACATCATGCGTACGACCTTTTCGCTGTCACTCGCCCTGCTCTTGCTCACTCCGTTGGCCCAGGCCAAGGAATACCCGATCGGGGAACCTCAACTGTGTCCGGGGCTGGAAGTCGGGGCGGTGTATTTGCAGCCGATCGAGATGGCACCTGCCGGAATGATGCGGGCCACCGCGGATTCCGATGTGCATCTGGAAGCCGACATTCGTGCCACGGCGGACAATCGACTGGGCTTTCAGGAAGGCAGTTTCGTGCCTTACCTCAATGTCTCGTTCAACCTGAAAAAACAGGGCAGCGAGAACGAACTCAAAGGCGATTTCCACGCCATGGTCGCCAATGACGGTCCGCACTATGGCGACAATGTAAAGCTGCTCGGTCCCGGCAAATACCAGCTGACCTTCACCGTCCTGCCGCCCGGCGGTCATGGTTCCCTTGGCCGCCATACCGATAAGGAAACCGGCGTAGCCCCCTGGTTTGAACGCTGCGAATTGCACTACGAGTTCATCTACGCCGGTATCGGTAAAAAAGGCGGCTATTGAATGAAGCGCCTGCAGATTGCCTGGCTGATGCTTGCCGGAGCAGTTGCGCCGTTCACAGCCTATGCCGAATTACCGAGCTATGAACTGAGCCTGCGCGATGGCCACTTCTCCCCTGCCTTGCTGGAGGTTCCGGCCGGTCAGCGTTTCAAGATCATCCTGAAAAATATCGGCCAAGGCCCAGCCGAATTCGAGAGCACGCCATTGCGGGTTGAAAAAGTACTGTCTCCGGGCGTAACAAGCTTCGTGGTCATTCACCCCCTCAGGCCCGGCCACTACCCCTTCTTCGACGAGTTCAATCCGCAACTGCCCGAGGGCGGCATCCTCGCGAAATAACCCGTTCAAACACGGAGTTTTCATGAATCAATCAATGTTCATTGTCTGGCGCGAAAGCGTTGAGGCTCTGCTGGTGATCGGCATTCTCCAGGCCTGGGTCAGCCAGCAGCTTCAGGGAGATCGATTGGCGAAGTACTTGTGGGCAGGCGTCGTGCTGGGGTTGATGCTCTCGGGCCTGCTGGCGGTGTTGATTCTGTTTGCCGGTGAGGCCATGAGCGGCTCGGCCAGTGAATGGTTCCAGGCCGCACTCGCGCTGGTGGCAAGCCTGCTGATCGTGCAAATGGTCGGCTGGATGCACCACCACGGGCGCACGCTCAAGCACGATTTGCAACGACACGCCGATAGCCACCTGGCCCGGCAAGGTGGCGCAGGCCTGTTACTGCTGGCCATGCTCGCCGTCAGCCGCGAAGGCAGTGAAACGGTGGTCTTTCTCTATGGCGCTGGCGCTCAGTTACGAGGTCCGCAGCTCGGTTCGTTTGCCATCGGCGGCGCCATGGGGCTGGTGCTGTCGGCGCTGACCATTGCCTTGCTGCACAGCAGTCGCCGGTTCATTTCGTGGCAGCGATTCTTTGCCATCAGCGAAGCTGTTTTGCTGTTGCTCGGCGCGGCATTGCTGGTCAGCGGCACCGAGCGAATCGGCGGTCAATTACTTGCCATGGATTTGCCGGAAGCAATGTACAGCCTCGTTGGCGACGCGCTTTGGGACAGCAGTGCCGTGCTCAGCGACAGCCATGGACTGGGTGGTTTCCTTGCCGGTTTTGCCGGTTATCGCGCGACGCCCAGCGGCATGACGTTACTGGTGCTAGCCGGTTATTGGCTGGCCGTCGGCGGTTGGCTGCGTCAACGCGCTGCGGAAAAAGTCCCATGCCTGAGCTGAGTCGCCACAATCGTTTACTCCAACACCTGGGTAACGGCATGCGTCGCCATGCACGTGTCATTCGTGCCGTGCAATGGGCCGTTGTACTGTTCTACGCGTTGCTGTTGGTGGTACCGGCGGTGTTGCCGCTGCCGGACAGCCAGGCACGGATGCTCGATAACCTGACCCTGTTCGCGCAGTTTTTGTTTTGGGGGATCTGGTGGCCGTTCGTGCTGCTGTCGATCGTGCTGTTCGGACGACTCTGGTGTGGCGTTCTCTGTCCGGAAGGCTCACTCAGCGAATGGGCCAGCCATTACGGCAAAGGCTTGGGTGTGCCGCGCTGGCTGCGCTGGGGCGGCTGGCCAACCCTGGCGTTCTGCCTGACGACCCTCTACGGCCAATTGATCAGCGTCTACGACTACGCCCAGGCGGCGTTGTTGATTCTGGGTGGCTCGACCGTCGCCGCGGTCGTCGTCGGGTTGCTGTTCGCCCGGGGCAAACGCGTCTGGTGCCGTTACCTGTGCCCGGTCAGCGGCGTCTTCGCCCTGCTCGCTCGCCTGGCTCCCGTGCATTTTCAGGTCGACGAACAACGCTGGATGGACAACACCGCGCCGCGCCTGCCGCCTCCCAACTGCGCACCCTTGCTCGATATCCGTCGTATGCAAGGCGCCAGTGACTGTCATGCCTGCGGACGCTGCAGCGGACAACGCGGCGCTGTTCAGCTGATCGCTCGCTCCAGCAACCAAGAGGTTCTTCACGCAACGGCGCAGACGCTGTCACCGTGGGACGCGCGCTTATTGCTGTTCGGCGTGATCGGCCTGGCCATGGGCGCGTTTCAGTGGACGGTCAGCCCATGGTTCGTCGCCCTCAAACAAACCCTCGCCCAATGGCTAATCGAGCACGACCAACTCTGGGCCCTGCAGGACAACGCACCCTGGTGGCTGCTCACCCATTACCCGCAGCTCAACGACAGCTTCAGCTGGCTCGACGGTTTCAGCATCGTCGTTTATCTGGGTTTGAGTTCGATGGTGTTGGGCACGGCGCTGATGATTCTTCTGCGACTGACGGCTCGACTGGCGCAAGATCCTGCACTGTATTGGCCCCTGGCGCTGACACTCACGCCCTTGGGTGGTGCGGGATTGTTTCTCGGGTTGTCGGCCACAACGGTGAAATTGCTGCGCTATGAAGGGCTGTTGCTGGAGTGGGTACAACCGGCCAGGGCCTGTTTGTTACTGGCCGCGATGGGCTGGAGCCTGTTGCTGGGATGGAAACGGCTGGATCGCGAAGGCCTTTCTCGGGTTCGCCGCTGCGCTGGCAGCACTTGCCTGTTACTCGCCACCAGCTTGGTAGGGTTCGGCTGGTGGTTGCAATTCTGGGGCTGGAACTGAGCCCCCGACACAACCACCCACCGGATCAACTAGACCTTAAAACGCGCCACTGTCTGGTGCAGCGCCCCGGCCATCTGCGCCAAATCGTGACCCGCAGTGTGAGTATGTTGGGCACCCAGCAAGACCTGCTCGGACAAGTTGCGAATGCCCATCAGATTGCGATCCACCTCCCGCGCCACCAATGCCTGCTCTTCAGTGGCACTGGCAATCATCATGTTGCGCTCGTTGATCTGCGAGATCGACCGAGTGATTTCGTCCAATGCATCCCCCGACCGTTGCGCCACTTCCAGGGTGGCTTGAACCAGGTTGCTACTGCTTTGCATGGCCGTCACTGCATGGCCGGTATCAAGACGGATGTTGCCAATCATCTGCTCGATCTCCTGCGTGGACTCTTGAGTGCGATGCGCCAAGGCGCGCACTTCATCGGCGACCACGGCAAAACCGCGTCCGGCATCCCCGGCACGGGCCGCTTCAATGGCCGCGTTGAGGGCCAGCAGATTGGTCTGTTCGGCGATGCTGCGAATCACCTCCAGCACCTTGCTGATGTCCTGCACCCGGCCCGCCAGTTGCTCGATGCGCTGTGAGGTCTCGGTGACGCCATCGGCCAGTGCGCCGATTGAAACCACGGTTTCCTGAACCTGTTCACGCCCGCGCTGCGCGGTTTGCTCGGACTGCCGCGAGGCCTCGGAGGTGCTCACCGCATTGCGCGCTACTTCATCGACCGCCGCGGTCATCTGGTTCACTGCGGTGGCTGCCTGCTCGATCTCCAGCCCCTGCAATTGCAGGTTGCTGCTGGTCTGGCTGCTGACCGCACTCAGCTCTTCGGAGGAACTGGCCACCTGGTCCACCGAAGTCGCGATGTGCTTGACCATGGCATTCAGACTTTGCTGCATCTGGTGCATGTTCATCATCACGCTGCCACCGGCACTTGAGCTCACGGGCACCTGAATCGTCAGGTCGCCCTGAGCGATCTGACTCAAAAACCGTGCGGCATCGTCCGGCTCGCCGCCCAATGGCCGGGTCACACTGCGCGTGACGATCACCGCCGCGGCGATGACCAGCGCCACACAGAACAAAAACAACCCGAGCATATTGCGCCGGGCATCGCTGTACAGTGCCTGCGCCGACTGTTCCCGGTCGGCGAATATTTTGCCTTGCAGCGCCATCAACTGATCCAGGCTGCCATAAACCTCGCGCTCGGCTGGCACGACCTTTTGTTTCAGCTGTGCCATGGCGTCATCGAAGGCCCCTTGCCGGATCAACACCTGCACTTGAGTGAACGCCGCCACGTAGGCTTCGCGATTCTTCTTCAGCGCGGCATAAGCAGTTTTGCCCTCTGGCAAATAGAACAACGGCTCAAGCGTTTCGAGCGCCTGGGTAATCCGCTTCTTGGTGGTGTCGATTGACTGCTGCACTTGCTGATTGTCTTTATCGATCAACAAATCCCGGGTGTTCCTGGCGTTATCGCGCACGCCGGTGGCAATGACCATGATCGGATCGATCTTCGGCCAGTCCTGCTTGACGATCACTACCGCCTGATCCTTGAGCGTTGCCAGGTCGTGCAACGCGTAAAACGCCATGCCCATCAGCGCCAGCGGCGCGATGGCAAAGCCGATGACGATACGTTGTACTGTGGTTAATTTGGCCATATCAAATGTTCCCCGTTTGATACCTGCCAGATGGGCAGCGCATTTGAAAACCTAATGGTGGATGTCCCTGTTGAACGTTAAACCTCAGCCTCGGTTAACCCCGTAACACGAAGGCTGGAAACAACTCGCGCATGGCCTCCCATAGGTCCGGAAGCAAGGCTTGTGCCGAGACGCTTGGCAACAGCGGATCAAACATCCGCTCAGTGCGGACCAACTGCACAGCGAAGCGTTTGACGCCGAGTTCACTCAAGCGCTTGGCGAGGATCAGCAGTCGCGCCGGCTCGAACAGATGCCAATGCACGGTGGTGCGACATTCGTAGTCGACACCGCTGGCCAGCAGATGCTCAAGGCTGCGCCAGTTAGCGGTTCCGCTGCCCTCGACCCGGGTGATCGCCTGGCAATCCTCGGGCAACGCCTTGACATCGAAACCGACCCAATCGGCCCCGGTCAGCGCCTTGGCAAATGCAGCAGGCTTGATCCCGGCGCTGTGCAAACCGACGCGAAACCCCATCGCCCGCACCTCATCCATGGCGCCGAGCAAACCGTCCTGCAAGGTCGGCTCACCACCGCTGAACACCACCGCATCGAGCAGGTCCTGACGCCGTTGCAGAAACGCCAACACCCGCCGCCAATCCATCTCGTCTGTGCCACGAGGCGGGATCAACTGCGGGTTATGGCAGTAACGACAACGCCAGGCGCAACCCTGGCAAAACAGCACGCAGGCGAGCTGTCCCGGATAGTCGATAGTGGTCAGGGGCACCATGCCCCCGACCCGAAGCGTTCGACTCATTGGCGCCCGGCCAGTGCCGCGCATTCAGTGAAGTGCACCCGCTCGCGGTGTTCCGATTGTTTACCCGGATTGAACGCCGACACAGGGCGGTGATAACCCATTACCCGGGTCCAGACTTCGCAGCGTTGACGTTGAGCCTGGGGCAGTGTTTGCGATGCAGTCATGGTGAAGCTCCTTGCGGTTGAGTGGATCGAAATCAATGAACGGTGCCGAGCTTCTGCTCTTGCAGCAGCAGGACCTCGTCGCACTTGGGGCAGAACTCATGCTCGCCATCCAGATAGCCGTGCACCGGGCAGATGGAGAACGTCGGGGTCACGGTCAGGTATGGCAGGCGGAAGCGGCCAAGGGCTTTGCGCACCAGTTGCTTGCAGGCCTCGGTCGAGGAAATCCGCTCGGCCATGTACAGGTGCAAGACCGTGCCGCCGGTGTATTTGCATTGCAGCTCGTCTTGAAGTTCCAGGGCCTCGAAGGGGTCTTCGGTGTAGCCCACGGGCAGTTGCGAAGAGTTGGTGTAATACGGCGCTTGCGCGCTGCCAGCCTGGAGGATGTCGGGATAGCGCTTGAGATCTTCCTTGGCGAAGCGGTAGGTCGTGCCCTCGGCGGGCGTCGCTTCCAGGTTGTACATGTGGCCGGTTTCTTCCTGAAATCGCAGCAACGTGGCACGCACATGATCAAGCATCTTCAGGGCAAACTGCCGGCCATGCTCGGTGTGCATACCCTCCTCGTCACCGGTGAAATTGCGCAGCATTTCATGCATGCCGTTGAGGCCGATGGTCGAGAAATGGTTACGCAGGGTTCCGAGGTAGCGCTTGGTGTACGGGTACAAACCGGCATCCATGTGGTGCTGGATCACCTTGCGCTTGACCTCCAGGCTTTCCATCGCCAGTTCCATCAACGTGTCCAGGCGCTGCAGCAAACCGCTGGTATCCCCCTTGAACACATAGCCCAGCCGCGCGCAGTTGATGGTGACGACGCCGAGCGATCCGGTCTGTTCCGCCGAGCCGAACAAGCCACCGCCACGTTTGAGCAACTCGCGGACATCCAGCTGCAAACGGCAGCACATCGAGCGCACCTGATTGGGTTGCAGGTCCGAATTGAGGAAGTTCTGGAAATACGGCAGGCCGTAACGCGCAGTCATCTCGAACAGGCGATCGGCGTTTTCACTGTCCCACGGAAAGTCGTGGGTGATGTTGTAGGTGGGGATCGGAAAGGTGAACACCCGCCCTTTCGCATCGCCGGCCTGCATCACCTCGATGTAGGCGCGGTTGAGTAGCTCCATTTCGACTTGCAGGTCGCCATAGGCAAACGGCATTTCCTCACCGCCGATGACGGGTATCTGCTCCCGCAAATCCTGCGGGCACACCCAGTCGAAGGTCAGGTTGGTGAACGGCGTCTGGGTGCCCCAGCGCGAAGGCACGTTGAGGTTGTAGATGAACTCCTGGATCGCCTGGCGCACCTCCTGAAAACTCAGCTGATCCTTGCGCACATAGGGCGCCAGGTAGGTGTCGAACGAGCTGAACGCCTGGGCGCCGGCCCATTCGTTTTGCAAGGTGCCAAGGAAATTCACCATCTGCCCCAGGGCACTGCTCAAGTGCTTCGGCGGACCGGCTTCGACACGCCCGGGCACACCGTTGAGCCCTTCGTGCAACAGGGTGCGCAGGGACCAGCCCGCGCAGTAACCGGCGAGCATATCGAGGTCGTGCACATGCAAATCCGCCTCGCGGTGAGCCTGGCCGATGGCCTCGCTGTACACCTCGTCCAGCCAGTAATTGGCGGTGACCTTGCCCGACACGTTCAACACCAGGCCGCCCAGGGAGTAACCCTGATTGGCGTTGGCCTGGACCCGCCAGTCTTCACGGTCCAGGTATTCGTTCATTGATGTCGCCACTTCGACCATGGTTCGGCGGTCGCGGCGCAAGCGCCCGTGCTGTTCGCGGTAGACGATGTAGGCGCGCATGGCGAGGAAAAAACCGGCGTCCATCAACACCCGCTCAACACGGTCCTGGATTTGCTCGACATGCAGCCTTGGCAATCCTTCGAGCCTGGCCAATACCGCGTTGAGCAAGCCTTCAACCTCAACCTCGCCGTACTCCCCCGTCGCCTTGCCGGCGGCGATCAATGCCTGACGGATCTTGTCGGCATCGAAGGCGACCTGACTGCCATCGCGTTTGTGCAAGCGGTTACATCCTACTGCGATCAGCGTGCTCTGCATTTGGCCTCCAGACACTACATATAGACTTGAATAAGCTTAAAACCACAACATGCAGTGAAGGCTACGGACAAAGTGCTGATCTGCAATTGATCGATATCAAGATTTGCCGGCAAAAAAAATGCCGGATTTCGGCGAAGATCTAATGTGGGAGCGGGCTTGCTCGCGAAAGCGGTTTACCAGTCAACATTGATGTCGACTGACACTCCGCTTTCGCGAGCAAGCCCGCTCCCACATTGGATTTGCTGTGTTTTAAAGATCAGTTCAACCACCACTCATGTTCATAAACCGCACAATCTGTACCTCCCCGTCTGGACTGAAATCATGGCGCAGTGGCTTGCCGCGCAAGGCCTTCTGCACCGCGTTGATCACCGGTTGGTCATCCAGCGGATAACGCCGCAGCAATCCCCGCAAATCCAGCGCATCATCCTGCCCCAGACACAGCAACAGCTTCCCTTCAACCGTCATCCGCACCCGATTGCAGCTGCCACAAAAGTTATGACTATTGGGCGAAATGAAACCAATGCGCGTCTCGGGATGGCGTTCCAGACGCACGTAGCGCGCCGGTCCGCCGCTGTTTTCGGTGCTGTCGAGCAAGCGATGCTGGCTGGCGATCAGCGTGCGCACTTCGTCGCTGGAACAGAACGATTCGCCCCGGGAACGACCGACGTCGCCCAAGGGCATTTCTTCGATGAAGCTGATATCGATGCGCTGATCAATCGCGTACTGCACCAACGCCGGGACTTCATCGAAGTTGCGCCCCTTCATCACCACGCAGTTGAGCTTGACCCGCTCAAACCCTGCGTCCCGCGCCGCTTCGATGCCGTTGAGCACTTGGTCGAGATCGCCGATGCGGGTGATCGCCCGAAACTTCTGCCCGTCCAGGCTATCGAGGCTGATGTTCATCCGCTTGACCCCGGCGTCGACCAACGGCCGGGCCAGACGGCCCAGTTGCGAGCCGTTGCTGGTCATCACCAGCTCACGCAAGCCGGGCAACGCGGCGATGTTGCGGCACAGTCCGACAATGCCGGGACGGATCAGCGGCTCGCCGCCGGTCAGGCGGATTTTGCGTACCCCCAGGCCGACGAACAGCGTCGCCAAGCGCTGCAATTCCTCCAGCGTGAGCACCTGCTGACGCGGCAGGAACGTCATGTTTTTCGCCATGCAATACACACAGCGAAAATCACAGCGGTCCGTCACCGACATCCGCAGATAATCGATCTGCCGCCCAAAACCATCCTGCATCACAGCGTTCATCACTTCTCCCGGTTTGCCTCGAGGCTCACTGCACCAGCGGTGAGTCGGCGCCCTGCAAGTGGATGCCACGAATATCGGCTGCACCGATCAGGGTTTGCAGGTATTGCACCAGGGCTTTCTGCCACACGCCTTGCTGCAGTTGCGTGCGGATTGCCGTGGACACCACTTCATAGGGCAACGGCATGCCTTCGATCCGCTGATCGACGCTGACCACATGCCAGCCGTAGCGACTTTCCAGCGGTTTGCTGGCCAGGCCCGGTGCCAGAGTGAACAGCTGACGCTCCAGCTCGGGCACGGTCTGGCCCTTGCTGATCTGTCCCAAAGAACCACCCTGAGCTTTCGATGGGCAGGCCGAATATTTCACCGCCAGCTCGGCGAAACTGCCGGGAAATTCATCCAGCTGCTGCAGCAGGACTTCGGCCTGACCCTGCGCCAGCTCCCGGGCCTCGACATCGTCCGGTGCACATTCGAGCAGGATGTGCCGCACTGCCAGCAACGGCGCGCTGTGGAAGCGCCCGCGATTGTTTTCGTAGTAACGCAGGCTCGATTCCTCGTCGCACTGCGGCACTTTCACCTCACGTTCGAGCAACAAACGCGTGGCCGCTTCTTCTTCGTTCTCACCGGCGCCGATCTCCAGCGACACCCCGAGTTCGGTGATGCGCTGCTGCAACAACTCGCGGATCACCAGCGCGCGGGCGGCCAGGAAGACCGCCTCCTCGCGGCTTTCGGCCGGGTGATATTGCAGCTCCTGGGCCATCGCCTCCGGGGTGATCGACACCTCGTTGACGCTGATGATCGGCCACTCCTGTTCACTGCTGGCGATCAACTGCGCCGGGGCGTCATCGGCCCCCGCAGGCTCAACCGGCAGGGCTTCAAACTGCGCCTGTGCGACCGGCGCAATGTCGAGAACGACCTCGGCTTTTTTTGAAGAACCGCAGCCACCGCTGCCCCCGTTACCGCCACCACATCCACATCCACCTGACATGATTGTCTCCTCAGTACTTCTGACGAACGATTTGATAACGACGCCCCAAGTACCAGATCGGTGCGCTGATCATGTGTACAAGACGGGTGAAGGGGAACAGCACAAACAGGGTCAAGCCGAGAAACACATGCAATTTGTAGATCAACCCGACCGGCGCGATGGCCGCCGCTGCTTCCACTGGCCGCAACAGCACGGTGTTCTGCGCCCAATCGGCGAGCATCACCATCACCGAGCCGTCCATGTGGCTGGTGGACGCGACGATGGTCAGCAGACCGAGCAGCAATTGCGCCAGCAGCACCAGCAGCACCAGGATGTCCGAAGGACTGGAAGTGGCACGGACCCGAGGATCACTGAGCCGGCGGTTAACCAGCATCAGCAGGCCGATCAGGCACAGCAGGCCGAAGAGCCCACCGGAAACCATTGCCAACAACTGCTTGTTCTCAGTGCTGATCACATGGTGATAAACCGACGCTGGGGTCAGCAGGCCGACAAAGTGTCCGGCCAGTACGAACAGCACGCCAATGTGGAAGAAGTTGCTCGCCACGCGCATGCCGCGCTGATTGAGCATCTGGCTGGAGCCCGCCTTCCAGGTGTACTGCGACAGATCGAAGCGCGCCCAGCTGCCAATCAGGCAAATCGCCAGGGCGACATAGGGATAGACCCCGAACAACAACAGGTTCCATTTAGACATTGCCTACCTCCTTGGCTGGCACGGCGGCCAGCCCTTCATGCTGAAAATCCACCCAGTGCAATGGCACTGCGCTTTCCTCACGGGCCTTGCCCGGTGCGCTAGGCAGTGAACTGCAACGGTCCTGCTGTTCGGCCTGGAGGAAGTCCACGGCCTCCTCTTCCCAGATTTTGTCGAGGGCTTCGAGGGAGTCGTCGCGAGGTTCCGCCGCGACCTGCGCCCGCAGGTCGGCGACCGCCTGATGCGGCTCGGCCCCGGCAATTTGCAGCAGCGCCCGGAAGCAGCTGGCATAGGCGCTTTCACGCTCTTCCAGACGTGCAGCGAGCAAGGCCAGCAAGTGCGAAACATCCGCCAGGCCCTCGCGGGCCTCAATGTCTTCGCGGGTGGAGAGGAACTCCAGGTACAGCGGGATGTAATCGGGCAGCTCTTTGACGCCTATGGCAAAACCGGCTTCTTCGTACTGCGCCATCATGTCGACCATCGCCTGGCCACGGTCGCGGGATTCACCGTGCACGTGCTCGAACAACAGCAGCGACAGCGAGCGCCCTCGTCCGAACAGCGCACCGTAGTGCTCCTGCCCGTCCATCAAGTCATTGGCGCAGATCAGCTCGAGCAATTCGAACAACGCACCGCGCTGTTTAGGGCTGATTTCCCGTGATTGGATAATCGCCTGCTCCAGTTCATCGCGACCGCCAATCAGCGTCTCGGTCGGGTAATCGAGCAGCAGCGAAATCACTTTGAGAATTTGCATGCTCATTCCTCCCACAACTGGACGGTTTTCAGGATGTCGCGGCGGTTGGCTTTCTTCGCACCGAACATGTTGGTGTCGGAACTGCCGCTGCAGCCGCTGCCGAAACTGAAGCCGCAACCGGAGCGTTCGGCGAAGGCATCGCTCATGGCGTCTTCACGGTGCGCGCTAGGTACCACAAAGCGGTCTTCATAGTTGGCGATCGCCAGGTAGCGATACATCTCCTCGACCTGGGCCACGCTCAAGCCAACATCCTTGAGTACTTGCAGGTCCTGAACCCCGTCGACTTGCTCGGAACGTTTGTAGGCGCGCATCGCCAGCAAGCGTTTAAGCGCACGCTTCACCGGTTTTTCATCGCCCGCCGTCAGCAGGTTGGCCAGGTACTTCAGTGGAATACGCAGGCTGTCGACGTCCGGGATCACCCCGTTCATGCCGACGGTGCCGGCAGTGGCGGCGTTCTGGATCGGCGACAGCGGCGGTACGTACCAAACCATCGGCAAGGTGCGGTATTCCGGGTGCAGCGGCAGTGCGAGTTTCCAGTCCACGGCCATTTTGTAGACCGGCGAACGCTGGGCTGAATCGATCACCGACTGCGGTACACCATCGGCCAGAGCCTGACGGATCACCGCCGGGTCATTTGGATCGAGGAAGATCTCCAGTTGTTTCTCGTACAGGTCCTGCTCATTGGCGGTGCTCGCCACTTCGCTGATGCGGTCGGCGTCATACAGCAGCACGCCGAGGTAACGGATGCGCCCAACGCAGGTTTCGGCGCAAACGGTCGGCATCCCGGCTTCGATACGCGGGTAGCAGAAGATGCATTTCTCGGACTTGCCGCTCTTCCAATTGAAATAGATCTTCTTGTACGGGCAGCCGCTGATGCACATCCGCCAGCCACGGCATTTCTCCTGGTCGATCAGGACGATGCCGTCTTCTTCACGCTTGTAGATCGCCCCGCTCGGGCAAGCCGCTGCGCACGTCGGGTTGAGGCAGTGCTCGCACAGGCGCGGCAAATACATCATGAAGGTGTTTTCGTACTCGCCGTAAATGTCCGCCTGAATCTTGTCGAAGTTCTTGTCCTTGCGACGCTTGGCGAATTCGGTGCCGAGGATCTCTTCCCAGTTCGGGCCCCACTCGATTTTTTCCATGCGTTTGCCGGAAATCAGCGAACGCGGGCGCGCGGTGGGCTGATGCTCGCCCAGCGGCGCGGTGTGCAGGTGCTGATAATCGAAGTCGAACGGTTCGTAGTAGTCGTCGAGACTCGGCAGGTCCGGGTTGGCGAAAATGTTCGCCAACACGCGGAATTTACCGCCGATGCGCGGGTTGATCGTGCCGTTGGCGTTGCGGATCCAGCCGCCCTTCCACTTGTCCTGGTTTTCCCATTCTTTCGGGTAGCCGATCCCGGGTTTCGATTCGACGTTGTTGAACCAGGCGTATTCCATGCCTTCACGGCTGGTCCAGACGTTTTTGCAGGTGATCGAGCAGGTGTGGCAACCGATGCATTTGTCCAGGTTCAGAACCATGCCGATTTGTGAGCGAATCTTCATCTCAGTTCTCCTCAATATCGGTCGGCAGCGGACGTGGCAGGTCATCGCCACTTGAACCATCGAGCCAGTCGACTTTGGACATTTTGCGCACCACGACGAATTCGTCGCGGTTGCAACCGACCGTGCCGTAATAGTTGAAACCGTAGGCTTGCTGGGCATAGCCGCCGATCATGTGGGTCGGCTTGAGCACCACCCGGGTGACCGAGTTGTGATGGCCGCCACGGGTCTTGGTGGTTTCCGAACCGGGCACGTTCACGATCCGTTCCTGTGCGTGATACATCATCACCATGCCGTCCTTGACCCGTTGGCTGACCACCGCACGGGCGGTCAGCGCACCGTTGACGTTGAAGCACTCGATCCAGTCGTTGTCCTCGATGCCGGCGCTTTTCGCGTCGTTCTCCGAGAGCCAGACAATCGGCCCGCCGCGGCTGAGGGTGAGCATCAGCAGGTTGTCGCTGTAGGTGCTGTGGATGCCCCACTTCTGGTGCGGGGTGATCCAGTTCAGGACGATTTCCTTGTGGCCGTTACTGCGCTTGCCTTTCACCCCTTCGATGGTGCGGGTGTTGACCGGCGGCCGATAACTCATCAGTTGCTCGCCGAACGCCTGCATCCACGGGTGATCCTGGTAGAACTGCTGGCGACCGGTGATGGTGCGCCATGGGATGCCTTCGTGAACGTTGGTGTAGCCGGCGTTGTAGCTGACGTGATCGTCTTCTAGCCCCGACCAGGTCGGGCTGGAAATGATCTTGCGCGGCTGTGCCTGAATGTCGCGGAAACGGATGGCCTCGTGGGCCTTGGACAGCGCCAGGTGGCTGTGGTCGATGCCGGTGAATTCCGACAGCGCGGCCCAGGCCTTGACGGCGACCTGGCCGTTGGTTTCCGGTGCCAGGGACAGAATCACTTCAGCGGCGTCGATGGCCGTGTCGATTTTCGGCCGACCCTGGCTGATACCGGCATCGCCTTCTTTGTGATTGAGTTCACCGAGGAATTTCACTTCGTCTTCGGTGTTCCAGTTGATGCCTTTGCCGCCGTTGCCGTTTTTCTCCAGCAATGGCCCCAGGGACGAGAACTGCTTGTAGATGTTCGGGTAGTCACGCTCCACCACGTGCAGGTTCGGCGCGTTCTTGCCCGGTTCCGGTGCCACACCAGCGCTTTTCCAGTCGGTGCCGCCAAACGGTTGGGCCAGTTCGCCGACGCTGTCGTGCATCAACGGGATGGTCACCAGGTCCTTCTCAACGCCCAGGTGCCCTTCGGACATGCTGGAAAACGCCTTGGCGATGCCTTTGTAGATTTCCCAGTCGGAACGCGATTCCCACGCCGGGTCGATGGCGGCCGACAACGGGTGAATGAACGGGTGCATGTCCGAGGTGTTCATGTCGTCTTTTTCGTACCACGTTGCCGTCGGCAACACGATGTCGGAATAGACGCAGGTCGAAGACATGCGGAAGTCCAGGGTGGTGACCAGATCGAGCTTGCCGATGGCGCCCTCGTCCACCCATTCGGCTTCTTCGGGTTTGCAGTCACCGACCTGGCCGATGTCTTCGTTCATCACCCCGTTTTTGGTGCCGAGCAGGTACTTGAGCATGTACTCGTGGCCCTTGCCCGAGGAGCCCAGCAGGTTGGAACGCCAGATGAACATGTTGCGCGGGAAGTTGACCGGGCTGTCCGGCTGTTCGCAGGAGAAGCGCAGCGAACCGTCCTGCAAAGACTTGACCACGTAGTCTTTCGGGTCCATGCCCGCAGCAGCGGCGTCGCGGCAAATGTGCAAAGGGTTAGTGTTGAGTTGCGGTGCGCTGGGCAACCAGCCGGCGCGTTCGGCGCGGATGTTGTAGTCCAGGGCATGCTCGGGGAATTGTGATTTATCGGCCAATGGCGAGAGCACGTCGTGCATGCTCATCTTCTCGTGGCGCCATTGCGAACTGTGGGCGTAGAAGAAGCTGGTGCCGTTCATTTGGCGAGGCGGACGGTTCCAGTCCAGGCCGAATGCCAGGGGCAGCCAGCCGCACTGCGGACGGAGTTTTTCCTGACCGACATAGTGCGCCCAACCGCCACCGGTCTGACCGACACACCCGCAAAGCATGAGCATGTTGATCAGCCCGCGGTAGTTCATGTCCATGTGGTACCAGTGGTTCATCGCCGCGCCGACGATGATCATCGAGCGACCCTTGGTCTTGTCGGCGTTGTCGGCGAACTCACGGGCAATCTGGATGGCTTTCTCACGGCTGACGCCGGTGATCTGCTCTTGCCATGCCGGGGTGCCAGGCACCGAGGCGTCGTCGTAATCCTTGGCCACGTTTTCGCCACCGAGGCCGCGATCGATCGCCAGGTTGGCGGCCGACAGGTCGAACACGGTGGCGACTTTGGCCACGCTGCCGTCTGCCAGCACCACGTTGTGCACCGGCACGCGGCGGTATTGCACGGCATCGCCGGCCACGTGCTGGAAGTGCTCGTGGGACTCGCCGGCAAAATACGGGAAGGCCACTTCGGCGACGTCATCGCCGATCAGGCTCAGCTTCAGATCGATCTCACGGCCTTCGCCGCCTTCACGAGGCAGGATGTTCCACTTGCCCTTCTCGCCCCAGCGATAACCAATGGAACCCTGAGGGGACACCAGTTCGCCGCTGACATCCAGCGCGATGGTTTTCCATTCCGGGTTGTTTTCCTGGCCGAGGTTGTCGGTCAGGTCACTGGCGCGCAGGAAGCGGTCCGGCTGGTAACCGGCGCCCGGAGCCTTGTCGGCCATTTGCTTGAGCAGCACCAGCACCGGCAAATCGGTGAAGCGCTTGGCGTAGTCGGTGAAATAGGCGCTCGGTTTGTCCAGGTGGAACTCTTTGAAGATCACATGGTTGAACGCCTGGGCCAGCGCCGCATCGGTGCCTTGTTTAGGGTTCAGCCACAGGTCAGTGAGCTTGGCGACTTCCGAGTAATCCGGGGTGATCGCGACCGTCTTGGTGCCCTTGTAACGGACTTCGGTAAAGAAGTGCGCGTCCGGGGTACGGGTCTGCGGAACGTTGGAGCCCCAGGCAATGATGTAGTTGGAGTTGTACCAGTCGGCCGATTCCGGCACATCGGTCTGCTCGCCCCAGACCATCGGCGAGGCCGGTGGCAGGTCGCAGTACCAGTCATAGAAACTCAGGCAGGCGCCGCCAATCAGCGACAGGTAACGCGAACCTGCGGCGTAGCTGACCATCGACATGGCCGGGATCGGCGAGAAGCCGACGATTCGGTCAGGGCCGTATTGCTTGATCGTATAGACGTTGGCCGCGGCTATGATCTCGTTGACTTCTTCCCAGTTTGAGCGAATGAAGCCACCCATGCCGCGCTTGCTTTTATAGGAGTCGGCCTTGACCTTGTCCTCGACGATGCTGGCCCAGGCTTCCACCGGCGCCATGGTTTGCCGCGCATCGCGCCAGAGCTTGAGCAACGGCTTGCGGATTTTCGGGTACTTGAGCCGGTTGGCGCTGTAGATGTACCAGCTGTAACTGGCACCACGCGGACAGCCACGGGGCTCATGGTTCGGCAGATCGTTACGGGTACGCGGGTAGTCGGTCTGCTGGGTTTCCCAGGTGATCAGGCCGTTCTTGACGTAGATCTTCCACGAGCAGGAACCGGTGCAGTTCACCCCGTGGGTGGAGCGCACGATCTTGTCGTACTGCCAGCGCGAACGGTAGACGTTCTCCCAGTCGCGAGACTCTTTGCGGGTCTCTCCATGACCGTCGGAAAACTCGTTTTGCTTACGGTTGAAAAACCGCAATTGATCCAGTAAATGACTCACGGTGTAGTCCTCTCAGGCTTTGTCGCGGAGTCTGTGCCCCGCCCACGCAATGGTTGGATTCGGGTCGTCTCAGCAGGGTGTCGCGGCGCCTTTGCGCGCGTACCACCACCAGGTCACCACGATGCAGCTCAGGTAAAAGACGACGAACATGTAGAAGGCCATCTCCGGGCCGCCGGTCAGGGCCATCGAAGAGCCGAAGGATTTGGGAATGAAGAACGCACCGAAGGCGCCCATGGCCGAACTGAAGCCCAAGACGGCGGCTGACTCTTTGCCGGCATTTTTCAGCGCTTGTTCACGCACGGCGGGTGGTTTTCCGGCGGAAGCTTTTTCGTGCTGGGTGCGGAAGATCACCGGGATCATGCGGAAGGTGGAGCCGTTGCCGATGCCAGTGGTAATGAACAGCAGCATGAACATGCCGAGGAAGCCGTAGAAGTTGCCGCCGGTACCGTTCTGCGGCAGGAAGTGCATCACGGCGAAGACCATCACGATCATCAGCACGAAGTTCCACAAGGTCACTTTCGCGCCGCCGAGCTTGTCCGCCAGCCAGCCGCCCAATGGACGCACCAGCGCACCCACCAACGGGCCGAGGAAGGCGAATTTCAAGGCGATGACATCCGGGAACGAGGTTTTGATCAGCAGCGGAAACGCGGCGGAGAAACCGATGAACGAACCGAAAGTCGCCAGGTACAACCAGCACATCAGCCAGTTGTGTTTGCGTTTGAAGATGACGGCCTGCTCGCTGAAAGAAGCGCGGGCACTGGACAGGTCATTCATGCCGAACCAGGCCAGCACCGTCACCAGGACAATAAACGGCACCCAGATGAAGCCGGCGTTCTGCAACCACAATTGACCGCCGTCCGGCAGTGCTTGCGGCGAGCCGCCCATGAAGCCGAACACACCGAAGGTAATCACCAGCGGCACACAGAACTGCATCACCGAGACGCCCAGGTTACCCAGCCCGGCGTTGAGGCCAAGGGCCGTGCCCTGCTGCGACTTGGGATAGAAGAAGCTGATGTTGGACATGCTCGAGGCGAAGTTGCCGCCACCGAAACCGCAGAGTAAGGCAATCAACACGAACACGCTGTAGGAGGTGCTCGGGTCCTGCACCGCGAAGCCCATCCAGATCGAGGGCAACAACAGCGATGCGGTGCTCAGGGCCGTCCAGCGACGGCCACCGAAGATCGGCACCATAAAGGAATAGAAGACGCGCAAGGTCGCCCCGGACAGGCCTGGCAACGCCGCCAGCCAGAACAGCTGGTCGGTGGTGAAGGTGAAACCGATGGCGTTCAGACGCACGATCACCGTGCTCCAGACCATCCACACCGCAAAGGCCAGCAGCAGCGCAGGAATGGAAATCCACAAGTTGCGTGTGGCGGTCTGTTTGCCGCTACTTCCCCAGAATGCGGGGTCCTCGGGGCGCCAGTCATGAATGACCGGGCCTTTGTCAGGCTTTTGCAGAACGGACATGTTCTTCTCCTAGGGCAATGCTGGAAATCGGGGACGGGGTCAGCCGCGGCGCTTTACCCAGCACCGCGCTTTTGCGTATTTCGCTGAAGTACATCCAGGTGAGGGAGACCCAGACCACGCCGTACATCAACATGAAGCAGGAAGAGCGCACGCCGGTGAGGTCCACCAGGGCGCCGAACAGGATCGGCAACACGAAACCGCCCAGGCCACCGGCGAGGCCGACGATGCCGGACACCGCGCCCATGTTTTTCGGGTAGTCGTTGGCGATGTATTTGAAGACCGAGGCCTTGCCGAACGCGAAGGCGATGCCCATGACGAACAGCAGCACAGTGAACAGCGCGGGGCTGAGGCCGATGTGGAAATCCACCGGGCCGTCGATCGTTTGTACTTGCAGTTGAGTCTGGGGATACGAAAGCAGGAACAGGCAGATCCAGCTGACCCACAACACCCACCAGGTCACGCTTTGCGCACCCCAGCGATCCGACATCCAGCCGCCGACCGCACGCAGCACGCCACCGGGCAGGGAAAAACAGGCCGCCAGCAGCGCCGCGCTTTGCAGGCTGAAACCGTATTCCTGCACGTAGTACTTGGTCATCCACAGTGCGAGGGCGACATAACCACCGAAGACGATCGAGTAGTACTGGCAGTAGCGCCACACCGCCGGGTCTTTCAGCGAGCTCAATTGCTCACGCAAGGTGGCGCCGGTGGCACTGCGGTGGTCCTTGTTTTCAGCGCTGAGGAACCAGAACAACAGCGCCGTAATAAAGAGGATCGCGCTGAAGACTTTCGGCACCAGCTGCCAGCTGCCGGCAGCGATCAGTGCCGGGGCGAGAAACTTGGTGACCGCGGCCCCGGCGTTACCGGCGCCGAAGATGCCCATCGCAAAGCCCTGATTCTCTTTGTCAAACCATTTGGCGACGTAGGCAATCCCGACCGAGAACGAGCCGCCGGCCAGGCCGACGAACAAGCCCAGCACCAGGAACTGCCAGTAGGCGGTGGCGTGACTGATCAGGTACAGCGGCGTCACGCAGGCCAGCATCAACAGGAAGAACACGCTACGCCCGCCAAAGCGGTCGGTCAGCAGGCCCAGCGGCAACCGCACCAGCGAACCGGTCAGGACCGGGGTCGCGGCCAGCAGGCCGAACTGGGTTTCGTTGAGCTGGAGAAGGTCCTTGATCGGCACCCCGAGCACGGCAAACATCATCCAGACCATGAAACAGACAGTGAAGGCCAATGTGCTCATGCCCAGCACCAGGCCTTGTCGTACACGGGGTTGGTTCACAAATGCTCTCCAGTCAGTTAGCCATGGCGGCAGACTAGAGAGGCCAACCCCGCAAAAACTTGATCCATGTCAACGAAGCCCAAGGGGGCATAGGCCTATGCTTGCGCGGTCTACCTCTAAGGAGGTAGTACAGGAAAACCCTGAAACCGTTGGTTTATCAGCGTCTTGAGGTTTTCTGCCAAGGTTTTTGCTGACAAGGATCAGTCGACAACTCTTTAGAGGTAGCGCGCCCGGGATCGGCGGCAAAACCCCTTCCTGGAGCTCCACGTGTTCTGTTTTGCTGATTTCTTCCGGGACCTGCGCTGATGATCCGCTGGTTGCGCAGCTCCCTGCCCGCTCGCGCCGGGCTGGCGGTGATCCTGATCGCCGTACTCGCCCTCGCCAGTTCGTTGAGCGCCGGGTTGATCGCCTGGTTCAGCCAGGGCGATGCGGCCGCCATCAACACCGCAGGCTCGGTGCGCATGGAGACCTACCACCTGAGCTGGAAACTGGCGGCGGGTGCAACGCCCTCAGAAATCATCGCCATCAGCGACAGCCTCCAAACCCGTCTCACCAGCCAGTCACTCAAAGCGGTGCTGGAAGATGGCCCGAGCACTGCGCTGCAAATCAGCTACGGACAAATACAGCAGCAATGGAACGAGGATTTGCGCCCGGCACTGGAGCGCGGCGATGCCGCCTATTTTCAGGTCCAGGCCCTGCCCTTCATTGAACAACTGAACCAGTTCGTCAACCTGTTGCAACGCCAAAGCGAACAGAAGCAAGGCTGGCAACAGGTGATTCAGGGTCTGGCCTTGTTCACCACCCTGTTCGTCCTGCTGATTGGGCTCTACGAACTGCAGTACGGGGTCGTCATGCCCTTGAAAGAGTTGGTGGATGCGACCCAGCGCTTTCGTCGCGGCGATTTCAAGGTGCGGGTCAATCATCAGTCCCAGGACGAACTGGGCCAGTTGGCCACGAGTTTCAACGCCATGGCCGAGACGATCGAAGACTCCCATCGCACCCTTGAGAGTCAGGTTCAGCAAAAAACCCTGAACCTGCAACAAGCCAATGCCGCCCTCGAGTTGCTGTACCAAAGCAGTCGAAGCCTGGCCACACGCCTGGCCAATGCCGAAGGCCTGGATGAGTTGATCCGGCGCTTCCAGCAACGCCTGCCCGGCTTGCGTCTGTCGCTGTGCCTGCAAGGACAAATGCAGGCACCGGCCCAGCAGTTGCTCGCCCTGCATGGCGCGAACATCCGCGAAGTCTGCGCCAGCAGCGATTGCGCCACGTGCCAGAAGCACCATAAAGCCAGTCCACAAACCTTCAGCATCAGCAATCAGGGCAGCGAACTGGGTGAACTCAAGGCGCACTTCGTCGACGGGCACCCGACGCAAGCCTGGGAAACCCAACTGATCCAGGCCCTGGCCAACCTGATCGGCACCTCGCTGTCGCTCAAACGCCAACGGGAGCAGGATCATCGCCTGCTGCTGCTTGACGAACGCACGATCATTGCCCGCGAGCTGCACGACTCACTGGCCCAGGCCTTGTCCTATATGAAACTGCAAGTCAGCCGCCTGCAGACTTTGATGCGCCGTGGCGAACCGGTGGAAACCCTGGAAAACGTCACCGCAGAACTGCGCGAAGGGTTGAATAATGCCTACCGCCAGTTACGCGAATTGCTGACCACCTTTCGCTTGCAGATCCACGATGCGGGACTGGTGCAGGAACTCAAGGACACCGCCGAGGAATTCTCCCGTCGCGGCGAATTCCAGGTGCACCTGCACGTCGACGCGCTGGCCTTTCAGTTATCGGCCAGCGAGCAAATCCACATTTTGCAGATCACCCGCGAGGCGCTCTCCAACTGCCTGCGCCATGCCCACGCGCAGAACGCCTGGCTGCAACTGCGTCAGGACGGTGAAACCGTCAGGCTCATCGTCGAAGACGACGGGCGTGGCTTCAGCGGCAACGTCGACCAACGCGAACACCACGGCCTGAAAATCATGGATGAGCGCGCCCGCAGCTTGCGCGGCCAACTCGAAATAGTCTCCAGGGAGCCGCAAGGCACCCGCGTCCAACTGGAATTCCAACCGGAGTTTCTCGGGCAGAAAACAGAAGGTAGCGTCACATGAACCCGTCCCTGCAACACACCATCCTGCTGGTCGACGACCACCCGATGATGCGTCACGGCATCCGCCAGATGCTCGAACTCGAAGATGATTTCCTGATCGTCGGCGAAGCCAATAACGGTGAAGAAGCACTCGCTCTGATCGAGCCGCTGCAACCGGACCTGGTGTTGCTCGACAACAACATGCCGCTGATGAATGGCATTGAAACCCTGCGCCAATTACGGGCGATGCACTACACCGGCAAGGTGCTGCTGTTTACGGTCTCGGACGCCGAAGACGATATTCGCGACGCACTGCGTCTGGATGCCGACGGCTACCTGCTCAAGGACATGGAGCCCGAACTGTTGATTCAGTACATCCGCAATGCCTTGAACGGCGAATTGGTGATCAGCCCGGGGCTGACCCAGGTCATGGCCCAGGCACTGCGCTCACCGCAGCGCCAGACGGTGGTGGAACTGACCGAGCGTGAACGCCAGGTGCTGAAAACCATCGCCAGCGGTTTCAGCAACAAGGTCATCGGGCACAAGCTGGGCATCACCGAAGGCACGGTCAAGGTTCACGTGAAAAACCTGCTGCACAAACTCGGCTTGCGCTCGCGGGTCGAGGCGGCGGTGTGGGCCATGGAGCATCTGCGCAATGCCGGATGACGGGCATGCCTCTTTGGAGGTAGGCCGCCAGAGGCATAGGTCATCGGGCCGGCGCTCTCTACTATGAGCGTCAGCGGAGGTACGCCATGCTGACCCACCCTTCCATCGTTTTAACGTTGCGTCGTCACCATCTGTTCAGCCAGTTACCGGAGAAAATCTTCGAGGAAGTCTGCGGCCTGGCGATGCTCAAGCGCCTGGCCTGTCACAGCACACTCATGCACCAAGGCGATCCGGCCAAGCGTTTTTTCCTGCTGGTCAGCGGCCAGATCAAGTTGTACCGGCTGACCGGCGAAGGTCAGGAAAACCTGGTGGAGATCATCCAGCCGGGCCAGACCTTTGCCGAAGCGTTGCTGTTCAGCCAGGCCCGTCTCTACCCGGTGAGCGCCACGGCGCTGAAGGACAGCGTGCTGGTGAGTATCGAGGGCAGCCATTACCGCAACGCCCTGGAAGACCAGCCAAAAGTTTGCCTGGCGATCCTCGCGAGCATGAGCGTCCACTTGCACCTGCGTCTGCGCGACATCGACACCTTGACCATGGCCAGTGCGAGCCGGCGGGTGATCAATTTTCTGTTCCAGGAACGCAACCCGGTCAGCGGTCTGATTGTGTTGCAGGTGTCCAAACGCCTGGTGGCCTCGAAGCTGGGTATCCAGCCGGAAACCTTTTCGCGGATCTTGCACCGCCTGGTGGACAGCGGCCTGATCGCGATGGAGCGGCGCAACATCAGCATCCTCGCCGAAGAGGATCTCGCGGCCTTCCAATAGACGGAATTGATCGCAGTCAATGCGCAATGCCACCAGCCTTGCACACTGAAGAAGTCCACCCATGGAGAGCGCTCATGTCCCATTCAACCTTGCCCCTGATTTACTCCTGTTCAGGCTGCTCCAACGTCGCCCAACTGGCCAACACCCTGGCCGTGCGACTGGATCGCAGCGGCCTGGCGGAAATGTCCTGCATCGTCGGGGTCGGCGGGCATGTTGCGGCGCTAGTCAACAAGGCACGCTCGGGGCGGCGGATTTTTGCGCTGGATGGGTGTCCGTTGCAATGTGTTGAAAATTGCCTGAAGCAGCATGATCTGCATGCGGATGTGCATTTGATCCTTAGCCATTATGGGTTGCGTAAGCGTTATGGCGAGGATTGCACTGAGGCAGAGAGTGATGAGTTGTTTGAACAGATCAGGCAGTTGATTGCCAGTGATGCTCGGCAGCATGAAAGCCGGCAGGAAACGATGGCCTGAAGGCCAACGAAAATCAAAACTGTGGGAGCGGGCTTGCTCGCGAAAGCGCACTGACCGCTGACCTATGATTTTGGTCGGAGTACATATCCATTGTTGCGGTAACGGCAACCGATGGTTCCGCCCTTACGGCGGGTCACTTGGAAATGTATGGTCAGCCCATCTCCTGCAACCTCATTGGCTGTTTTCGGTAGAGCTGGCTTGCGCTAATGTATCCGGGCTCATTGTGAGCGTTGCGGTAAC
>Ga0255334_1000079_pt1 | contig 114403 bp, 105 predicted proteins | sample EtOH5_35cm_T3_12_FD_202080 | JGI IMG/M metagenome (GOLD analysis project Ga0255334, IMG submission 202080) | Sandy soil microbial communities from University of British Columbia, Vancouver, Canada - EtOH5_35cm_T3_129 | ecosystem: Engineered > Artificial ecosystem > Sand microcosm >...
GTTGGCCGTGACGCTTCCGAGTTGCTGCGCAAAATCAAGGCTGCTCAGTACGTCGCTGCTCACCCAGGCCAGGTTTGCCCAGCCAAGTGGAAAGAAGGCGAGGCCACTCTGGCTCCGTCCCTGGACCTGGTCGGCAAGATCTAAGTCTGTGGATCGCATCATCAGGGCGGGTTTCCGCACCTAAGTAAGCTGCAACCGCCCAATAAAAACGCCCGGGCGAGATTCGCTCGGGCGTTTTTTTTCGAATTCAAAAAGGAAATCGCCCGTATGTTGGACGCCAATCTTAAAGCCCAGTTGAAATCGTACCTGGAACGGGTCACCCAGCCGATCGAGATCGTTGCATCCCTCGACGACGGTGCGAAATCCCAGGAAATGCTCGCTCTTCTGAAAGACGTTGCCAGTCTTTCTACTCAAATTACCTTGCTCGACAACGGTGACGATGCCCGTAAACCATCGTTCTCGATCAACCGCCCGGGTGCCGATATCAGCCTGCGTTTCGCCGGCATCCCGATGGGCCACGAATTCACATCCCTGGTGCTGGCCTTGCTGCAAGTCGGCGGTCACCCTTCGAAAGCCAGCGTTGAAGTGATCGAACAGATCCGCTCGCTCAAAGGCGAGTTCAGCTTCGAGACTTACTTCTCGCTGTCCTGCCAGAACTGCCCGGACGTGGTCCAGGCACTGAACCTGATGGCCGTGCTTAACCCGAACATCCGCCACGTCGCCATTGACGGCGCGCTGTTCCAGGCCGAAGTCGATGACCGTCAGATCATGGCTGTGCCAAGCGTTTACTTGAACGGCGTGAACTTTGGCCAGGGTCGTATGGGCCTCGAAGAAATTCTCGCCAAGATCGACACCAGCGGCATCGAGCGTCAGGCCGAGAAGATCAGCGCCAAAGAAGCTTTCGACGTGCTGGTCGTCGGCGGTGGCCCGGCCGGTGCTTCGGCCGCGATCTACGCTGCCCGCAAAGGCATTCGTACCGGTGTGGCGGCTGAACGTTTTGGTGGGCAGGTGCTCGACACCATGGCCATCGAGAACTTCATCTCCGTGCAGGAAACCGAAGGGCCGAAACTGGCTGTGGCGCTGGAAGAACACGTCAAGCAATACGACGTCGACATCATGAACCTGCAGCGCGCCGACAAGTTGGTGCCGGGTAAAAATGGCGAGCTGCACGAAGTCCACTTCACCAGCGGCGCGACCCTGAAAGCCAAGACCGTGATCCTGGCGACCGGTGCGCGGTGGCGTGAAATGAACGTCCCGGGTGAGCAGCAATACCGCAACAAAGGCGTTGCGTACTGCCCGCACTGCGACGGTCCGCTGTTCAAAGGCAAGCGCGTGGCGGTAATTGGCGGCGGTAACTCCGGCGTCGAAGCGGCCATCGACCTGGCGGGTATCGTGTCCCACGTAACACTGCTGGAGTTCGACGTGCAGCTGCGCGCCGATGCGGTCTTGCAGCGCAAGTTGCACAGCTTGCCGAACGTCACCGTGATTACCAGTGCGCAAACCACTGAAGTGTTGGGCGACGGCCAGAAGGTCAACGGCTTGCGTTACAAGGATCGTCAGTCGGACGAGTTGCGTAGCGTCGAGCTGGAAGGGATCTTCGTGCAGATCGGTTTGCTGCCCAACACCGACTGGCTCAAAGGCACCATCGAGTTGTCGCCTCGCGGCGAGATCATCGTCGATGCCCGTGGTGAAACGTCGATGCCGGGCGTGTTCGCTGCCGGTGACGTGACCACCGTGCCGTACAAACAGATCGTGATTGCGGTGGGCGAGGGCGCCAAGGCCTCCCTCAGCGCATTCGATCACTTGATCCGGACCTCGGCTCCGGCATAAAACCCGACGCTGAAAACACAAAACCCCCATGAGTGATCATGGGGTTTTTTGTGTCTTGCACATTCCCAATGTGGGAGCGGCGGTGCGGCGATCCGACTTGCTCGCGAATGCGGTTTGTCATTCAGCAGTGATGTCGCCTGACAGTCCGCATTCGCGAGCAAGCCCGCTCCCACAGGGGGTCTGCAGTGGGGCTTACATCGGTGCAGGCTGGATGATTTCGACCCAGTACGCATCCGGGTCTTTGATGAACGCCAGGCTCTTCATACGGCCGTCATTCAAGCGCTTCTGGAAATCGCAGCCCAGCGCTTCGAAACGCTCGCACGCCGCGACGATATCCGGCACTGAGATGCAGATGTGACCGAAGCCACGCGGGTCGGTGTTGCCGTTGTGGTAAGCGAAATCCGCGTCGTTCTCGGTGCCGTGGTTGTGGGTCAGCTCGAGAATGCCGGGGATCGACTTCATCCACTCGGTGCGAGCAGCAGCGTCGGCCGGGATCTGGTTTTTATCAACCAGCGCCAGGAAGTACAGGCTGAACTCGGCTTCCGGGAAATCGCGCTTTTCAACCAGCGAGAAACCCAAAATGCGCGTGTAGAAATCCAGCGACTTGGTGATGTCCTTGACCCGCAGCATGGTGTGGTTGAAGACGAACTTCTGGGTGGCGGTGTCAGGTTGGGCAGTCACGCCTGGGAAGGTGTTCAATTCGTGCAGGCTCATGGGCCCTCCGGAAAATAAGTGGGGCTAACGAATGGCGACAATGATACGCAAGGGCTCTGACATCACCAAACCCAAACAGTCGGCTATTGCCTGACCGACGGGCGAGGCTCAGACTTTACGGTTCAATCCGTGAGTGTTCATTGCAATGATGCGTTTTTGTAAATCGATGTTCGTCCTGATCTGTGTGCTTGCAGGTGTTAACAGCGCTCACGCAGACGAGCCAATCATGACCTGGCCCAACGGCTGGGAGGTCGAAGCTATCCCGCAAGAGGACGCCAACGCCCAGGTATCCCGCCAGCGCGCGGTGAAAAACGATCAGGGCGGCACGCCGGTGATGGTGATGGAGTTGACCATGACTCAGGTGGAAAGCGGTCATCAGGTAAATCTGCAAGGCGTGTTGCTGGAGATGCGCAAGTCGGTGCAGAAGGACTTCTTTCAAGGCGGTTATCAAAGTGTCTGCAACAAGATTCACCCGACGACCTTGAGCCGCTTATCAGCGCTGGAAACTACCTGTACGATCACGCAGAACGGAAGGCATGTGCTCTCTCAAACATTGGTTGCCGCCGTGGATGGCGATAAGGCCTATGTTCTTTCCTACGCGGGGCAGGCAGAGGTTTATAAGGCAAGCCAGGATGAAATAGAGACAGCCCGTAACAGCTTGAAACTTTAGTTAAAGATTTCAATGGCTGCCGGTTTCAGCGCATTCTGAAATTTTTAGATACCCAAACGGATTAAGCACAAAGTTACTCAACAAGTAGCGAGTTGATCGACGCCAATCGTTGCATTTAGAAGGCGTCCATGAAAAAGCCCTGCATTGGCAGGGCTTTTTGGTCACCGCGAATGCTTAGCCGCGCAGCCAGGAATCAACGGTAGCGGCACCGTATTGTTCCTTCCAGGCTTTCAGGCCGCGGTGGTTACCACCCTTGGTTTCAATCAGTTCACCGGTGTGCGGATTCTGATAAACCTTGACCACGCGAGCGCGGCGGGTTTTAGGTGTTGCCTGTTGCAGGCCGGATTTGGCCGGGTTCGGATCGAGAATGGCGATGATGTCGCGCAAGCTCTTGCCGTAGGTTTTCATCAGCCCCTGGAGCTTTTCTTCGAATTCGATTTCTTTCTTGAGCCCGGCATCATTCTTCAGGGTTTCCAGCTGCTTGAGCTGCTCTTGAAGGGCCTTTTCAGCTGCACGAAATTCAGCGAGTCTGGACAATATCTTTACTCCAATAGTGTGTTTGGCTGATACCAACCGCAAACAAAGCTATAAGCCAAGAGCCTTGAAGCGACCCGGTGATAATGGCTCACCTGCCAATCTAGTGCAGGCATGAAAAATTGTAGTAGTTAATTGGCCAAGAGTAAATCCTGTCTTTTTCTTCATGTAACAACAGTAGTCTTTTGATTCAAATTGGTGCGCGATTTCCTTGTCGCGTCTCTGAGCGCCGCTAGTTAATGGTGACTTAATGCGTTAATGAAGTCCGCGCCGGGCATTGGCCGGCCGAACAGAAAACCTTGCAAGAAGTTCACGCCGCGGGCGATCAGATAATTGGCCGCACCGGACGCCTTCCAAAAAGAGTTCAGGTAGAGGCCATGATAGTTGGCCCTCGGCGCGTGCGCCGCTCAACGGTCGTTCAGTCGCTCTGCCAGTTTGATAAAGGCCAGCGTCGCGGGTGATGACTGGCGCAGATCGAGCACTGCCAGACCCACCTGGCGTGTGACCGTTGGCGACAGCGGTTTTTTCACGTAGCGACTGTCGCGATCATCGGGCAATGAGCTTTCGGCGACGACCGTCAGCGCGTCGCCTCGGCCAACGGTGTCCAGCGTGCTCAGTAGTTGCGAGCAGCGATAACGGATGTTCGGTGTCAGCCGCGCGGCGCTGAACAGTCGCGACACCAGTTCCGACGAACCGGCTTCGGTCAAGACAAAGGGGGCGTTGCACAAATCGCTCAAGCTAAGGCTGTCGCGGCGGGCCAGCGGATGATCGACGGGCAGCAGCGCGACCATTTGGTCCTCGATCAGCGCAAAGGTGTCGAACCGCTCCTCGGGCAACACCACGAAACCGACATCGATGCGCCGTTCCTCCAGCCACTGGATCACCTGTCGGTCCGGGCCTTCATCTATATGGACCTCGATGCCCGGGTGAGCTACGCGGTAATGCTGCAGGATCAGCGGTAGCAGTTTGATCGATGAGGTCGGGCCGAACGAGCCGATGCGCAACGTGCCGCGTTTCATCCCGCGAGCATCCTCTGCTTCCTGGCGCAGGGTGTTGGCCAGGCCCAGCATCGCCCGGGCGCGCAGCAAAAGCTGTTGGCCGATGTCGCTGAGTTCGACCCGGGACTGATGCCGGCGCAGCAGCTCGACGCCCAATTCCTGTTCCAGCGACTTGAGGGCGTGAGAGACCGCGGATTGGGAAATCCCCAAGCGATTGGCTGCCGCGGTAAAACCGTGAAGCTCGGCGACCAGAGAAAATATCTCCAGTTGGGTCAGTGTCATGAGTGTTTACTCATTTTACGATGAGAAGGTATTAGCCGAATGATACGTCATCTCTCCCGATTTCTCGTTCTGGAAACCTATGACGACCTATGAACAAAGCCTGTCCAGCCCTTCGGATGTCCCGGTTTATCTGAAACTGGCCGCCGTCACCATGATCTGGGGCGGCACCTTTGTCGCCGGGCGGTTTCTGGCCGACAGCCTCAGCCCCTTGTTTGCCGCCAGCCTGCGATTCTTGCTGGCCAGCATGGCGTTGCTGGTGTTTCTGCTACTGGCTCGCGTGCCTCTCGCAAAGCCCAGCCCCAGGCAATGGCTGCAATTGGCGCTACTGGGGTTCTTCGGGATCTTTTTCTACAACCTGTGCTTCTTTTATGGGCTGCACTACATCAATGCCTCACGGGCGTCATTGATCGTGGCGTTGAACCCGGCCGTGATCGGGCTGGCGTCGTGGCTGTTGTTCAAGGAACGCTTGAGTCGGGCAAAAGTTGTCGGAATTGCGATCTGTATTGCCGGGGCGAGCCTGGTGATCGTCAGCCGCAACCCACAATTGTTGGCCGGCAACGCTGACGCGTGGATCGGCGATCTGTTGATCTTCGGCTGTGTGCTTGGCTGGGGCGTTTATTCGCTGTTTTCCAAAGATTTGAATCACACCCTGGGGCCGGTGCAAACGGTGACGTACTCGATTCTGTTGGGCACGCTGATGTTGTGGGTGACCAGTGCTGTTCGCGGTGAGTTGAGTGTGGCTGCACTCGCCAGCCTCGGACCCACGCAATGGATGAGCCTGATGTATCTGGGCGTATTGGGTTCAGCGCTGGCCTATATCGGCTATTACGACGGCATTCGCAAAATCGGCGCGACGCGTTCAGGCGTGTTCATCGCTCTGAACCCGTTGACGGCGGTGATCCTCGGTGCGCTGCTGTTGGGCGAGCAGTTGACCCTGGCGATGTGTCTGGGAGGAGGGCTGATCCTCGTGGGGATTTTCCTGTGCAACAAACCCCTTGCGCGAGCAGGGAAAAAGGGGATTTGATACAGAAGGCGGACAAACCTATTTACGCTGTGTAGAATCGGGTTACGCATATAAGAATAATCGTCTTCTGGCAGCAGAAGCCTCGCCCGCAATAGCCTTGGGTCGACAATGAAGAGTTTTGGGTTTCAATTGATCTACGGTGACTTCCTCGCCCGCAGCGTGCGGGGCATCTCCTGCGCGCCACCCGCCGGTCTCAGCATTGCTAGCAACTAACGATCCGTTAATTGACAAGAAAATGATGAGGCGCCAACCATGGCAGATTTATACGAAAACCCAATGGGCCTGATGGGCTTTGAATTCATCGAATTCGCATCGCCGACCCCGAACACGCTGGAGCCGATCTTCAAGATCATGGGCTTTACCAAGGTCGCGACCCACCGGTCCAAAGACGTGCACCTGTATCGCCAGGGCCAGATCAACCTGATCCTCAACAACGAACCCCACAGCGTCGCTTCGTACTTCGCGGCCGAGCACGGTCCATCGGTGTGCGGCATGGCGTTCCGCGTCAAGAATGCCCAGCAGGCGTTTGCCCGGGCCCTGGAACTGGGCGCCCAGCCGATTCACATCGAAACCGGCCCGATGGAACTGAACCTGCCCGCGATCAAGGGCATCGGCGGCGCGCCGCTGTACCTGATCGACCGTTTCGGCGAAGGCAGTTCGATCTACGACATCGACTTCGTGTTCATCGAAGGTGTCGACCGCAACCCGGTCGGGGCTGGCCTGAAGATCATCGACCACCTGACCCACAACGTGTACCGCGGTCGCATGGCCTACTGGGCCAACTTCTACGAGAAGCTGTTCAACTTCCGCGAGATCCGTTACTTCGACATCAAGGGCGAATACACCGGCCTGACCTCCAAGGCCATGACCGCGCCGGACGGCATGATCCGCATCCCGTTGAACGAAGAATCGTCCAAGGGTGCCGGGCAGATCGAAGAGTTCCTGATGCAGTTCAACGGCGAGGGCATCCAGCACGTTGCCTTCCTGTCCGATGACCTGATCAAGACCTGGGATCACCTGAAAAGCATCGGCATGCGTTTCATGACCGCGCCGCCGGAAACCTATTACGAAATGCTCGAAGGTCGTTTGCCGAACCACGGTGAGCCGGTTGATCAACTGCAATCGCGCGGCATTCTGCTGGACGGTTCGTCCGAGTCAGGCGACAAGCGTCTGCTGCTGCAGATCTTCTCGGAAACCCTGATGGGGCCGGTGTTCTTCGAATTCATCCAGCGTAAAGGCGACGATGGTTTTGGCGAAGGCAACTTCAAGGCGCTGTTCGAATCCATCGAGCGCGACCAGGTTCGTCGTGGCGTGCTTTCCACCGACTAAGCCATTTCAGTGTAAAAAAAGCCCGGTCAGCAGCAATGCTGGCCGGGCTTTTTCGTGCCGGTCCTACATCGATTTTCGTCGATGCCGGACCAGGTGTTTGAACCCTTCGAACACCAGAACAACCACCGCCAACCAGATCGGTATGTAGGTCAGCCACTCACCGGGCTTGATGCTTTCCCCCAGCAGCAATGCGACGCCGAGCAACAGCACCGGCTCGACGTAACTCAACAACCCGAACAGGCTGAACGGCAACAACCGGCTGGCGATGATGTAAACCACCAGCGCCGAAGCACTAATGACGCCGAGCAACGGGATCAACAGCGACAGCCATGGGTGTTGATCGAATACGGCGAAACCCTGTTCACCGCCTTGTACGAACCAGAACGCCAACGGAATCATCAAGGCCATGTCCATCCACAAACCGCCGAGGTTGTCGGTCGCCAGTCGTTTGCGCAGGATGAAGTAGAGCGGATAACCGATGACGACCAGCAAGGTCGCCCAGGAAAAACCGCCGACCTGATACAGCTCATTGAGCACCCCGAGGGACGCAAAAAACACGGCAACCTTTTGCAGGTAAGACAGTCGCTCGCCATAGGCGAACCGCCCGGTCAGCACCATGGCCAGTGGCAACAGGAAGTAGCCCAGGGACACGTCGAGGCTATAGCCATTGAGCGGTGCCCACATGAACAACCAAAGTTGCAGGCCAAGCAGCGTCGCGGAAAGGATCAGGCCGGCAAGCAGTTTTGGTTGGCCAACCAGCCGTCGAAACAGGGCGACGACGCGTTTCCATTCACCGGAGACCACCATGAACACGGTCATGCAGGGCAGGGTCAGCAGCATTCGCCAACCGAAGATTTCCACGCCGCTCAAAGGCGTGAGCAACGACGTGTAGTAATACATGACGGCAAACAGCACCGAGGCTGAAACCGATAGAGCGATACCTTTAGACAAACTGTCCTCGCGAAGTTGAACGTGAAACGGGTGCGGAGGATACGTGGTTTTTGTGCTGAATATTGGCCGAGTGATCAATATTCACAACATGGCTTTGATCGTTCCCACGCTCTGCGTGGGAATGCAGCCCGGGACGCTCTGCGTCCCTTTCGAGAGCTGGAACGCAGAGCGTCCCTTGAGGCATTCCCACGCAGAGCGTGGGAACGATCAAGCATGCTCGCTCGCGAACAATCTCAAGCCAGACGCGGTTTGCGCCCCGACACAAAGTGGCTCACATCATTAAACCCCGGTGTCGACGCATGCCCAGGCACCACCAGCGAATCAATGAACGCTTCATCCTCAGGCGTAATCTTCACCGCTTGAGCCTTGGTGTAGGCATCCCATTGTTCTTCAGTGCGCGGCCCTACGATGGCCGAGGTGACGGCGCTGTTGTTCAGCACCCAGGCGATGGCGAACTCGACGATGCCCACGCCGCGACCCTGGGTGTACTGCTGGATCTGCTGAGCAATCCGCAGGGATTCAACACGCCATTCGGTTTCCAGAATGCGCTTATCGGCGCGACCGGCCCGGCTGTTGGCATCCGGCTTTACGTCCGGCGCGTATTTACCGCTGAGCACACCACGCGCCAGCGGACTGTACGGCACCACGCCCAGGCCATAGTTTTGCGCGGCGGTGATCTGCTCGGTTTCCGCCTGACGGTTGACGATGTTGTACAGCGGCTGACTGATCACCGGCCGGTCGACGCCCAGTTGATCAGTGATGCGAATCACTTCAGCGATGCGCCAGCCACGGTAGTTCGACAAACCCCAATAGCGAATCTTGCCCTGGCGGATCAAATCGCCGATGGCTGACACCGTGACCTCCAGCGGCGTGTTGTGGTCTTCGCGGTGCAGGTAATAGATGTCGAGATAGTCAGTGCCCAGACGCGTCAGGCTGGCGTCGATGCCATTGAACAGGTGCTTGCGGCTCAAACCGCTGCGGTTTGGAACGCCGTCCACCGGGCCGAAACCGACCTTGGTCGCCAGCACCCATTCGTGGCGGTTGCCGGCAATCGCTTCGCCTACGATCTCTTCGGAGCGGCCGTTGGTGTAAACGTCTGCGGTGTCGATGAAATTGATGCCCTGGTCCCAGGCCTTGTCGATGATCCGCAGGGAATCTTCGGTGCTGGTCTGTTCGCCGAACATCATGGTGCCCAGGGTCAGGGTGGAAACCTGTAAACCCGAATGACCCAGCGTGCGATAGCTCATGACGAAATCCTTTTACCGGTGGGAGAAAGGCTCAATCAAATACCAGAATGACTGCCCAGAGCAAACGCAAATCTCAAACACCCGGTGCCGATCGTTCCCACGCTCTGCGTGGGAATGCCTCAAGGGACGCTCCGCGTTCCAGCTCTGGAAAGGGACGCAGAGCGTCCCGGGCTGCATTCCCACGCAGAGCGTGGGAACGATCAGTTGCCGGTGATCAGACGCGCAGGGTACGGGTCATGCGCAACGCCAGCAAACTCCCGCACACAATCACGCCCGCCAGCAGGTAAAGCGCGGCATCGGTCGACCCGGTGCTGTCCTTGACCCAGCCCACGAGATAGGGGCTGAGGAACCCGGCCATCTGCCCCATGGAGTTGATCAACGCCAGACCACCCGCCGCAGCGCCCGCGCTCAGCAGCGCAGTCGGCACCGGCCAGAACATCGGCAGGCCGGTGAGGGCGCCCATGGTGGCGATGGTCAGGCCGAGGATGGCAATGGCCGGCGTAGTCGCAAAGTTCACAGCGATCAGCAAACCCACCGCGCCCATCAGCATCGGCACCACCAAGTGCCAGCGGCGTTCTTTGCGCAGGTCCGCCGAGCGGCCGACCATCAACATGAACAGCGCCGCCAGCAGGTACGGAATCGCACTGAGCCAGCCGATCACCAGGTTATCGCTGAAGCCCAGGTTCTTGATGATCGACGGTAGCCAGAAGTTGATCGCGTAGACGCCGCTCTGGATGCAGAAATAGATCAGACCGAAGGCCCAGATCGCTGGGTTCTTGAACACGGCCAGCAGCGAGTCGGTGGTGGTTTTCGGTTTGTTGGCCAGATCGATGGCGTGGTCGGCTTCCAGCACCGAGCGCTCGAACGGCGTGAGCCATTTGGCGTTGGCGTAACTGTCGCTGAGCAGGAAGTAGGCGAGGGCGCCGAGGATCACAGTCGGAATGCCTTGCAGCAGGAACATCCACTGCCAGCCCGCCAAACCTGCCTGGCCTGCGCCGAAGTGGTTGAGAATCCAGCCGGAAAACGGGCTGCCGAGCAGGCCGGACACAGGGATCGCCGACATGAACAGTGCCATGATGCGCCCACGGCGGAAGGTCGGGAACCACTGCGAAAGGTAGAGGACCACGCCCGGGAAGAACCCGGCTTCAGCCGCACCGGTGAACAGGCGCAAGGTGTAGAACTCGGTCGGGGTGGTGATGAATAGCAGGCAGGTCGAGAGCGAGCCCCAGACGATCATCATCAACGCGATCCAGCGGCGCGGGCCGAATTTGGTCAGGGCCAGGTTGCTGGGGACGCCGCACAACACGTAGCCGATAAAGAAGATCCCGGCCCCGAGGCCGTACACGGTTTCGCTGAACTTCAGCGCGTCGAGCATCTGCAGTTTGGCAAATCCAACGTTCACCCGGTCGAGGTAGTTGAACAGGTAGCAGATGAAGATGAAGGGGATCAAACGCAAGGTAATGCGTTTGTAGACGGCATTTTTTTCGTCAACGATGGCCTGGGTAGCGGCGGCGCTCTGTGACATGGCGGGCTCTCTCTTTATTATGATTTTTTGCGATGCAAGGGTAACGTTGACCGCCCGGTGAGTCTCGGCCACCGTTTGGGTCATTGTCTTTGTGCCTGAGCACAGGGTTTGCAACCAAGGCCTGTGCGGGTGAACAATCCGCTCCATCACGCTTTCAAGGATCCGCGCTATGTTCGAACTCGATCACGACCTGGCCCAGGACATCGTCGACCGGGCGATGGCCATCCTGCCGTACAACGTCAACGTCATGGACAGCCAGGGCCTGATTCTTGGCAGCGGCGAACCGGAGCGGGTCAACACCCGGCATGAAGGTGCGCAACTGGTGCTGGCCAACGGGCGAGTCGTGGAGATCGACGCCCAAACGGCGATTCATTTGAAAGGCGTGCAGCCGGGTATCAACCTGCCGTTGTTGCTCGATCAGCGTTTGATTGGCGTGCTGGGCATCACCGGTGAACCCGAGCAATTGCGCACGTATGCCGAACTGGTGCGGATGACCGCCGAGATGCTGGTCGGCCAGCGCAATCAGCAGGCCGAACAGCAATGGCGACGCCAGCGTTGCGACGATCTGCTGGCGCTGCTGCTCAGCGAGGCCGGGGATTCGCCACGGTTGATCGACGAAGCGCAGCAGTTGGGGCTCAAGCCGCAGATGACGCGGGTGCCGTACCTGTTCGAGTTAGGGATGGAACACGGGCCGGGGCAAACCGTCGAGGCGCTCAGCGCTTGGCTGACCTCGCGCTACCCGGACAGTTGGTGCGTGAGTTCGGCCAAGTCATCGTTGCTCTGGTGCCGACCGGCGGCGCAGGCGATCGAGAATGACCGGCTGCTGGAAAAACTCGACGGCCTCGGCTGGAACATTCTGCGCATCGCCGTGGGCGGGCAGGCGGATGGATTGTCCGGGTTGCGTCGTTGCTATCGACGCGTGGGCGATTTGCTGGCCTATGGACGAGAGGTGTTGCCGCATTCCCGTTTGCTGACGCTCAACCGTTATCGGTTGCCGGTGATGCTCTGGCGGCACCGCAACGACGACGCGCTGGACGAGTTGCTCAAACCGCTGCGCAAAGTCATCGCCAAGGATGGCAACGGCCAACTGCTGGCGACCCTGCGCAGCTGGTGCGATCACGATGGTCAGAGCCAGGCCTGTGCCGATGCGCTGGGCATCCATCGCAACAGTTTGCGTTACCGGATGGAGCGGATTGCCGAGCTCAGTGGTGTTGATCCGCTAAGACTCGACGGGATGCTGGCGCTCTACCTGGGTGTCCAGCTACTCCCACAAACCGACGCACCGAACACCAATTTGTAGCAGCTGCCGTTGTGGCGAGGGGATTTATCCCCTCACCACAAGGCAGCTGCAACGGACGGTGTGGAGGGAGGTTTTGTGGAAATGAACAATAAACGCCACACCGGCTTGTGCAGCGGACCGGCGTTATTGTTCTTGCCTGCTGGCAGCATGGAACGCATTGGAACTGGAGAATTCACATGAAAATCGTCATCGCCCCCGATTCGTTCAAGGACAGCCTGAGTGCCCAGGGTGTGGCTGACGCCATTGCTCTGGGGTTGGCGCAGGTGTGGCCCGATGCGCTCCTGGTCAAATGCCCGATGGCGGACGGCGGGGAGGGGACCGTCGAGTCCATTCTGGCGGCGTGCGAGGGCGAACTGCGCCGCACCCAAGTCCGTGGGCCGCTCGGCGCAACGGTTGAGGCCGCTTGGGGCTGGCTGCCCCAGAGCCACACCGCGATCATCGAAATGGCCGAGGCCAGTGGCTTGCAACTGGTTCCGCCGGGCAAGCGTGATGCCTGCATCAGCAGTACATTCGGCACCGGCGAGTTGATCCGCGCGGCGCTCGATGCCGGGGCGCAACGGGTCATTCTGGCGATTGGCGGCAGCGCCACCAACGACGGCGGGGCGGGTGCGATGCAAGCCTTGGGCGTCAAACTGCTGGACGCCCAGGGGCAAATACTGTCACCGGGCGGCTTGGCCCTCGCGCAACTGGCGCGAATCGACATGAGTGAAATCGATCCGCGTTTGGCCGAGGTGCAATTCGACATCGCCGCCGACGTCAACAATCCACTGTGCGGCCCTCACGGTGCCTCAGCGATTTTCGGCCCGCAAAAAGGTGCATCATCCGAGCAAGTCCAGCAACTGGATCGCGCGCTCGGGCACTTTGCCGAACGGTGCGCTCAGGTCCTGAACAAAGATGTACGTGACGAACCGGGTAGCGGTGCGGCAGGCGGCCTGGGGTTTGCTGCCAAAGCGTTTCTGGGGGCGCAGTTCAAGGCCGGGGTCGAAGTGGTCGCCGAACTGGTCGGCCTGGAGGGTGCGGTCGAAGGCGCCGACCTGGTGATCACCGGTGAAGGTCGTTTCGACGCTCAGACCCTGCGTGGCAAGACGCCGTTTGGTGTGGCGCGTATTGCTCGGCAGCACGGCGTGCCGGTGATCGTCCTCGCCGGAACACTGGGTGAGGGTTATCAGGCGCTGTACGAACATGGCATCGATGCCGCGTTTGCCTTGGCCAGTGGACCGATGACGCTGGAACAGGCGTGTGCCGAGGCACCGCGGTTGTTGCGGGAACGGGCGAGTGATGTTGCGCGGGTTTGGCGAGTGGCTTTGCGTAAGGCTTGAGTCTTGCGTTGAAGTTTAGATCCACCCCTCACCCCAGCCCTCCCGAAACGTCGGACCGCCCCATGGGGGAGAGGGGGAAAGGGGGCCGATCTCCATACTTTTCAGAACCTGTGTTCGACTCAGGATTTTCAGGTCGCAGAATCCCGGAAGAACCACGCGATCAGTCCCCTCTACCCTCTTGGGAGAGGGTTAGGGTGAGGGGCGGTTCCAAACTTGAAATATATTTCTCAACGCCCCGCAAAAATCCTCATCCCCCGCCGATACAGCCAATAGGCCCACACAAACCTATTCCAACAGTGGCGCCAAACTGAAAGCGCGTGCGCCGCCGCCCGCCATTTCAGCGATCACGCAAGGATGCTCGTAGCCCCATCACCCGAGAATCATCCTATGTCATTGCGTAATCTGAATATCGCGCCTCGAGCTTTCCTGGGTTTTGCCTTCATTGCCTTGCTCGTCATTGTGCTGGGTGTGTTTGCCGTGAACCGCATGACGAGCATCCACCAAGCCTCCATCGACATGGAAACCACGCAGCTGCCCAGCGTCGGGTTTCTCGGCAACCTGACGGAAAACGTCCTGCGCATGCGCATTCTCTCGTTCCGGGTGTTGGTCAATCGTGATCCAGCCGCGTTGCAGGAAGCCCAGACGCGTATCGGCGTGCTGGTCGACAAGGTTCGCAGAGCACAATCGAGTTATGCCGCGTTGTCGGCCTCACCGGAAGAAGCTGCGCTGTACAAGACGTTCACGGCCACGCTGGACAGCTACATGCAAGCCCAGAACCAGATGCTGGAGCTGTCGCGACAGAACAAGCTCGATGAGATGCGCACGCTGATCAACACCCGGATCAAGGAAGGTACGGACCAGATGGGCGAGCAGTTGAACAAACTGGTGGCGCTGAATAGTTCCGATGCGAAAACCGCATCGGCCACAGCGGGCGAGCAGTACCGCAGCGCCATTACCGGCATCATCGCCGTGGCGGTCATCGCGGCGCTGATGACCGTGCTGCTGGCCTGGTTGCTGACCCGCAGCATCGTCACACCGCTGAACCGTGCGTTGCTGGCGGCGCAAACCATTGCCGGCGGCAACCTGACTAACGTCATCGAGGTCGACGGCACTGACGAACCGGCCCGCTTGCTCGGTGCCTTGTCCGCGATGCAGGCCAGCCTGCGCAAAACCATCGAACAAATCGCCGGTTCTGCCACCCAGCTGGGTGCCGCCGCTGAAGAACTCAGCACGGTCACCCAGGAAGCGTCCCGCGGTCTGCAACAGCAGACCAACGAGATCGAACAGGCTGCCACCGCGGTCAACGAAATGACCGCCGCCGTGGAAGAAGTGGCTCGCAACGCGGTGTCGACGTCCGAAGCCTCGAACCAGTCGACCCAGGCCGCCCGCGAAGGTCGTGACCGTGTGGTGGAAACTGTTGGCGCGATCCAGACCATGACCCACGATGTGCAAAACACTTCGGTGATGATCGAAGGCCTGGCCGCTCAGGGGCGCGACATCGGCAAGGTGCTGGACGTGATCCGCGCCATCGCCGAGCAAACCAACCTGCTCGCACTGAACGCCGCCATCGAAGCCGCCCGTGCCGGTGAAGCCGGACGCGGTTTTGCGGTGGTGGCCGACGAGGTCCGGGCGCTGGCCCACCGCACCGCGCAATCGACCCAGGAAATTGAAAAAATGGTCGCCGGCATCCAGAACGGCACCGGCCAAGCGGTCTCCTCAATGCAACAAAGCAATCAACGCACCCAAAGCACCCTGGAAATGGCCCGCGCCGCCGGTGTGGCGCTGGAGCAGATCACTCAGTCGATCCAATTGATCAACGAGCGCAACCTGGTGATCGCCAGCGCGTCCGAAGAACAGGCCCAGGTGTCCCGCGAGGTCGATCGCAACCTGGTGAACATTCGCGACCTGGCCACCCAGTCTGCCGCCGGTGCCAACCAGACCAGCGCCGCGACGCACGAACTGTCGCGCCTGGCCGTGGATTTAAATGCCATGGTGGCGCGTTTCGTGATTTGAGATAGGGTTGTGGCTTGGAACCTGCGCGACTGGAGAATTACATGCGCTATTCAGCCTTGACCAAACGAATCGCCGGTGACGGCGCTGCGGCCTGGCAGATTCATGACCGAGCACTGGAATTAATTGAGCAGGGGGTTGATGTGCTGTTGCTATCGATCGGCGATCCCGACTTCGATACGCCGCAGCCCATCGTTCAGGCGTGCATCGATAGCTTGTTGGCCGGTGACACCCACTACCCGTCAGTACGTGGCAGTCGGGGGTTACGCGACAGCATTGCCAAGCGCCATCGACGTCGCAGTGGTCAAGCGGTGGAGGCCGATCATGTGATCGTGCTGCCGGGCGCGCAGTGTGCGGTGTATTCGGTCGCGCAGTGCCTGCTCGACCCGGGCGATGAAGTGATCGTCGCCGAGCCGATGTACGTGACCTATGAAGGCGTGTTCGGTGCCTGCGCGGCCAAGGTGGTGCCGGTGGCGGTGCGCCCAGAGAACGGCTTTCGGGTCGATCCGGCGGATGTCGCGGCGCTGATCACACCCAAGACCCGTGCCATTTTGCTCAACAGTCCGAACAATCCTTCCGGCGCCAGTTTGCCGCTGATGGTCTGGCAGGAACTGGCATCGCTGTGTGTTCGTCACGACCTGTGGCTGATCAGCGACGAGGTCTACAGCGATCTGTTGTACGACGGCGTGCACATCAGCCCGGCGAGCCTGCCGGGCATGGCTGAGCGCACGGCGACCATCAATAGCCTGTCCAAATCCCACGCCATGAGCGGTTGGCGCGTGGGCTGGGTGATCGGGCCGAAACCTTTGGCCGAACACTTGGTGCACTTGTCGTTGTGCATGCTGTTTGGCATTCCGGATTTCATTCAGAACGCCGCGCAATTGGCGCTGGATGAGGACCTGCCGGAAGTGGCGCAGATGCGCGAGGAGTATCGCCAGCGTCGCGACCTGGTGTGCGCACGTCTGAGGGATTGCCCGGGCATCCGGCCGATCCGGCCTGATGGCGGGATGTTCGTGATGATCGATGTACGCCAGACGGGGTTGTGTGCCCAGGGTTTTGCCGAGCGGCTGCTGGAAGGTTATGGCGTGTCGGTGCTGGCGGGTGAAGCGTTCGGGCCGAGTGCGGCGGGGCATATTCGACTGGGGTTGGTGGTGGATCAGCTGAAGCTGGCGGATGCGTGCCGGCGGATTGCGTTGTGTGCGGCGGACTTGCTGGAAGCGCGTCGGGCCTGAAAGTCTGTATTGCCATTGCCGGCCTCTTCGCGAGCAAACCCGCTCCCACAGGGATCTCTGGCGTTCACAAAACCCTGTGGGAGCGGGCTTGCCCGCGAAGACTGACTGACAAGCGCTGAATTTCTTAAGCCTTCCACGCCCCGACATTCACCAGATTCTTCGGCCGCTCACCGGCCAGCGCCGCCAGCAGATTGTCCACCGCACACGTGGCCATCGCCTCCCGCGTTTCATGCGTCGCCGAGCCAATGTGCGGCGTCGCCACCACGTTGTTCAGCTGCAACAGCGGCGAGTCAGTGTTCAGCGGTTCACGCTCGAATACATCCAGCCCCGCAGCGCGAATCTGCCCCTCACGCAAGGCCCGGATCAGCGCCGCCTCGTCCACCACCTTGCCCCGTGAAATGTTGATGAAGATGGTTTCGGGGCGCATCAAGGCAAACTGCTCGGCCCCGATCAGCCCTTCGGTTTCAGCGGTCAGCGGCAAAGTCAGACAAACGAAATCCGCCTGCTGCAACAGCTCCGACAGGCTGCGGTATTGCGCATTGAACCGCTGTTCCACCGCCGGTTTCGGCGAGTGGCTGTGGTAAATCACCGGCATGCCAAACCCGAAATGCCCACGCTGGGCCAGCGCCTCACCGATCCGTCCCATGCCAATGATGCCCAGGGTTTTACCGTGTACATCGGTACCGAACTGTGCGGGACCGACATTGCGCTTCCACTGACCGGCGCGAACCATGTTCGCCAGTTCCACCACGCGCCGGGCGGTCGCCAGGATCAGCGCGAAACCGGTATCGGCCGTGGTTTCGGTGAGCACGTCCGGGGTGTTGCTGAGCAGGATCCGTCGTTCGGTCAAGTAGTCGATGTCGTAGTTGTCGACCCCCACGGAGACGCTGGCGATGGCTTCCAGATCAGGTGCCAGATCCAATAATCCGGCATCCAGTTTCAGGCTCGCACCGAGCAACCCGTGGGCGCGGGGCAGGGCCTCGCGCAGCGCTGCCAAGCCGTCGGCATTGAGGTTGTCGATCAGCGTCACCTCGGCCTGCTCGTGAAGGCGAGCCATCAGCAGCGGCGAGAGTTTCTTGTACAGCAAAACCTGCTTTTTCATCGTCATCATCTCAACTTCAATTCAGGAATGAGCGGCTGTGGACCGTTGCACAACGGCCTTGGCCACGACCCGGTCACTGGCGCCGGGCTTGAGGAAAATCGTCAGCACCACCGAGAGCATCAACGCGCCGCTCATCAACAGATAAGAAGCACCCGGCGAGCCGGTGGAGCTGTTCAGGTAACCGACCAGATACGAGCCACCAAACGAACCGAGCGCGCCCATGCTGTTGATCAGCGCCATGGCGCCCCCAGCCACGTTGGCCGGAAGGATTTCCGGAATGATCGCGAAGAACGGACCGTAAGGCGCGTACATGCAGGCGCCAGCAATCACCAGCAGGGTGTAGGACCACCAGAAGTGTTCAGCGCCCAAGGCGTAGGAACCATAGAAAGCAATCGAGGCGATCAGCAGCGGCGGCCAGACGAAGCGTTTGCGCTTCTGCATTTTGTCCGAGCCCCACGACACCAGCAGCATGCCAATCACCGCGGCCAGGTACGGCAGCGCCGAGAGCCAGCCGGCTTCGATCATGTCCATCTGTGCGCCAGCCTTGAGGATCGACGGCAGCCACAACACGAAGCCATAGACGCCGATGCTCCAGCAGAAAAACTGCAAGGCCAGGATGATCACCTTGGGCGAACGGAAAGCTTCGGCGTAGTTCTTCACCGCTTTGATGCCCACCTGTTCGGCGGCCAGGGCGCTTTGCAGATCCTGCTTCTCTTGGTCGCTCAGCCACTTGGCTTGAGCGGGACGGTCATCGGCCAGATGCCACCAGATAAACGCCCAGAGCACCGCCGGCAAACCTTCGATGATGAACATCCAGCGCCAGCTGTAATGCTGCACCAAATACCCCGAGACCACCGACATCCAGAGCATGGTCACCGGGTTGCCGAGGATCAGGAAGGTGTTGGCGCGCGAGCGTTCGGCACGGGTGAACCAGTGGCACAGATAGATCAGCATCGCCGGCATCACTGCCGCTTCGACCACCCCGAGCATGAAGCGAATCACGATCAACCAATAGGCGTTGGAGACGATCCCGGTCAACGTGGCCAGGCCACCCCAGAAAATCAGGCTGACGAAAATCAGCTTCTTCACGCTGTGCTTCTGGGCGTAGATCGCGCCCGGCACCTGGAAGAAGAAGTAGCCAAGGAAGAACAGTGCGCCGAGCATCGACGACAGGCCCGGTGTGATCATTAGGTCGGCGGCCATCCCGGAGGCGGCGGCGAACCCGTAGTTGGCGCGATCCAGGTACGCCAGGCTGTAGGTGATGAACACGATCGGCATGATGTACCACCAGCGGCGGGCGGCGAGTGTTGCGGTTTTCATAGTGGTGCTCCTGAGCTTGTTGTTTTTGTCGCAGCAGGTTCAATAAATCGATGGTCTGTCAGGGCCTCATCGCCAGCAGGCTGGCTCCCACAGGTTGCGTGATCGACACAGATCCAGTGTGGGAGCCAGCCTGCTGGCGATTGGCAGTTTCAAATTCAGTGCAGAGTTCAGCCCGGGTCGGCAACCCCTCCATATCCCCACGGCTCTGCACCGCGCGGCTGCCAATCCAGTTGGCACGCTTCACTGCGTCGGCAAAGCTGTGGTTTTCCAGCAGGGCGCTGATCATGCCGACGGCAAAACCATCGCCGGCACCGACGGTGTCGACCACCGTTTCCACCGGCACGCCCGCCACGAAACCCTGGTCCAGATGAGTGCGGTAATACGCACCGTGCGGGCCCAGTTTGATCGCCACGGCTTCTACGCCTTGGTCGAGGTAGAACGCTGCGATGTCGGCCGGGTCTTCGAAACCGGTCAGCAATCGGCCTTCGCTCAACCCCGGCAGCACCCAATGGGCGAGGGTGGCGAGGCGGTTGATCTCGGTAATCATCTGTTGCTCGCTGGCCCACAGGCTCGGGCGCAGGTTCGGGTCGAAGGACACGCTGCGCCCGGCATTGCGCATGCGGGTCATCAATTCGAAAGACATTTCCCGGGCCGTTGCGGACAGCGCCGGGGGAATGCCGGTGGCGTGCAAGTGCCGGGCGTTCAGTAATTCAGGCGCGATCGACTGCCGCGACAGATGACTCGCCGCCGACCCACGGCGGAAGTACTCGACCACCGGATCGCTGCCGTCGTCGGTGCGCGACTTGAGCTGAAAACCGGTGGGGTGCGCGGTGTCGATGTCGACGTTGCTGCAATCCAGACCTTCCTTTTCCAGCGTGTCGATCACGAACCGTCCCAGCGAATCAGCGCCCACCCGGCTCAACCAGGCCACGTTAAAACCCAACCGCGACAAGCCAATCGCGACATTGCTGTCAGCGCCGGCAATGCGTTTGTGAAAGTGGCCAACGTCGGCCAAATCACCGTTCTGCTCGGCAACGAACATCGCCATGGTTTCGCCGAACGACAGAATATCGATCTCAGACATGGGCGCTCTCCAACCGGGTTTGACCGAGGCGGGCGAGGGTGGCGACATGCTCGGTGGTCAACTGCACAAGGTCGTCGCCTTGCAGCGGATATTCCGCCGCCCGCATCACGCCTTGGGCCATGTGCCGCAGCAGTTGTTCCCACAGATGCAGGTCACTGGCGGCCGGCGGCATGGCGACCAGTTTGCCGTCGGCCCGGCGCGTCACGGCTTTGCAGTGCACATAGCCGACGTGGCGACCGAGCAACCGCGCGGCACTGGCGGCGGACTGGTCTTGCCAATGCCAGTTACCGATGTCGAAGGTCATTTTGACCGGCAGCTTATGTTGCTCTATTTCAGTGAAAAAGCGCTGGAACGGTTCGATACGGCCGCCGTGCAAGGTTTGATCGTTCTCCACCAGCAACTGCACCGCACTTTTGCCCAGTACGCGGGACAAGGCCTGGAGGTCGCTGTTGTCGGTGAAATACCCCAAGGACACTTTCAGCCATTTGGCACCGAATGCCTGGGCGCGCTGGAGCGCAGAGATCAGTTCGGGATTGGGTTTTGACTGGCCGGCCAGCCACAACTCCATCGGCGAGGAATACACGCTTTCGAGGCCTTGGGCCTGCGTGGCATCGGCCAGTTGCGCGGGGTCTTCGACGGTCAGCAGTTCTTCGCGCCATTCGATGCGCGTGGCGCCCGCGGCGGCCAATACATCGATGAAGCTGCCTTGGCCGCGTTGGCGAACAAGGTCGGCGCCGTAGCTCGACAGGCTGATGGAAACGGGTGGTTTATTCATTGTTATATACCTCTGAAACCGGTTTCATTTTGGTTCAAAAAAATATTGATGATGTTTTGTGGTGAATTTACCGGCCTCATCGAGAATGTCCATCGGTCGACCCCCGCACTATCAACCGCGCCGAAAAATCCAGGGTCCGCACCGGCCCGTCATCACCACGCAAGCGCTTGAGCAAACACTCAAACGCACTGGCGCCAATTTCAGCCGTCGGCTGGGCGAGGGCAGTGATCCCGCTACCCACCAGCGGATACCAATCCAGATCATCGAGGGCGATCAGGCCGACATCCTCGAAAAGATTGCACTTCAGTTCACGCAACGAATGGGTGGTGGCCAGCGCGGCGATTCCGTTGGCGCAGAACAGCGCTTTCGGGCCGGGGCCGGGCGTGTCGAGGAAGGTTTTCAAACGTGTGCTCAGATCGCTTCCGGTCTCGGCGATGGTCCCTTGAAGCGTCGGACGTTGCTCGATCTGCGCCTTGAAACTGCTGACCCGCTCGATCCGCGAACTGGTGCCGTCAAACGGCTCGGTCACCAACAGCACATCGCGATAACCGCGTTCTTGTAAATGGGCGAGGGCCATTTCAACGGCGGCCGGATTGTCCAGGCCGACCAGATCACTCTCCAGCTGCTCGACCTTGCGATCCACCAGCACCAGCGGCATTTCCCGGTGCAGTTCACGTAACTCGTCGCGGTGATGGCCGAGGGTGTTCACGATCAAGCCTTCGATGTTGTACGAGCGCAACAACGCCAGGTGCTGACGCTCTTGCTCGTCATCGCGATCGGTGTTGCACACCACCAGGCTATAGCCGTGCTGACGGCAGGCGGTTTCCACCCCGTGCATCACGGCAATCGAATAAGGGTTACGGATATCGGCCACCAGCATGCCGATCAGGCGGGTTCGTCCGCGCTTCAGGCCGCGGGCCATCTGGTTCGGGCGATAGCCCAGTTCGGCAATCGCCTGCTCGATGCGCAGGGCAATGGCATCGGAGAGCAGGGCACGGTCATCACCGATGAAGCGCGAGACGCTGGCCTTGGAGACCTTGGCGTGTTCGGCGACGTCGAGCATGGTCACGCGGCTGCGTTGGGCGGCGGAGAAGTCGTTCACGGTGGTGGACCTTGTTATTGGAGTTGTCAGGAGTTCAGCGGTGAAAGACTGAAACCGGTTTCATAAGGCATCAAATGCAAGGCCTGCGTCAAGTCGTCGCGGGCAGATGCATGCCTGAAATACTGCGGAAAACAGACGAACGGTCGCTTTACCTGTCAAATGTGACAGTAGCCAGCCTTCCAAACCTGGCGCTTAATTCATGTAAGCGGCAGCTTTCGGTACTAAAGAATAATCCTACGATCGCGAGAAGGATTTCCGATATGGCAGTTAATAAACCTCCGATATACGATCCACCGAAAGTCATCGGCGTACTCGATTCAAATATTGACCCGGAGGGCCATATTCCACTTCCATTGCTGCTGACCGGTATTGAAGTAGTTGTTCCTTTATGGCCTGAACCGGCGAAGGAGCCGGAAGAGAGCGATACGCTGACGGTCTTTTTTGAACAGATTGGGCAACCCCCAGCAATAATATCTAACACCTATAAACCAGAGGATATGAGGCCCGAATTTATTATCCGAATCGGCCCGGAGCATCTGAATAATAATGGGGCGGGTGAGTTGTGGTATGAGCTTGTCAACAGCGCAGGAAATCCATCTGAATCATTTAAGCGGCGACTGACTATTGATCACACACCTGCCCCAATAGATCTTAAAGAAGCCAGGTTTCCCAATGTCAACTCGGACGGGTATCTGAATTGCTCAACGATACCTCCAATGTGGGAGGGGGTAAAAGTCGAAATCCCAGCGCTTCAGGGGTTCAGGGTCGGTGATCGTTGCGAAGTACTCTGGCGGGGTTATTCATCACTGAATGGAAGTGGCCCGGAAATCAGCAGCGCTCGGAAGAGCGTCATCCGGCCATCGTTAAGTGATCAAGACATACGTGAAGGATATTCCCTGGTCATTGAACCTTACGAAACTCATATAAAACCGATGGTGAATGATGACTCTGCCACTGTCGTTTATCTCATATATCGAGGTGCGAAACTTGTAGGTACTTCAGAGTTGGCAGTGGTGAAAATTGACAGGATTATAAGTGGAAACGAACTTCCGTGCGGGCCTTGAGTTTGGCATGGATATCAAGAGTGGCGAACAAAAGCGTACGAAGAGGCTGATTGCTTCTTGGGGTCGTGTCGCAATTAATTGTGAAGGCAATGGAGATGGCGAACATGAATGCTAAAGTTGAACAGGCGAAATTGTCCAGAATGGCAGTGCTTCAAGAAAAACTCGGTAAGGGTGGAAGTGTTCTTTCTGAAGCTCTGCCTCCTACCCTCTTGGCACAAACGTTACCCGGTGGCGACCTTCGTATCCCCATCGACAAATTACTATCGCCCTTACAGTACACCATACCCAAACCAGCCGAGGAATATGACGACGATCTACTACAGCCGCAGGCTCGAAGAAAAGGAGCCCCTGACTGGACGAATATTGTTCCCGACCCACATTTTATTGAGTTGGGTCCAGTGGCTGGCAGGGACTGGAGTGTGCCTTTCGAGATTCCATTAAGCTTCATGAAGGAGGAGGACACTCCAGAAACTCCGACCGAATATGAATTTAGGTACATCCTGTGGGCGGGCGCAACGAATGAGTCGATTTCGCCGCCTATCTCGTACGCGATTGACAGCACAGCTCCCTACAAAACAAAGAACCCCGCTTCAGACCTCACGCCAAAGGCCCCTACATGGCCAGCAGATCTGGGCCCGAACGACCCGATTGATGAGGCGTATCTCGAAGGCAAGCTTGGGATTCCAGTCAAGCCTGCCGTCTCCCCGACCTATCACCCAAGTGACATTTACCGATTCTATTGGGGGCCTGCACCTGATCCGGACCGCGACACACCGGTGTTTGAGGGTACGTTGACGGCTGGGGAAGCTTTGATCCCGGTTGACGTGTTTAAAAAGGATGAGGGTACAAACCGGCTTATATATGTCGCGACAGACCTGCCGGGTAACCGGGGGAAAAGATCAAATCCCAGTCAGCGAACGGTCGTTATACTGCCTGATCCTAACGTTATCTTGCCGCCAGTGATCCCATTGGCGAACGGTCAAAATGGCGATGGTTTGATCGACTTGGCTGACACTCAACTTGATTCCAGGGGCGTCGAAATAAAGGTAACTGTACCAACACCCAACGCAGACTCCGACACCGTTGTTGTTTATTGGGGCGGAAAGCAAATTACTCCGGAACAAAGGGTAGGGACGAATACCGAACTATCGTTCTTTGCCAGTTATGATCTTGTAAAAGAGGTGTACGGCAATACCGATGGCAGCGTGGTTACGGAAGTCAGCTATAAAATGTTCCGCTCGACTCGTGAGATAGCTACGGATAAAGCGAACGTTGATGTGGATGTTTCATTCGTGGGTCCTGATCCAATTCTTGTGGGGCTGGATGCGCCGAAGTTGAAAACGACAAAGGGCAGCATCGATGAAATTCTCGAAGCGGATCACGGCGATACCGGAATCGAGATCACGATTGATCTTTTTGCTGCCCCACCAACGGAAGAAGGTTGGCTGATCGATGTCTTTTATGATGATGTCAAGATTGGTAACACCATTGCATTGACGACAGGACAAGAAGGTACAGCCCTTCCTATTCATCTGCCTTGGTGGACGGTGCTTGCACAGCAAAGCGGAACCAAGGTGCTGCGCTATACGCTGTATACGCTAACCGGGGTGAATCCAACGCCATCCAGGCTAAAAGATATTCCTGTAGAAGAATTTCCGATCGAAATGGTTGCACCTGAAGTCTTGTATCTTGGCGGGCCTCTTAGAAGGATCAGTTGCCCAACCCTGAACTTTCCTAGCAGCAATAATCCAGGTGACGGAACGACACGACGAAACCTGACTGTGCTCGTAAAAAAGAATCAGTACACGGTTGATGGAGAGACCATTACCGTGAAATGGGTGGCGTATGATAATGCAGTGCCTCCCGCTCCCATTTCAGGCACAGAAACGACAGCGACCCACGACATTAGCGGAACATATCCCGATAATGGTGCATTGATTCATATAGGCATATATGAAGATCACTTTAAACCGGCCCATCTCGGAAAAGGCCGGGTTACTTACTCCATTTCTCGGGGGGGGGCCGGTAATAATCCAACGCCGGACTCCTTGCCAGCTGAACACGGCGTATTTCTGACAGATAACGGGGGCAAATATTGCGAGGAAACGTAACCTCAAGATTGATTGTAATGACGCGGTGAGCGCGGTGCGCTCGCCGTATCTTTAATATTTAAAGTCAATAGTCAGGGCTTAATTCTGAGGACTTTTCCAGTCGCAAAACAGGACAAGTCCTACAGAGGTTTGCGAAACGCCCAGCTAACCTAGCGCCCCTCAAATAGCTGACCTGCTCAGAGTGTCGGCATTTAAGTTTTATTTAAGGCAGGTGCCCCATGCGAGGAATTGTTTTTTCAAAGGTTATAAATACGTGTGGCTCGACAGCAACGAGCTTATTGCTGCTTTCTCTCTATCACTCATACGCCAGCGCTGCGCCCATTGTAGGGGGGGATGTGACCATCAATGGCGGCACTCCAGAAAGCTGGAGCTTGAGCCAGCAAGCCACACTGACCGTCAATGGCGCGCAAACACTTCAGATCACGTCTGATAATTCGACACTCAATGTAAACACCGGTAGTACTACACAGCAGCTTTCGGCCAGAAATGGATCGATCGTCAATCTGAATGGCGCTACCGTTTCAGGCTCTGGTGGTCTTGCCGCTGTCCTGCTGACCAATAGCGATGCCACCATCAATAACAGCACTGTTACCGGCAATCGTCTGGGGCTGCAGGCGGTTCGCAATACAGCGACTCAGACTGGCTCCCACGTTGTCGTGACGGGTAAGAGCACCATTACAGGTGTTCTGGGAGGTGCCTTGGTCAGCGCTCATAGCACCCTGGATGTCAGCGATTCAATTATTCAAGGTACCGGGGCCACGAGTTACGGGCTTCGATTGAGCAGTGGACAAGCCATTGCCCGAAACAGCACTGTTATCGGTGGACAAGACGGCGTACGTATCGATGTTGACGTGAATGACGCACAACCCGCTGTATTGGCGCTTGAAAACACCACTGTCCAGGGGAGCACCGGTTCGGCGATTGTGGTCGATTTCAACAACGCTTCGACTCAGGCTGCGACCCTCTCGCTGAACAATTCCCGATTGCTGGCCGGCAACGGTACTTTGCTGGATGTGAGGGGCGGTGCCAATGTCTCCATGACCGTCAATGGCAGTACCTTGAATGGGAACATCGTTTCCGAGCAAGGCAGTGCCATACAGCTGGTACTGCAAAACGATTCGGTTTTGACTGGCCGCCTGGAAAACGTTGCCAGCACCACGATCAATGACTCTTCCCGCTGGGTATTGGTGGGTGACAGCCAGGTTGACAGCCTCATCCTCAATCGCGGGGGATCCGTAGTATTTGGGGACACCAATGCTTTCTATCAATTGAATGTGACCAACCTTTCCGGTAACGGTCGATTCGTGATGGGAACGGATTTCAGCACGGGCCGAACCGACTTGCTAAATGTCACCGGAACCGCCACTGGCAATCATGAACTGCTGATCGCCAGCAGCGGCGTGGATCCTGCTGCCGGCCAGCCTATTCGCGTGGTTCAAACAGCAGGTGGCGACGCAAACTTTTCTCTGGTGAACGGAGCGGTTGAACTTGGGACCTTTTCTTACGGCCTGGCGAAAAGCGGTAATGACTGGATACTTGATCCAAGCACCCGAATAGTGAGTCCTGGTGCGCGTTCTGTACTTGCGCTCTTCAATACCGCATCGACCGTTTGGCTGGGTGAGCTGACCTCGTTGCGCACTCGCATGGGGGAACTGCGTTTCAACGGCGGCCAGAGCGGCGCGTGGGGGCGCACCTATGCCAACAAGTACAACATTGCCGATGGCTCAGGCGTCGGTTATCAACAAACCCAGCAAGGTTTCACCCTGGGCGCGGATGCGGCGCTTCCTCTTGGAGATGGCCAATGGTTAGTGGGGGTGTTGGCGGGTCAAAGCCAGTCTGATCTCAATCTCTATGCCGGCACTTCAGGCCGCGTGGAAAGTTACTACCTGGGTGCCTATGTGACCTGGTTAGACACCCAGACAGGCTATTACTTCGACGGTGTGTTGAAGGCCAACCGTTTCCGTAATAACGCGAAAGTGGGGTTGAGCGATGGAACACGGGCCAAGGGAGATTATGACAACTCGGGGCTGGGTGGTTCTGTCGAGTTTGGCAAACACATCAACTTCGACAATGGCAACTTCCTTGAACCCTTCACTCAATGGTCAGCTGTGGTCATCCAGGGCAAGGATTTTTCCCTGAGCAACGACCTGCAAGCTGAAGGGGATCGCACACGTTCGTTACTCGGCAAGGTGGGCGCTACCGCGGGCCGAAATATAGAGCTAGGACAAGGACGTGTGGTACAGCCGTACCTTCGCGCCGCATGGGCTCATGAATTCGCAAAAAATAATGAGGTGCAAGTCAACAACAACGTTTTCAACAACGACCTGTCAGGTTCCCGTGCGGAGTTGGGCGCTGGCATAGCTGTAGCAATGACAAATAACCTCAACATGCATGCGGACTTCGAGTACAGCAGAGGTCAAAACATAGAACAACCTTACGGTATCAATTTCGGTTTTCGTTATAGGTGGTAAAAGTCTGCGAAAGCAAATTAAAAAGGAAGCAACTGCTTCCTTTTTAATTTTCAGATCAAACGATTATGCCGCTAGCGTTCGACCGCGAGGTTGGTGGAACATGGCAATGGCTCCTTTTGCAGAAAAAATTACATCAATCGTCAGCTGTTTAGAGACATCATCATCTTGATTCTCGACGACAACCTTTATCAGCTTTCCGGAAAAAATTCCTGACGTCTCATCAAGTTCAAGATCGGCTGTTCCCGTGAGCTGGGTATAAATAATCGGTTTGGCGGGATCGCTGTTATCGGCGAATGTCAGGCGTACTTGATGTGAATCCGGTTTAAGTTCGTAGGACTTATTTTCCAACCCCTTGGAAAACGATAGGGTAAGTTCTTTTGTCGTGTATTCCGGGTGTGGCTCGCGTTGCCGGGCAAACATGACATAAGCCTCGCCATGAGGCAGTGGGAAAGTTCGCTCCGAGAGTTCCACCAGACCTGCGCTGAATGGTTCTCTGCCGTCTATTGTCCCGGCACAATTACCAGCACCCACGGACTGTCTGAGTTTCTGCGTGATCATGTTCATCAATACGGTCTCCATAGTCATGACAAGGTATCCCGCTATTAAAAAAATCTTCCGGGATGAGGTATAAAACCGCCATTGGGCGTCGCTGTAAACTGTCAGACTTGACAGTTTACATAGCCCTGTTTATGTGATTTTTATCTGCTCGTTTGGAGCGAAAGGAAAGTTTTATCAGCCGACCCATACACTTAGCCACGTCGAACCTGCCAGCAGTAAACCCATGGACCGATTAAAGTTTCCCAAGGCTTTGGTTGAACGAAGCCATTGATTGACACTCGACCCAAGAACTGCCCAAGCAGTCATACATGGCAGGGCTATAACAAAAAACGCAAAACTCAAATAAACGATGTGATCAAAACGATCGGCACCATTGTCGGCAAACACGCTGACGACGGCCATGGCCATCATCCAGGTTTTTGGGTTTATCCATTGCAGGCCTGCGGCGGTCAAAAGCCGCGGACGTCTTTGATTGCCGGATACATCGGAATCGAAGGTATCGGTCGCAGAATGGTAAATCTGCCAGGCCAGGTAGCTCAACCAGGTAACGCCTAGCCACTGCATGGCGTATTGCAACAAGGGAATCTGTTTCAGGGATTCGCCCAAACCATAACCTACCAGCAGGACGATGACGGCAGCGCTGGCGCAGGCACCAAAGATAATCGGCAAAGTAGCCTTGAAGCCATACCGGGCACTGTTGCTCAGCACCAGAATATTGGTCGGCCCCGGCGTGATGGAGGCGACGAAAGCAAACAACATAAAAGGTAGCAAGGTCGGAAAGGTGGACAACATGGCAGCAGACTCCGTGAATGATCTCAGGAACCGATGCTCACAAAGTCCGGGTCATGCGTCTGGAAGATTTGAGCAGCGCTTGCGATACAGCGCCGGCGTCAAGCCATATGCCCGGACAAACCAGCGGCCCAGATGGCTCTGATCGGCAAACCCCAGTTCCATCGCGACCGTCGCCGGTTGCTCGCCACGGGCCAGCATTCGCCGAGCGGTCGCCAGGCGCAATTGCACGAGGTAGGCGTGGGGTGCCATGCCATAAGCGGCCTTGAAGGCGCGGGTCAGGCGGAAGCGATCAACTCCGGTGACGGCGGCCAGTTGATCGAGGCCGATGTCGTATTGCGCGTTGGCGTGCAGGTACTCCCGTGCCTTCTGCGCCACCAGCGGCAGGCGCGGATCCTCATCATAGCGGGCGCGCCAGTGCAGGTGACTGGTCAGGCGTTCGAGCAAACCGTCGAGGGCGGTCTGTCGGACGATTTTCAGCTCACCGTGATGCAGGGTTTGAAACGCCAGGCTGGTGGCGTGGGCGAGTCGCGAGTCGCTGGCCAGGGTGTTGGCGAAACTCAATTGACTGTTGTCGGGGGCGTTTTCGAAGACGGTACTGAGTTCACGTTTCAGCCACTGCGGGTCGAGGTAGAGCATGCGGTAGGTGAAACCGTCTTCGTTCGGTGCTTCGCCGTCGTGGAGATCGCCCGGTTCGAGCAGAAACACCTTGCCCGGCGTGCTTTGGTGCTTTGCTCGCCGACAATTAAACTGCTGAACCCCTTGTTCGGTGACGCCCACCAGATAGCTGTCATGCCAGTGCGGATCGTAGGCATGGCCTTCGAAATGCGCGCGCAGGGTCTCGATGCCGGTGTCGGCGTCCTGGGCCAGGTCGATCCAGTTGTGAGAAGTCATGCTGCACCTGCGAGACGGATTACCGACTTATTTAACGCCCGCGCCGAGGGTGATGACTAGAACGTTTGTGCAGGGATCAATTGAACAGCCCCGCTGCGATGTTGATCGAGAACCCCAGAATGGCCGTGTTGAACAGGAAACCGATCAGCGTCTGCGCCAGGACAATCTTGCGCAAATCCCGAGTCGCCACGCCGACATCAGACGTCTGGACTGCCGCGCTGATGGTGAAAGAGAAATACAGGAAATCCCAGTAGTTGGGCGTTGCCAGACCTTCAGCAAAACGTAGCGCAGGGTCTTTGCCCGTCCAGGTGTAGAACAGACGGGCGTAGTGCACGCTGAAAATCACCCCGATCAGCAGCCATGAACCGATCACGGTCAATGCAGTAAAGCCGTAGTGCAACAGTTTGCGGGTGGTTTCCAGCTCCCTGCTGCCGGCCAGTTCAAAGGCGATGGTCGCCAGGCTCGCTATCGCGGCGATGCATACAACAAACAGCACCAGCCCGGCATTTTCGTCTTCGACCTCGGCAATGCGTTTCACATCCGGCGCTTTGGCGCGCGCGGTGAGCCAGAGCATCAGGATCAGGTAAGCCCAGACGCCGGCGTTCCAGCCGAAGAGGATTTTGCTGATGATCGAGTCGGCCGGCGCCAGAATCCCCACGGCAATGCCAAGCGTGGCGGCGGAGGAGAGGCGAGGGTGGGTGCGGGCGAGGAAGGGCATGTGAACTCGATGGGGCCAGGGTATGCAAACACCTTAGCCCAGCGCGGCCGACGAAACATCCCTCTGTTGATCGTTCCCACGCTCTGCGTGGGAATGCAGCCCGTGACGCTCCGCGTCACTTGCCGCGAGGGGACGCAGAGCGTCCCTTGAGGCATTCCCACGCAGAGCGTGGGAACGATCTTCATCCGTGGCGTTTTTTTACCAGTTTCATCACCACCACAAAAAACACCGGCACAAACACCACCGCCAGCGTCGCCGTAATCATCCCGCCAATCACCCCGGTGCCGATGGCTTGCTGGCTCGCCGAACTGGCCCCGGTGGCAATCGCTAACGGGACCACACCCAGAATGAACGCCAGCGACGTCATCACAATCGGCCGCAGTCGCAGACGCGCAGCTTGCAGCGTGGCGTCGATCAGGTCATGGCCTTCGTCGTACAGACTCTTGGCGAATTCGATGATCAGGATCGCGTTCTTCGCCGACAGCCCGATGATAGTGATCATTCCAACCTTGAAGAACACGTCGTTGGGCATCCCGCGAAAAGTCACGGCCAGTACCGCGCCGAGCACGCCAAGCGGCACCACCAGCAGCACCGAAGTCGGAATCGACCAGCTCTCATACAACGCGGCCAGACACAGGAACACGATCAGCAACGACAAACCGAGCAGGATCGGAGCCTGGCTGCCGGACAAGCGCTCCTGCAATGACAACCCGGTCCATTCCTGCCCCAACCCCGCCGGCCCTTGGGCCACCAGACGCTCGATTTCCGCCATGGCTTCGCCGGTGCTGTGACCGGGCGACGGTTCACCGGAAATGCTGATCGCCGGGTAGCCGTTGTAGCGAGTCATTTGCGCCGGGCCCTGGGTCCACTTGGCCTGGACGAAGGCCGACAACGGCACCATTTCCCCGGTGCTGTTGCGCACGTGAATCTTCAGCAGATCGGCGACCTGACTGCGATGATCGCCTTCAGCCTGCACCACCACCCGCTGCATCCGCCCTTGATTGGGGAAGTCGTTGATGTAGGCCGAGCCGACGGCGGTGGACAGCACGTTGCCAATGTCGGCAAAGGACACGCCCAGCGCGTTGGCCTGTTTGCGGTCGACTTCCAGTTGCACCTGCGGCGCTTCGGCCAGGGCGCTTTCGCGCACGTTCATCAGGATCGGACTTTTCTCGGCGGCAGCGAGCAACTCACTACGCGCCTGCATCAGCGTGGCATGGCCGAGACCGCCACGGTCCTGCAAGCGGAATTCGAAACCGCTGGAGGTACCAAGGCCATCCACCGGCGGCGGCAGTACCGCAAACGCTACGGCGTCCTTGATCTGGCTCAACGCGATGTTGGCGCGATCGGCAATGGAACTGGCCGAGTCGTCGCTGCCCCGATCAGACCAGTCCTTGAGGGTGGTAAACGCCAGCGCGGCGTTCTGCCCGCTACCGGAGAAGCTGAAACCGAGAATCACCGTGCTGTCGCCGACGCCGGGTTCAGTGGCGTTGTGGGCTTCGATCTGCTCGACCACCTGCACCGTGCGGTTTTTGCTTGCACCCGGTGGCAGCTGAATGTCGGTGATGGTGTAACCCTGATCCTCCACCGGCAGGAACGAGGAGGGCAGGCGACTGAAGCACACGCCCAATCCGATCAGCAGCACGCCGTAGATCAGCAGGTAACGGCCCGTGCGTTTCAACGCATAGGCGACCCAGCCCTGATAACGCTCGGTCAGTTGTTCGAAACGCCGGTTGAACCAGCCAAAGAACCCGCGCTTCTCGTGATGCTCGCCCTTGGCAATCGGCTTGAGCAGCGTCGCGCACAACGCCGGGGTCAAGGTCAGGGCGAGGAACGCCGAGAACAGAATCGACGTCGCCATCGACAAGGAGAACTGCCGGTAAATCACCCCGACCGACCCTTGCATGAACGCCATCGGAATGAACACCGCGACCAGCACCAGCGTGATGCCGATGATCGCCCCGGTGATCTGCTTCATCGCCTTGCGCGTGGCCTCTTTGGGCGACAGGCCTTCGGTGGCCATGATTCGCTCGACGTTCTCCACCACCACAATCGCGTCATCCACCAGGATGCCGATTGCCAGCACCATGCCGAACATGGTCAGCACGTTGATCGAAAACCCCAGAGCCAACATGGTCGCGAAGGTGCCCATCAGCGCCACCGGCACCACCAGGGTCGGGATCAGCGTGTAGCGGATGTTTTGCAGGAACAGGAACATCACGGCGAACACCAGCAACATCGCCTCGCCGAGGGTGTAAACCACTTTGGTGATCGAGACTTTGACGAAGGGCGAGGTGTCGTACGGGATCTTGTATTCCACGCCAGCCGGGAAGTAGCGCGCCAGTTCGTCCATCTTCGCCCGCACCAACGTGGCGGTACTCAAGGCATTGGCGCCCGGTGCCAGTTGCACACTGACGGCGGTCGACGGTTTGCCGTTAAGGCGGGTGGAGAACTGGTATTCCTGACTGCCGATCTCGACACGCGCCACGTCTTTGATGCGCACAGTGGAGCCATCGGGATTGGCTTTCAGGACGATATCGGCGAATTCTTCCGGCGTCGACAACTGGCCTTTGACCAGAATGGTCGCGGTGATTTCCTGGGTGGTGCGGGTCGGCAAATCGCCGATGCTGCCGGCAGAGACTTGAGCGTTCTGCGCGACGATGGCGGCGTTGACGTCGGCCGGGGTCAGGTTGAAACCAATCAACTTCTGCGGGTCGATCCAGATTCGCATGGCCCGTTCGGCGCCATACAACTGCGCCTTGCCGACGCCGTCCAGACGCTTGATCTCGTTCATCACGTTGCGCGCCAGGTAATCGCTGAGCGCCACGTCGTCGAGCTTGCCGTCGCTGGAGGTGAGGGTGATCAGCAGCAGGAAGCCGGCGGAAACTTTCTCCACCTGCAAGCCCTGCTGCGTCACCGCTTGAGGCAGACGCGACTCGACCACTTTCAGGCGGTTTTGCACATCGACCTGCGCCATTTCCGGGTCAGTGCCCGGCTGGAACGTGGCGGTGATGGTGGCGCTGCCGAGGCTGCTCTGGGATTCGAAATACAGCAGATGGTCAGCGCCATTGAGTTCTTCCTCGATCAGGCTGACCACGCTTTCGTCCACGGTTTGCGCCGAAGCACCAGGGTACACGGCGTAGATTTCGACTTTCGGCGGCGCGACGTTGGGGTATTGCGCCACCGGCAACTGTGGAATGGCCAGGGCGCCGGCCAACAGGATGAACAGGGCAACCACCCAGGCGAACACCGGGCGATCGATAAAGAACTGCGGCATAAAGAAGCGTCCTGCTTACTGACCAGAAGCCTGGGCAAGTGGAAGAGGGGTGTCGTCGATCTGCACTTTTTCGCCGGGACGGGCGTGCTGCAGGCCTTCGGTGACGATGCGGTCGCCGGGCTTGAGGCCGCTGGTGACAATCCAGCGATCGTTCTGCACGGCGCCCAGTTCGACCGGTTGCTGGCCGACCCGCTGCTCGGCGTCGAGCAACAGCACTTGGGCAATACCGGCACTGTCACGCTGGATGGCCCGTTGCGGCACGCTGATGCCTTGTTGGTTGACCGCTTGCTCCAGACGCACGCGCACGAAGCTGCCCGGCAGCAAGTCGAGGTCCGGGTTGGGGAATTCGCTGCGCAGAATGATCTGACCGGTGCCGGGGTCGACGGTGATGTCGGCGAACAGCAACTTGCCGGGCAACGGATAGAGACTGCCGTCGTCCTGGATCAGCGTGGCTTTTACCTGGTCCTGACCGACCTGCTGCAAGTGGCCGGAACGGAACGCCCGGCGCAGGTCGTTGAGTTCGCGGGTCGATTGGGTGAGGTCGGCGTGAATCGGGTTCAGTTGCTGGATCAATGCCAGCGGTGTGGTTTCGTTCTGCCCGACCAGTGCGCCTTCGGTCACCAATGCGCGGCCGATGCGCCCGGAGATCGGCGCTGTGACGGTGGCGTAACCCAGGTTGAGTTTCGCCCGTTCCACGGCGGCTTTGTTCGCGGCGACGTCGGCAGCCGTTTGCCGGGCACTGGCCCGGGCGTTGTCATAGTCCTGACCGCTGATGGCATTGCCTTCGATCAACTGCGCGTAACGCTGCTCTTGCAAGCGCGCCTGGAACGCATTGGCTTCAGCTTTGCGCAGCGCCGCTTCAGCGCTGTCCAGGTCGGCCTTGAACGGCGCCGGGTCGATACGGAACAACACTTCACCTTTTTTCACATCACTGCCTTCACGGAACGCCCGTTGCAGCACCACACCGGCAACCCGGGCGCGGACTTCGGCAATGCGTGGCGCGGCAATCCGCCCGCTGAGTTCACTGGTGATCGACAGGGGGCGGGCCTGGATGGTTTCAATGCGAACCGTGGCCAGAGGTGCCTGTTCTTCGGCCGTCGAGGCCTTGTCACAAGCGCTCAGCGTCACCGCCAGTGCAATCAGGCTGAGCCTGGCAAGCAGATTCTTTGACATGTAATACCCCAATAATGACCCCCCGCATCCTACGGGGAGGCGACGAGGGTAGCGGTGAAGCTTTGTAGGCGCTGTGTGAAATTGTGTAAGGGTTTTACTCAGGCGGGCGTGAGGGCGTATATCCTTGACGGCTTGATTACGTTTGCGCCTGCCAGGTCGCCTTCGCGAGCAAGCCCGCTCCGACATTGGATTTGTGAACGCCACAGATCCAATGTGGGAGCGGGCTTGCTCGCGAAGAGGCCGGACCAGGCACCACTGCACTCCCTGGAAACACCCATGCCCAACATCCTCCTGGTCGAAGACGACACCGCGCTCTCCGAATTGATTGCCAGTTACCTGGAACGCAACGGCTATAGCGTCAGCGTGATCAGCCGTGGTGACCATGTGCGCGAACGTGCGCGGGTCAATCCGCCGGACCTGGTGATCCTCGACCTGATGCTGCCGGGGCTCGATGGCCTGCAAGTCTGCCGCTTGCTGCGCGCCGATTCGGCCACGTTGCCGATTCTGATGCTCACCGCCCGCGACGACAGTCACGATCAGGTGCTGGGCCTGGAAATGGGCGCCGACGACTACGTCACCAAACCCTGCGAACCGCGCGTATTGCTGGCCCGAGTGCGAACGTTGCTGCGGCGCAGCAGCCTGATTGAACCGCAGACGGCCAACGACCGCATTCTGATGGGCAATCTGTGCATCGACCTGTCCGAGCGCACCGTGACCTGGCGCGAGCAATTGGTCGAACTGTCCAGCGGTGAATACAACCTGCTGGTGGTACTCGCCCGGCATGCCGGTGAAGTGCTCAGTCGTGACCAGATTCTGCAACGCCTGCGCGGCATCGAGTTCAATGGCACCGACCGCTCGGTAGACGTGGCGATTTCCAAGCTGCGGCGCAAGTTCGACGACCACGCCGGCGAGGCGCGCAAGATCAAGACCGTGTGGGGCAAGGGTTACCTGTTCAGCCGTTCCGAGTGGGAATGCTGAGTCGATGTTCAGAATCCTGTTTCGCCTGTATCTGGTGACCATCGTCTCGTACAGCGCGGCGATCTATCTGGTGCCTGACGTGGTGATCAAGGTCTTCCAGGAACGCTTTGTCACCTACAACCTCGACTATTCCCGCGGGCTGCAAACCCTCATCGTCAAACAGTTTCACGCCGTGCCCCCGGAGCAGTGGCCGGCCTTGGCCGCGGAGATGGACAAGGAATTCCAGCCGCTGCACATCGTCCTGACCGGTAACGACGATGCCGATTTCACCGCTGATGAGCGCAAGCGTTTGCAGCGTGGCGAGAACGTCGTGCGCATTGGCGACTGGGGCTGGCGCACCTTGGCGGTGTCGCCGCTGAACGAGCGGACGGTGGTGGAGATGGTCGTGCCGCCGGACCCGATGGACGTCAGCCTGTTGTACTGGAGCATCAACGTGCTGATCGGCGCGACCATGCTCGCCTGTCTGTTGCTGTGGTTGCGCCCGCACTGGCGCGACCTGGAACGCCTCAAAGGTACGGCTGAACGTTTCGGCAAGGGCCACTTGAGCGAGCGCACACAGATTTCCAAAAGCTCCAACATCGGTAGCCTGGCCAACGTCTTCGACACCATGGCTGGCGATATCGAGAATCTGCTCAACCAGCAGCGGGACCTGCTCAATGCCGTCTCTCACGAATTGCGCACGCCCCTGACACGACTGGATTTCGGCCTGGCGCTGGCGCTGTCCGACGATTTGCCTGCTGCCAGTCGCGAGCGTCTGCAAGGTCTGGTCGCGCACATTCGCGAACTCGATGAGCTGGTGCTGGAACTGTTGTCCTACAGCCGCCTGCAAAACCCGGCGCGGCTGCCGGAGCGGGTCGAGGTGTCGCTGGATGAGTTTATCGACAGCATCCTTGGCAGCGTCGACGAAGAACTGGAATCCCCGGACATCGTTATCGATGTGCTCCTGCACGGACAACTTGAACGCTTCATCCTCGACCCAAGGCTGACGGCTCGCGCTATTCAGAACCTGCTGCGCAATGCGATGCGCTACTGCGAAAAACGCATTCAGATTGGTGTGCAGGTGTGTGCCAAGGGGGCTGAAATCTGGGTGGACGATGACGGGATCGGTATTCCGGATGAGGAGCGGGAGCGGATTTTCGAACCGTTCTATCGGCTGGATCGCAGTCGGGATCGCGCCACGGGCGGGTTTGGTCTGGGGTTGGCAATCAGTCGGCGGGCGTTGGAAGCTCAGGGCGGCACGCTCACAGTCGAAGTGTCGCCGTTGGGTGGGGCACGGTTCCGTTTGTGGTTGCCCACCTCAGCCTGACGCGTTTTTTGTAGCAGCTGCCGAGCCTGCGAGGCTGTGGTGAGGGGATTTATCCCCGTTGGGCTGCGAAGCGGCCCCTGTTTTTCCAGCAACACCGCGTTCAATGGATTACGACGGCTTCGCCGCCGAACGGGGATAAATCCCCTCGCCACAGGAGCTCGGTGTTAGTTGCAACGTCGTTCAGACGTTGAGACGTGAGCGCAACAATTTCGCCATGTCCTCCAGTTCCGCCACCGGGTTATGCCCGATCAACATCCAGGCATGTTGCATGTCAGCCCAATAGACAATGTTCATCCCGTACCGGCGCTCCTGGGCGAAATGCCGGCTGCCGCTGTTGGAGCGGGTGACGCACAGCGCCATGGGGCCGTGCGCCGGGTCCAGATAGGTGATTTGGGCAATGGCGACCCCGTCGTACTCGAGGATTTGCGCGCGCTTGAACTCGGAGCGTGGCAAGGCCAGTTGTGCCGGCACAAGATTCAGGCCCAGACGCGCATCGATGGTCCGCAGTTGCACCCGCTGAGCGGCTTCGTCAGTGGGCAAGTGGTCCAGGGTTTGCGGCACGTAGAGCGACATGTACTCGGCCACCAGAGCGCGCCAGTTGTTCTTTTGCTGGCTCAACTGCCAACCGAGGAACAGCCGATCCGCCACCACGCCACTCGCCACCAATCCGGCGGCCGCGGCGAGAAACCAGCGCCGATTCATGGCCGGGCGTTCAGGTGAAGGCAAGGTGTCGAGCATCGATTGCAAACGGTCCACGGGCGCCTGTCGACCCAATTCATCGTAGGCCTCCTTGAATGGCAGGCTGCTGCGGGCCAGCCATTGCAGGCGCAGGTTGAGCGTTGGGTCTTCAAGGATGGCCGCGTCGATGCGGGTGCGCTGTTCGCTGTCGAGCTGGTCGTCGAGATAGGCCACCAGTTGCTCATCCGAGGGGAACGTCGGGCGGGCGTGATCGTTCATCGACGTTCTCCAGTGGAAGGGTTCGGCACGGTGTGCAATGGCGGGTACTCGGCCAGTTTCGCGCGTGCCGCAGCCAGGCGGCTCATGACGGTGCCGATGGGCACGTCGAGCACGTCGGCCACTTCGCGGTAGGACAAACCTTCGACATAGGCGAGAAACACCGTTTCCCGCTGGGATTCGGGCAGGGCATCCACGCGCCTGATCACCTGAGTCGCGAGGACATGGGTTTGTGCCGCGTATTCACCATCGAACGACAAGGCGTTGTCGGCATCCACCAGCCCCTGTCCATGACGCACTCTTCGGGAGCGAACTTCGTTGAGCCAAATCGAATGCAGAATACTCATCAACCAGCGGTCCATGCGGGTGCCCGGGACAAACTGCCCGGCACGTTCAAGCGCCCGCACGCAGGTGGCCTGCACCAGGTCTTCGGCGACATGCCGTTGCCGGGACAGCAGCAGGCCGTAGCGCCATAAACGCGCCAGGTGCTGGCCCAGTTCTGCCCGTATTGCCTGATCGCTGGCGATGGCGACCTCCGTCTGCTCGGTGTGTCAGGTTTGCGATGAATCATTGATGGCTTCGGCCAGGTCCTGGTATTCCTCGCAGGTGGTGCTGCCGCAGATGGATTTGATCTGCTGCAACTGTTCCTGAGCGAGGTCCAGCCGACCTTTGATCACATACGCTTCGCCGAGGTATTCGCGAACTTGCGCGTAGTGCGGGTCAAGTTTGACCGATTGCAGGTAATAGCTGATGCCTTCGTCGGTGCGCCCCAGTTTACGCGTGGCGTAGCCGCGATAGTTCAAAGCCTTGGCGGTGTTTGGCTGTTTGAGGGTGTCGAGCAGGGCCAGCGCTTCCTCATAGCGACCGTCCTTGGCCAGGCGATAGGCGTAATCGGTGCGGTCGGCGTCCGGGACCAGGCTGCTGGTTTGCCTGAGGCATTTTTGCGACCGGGAGTCGAAGACCTGCCCTTTGGGGCAATTGGGTTTTGCGGGGGCGTCATCGCCACCACCATTGGCGAACGCCAGCGAACTGGACAATGCGACTGCCAACAGCAACTGGACAGTTAACGCAGAGAAACGGGTGTTCATGGGCGATGCTCCACAGGTTAGTTCTCAGGGGCGATGCAAGGTGAACACCACAGGCTGAACAATTATTCATTTGTTTCTGGCGGTCTGTGCAAGGAAAGCTCAAATCGAGGGCGAAGGTTGATGCACAGTTGAGAGCGCTGATTGCCGGGGAGCCTGAACTTCGTGGAAGGGACGTAGTGACGGTTCCTTATGAGACGGTGGCGTTTGTAGCGGTGAAGGGCAGTTAAATCGGTGGGAGGCCATTCGCGAGCAAGCCCGCTCCCACATTTGATCTGTGTCGTTCACAAAATCAATGTGGGAGCGGGCTTGCTCCGGGCGGCGTTCCGACGAAGAACGATGACTCGGTATCAGCTCAGTACGCGGATCGGTTCTCCCGCAGACCAGGCCTGAATGTCCTCAATCATCTGCGAGAAAAACTGGTGATAGTTCTGCTGGCTGACATACCCGACGTGGGGCGTGGCCAGCACAGTGTCCAGGGTTCTGAACGGATGATGAGGCGGCAAGGGTTCCTGCTCGAAGACATCCAGCGCAGCACCGGCCAGTCGCCGTTTCTGCAACGCCTTGATCAACGCTGCCTCATCGACAATCGGACCGCGCGCCGTGTTGACCAGCAGCGCCGAGGGCTTCATCCAGTCCAGCGCCTGGGCGTCCACCAAGCCGCGGCTACGCTCGCTGAGCACCAGATGGACCGAGAGCACATCGGCCTGTTCGAACAGTTCCTGTTTACTGACGTAGGTCACGCCGACTTCGGCTGCGCGTTCGGCGTTCAGGTTCTCGCTCCAGGCAATCACCCGCATGCCGAATACTTGACCGAAGCGGGCAACGCGGGTGCCGATGCTGCCCAGACCCAGGATCGCCAGGGTCTTGCCGTGCAGGTCGCCACCCAGGCTTTGCTGCCATCCACCTGCGCGCAGAGCGTTGGCTTCGACCACCAGGTTGCGGGTCGCCGCCATGATCAGCGCCCAGGTCAGTTCCGGCGCGGCGTGCTTGTAGCTGTCAGTGCCACAAACCTGAATGCCCAGCGCAGCGGCGGCTTTCAGGTCCAGGGCGGCGTTGCGCATGCTGCCGGTGACCAGCAGCTTGAGTTTCGGTAAGCGCCGCAGCAGGTCCTCATCGAACCGGGTGCGCTCGCGCATCACGCAGATCACCTCGAACTCGCCCAGCCGTGCCGCCAGGGTTTCGTTGTCGGCAGGGTAGTCATGGAGGAAGCTCACTTCACCGATGTCGTCCAGCACCGACCAGTCCACCACGTCACGGGCCACGTCCTGCCAGTCATCAATCACCGCAATCTGCACTGCCATCAGCCTTACCTCATCAATGAACGGGGTTGGTTTTGTTCAGCCAGGCGAGCAGGGCCTGGTGGAATTGCGCCGGTTCTTCCATTTGCGGCGCGTGGCCCATGCCGGGGAATTCGACCAGCGTCGAGCGGGGAATCAGTTTCGCCACCTGCTTGCCGAGGACGTCATAGTGACCGAGTTTCGCCTTGACCTCGGGTGGTGCAATGTCGCTGCCGATGGCCGTGGTGTCGGATGTACCGATCAGCAGCAGGGTCGGCATCTTCAGGTCCTTGAACTCGTAGTACACCGGTTGGGTGAAGATCATGTCGTAGATCAGCGCCGAATTCCACGCCACCTGCGTATGCCCCAGTCCTTTGTTCAGCCCGGCGAGCATGTCTACCCAACGATCGAATTCCGGCTTCCAGCGGCCGCCGTAATAGGTGTTGCGTTCATAGGTGCGAATGCCGTCGGCGGTGAGTTTCAGCTCGCGCTCATACCATTGATCAACCGTGCGATAGGGCACGCCGAGGGCTTTCCAGTCTTCCAGGCCGATGGGGTTGACCAGTGCCAGTTGTTCGACTTGATCGGGGTATTGCAGCGCATAGCGAGTGGCGAGCATGCCGCCGGTGGAGTGCCCGAGAACACTGGCCTTTTGAATGCCGAGGGCCTTGAGCAATTGCTGGGTGTTGGTCGCCAGTTGCTGGAAGCTGTATTGATAATGGTCGGGTTTGCTGGAGGTGCAGAAACCGATCTGATCCGGGGCAATGACCCGGTAACCGGCCTCACTCAGGGCCTTGATCGAACTGTCCCAGGTGGCACCGCAGAAATTCTTGCCGTGCATCAACACCACGCTGCGTCCATTGGCCTTGCCGTGGGCGGCGACATCCATATAACCCATTTGCAGGGATTTTCCCTGGGACTCAAAGGCGAAATGCTTGACCGTGTAGGGATACTTGAAACCTTGCAGCTCCGGCCCGTATTCCGGGCCTTCGGCGTGGGCGATGACAGGCAATGCAGCGGTCAGCAGCAGGCCGGGCAGCCAGCGGGTGAGGGACATGGGCGAACTCCATTGGAAATCGGCCGATGCTGGATCGGCATGATTAGGGCGACATTAAACACAGGCAATCGCCGTGGATGATCGTTCAACCCATCCAGCCCACTGTGGCCATGGCCAGCACACCATAACGGGCGCCTTTGGCAAGGGTCACGATCAGCAGGAATCGCCCCAGCGGCTCGCGCATCACGCCGGCCACCAGGGTAAGCGGATCACCGATCACAGGCACCCAGCTCAGCAGCAACGACCAATGACCGTAACGCTGATAATGGACTCGGGCTTTTTCCAGATGGCGCGGGCTGACCGGAAACCAGCGCCGATCACGAAACCGCTCGATACCGCGCCCCAGCCACCAGTTCAGCAGTGACCCCAGAACATTGCCCAATGTCGCTACGGCGAGCAGCGACCAGAGCCAATACTTGCCGCTGAGCAACAGCCCCACCAATACCGCTTCGGACTGCAAGGGCAGCAGGGTGGCTGCGCCGAATGCGACGAAGAACAGCCCGATGTACGCACCGAACATCAATGGGCGGGGTAGTCCGCCACCACGACGTCAGTGCCGTCTTTTTTCAGACCAATCACTTGATACGCATCACTCATGCCGTCCATTTCCATGCCGGGTGAACCCATGGGCATGCCGGGGGCGGCAACGCCCAACAGATCGTTGCGCTTGCTCAAGGCCAGCACCTGATCGGCGGGGACATGACCTTCAACGAATTTGCCGTTGATCAAGCCGGTATGGCACGACGCCAGGCGCGGAGGCACGCCGTGCTGTTGCTTGAATTCGCTCATATTGGCTTCGACGTGATCGTCGACTTTGAAGCCGTTGGCTTCCAGATGGCTGATCCATTTTTTGCAGCAACCGCAATTGGCATCGCGGTGAACCTCGATCGGGATCAGGTCGGCGGCCTGGGCCAGGGAGGAAATGAACAGGGCGCTCAGGGCGACCAGACGCAGGTGGGTTCGCATGGGGAATCTCGTCTCGAATTGCGGCCAAAAAAATGCATTCTGACCATTTTTTTTGGCCAGGCATCCAAGGAGTGTTTCGAAGTAATACAAAGCCGGGCAGCCTTGATCATCGTAGATCAAAGCTGTCAGTCAGATGAGGCGCACATTACAAGATTGTCAGGTTGGCTGCTGAGGGCCGGGGACAGCACTCAGGGGATCGCCACGCGGTGACGGACGGTGCGCATTGAGAGGTGTCGTAATGGATACAAACTAACTAACCAATAGGTTAGTAGTACATGTTTAGTGTCTGTACCACTTTCCAAATTAATGTATAGACCAATGAAACAGGGCACTTGCCCGGTTGTATCGTAAATGTACGAGAATTGTAAAAATCGGAAATAATTGTTGGTGTGGCCAGTGGCCAGGCTGATACTCGCCCGCTCTAAACCAGACTAAACAAGGAACTTTTTATGGTCGCCTCACACGGACGGCTGCATCAGTTAACGCAGTCGGGAGTTCGGTCATGACTATCGGCTATACCGGGGCCTGGACGGCCAAGGCAGGTTTGCTGGTCAAGGACACGGGCGCCGGCAAGCCTGTGACGCAAAGCGCCAGGGTCAAGCAGATGCTGGCATTGGTGGGTACCAATCCAACGTTGCTGAACACCGCGAAAATGGATGAGCAGAAACTGCACAGGAACATCAAAGGTTTCGACCCGGAAAATGTCACCGCCAAACAACTGGGCAATCTCAGCGCCTTCTTGAGAGGTAAAGGCCTGATTTCCGATATTACGTCGATGACACTAATGAATGCGGGTGACAAGTTTGACCGGTTTGGGGTTCAGAAAGACCCGGATGCGAAATTCAACGCACTGGAGTATTTCGCCACGCAACTGGACACGATTCAGAACAACAGTATCAGGGGTGACAAGTACGCTGTCGGCCTGATCCCGGAATACAAGACGGCGATCTACGTGCTGCAAAATTTACACACTTACGGCAAGGGTAACGGAACGACGGTGCCGACCGACAAGGGCGTCAGCTCCAAGGCGTGACGCCCGATTGCCCTGGCCCACTCAACGTGTCGAATGGGCCAGGTATCGGTTACCGGTCAAGCAACTCCATGACTTCTTCCGGGTAACGTAAGCCAGCCGTGGCATTGACCGGGAATATCGCTTCCAGCGCTTGCAAGTCTTCGCCGCTGAGCTTCACATCCAGCGCGGCCACATTTTCTTCCAGGTATTTACGCTGTTTGGTTCCCGGAATCGGAATCACGTAATCGCCCTGAGCCAGTACCCATGCCAGCGCCAGTTGGCCGGCGGTCACGCCTTTTTCTGCGGCCAGGTCCTGCACTTGCCGCACCAGCAACAGGTTTTTGGCGAAATTCTCGCCTTGAAAACGCGGGCTGAAGCGCCGGTAGTCGTCTGCCGCGAAATCATCAGGGCTTTTCAGCGCGCCGGTGAGAAAGCCACGGCCCAAAGGGCTGTAGGGGACGAAGGCAACCCCCAGGCGCTGACACGCAGCCAGACAACCGTTTTCCTCCTGGTCACGGCTCCACAACGAATACTCACTTTGCAGCGCACTGATCGGATGAACCTTGTGTGCCCGCTCAAGCGTTGCGACCGAGGCCTCGCTCAACCCCAGGTACCGAACCTTACCGGCTTTCACCAGGTCGGCCATGGCACCGACGGTTTCCTCGATGGCCACCTGCGGATCGATGCGGTGCTGGTAGTACAAATCCAGGGTCTCGACACCGAGGCGCTTGAGGGTGCCGTCGATAGAGGCGCGAATGTACTCCGGTCGGCCGTTGACGCCCCGCGCTACCGGATTGCTCGGGTCGCGGACGATCCCGAATTTGCTGGCCAGGAACACCTGGTCGCGCTTGCCGACGATGGCCTTGCCGATCAGCTCCTCGTTGGTGTGCGGGCCGTACATGTCGGCGGTGTCGAGCAGGTTGACCCCCAACTCCAACGCGCGGTGCAGCGTGGCCGTGGCTTCGCGGATGTCCACGCCCGTCGTGTAGAAATCGGTCATGCCCATGCAGCCCAGACCCATCGCGCTGACGAGTGGACCGTTTTTGCCCAGTTGACGTGTTTGCATGAAATCAGCTCCCTGTGAATGTGGCGTCCATTGTTGACCTCGACAGAAACAAGATAAACCGGCTAAAACTGCTATCACTGTTCGTCATTTCTAAATAATCAGCCGGTAAGCAGAAGCAATGGACCGTTTTAACGCGATGCGCGTGTTCACCCGAATCGTCGAGCTGGGCGGTTTCGCCAAGGCGGCGGATAGCCTGCAATTACCCCGGGCCTCAGTGACCATTCTGATCAAGCAGCTAGAGGCGCATCTCAGTGTGCAGTTGCTGCAACGCACGACGCGGCAGATAAGCCTGACGCTCGATGGAGCGGCCTATTACCCTCGTTGCGTACGGTTGCTGGCAGACCTGGAGGAAACCGAAGCGGTGTTCAGCGCTGCACGCAATAACCCCAAGGGGCTGTTGCGCGTGGACATGCCGGCGGGCGTGGGACGCTTGATGGTGATCCCGGCATTACCGCAATTTACTGCTCGATATCCCTTGATCGAGCTGGAAATCGGCTTGAACGACCGGCCTGTCGACCTGATACGTGAAGGGGTCGATTGTGTGCTGCGGGGCGGCGACTCACTGGACAATTCACTGGTGGCGCGGCCGTTGGCCATGCTGGACCAGGTCACGTGCGCCAGCCCCGACTACTTGAAGCGATTCGGGACGCCTCAGTGTCTGGCTGACCTTGAAGGCCATCAGATGGTGGAGTACTTCTCCAGCAGCAATGGCAAGCGTTTTGGGCTGGAATTCATGGTTGATGATCAGGTTCAGCTCATTAATCTGCCCAAGCAAGTCTCGGTCAACAGCGCCGATGGTTACCTGGCCGCTTGTGAGGCGGGGTATGGTCTGGTCCAGACCCCGTATTACCACGTAGCCCGCCAGCTGAGCGAAGGCCGTTTGTGTGAAGTTCTCAGGACGGTGCCGACACCGGGGATGCCACTGGCGGCGCTTTACCCGCCACACCGCCAGTTGTCCCGGCGGGTGAGGGTGTTTGTCGACTGGCTGGTGGAGCTTTGTGCGCAGCCGGGCAATGACTTTTATCGAAAAGACTCACGCGGCTGAGCGGGCTCTGTTCAGCGCTTCGGCGCTACTTTGCATGTTGGCGTTTTGCTGTAAATCGTCATGCAAGCGTTGCATGTGCGGGCAGTGCAGGTTGAGGTGACGAGACTGTACCCCTCGATGAAACAGTGCGAACCACCCATGGGTGTTTGATGCAGGCATCAGCCCGGTAAAGGTGAAGCCAAGGGCCGCCAAATTGCGAAAGTCCTGGGCAAAGTGCCGTGACAACTGAAGTTTGGTCGAGATCAGCCAGTGCCTGGGCAACTGCCGGATCTGCTCAAGCAGACGTTTGGTCAAACGCTGGATGACCATGTCGAATCTTTTATGGTGTTGCTTGAGTTGCAAGGGCAGAGAAGACAACGGCGTCGTGTCCGGATGAGTCCCGAACACGGAACACAGGTGCTGCATAAACCCCCGGCAGCTGTCAGGCCATGGGATGTCGGGGAGTGGGCGCGTATGTCCTTCGACGACATGACAACCCATCACGATGGTTTCCGGCAGCGGCTCAGCGAAGGGCGAAGGGACGTAGTCAGGAAGCAAACCCGTGCTGTGGAAGCCGAGGTTTGCTGCCATGCGTTGCGTGTAGGGATGGTGTGTCACTTGTTTGATCGAGACGCTCTTGAACCCCATGGAACCTGACCGCAACAGCAACTCCCGTCCCAGGCGGGTCGCGATACTCTGCCCCTGCGCAGCGGGATGCACCACACTGAGGGCCAGCTCGGTGGTGTCCGCTGGTGTGTCATGGCACAACGCGGCATGCCCTAAAACGCGTACGTCGTCCACCGCCAGCATCGACTTCCAGCGCCCTTCGGCATTGTGCTGATTGATCATGTTCGGCAAGTAAACATCCGGTTGTACGTAATGATCGCCATAGACCTCGCGAAACAACTGGCTCACGGCACGTGCGTCAGATGGCCGATAGGGGCGAAAAATCAAATGCGGCATCATGCGGGCTCCGGCGACAGTGCGTCATACACGCGCAAGTCCAGGACCCGCAGTTGTTTGCCGGAGCGTGGGTGAAGCTTCAATGCGGTGACCGCACAGGACAACACTCGCAACTCCAACAGGCCCTCGCGGCACAGTTCCTCGATGGCGGGATAGTGTTCAACCAGCGCCGCGTACAACGCTTGGCACACCGGCACGGTGGCCATTGATAGCGCCGAGGGCACCCACTTCACACTCAAAATATCTTTGTAGCCGTCATGTTCGATCAGCAATTGCCATTGGTCGTTGTGGGCAATGCGCTGGACGATCTGCTGGATGTCATCGATCAGCAGCGACAGTACTCCGACGCGCACTCGCTGGCTGTGCGCGCTACGTCCCTTGAGGGCGAATTTGCGCTTCGGGGTTGAGCCGGGTTCGCGCCAGCACGCACGGTCGCCCACCGGATAACGCAGCAGTGGCATGAGCCGGCGAGTCAGATTGGTCACCACCAATAATCCGGTGCGATCGCATTCTTCGATGACTTCACCGGTGAGTTCATCGACGATCTCCAGCACGGTTTGTGGTTCAAACACCCGATGCTCGCCCAAGGCGCAGTCGCGGCCGCTGGCCCCGATAAGGCCGGCGTCCACACTGGCGTAGCCAATGGAAGCAATGCGCACGTTGGGAAATACGTCGGTGAGGATTGCCACCTGCTGGGCAAACAGGCTTTCGCCGCCATACAGCAACGTATCAACCCCGCACAGTACTCGCTGATGCTGGTTCAGGTAGGCAGCGAGTCGCAGCAACTGTGCCGGGACGCCGACCAGCACGTTGATCTGATGCTGATCAATCGCATCGGCCAGTGCGTCCAGCTCGGCGTGTCCGGTAAACGGAAACTCGCAGATGGATTGCCTGACGTGTGCCAGGGAGTCGTGGATGAACAGAAAACTGGCGTAAAGATCTCCGGAAAAGAACAGATTGGCGACACGGTCGCCGTCATTCAGTTGAGAGGAGAAGCTTTCTCCAAATGCACTGACCAGTTCTTGCCATTCGCTATAGGTGTAAACGGACAGTTTGCCCTGGCTGGTTGTTCCGCCGGTTTGAAACAATAGCGCATCGTCGACCTTTGCGGTCAGGACCGGCCAATGACTCAAGTCATGGCTATCAGCCCAATAGTCCACCGCGTTGGTGAGCGGTATATCTTGTAACTTAATGCCCTGCGCTGGTAAGTGTTCCAGTTGCTGGCGGTAGAAGTTTGAATGTCGCCGTATATAAGACAGCAGTTGTTCGAGCGAATAAGTTGATTTCACTGGATTCTCTTTTTTATCAGACGTCTAGACGGTTAAAAACAAGTTGTGAGTAGTTGGCGGTATTTTTATTTTCTTTTATCAATCACCAACGGTGTTTTGCCGCTGTGTTTGTTTCGATTGAACGCTTGTTCCGTGCACACTTGAACTTCGACAGTGACCAGGTGGGCGTTTACGGCATTGGCCAGCGCTTCATGGCTCAGCAATGCGTTGCGAACCTGGTTGATGTCTGCATCCGTTAGAACGTTGAGTCGCTCGACGCCATCAGGGGTGTGGTCCAGAACAAGCTGAATGGGCGCGCCGACGCTATCCTGCAGAGCCGACGGCGAAATGAACTCCGTGCCCATTCGCACCAGTTTGCCGTGGCGCTGGAGCAGTTCGAAGCGAGGTGAGTCCAGCCCGCACGGACAGGCTCCGGGTATCCAGCGACCGGTGTCTCCAACGTCATACCGGCGCACGGTTTGGCCTTGCCGTGCTCGTGAAGTAAACAGCAGGCGACCGATCTCATTGGCCTGAACCGGTTCATCCTGTTCGATCTGCACGATTTCCAGATGCTGGGTATCGCACATCAAGTGAAACACCCCGTTCGCGGTGGCGGCGCACGCATGCCCCAAGGGGCCTGCATCGACGGAACCATAGATCGCCGAGCGGATCATCGAGACCCCGCAGCTTTCCATGAGGCTGAGGCTGGTTTGGCCCGGATGCTCGCCGCCAAGGAACACTTTGCTGATACCTGCATACCTGCGGAGTCGAGCCTGCTCGTTGAAGAACAGACGATGCAAGGTGCTCGGCATGCCAATCAGTACGGTGACACGCTGGTCAACGATCAGTTGGGCGATTTCGCTGAAGTCATCGTCCTGGGGCGCACCCATGGGGAAATGTGTGACGCCCATCTGTTCCAGTATTTTGGTAAAACTGAGGAACCCTCCGTACAGGCTGCCACCGTAAAACAGGTTCATGACCCGGTCCTGTGCAGGATCGAGCCCGGCGGCGAACAGGCCGTCGGCCGCTGCGCGCATCTGCCGTTGAAAGTCGCGATAGCTGAAACCGGCGAGGGCCGGAGTGCCGCTGCTGCCTCCAGAGCGAAAATACAATTGCGCTGCGGTGCCCATCGGCTGGGTTGTGAAGGCGTTTTTGTCCATGATCGGCGCATGAGTGGTGTCGGGGGCGGAGGGGACCGGGTCGAGCGTTGCACGGCCCGTCAGCACATCAGGTGCCAGACTCACCGAGAGACGGCGACTCAGACGCGTCAACGCGTAGACACCATCATGCGGCTCACCGGCATAGCCGTCATGAATCCCCGCGCAAGGCGCAATACGGGTGACCCCAGCGTTGACCAGCGTTCGCACAAGTCCTGGCGTTTCTGTCGCAGAGCAAATCAGTGCGCAGCTTTGCAGGACCGTGCGCCAGGGCAATAGTGTCTCGGTGATCAAGTGTTGCGGCACGGGTTTGAGCAGCAGCGTACGAAACAGCGGCGAAGGCGCAAGCGTCTGATGATGTTCCCAGATGATCCGCCATCCGTGGCCGGCCCAGACCTGGCCGCTCTGGTTCGCAAAACAGTAATCCAGTTGCGCCATGGCCGTGCGGGTGGTGATCTCGCACGCTTCCTGGTCCGTGGGCACCAGCGCCGGCCAGTGCGATGCACGACGCTTGAAGGCTTCGCTCAAACGTTCGCCCAGGTCCTGCAGGATGGCCGGATCATTGCTGTCCACCAGCACCCATTGCGGACTGGAACACGCTTGTTGATCCAGGCTGCACACCTCATCCACCAACGCATCCAGCGCCGAAGGGCTGGCCGCGTCAGGCGACAGATAAGCGAAACTGATCCGGTGCCCCCAATCGATCCAGCGACATCCGGCGGGGATCTGCTGACGAATAGCTTTGAGCGCCTTTTCACCGCCCCAGGCTGATACGCCATCGGCCTGAGCGCAGAGTTCGGCTATCCGGGAAGTGCCCACGGGCAGCACCGCGACGAACTCGGCAAGCCTGCCACGGGTGTCGCACTTCACCAAGGCAGCCAGCAATTGCGCAGTCAAACCCGCATCGCTGGTGCTGGGGCGTAACCAGTTGATGTTACCGGCCAGCAGGCTTTCGAGAACCGCGCAGAACGCGAGCATCGGCGCATTGCCTGGCGTCACATGCACCACCAGTCCCAAGGGGTGCCAGCTTTCAAAGTGTGGCTGCTGGTAGTCGATACGCCTCAGCGAACGGGGTTGCGAACCCAGTTCTCGCTCCAGCTTCATGTTCAGGTTGTTGCGCTGGCAGAACTCGATCAGCCCCTGACGTTGATCGTCGTCCAGAGGCAGGTTAAGGCTGCGAGTCTGTAATTGCGTGGCGAAACGAGCCGCGGCTTCGATGACGGTCTCGCTGTCGATCGGTGCAGAAAGCAACCCGGGCAATTGTTTTCGAAGCCTGTCGAGGGCGATTTGCGGGGTGACGTCGTCACGCAGTTGGCCATTGATGAGGTACATATCAAGCCCCTCCCAACAATTCGGAAGCCGCCATGGCGCAGCTGCGACTGGTGGTGGTGCCAGCGCGTCCGTGCAGCTCGAACCAATCGGTCGTCAGGCCGCATCGGCAGTGTGCGCCGGGGTGTAATGTCGCCAGATCGCCCATGACCACCGCGTGAGCAGGGCTTGACGAAATGTACGGGGAGACGAATTCCAGCAAGCCGCGCTGGCCGTATGGCTGGACCGTGAAATCGGATGGGTTGCGCACGAAAACCTTCGAGTAAATGGGGGCATGAAAATGATGGCGGGCACATTGGATATAGGGCACGGCATGCTCAACGGCACCGTAGCCATCCCGACAGCGGGACAGGTCGATACCTAATTGCCGATTGATTCGGGCGTACAGTTCAAGCAGGGGAATCTCTTGTGCTGCCTGGGTTTTCCAGCCGCCCCCCAAAAACACCAATGACTGAGCGGGAAGCTCAAGATTCGGTGCGCAGGTGTTTTCCATGTGCTGTAGCGCATGGGAAAGGAACGCCGGAAATCCAAGAATCCGCACGGGCAATCCCTCGTCGGCAAACTCCTGCAAGGCGCGAATCACGCCAAACAGGTCGAACTCGTGACTTTTACCCGTCCGGCGTAATCCGTAGACGACCCGATTGACGGGCGCATAGCTGCAGAGAAACTGGTCGGTGTAAGCGGTGCCCAAGGTGATGGCAGCCTCGGGCTCGTAGCTCAGGAGCAAATAATTGCAGGGGCTGTGCGGAGTATCCCAGCCGTAATGCCGGAAAATGTGGCTCACCATGCCTTGAGCCGCTGCCATGCTGCGAGGGTCATAGCGCATGCGACTTTTCTGGCCGCTGGTGCCCGATGAGGTCAGCTCCAGCGCGCCTTCGCCAGTGGGGCCGAACAACAAGCGACGTTTGAAATAGTTGGCGAAAATCGGTGGCAACCTGGACCAGTCATCCAGTGTCTCCAGATCCTTTGCATCGAGCCCGTTAGCGTTTAGCCAGCGTTCGTAGCCAGGCGTGTGGTGACAATGAAACAGGCTGATTTCCCCCATCGCCTGGTCAAACAGGCCCTCGGGTACGGAATCCAGGCAATAGGGTTGCGTTAACGCGCAGAGCGCATCGGTGTGGGGTAAATGGATCATCAAAAGACCTACTGTGTGGTGTCAGACGGCAAGCGCGATGTGAGAGCGCCGCAGAAACAGGCGTAGGGGTGCCAGGCTCAGAAGCCCCGCGATACCCGCCATCCAAGCGAAGGAATCGTGGCTGTCACCGGCACCGGCGGCCGCAATAAGCGAGCCGCCGCCGCCCATGACGGCGATCGAGATCATGCCGATCATGGCCGAGACCAGGCCTTTGCTGTCGTCGCTGGCGAACAGCGCTAGCCGGTACAGTGCGGCGTTACTCATGCCAAGCCCAACGGCGTACAGCGCCAGACAGCTGATCAGCACGACTGTCGAAACGCCGTAGACGCTGACGGCGACTAACGCGATGAGGCCGCTGCAAAACGGCCAAAGCGCGTATCGAATCAGTTGTGGCAGTTCAACGTTGGCAATCAGTCGGTTGAGGATCAGATTGCCGAGAATGACGGCCGCAAACACCGGGATTTGCCACAGGCCATAGTGCAGCGTTGAAAGCCCCTGGTTGTGGATCAGCAAGAGCGGCGCCAACCCGATCCAGGCAATCAAGGGCAGGCTCATCACGCCCAGCGCGACTGCGGCGCAAAGGAATGGCGGGTTAGTCAGCAACGCGACATAGCGGCACGGTGCTGTGCCATTCAAAGCGCACTGCTTCCAGTCGCTGACCGTCGTGGCGCAAGGTGCCCACGGTTTCCGGCATGAACAAATAAAGCCCGAGCCAGACCATCACGCCGCCGAGACCCAGCAGTAAAAACAGCTCCCGCCAAGACAACCATTCCAGCAGCAGACTGCCGAGCAATGGCCCCAGCAGCGGGGAGAGCAGCGCAACGTTCCCCAACAACGCCATGATTTTGACCGCGTCGGCTTCGCAGAAAACTTCTTGCAGGGCCGGGTAGCTGACCGCGATGACAAACCCCAACCCCATGCCCTGAATCAGTCGCAAGCCGTTGAACGCATAAATGCTTTGCGCGTTGAACGCGGCGGCACAGGCCAGGGCGAATACCGCACAACCGATGAGCAACATCCGGCGGCGGCCGAAATGATCGGACAGCGGGCCGATAAGCCATTGCAGAAGAATGCCGCCGGCCAGATAAAGATTGAAGGCGTAGGGGGACATGATCAGGGCTGGCATCCAGTTGTCGGGTGACGGTCAACATGGCCGGCATGATCATGTCGCTGGCCATATAGGTCAGCAGTTCGAAAAAAGTTATTGCAAGGCAAAAGCCAAACAAATGGTGAGGGCTGATATTGATTAAAGGCTTGTGCATGGCATCCCTGTTCCTGCTCGAAGTTTAATAACGGGTTTATTGCGATGCACCGAGAGTAATCATCGAATATGAATAGCTCAAATGATCGATTAAGACCGAAAGCTTCAATGGTTATCGCTATGTTTCGACGTGCACAGGGACGGAAACAAGAAGTGAATACCCATGTACGAAAAATGCCCGCGACAGGGCAGGCATTTGTTCAGTAGTTATTGGGTGGGGTATATGTCTTACGAATGAATATTCAATTATTCACGCTTTATGGCACAACCAACCATTATCGATGCTGGTAATACCCCGGCCCGCCACGGTCGTAATGGTGACCGCCGTGCCAGCCACCGTGGGGGAAAACGATGCAGCCGCTCAGGGTCAGGAGAGCGAGCAGGGGAATCAGCAGTGTGATTCGACGGAACATTTCAAAATCCTCATGGTTATCGCCGCTATGAAGCCAAAACTCTTCATCGGCTGTAACATGAGACCCCGTTTGTAGCGTCCCATCCCCGCAGAAACGTATGGGCTTGGCATGCGTTCTGATACAAATCGGATACATTTTTCAGGTTCAGGAACTCGCAATGACTCAGTCGCAACGTTTGAAATACTCGATTCTGATCTCCCTCGTGGTGTTGGGGATCATGTTCGGCCTTTCGTATCTGCAAAACGCAGGCGTCATCAGCGAGAAGCTGTTTCAGTACATCGCCATCGGCGTGGCGGTGATCGTGGTGGTGATCAATGGTGTGATGCGCCGCAAGGTCAAACCCTGAGCGACGCATCTTGCGCGGATCACTCGCGTTGGAGCATGGCTGCAGCGTGCGGATGCAGGCTGTAGCTTTTGTCCGGATTGAGGGTGATCACGCCCTCGCTGCACAAACGTTTCAATACTTCCCGCACACTGAGAAAGGACAGGGGAATATCCAGGTCCAGCAAGTGGCTATGCACGCCGCGCACGCCAAGGCTACGGTCGCTTTCGGCGGCGGTCAGCAAGGCGTCGATGACTTTCAGGCGGATCAGACTGGTTCGCAGACCATAGCTTTTGAGCAGCAGCCTGATCCGCTCGTTGCCATTGCGCTCGTTGCGTTGACTGAAAACACCTGAGCCCATGGCAGTGCCCTTTGGCGCATTGCTACCGTCCGTTGGCAGTTGCGAGTTGTACATGCAAAAACTCCTTTTCCGAGCCGGCCAGGAAATGTGATGGGTGCTCTCACTCAATAAGACGTACGAGCAGGGCAAATAGTGAAGCCCCGAATGTAGAAAATTTGTCGCCGTCACGTCAGCGGCCTGTGAGATGCCCGTGTAAGTCGCCTTTCACAGCCTAAATTTTTGTCCTTTGTTTCGTTTCGAAGGCCGCACCCCGCAAAGGGTCGCGGCCTTCAGCTTTTCGGGGCTTGTTGCGGAATGGAATTGAGGACCGGATTGCCATCTTTGTTGCGGGTCAGGTAGACCGGCAATACCTTGGGCAGGGAAGCCACCAGGTTGTTGAGCTCTTTGATGTTGTAGATGCCGCCGATGCGAATCGAGCCGGTACTGTGGTCGGCCATCATCACCGGCTTGCTCAAGTAGCGATTGATCAATGGCAATGCGTCGGTCAGCGCCAGATCATCGAGCACCAGTTTTCCGCTACGCCAGGCCAGCGAGTTGTCATTGTCGTAGGTCTGACTGATCCGGGGAGTAAAGTCGCCGCGTCTATAGCTCGCCTGCATTGCTGGCTCGAGGCGCAAACCGTCACCCGCAACGGCGTCATTACTGCTCACCAACACCGAACCTTGTATCAGGTTCACCCGTACCTGATCTTCATACATCCAGACGTTGAATTGGGTTCCGGTGACCCGAATCCTGCCTTCGGCCGCTTTGACAATGAAGGGGTGTTCAGTGTCATGGCTGACGCTGAAGAAGGCTTCGCCTTTTTTCAGCGTGATCCGACGTTGATCCTTGTAGTTGCTGAACGTCAGCTCACTGCCCAGGTTCAGTTCCACCTGACTGCCATCGCTCAGGGTGACCTGGCGGACATTGTCGTTCGCCTCGAAATGTTGGTAGGAGTTGGGTAGCCAGCCCAGGTTCCAGCCGCTATAGGCCGCCAGCGGCAACGCCATGGCGCAAACCGCGGCAGCGATACCGAAGGTGCGCCAAGGCGTAACAGGTTTGGCGCGGACCATCGGCACCACGGTGGCTGGACGGGGCAGGTCCCCCGCGACATTCCAGATCTCCAGCATGGCCTCGTACTCGAACGCGTGAAGCGGATGAGCGTCATGCCATTGCTCGAATGCCAGCCGCTCTTGAGCGGTGCAATCGTTGGCGTGCAGACGCATGCACCAATGCGCAGCAGCGTCGGTGATTGCGTCATCCTGGGCTTGCGAGAGTGAGTTGTCGGTCATTGACCCATCCTGATTTCCCGCATTCTAACCTTGAGGGGAAGTCTGCGAGAACAACCGTCATGGCAATTACCCATCAACTGAGAATTTATTGTTCTGATTCACGGGGTGCTGGTGTGCAGTTGGCGCCCCATATGGCTGATGAGCCATGCAACGCTGTCGGCGTTGCCGAGTTGCACCTTGAGTCTGACCAGTGGATCTCGCTTGAAAATCTTGCGGGCAGCGCTCAGGTTTTCTCCGCCGGTCAAGGTCAATAGATGCGCTTTTACCCGATCAGTATTTTCATATGAAGTGCTGCCCGGATCCTCCCACACACCGGTATCAGGATCCTCGGTCATGAACAGCTGGGTAAGGGGAGTCTTGATCGAGAGTGCGGTGTCCTGAAGCGTGGTCAACGCGTCCTTGAGGTCACTGGCAGTTGCGCTGGCTTGTCCAATCAGATGGGGAAATGGCCTGCTGGAATCGAGGTAAGCGATGTCTTCGGTTTTGCAGACGATATGGGAAAGCTCATGAATAAGGGTGACTGCTTGAGCATGGGTTTTGATAGGGAAGGCAGGCTCGGAAAGATGTTTGCGGTAGAACTCGAAACCGGTGTCGAAGAACTTTTCTGCCAGATAGATTTTCCGCTTCGCATCCGTTGGAACGATAAAACCGAATGTTGTTGCCGCGCCATCGAGCACCCTGCCGATTGCAAAACGATTGGTTTTCGGCTTTCTGAGTGAGGGGTCCAACAAGGCCGCAAAAATGTCAGTCATGACTTTTTCAAGCTGCTCCACATGCGTGGACTGCACTTGCGGTACGTCAATGAAATCCATGATGAGTTGATGCACGGGGGTAACGGTCTTGTCGGAAGACTTCAGCAATTGCAGGTTTTGAAAGCAGTTCCAGGCATAGGTGGTTGCCAGGTCCAGCGCTTCGTCAATCTGGCGGGCCTTTTGCGGAAACAGTCGACGGATTTCGCGCATTCCATTGGCATCGACGTTCATGCCCCCCCAAACCGAAGATACGGTGCGCCACCGATCGCTGATGCTGAAGCGGGGCGCTGGCGTTTGCCTATCCAGAACCCATTGTTTCGACACGTTCTGACTCAGCCGAGGACCGCGAACGTTGGTGTGGGCGATGCGCCAGTGTGTGCCGCGCTTTGCGACCGGATATACCTTTCCTTCAACCGGTGCGTAGGTTTTATTTGTCGTCGGATGGGTATAGAGGCCGAGACTTGAGTTGAATGTGAGCGAATTCAGGTCCACATCCAGGCTTTCATGACCCTTCAACTGCGTACGTTCGGGGGCTGTAATGGCGACGTTCTGCCATTTGAAACGGGTATCGGGCGTTTCTGGTGCCTGTGCAGTTGGCGTAGAAGACGGCTTCGCTTGCGATTCCAGCGACAGTCGCGACGTGGCGAGTTGTGCGATGCCGCTGATAAATTCCTTTAACGCCGCTCCCCATTTGTGCGTTTGAAGGTCTTCGGCGGACTGCTTGATGTCTCGGTAACTGCGCCACACCGTAATCGGGTAGGCAAGCTTGCCCATCACGAATGTAAATGCCCCTTGCAGATCTTCACCCAGCACATGCTTGATTGTTGCCCATTCGCTCTGCTTTTTGTCATCGGCCTGACAACCGAGCAATCGTGCCAATAAATCGGCATTGTCGTTGAACAAATGTCCGAACAGATTCCCCTTGATCGGGTTGGACGCCAGCCTCACCTCGGCGAGGCGGCTATTGGAGGTCGCCATCCTGAGTTCAAGCAGTATCCGTTCAGGCTGCGGGAGGTTCATGAGTACCCAGTCGAGCAGATCGCCGCGTGTCTTCAGTTCGGTCACCAGTTGTGTTTCATTTTTATATTCTTTCACCCCGTGACCGGGGCTATGAGGCGCGACAAGGACCTGTGGCGCGGAGCTGTCAGCCGATGAGCCAATCAGATAGACGCCTGGCACCTTGATCGCCTGTTCACGCTTGATGCCCAGGAGCTCAAGTGGGCGGATGATCGCGTGGGCACCGTCGACTGCCGCGCGGGCGATAGCGTCAGGCATGTCCATGACTTGGCGTATCAGATCAAACCCGGTCTCGCTGAGGCGCTCCTGCAATTTTTCCGTGTGGGCGTAATGCATCAGTTGCCAGGGTAATTGCGTGTAAAAACGCTTCCTGCGGTCCTTGGCATTCGCCTGGGTGTCTGCAAAGGCTTCGTTCAATGTCTTTTGTTGAAGTTCACCCAGCTTCAAGTTTCGTATCAGGTCCCTGATGTAGCTTTGGTCCATATCTTGAGGGATCGCGGTGTTATCAAGCGACACCAGTTTGAAATGGATTTTGTCCAGATCCTTGAAATGGGTCAGTGCAAAATCAGTCAGGGTTTGGGTGCTGGCTGCAGACCTCGAGCGCTTGTCGATCTGTATCTGGACCTTATCCGGATCGATGTCGAACGTATCTGCCTTGAGTTGTTTTTCAAGTGCATCGTGCGCCGTGCGTGCCAGGGAGCTTATGCCGGTGAGGTAGTCCTGATCGTTGGTCACGTTGTTGAGGTATTGCTGAAGCAACTCCCCGTGCAATATCTGGTCTTGAATGGACGCCTTGGCCAGCCATGCCGGCAGTTTTTGCTGAGTGATCAGGGATTGGGCAATGTCCGTCGCGCGGTCTAGCCCGGTCATCGGTTGGCGCAATGCCACCAGCTTCAGGAGACTGGCCAGGGGCGTCGCGGGAAGCTTCGTGGCCAGCGCACGGATGACGCACGGCTGGTCCAGCTGGACATAGGGCTTTTGCACATGATCGAGAAAATGCTCATCTATTCGTTGCAGCGACGCCAGGGTGTAAGTCCGCCCAGCCACTCTCTCGCTGCGCCCAAGGTTCTCCAGAAGGGAGGGGCGATCATCGGTGTCCTTGAGGCGTCGATCGAGCTCGTTCAGCAACGGAGTCAATGCCCTGAAAGCTTCAAATCCCAAGGCCGGCGTCCACAAAATCGCCTTGCCCGAATGCTTCGGGTCCAGGCCTCCACGTTCCGTCAGCACAAAACAACTGGCCAGTTTCAACGGGGCTGTGGTCCCACTTGCCTTCAATGCCAAGGAAAATACGTCCGGCAAAAACCCGTTCAATGCCGCTCGCTGCAGGCGTGCCGGGGTATCAAGCACGGTGCTGATGATTGCCTGTTCCGTCGCACTCAGGGTGCGCATGACGCTGTGCAGCTTCAACTCGCTGCGCAATGCCGTTGACAGGGTTTGAGTGAAACGCGATTGCAGGCTCCCAAGCGAGGAATTGAAGATGCGCTGCACTTCGGCAATCGTTCGAGTTGTCGCGGGAATGGCCGGCTGGTTTTCGAGCAGTAGGTCGAGCGGCCGCTTAACAGTGGAAAGAAGGGCCTGATGCTCTTTGGCCGACTCGCCGTGAACAGTGGCAGGTTGCGCGCTCAGGCGCCGGTCTGCGTGTGTGCTCCAGCGTCCTTCGGCATCGGCAGCCAGCAGGCGATCGTCGATCAGTCCGCGGACATCGAGTGCCTTGTCGAACAAGGCTCGGGGATCCTGCGTGCCTTCGCTTTCACGGTATTCGCTCAGCGCATAGGCCAGATTCTCGCGTTGCTTGCCAAGGATGTCGGTCATCAACTGTTCAAACACCGGGCCGATGATCGGTTCACCGACAATCACTTGTTCATCCGGCTTCATTGAAAGAAACGTAGCGCGTTCGTCTAACGACATGAAGTTGAGCAGCGTGTCTTCATGCCCTTGGGTTTTCAACATCTGCGCGACGATTTTCCCGACAGCGAGCAGGTCGCTCGCAGCCTCGATGCCTCTGGAAGGGGTGTACAGAAAATCCAACGCGTCGCTGCTGCCGATCATCACGGTGGAGGCGAGCTCCACGTAATGCTTGAAGGGGGCGGTGACACGGACTTTTTCGGCACGAAGAGGATCGTCGATGTCAGGTTCAAGGCTGAGGTTCATCAGCCGCAGGTATTGCTGCGTCGTTAAAACACGTTGCTGACGCTGAAGCAAAAGCTTCAGGTGAAAGGTATCGCGCAAGCCCTCGGCAAAAACCTTCCGGCGTGATTGCCCATCGTTCATCGGTGTGTTCCAGAACGTCTTGAGCAGGTCTTGCAAGCGCGGGGTCAACGTTTGTGCGATCTCTTTGACTGCACTTTCCCAGGCCTGGTTATCGGCGGCGCTGCTCACGCTGTGCCGGGGGTTGGAAAAAACTCTGGTATCGCCAGTGGGCCACTGATGGGTCAGGTAGTAATGCAGCAGGGTATCGCTCAGTGAATGCGAGGAAAGCAATTGCTGGTCATCGCTGCCGATGACAAAGCTCTTCAGTCGGGTAAGGCGCTGGTCCAGTGTGGGGAACGGTTCATGCAGCGCGGTCTTGAGGGTCTCGTCCAGCATCGATTGCAGCGTTGGCAGCTTGAGCAACTCGCCCATCATCGTCCTGATGTTCTGAGCCTGATTGCGCTCGAGGGTGAGCTCCTGGGTCTGGAACACCGCACCTGCGATGGCTTGCGTGGCAATGTCTGGCGCGGTGGCGGCGGGTAAAGCGCTGCGTTGTTCGATGGAGAGAAAACGCAATAATTCACGCTTCCCAGTGGGCTGTGCCAACCATTCCTTGAGTTTGCTTTTGAGGCCCTTCATGTCCGCGAATTTGATCAGGCCTTTCCACGGTGTGTAGAGCGTGACTTCTCCATCGTTGGGCCGGCTCATGGCAAAAGCGCCGGCCAGGAGGATGCCAGGCGCATCAGGTACGCTTAAAAGCAGCTGGTCGACGTGCATGGGCTCGCTGTTGGCGATACGGGCTGCATGCGTCGCCAGATAAACAGCATTCAACCACTTCAGGTCATCAAGCGTGAAAGACAGTGCCTTTTCGCGTTCACCGGGCTGTTTGGCTTTAGATGCAAGTGCTGCCTCGTCGAAAAAATACGGCAGTGTGGGAGCAGACATGGTTTTTCCTCGAAGTGCTGCGATCGGCGGGTAATCGCAGGCCGTTGGATTGAGGAAAAACAGTACGGTCAATGGAAGGCTCGGGTGCGGTACATATTGCTTGATGCGAACAGGCTGGCGAGACTTGACAGGACGCCGGTAGAACAGCGCTTAATCGACAACTGTTTTGGGTTGCCCTGCAACCCGTTTCACCCTGTTGCCCGTACTCAATAATAAAACTGGAGCTTCAGATGACCGCAACGCCCGAAGTGGCCGTCAGTTCGAACACTCAAACGCTCGATTTCGACGCGCTCGTTCTTTTGCTTGAGCAGATTTTTCAGCGCCACGGCACCTCCGCCGATGTCGCCAGGACACTGGGCCTCAACTGCGCCGGCGCCGAACGCGATGGCGCCCATAGCCATGGCGTGTTCCGCATTCCCGGTTACGTGTCGACGCTCCAGAGCGGCTGGGTCAATGGCCAGGCTGTGCCGGTGGTCGAGGACGTGGCTTCGGGCTTTGTCCGGGTCGACGCCGGCAATGGTTTCGCCCAACCGGCCTTGGCGGCAGCACGCACCTTGCTGGTGGAAAAGGCCCGCAGTGCCGGCATTGCGGTGCTGGCGATTCGTAATTCCCACCATTTCGCCGCCTTGTGGCCGGATGTCGAGCCTTTCGCCTATGAAGGCCTGGTGGCGCTGAGCGTGGTCAACAGCATGACCTGCGTGGTGCCGCACGGCGCCGATCGTCCGCTGTTCGGGACCAACCCGATTGCTTTCGCCGCTCCCCGGGCTGACGGCGATCCGATTGTCTTCGACCTGGCGACCAGCGCCATTGCCCATGGCGATGTGCAGATCGCCGCGCGCAAGGGCGAGCGTTTACCGCCAGGCATGGGGGTGGACAGTCTCGGCCAGCCGACCCAGGACCCGAAAGCGATTCTTGAGGGCGGCGCGTTGCTGCCGTTTGGCGGCCATAAAGGTTCGGCGCTGTCGATGATGGTCGAGCTGTTGGCAGCGGCCTTGACCGGCGGCAATTTTTCCTTCGAGTTCGATTGGTCGAACCACCCGGGGGCCAAGACGCCATGGACGGGCCAACTGCTGATCGTGATCGACCCGAGCAAGGCGGCCGGGCAGAATTTTGCCGAGCGCAGTCAGGAGCTGGTCCGGCAGATGCACGGTGTGGGGCTCAAGCGTTTGCCGGGGGATCGACGTCATCAACAACGGGCCAAGTCCAGCACTGAAGGCATTAAGCTCGATGCTCAGACGTTGGCGGATCTGCGGGAACTGGCCGGGCTCTGAGTCCTGCATACTCTCAGTCTGCATAAAAGCCGGGCATGAAAAAGGCGAGCTGCGTGCTCGCCTTTTTGCTGGGTACTGATTAAAACGGGGTCGCTTAACGCCGACCCAACAACAACCCGACTACCAGGCCGAAACCGGCAGAGATCGCCACGGTTTGCCACGGGTGACCACCGATATAGGTTTCAGTGGCTTCGACCGCCGGTTTGGTCCGGTCACGAACGCGGGTGACGGAGTCCCGAGCCTGTTGAAGTTTCTGGGCGATCTGCCCACGAAGCGTGTCCGCTTCCTCACCCACGAGCGAGGCACTGTTTTTGAGCAGTTTTTCCGATTCTTCGATCAGAGACTGAAGTTCGCTGAAGGCCTGATCCTTGATTTGATCTTCGGCGATTTGTGCGCGGGTTTTGCGGGCCATTGAGGTACTCCTTGCAGATAAATGGACAGTGAACAGTGGAGTCTGTCGTCAGCGAAAAAGTTGCAGTGGATTTTCGCGCTGCCCCCACCTTGACGAAAAATCCTGAGTCGGAGATATCCTCCTACAGTGTAAGATGTCGCCTATTTTACGCAGCAGGTAACTCCCATGAGCTTCAATCTGGCCGACAAACCCCTTGCCGAGCGCGCTGCGCTGGAAGATGAGAAATCCCGTCTGTTCGATCTATGGCAAAGCAACCTGGGCAAGTCCAAGGGCGAAGCCGCGCGGTTGTTCGGTGAACGCGCCAAGCGCAAAGGCAAATGGGCCGAGTGGGTCCGTGCCGAACTTGACGGCATGTCACCCCCGGAATTTGCGAACATGGTGCGCAGCGAAGTCAATCGCCTGATGGCTGCCAAGTAGCGTTCGCAAAACTCGCGACAATCGCTTCCCGTACTTTCAGCACCACCGGATCGAGCTGTGTACTGGTGCGCCAGCCCAGTTCGATCGGGTATCGCGGCAACGCCAGAGGGCAGGGCAGCAGTGCCAGTCCGCTGAGCGCTGCAATGCTTTGGGCTGCATGGGCCGGAATGGTCGCCACGGCCTGACTGCCCTTGAGCAAGTGCGGCAACGCGGCAAAGTGTGTGGTCGAAGCACATACCCGCCGAGTCAACCCCAGCGCCGCCAGCCCTTCATCGGTGATCCCGATAAAGCCGCCCGACGACACCAGAATGTGCTCGCGGGCGACGAACTCATCAAGGCTGAGGGTCTGCTGCCCCACGGCCAGGCTGAGCGGGTCCGCCAGGCACAGATAGCCGCCTTCTCCCAGCACCTGACGGCTGAGCAAGCGCTCGGCAAACCCACCGGCGGTAATCGCCAGATCAATGCTGCGTTCCATCAACGCTTGCGCGACGATCTGACTGTGGGTCTGACGAAAGATTAGCCGTAGCTTCGGCGCGACGCGGGCGATTTCTTCGATCAGCCGGCGGCCATAAGCGATTTCGAAATCATCGGACATACCCACGGTCACCGAGCGCCCGTCGTAATGGTGGGCGGCCGGATCGACCATCTCCAGGCTCTGCCGGCATTTGTTGAGGGCATCGCTGACCACCGGTTTCAACTGGTTGGCCTTGAGCGTGGGCGCGAGTCCGCGGCCTGTGCGCACGAACAACTGATCGCCATACACCTCGCGCAGCCTTCGCAGTGCCGCGCTGACCGCCGATTGCGTCACGCCCAGACGCAACGCGGCCCGGCTGGCGCTGGACTCCTCGTGGAGCGCTTCGAAGACTTTCAGCAGGTTGAGATCGACGGTGGCGATATTCATCTGGTTCATATCATTCAGCAGTAAACGGGGCTTTATTCATGATCCCGTGGCGCCGGAGAATGAGCAACACCTCAATGCTTTCGGAGTTACTGCGATGCCCAAGTCAATCGTTGCTGCACTGCAAATCGGCGCCTTGCCCGGTGGCAAGGCCGAGACCCTGGAACAGATCCTTTCTTGGGAAAACGCGATTATCGAATCCGGCGCGGCGCTGGTGGTCATGCCCGAAGCGTTGCTCGGCGGTTACCCCAAAGGCGAGGGCTTTGGCACTCAGCTGGGTTATCGCCTGCCGGAAGGGCGTGAAGCCTTTGCCCGGTACTTTGCCAATGCGATCGACGTGCCCGGCGCGGAAACCGAAGCGTTGGCCGGGTTATCGGTGCGCACCGGCGCCAATCTGGTGATCGGTGTCATCGAACGCGCCGGCAGCACCTTGTTCTGCACTGCGTTGTATTTCGATCCGCAGGCCGGGCTGGTCGCCAAGCACCGCAAACTGATGCCCACCGGCACCGAACGGTTGATCTGGGGCAAAGGCGATGGCTCGACGTTACCGGTGATCGACAGTCAGGTCGGGCGGATCGGTGCGGTGATTTGCTGGGAAAACATGATGCCGCTGCTGCGCACCGCGATGTACGCCAAAGGCGTGGAGGTCTGGTGCGCGCCAACCGTGGATGAGCGGGAAATGTGGCAGGTCAGCATGCGCCATATCGCCCATGAAGGACGCTGCTTTGTGGTCAGCGCCTGTCAGGTTCAGGATTCACCGCACGCCTTGGGCGTGGAGATCGCCAACTGGCCGGCGGACCGCCCATTGATTGCCGGTGGCAGTGTGATCGTCGGGCCGATGGGCGACATTCTGGCGGGGCCGCTGCGTGACAGCGCCGGTTTGCTCACCGCAGAAATCGACACCGATGACCTGATCCGCGCCCGTTACGACTACGACGTGGTCGGGCACTACGCGCGCCCGGACGTGTTTGAGTTAACCGTAGATGAGCGCGCCAAGCCGGGCGTGCGTTTCACCGCATAACCTCCTGTGGGATCGCCGCACCGCCGCTCCCACATTGGATCTTCAGTGCTGCTGTAGCCACTCTTCACGGGTGATTTCCCAGAGGTCTCTGGGGAATCGCCCGCTGACAAAGTCGCCCTCATCACTGTGGATCAAGCGCATGCCGGTGCGTTCCGAGAGTTTGCGCGAGCCGAGGTTGGGCGCTGCTTTCGGTACCCGCATCACGGATCGGCCGAGGGTTTCGAACCAGTACTCGGTGACCGCCGCACTGGCTTCGGTCATCAAGCCCTGACCTTGCCATTTTGGCCCAAGCCAGAAGCCGCGGTTGTTGTCCTGCTCATCCATCAGGCTGATATTGCCAATCAGTTGCTCCGGCGCCGACTTCAAGCGAATCGACCAGTGCCACTCTTTGCCGGCGGCAATCGCCGGCAACGCGATGTCACGCAGATAGGTCAGTGCGCCGTCGGCAGGGTACGGCCAAGGTACCAAGGCGTTGAGATAACGCACCACTTCCCAGTGTGGAAACTGTTGCTGGATGGCTTCGGCATCGGCCAACTCCAGCGGACGCAGGATTAAACGTTCGGTGTAGAGCGTGGGTGTGGCTTCCATGTTCTTTGTCGCTCCTTGAGTCGTGACTTACCAGGTGCCGGTCGTCGACGTTGGCAGGCTGAGTTTTCCAGTGTCCACGAAACGCAGGGTGCCGAACACGCCGCCCGCGAGTTTGCCGCGCAGGACGTAGGGCAGGTTGTCGAGGGTTTGGGTTTTACTCAGACCCAGGGTCTGGCGCAGCACCGAGAACGCCGAAACACTCACCGGAACAGTCAGTACGGTTTCGGAAAAACGTGCAATCGAGCCCGACTGATCGCTGACACCGGAGGCAAGTGGCTGGCCGTTGACTTCCAGGTCCAGGGCGACGCCGTTGTAATTGATGGCGGTTTCGTTGGGGTTTTGCACGCGTATTTTCACGGCAAAGCGTACTTCCATGTCCTGGCTTTGCAACGGCTCGATGCCGACGACATTGATGTTCAGTGGGTCGCGATTGGGCAGCAGGGCGCAGGCGCTCAGGGAGAGCAACAGCAATGAGAGGGATAAAGCGAGGAGTCTGCGCATGAAGGGTTCTCGACAGAAAAGGGACCGAACCGCTGACGGCTCGACCCTTGAGCAACGTTCAGCGGTTCACCTGTGCGACCACGCTCACTGTGAGGGGTTCGCCGCAAGCTGTCACTTCTTCAGTGGGAGCGAGCCTGCTCGCGAAGGCGGCCCAACATTCAACATCGATGTTGACTGATCCAGCGTTTTCGCGAGCAGGCTCGCTCCCACAGGGGGCAGTGTGGTGTCAGCGGTTGACCAGTTTGGCCGGCAAGGCGATCACCAGGAAGCTGCTGAGGATCAGGCAACCGGCAAAGAACCACAGCGCGCCGGCGCTGCTGCCGGTGACGTCGATGGCGATCCCCATCAGCGAGTTGCTGACCAGCCCGGCGATGTTTGCCAACGAGCAGGCAAGAGCGAAGCCGGTGGCCGCGGCGGTGCCTTTGAGAAAGGTCGCTGGCAGACTGAAGAACACCGGCACCGCACCGATGATCGCCGCCGACGCAATGGCGAACAGTGCCACGGTCGCCACCACGTTGTGGACGAAGAACGGCGCACTGGCCGTGGCGGCGGCGCCCACCAGAAACGGCACGATGATGTGCCAGCGACGTTCGCGGTGTTTGTCGGAGCTGGCGCCGATCAACAGCATGCCCAACAACGCGGCGATGCTCGGCAGCGCCGTGAGTACGCCGATGTGGAAGGTGTCGATGATGCCGGCATTGCGGATGAAGGTCGGCATCCAGAAACCCATGGCATAGGCACTGAGCAGGATCGAGAAGTCGATCCCGCCGAGCATCCAGACCTTCAGGTTGAAGAAGCCATCGCGAAAACTGTGTTTGCTGTCCCCGCCACTGGCCTCATCGGCGCGCAGTTCTTGCTCCAGCAGGTTTTTTTCATCGTCGTTGAGCCATTTGGCCTGGCGATAGTTGTTGGGCAGGGCCCAGAAGGTCAGCACGCCGAGCATGACACTCGGTACTGCTTCGATGAGGAACAGCCACTGCCAGCCATGCAGGCCGCCATAGTTATCGAAATAACCCATGACCCAACCGGACAGCGGGCCGCCAATCACGCTGGACAGTGGCAGGCCGATCATGAACAAGGCGATGATGCGGCCGCGTCGATAGGTCGGAAACCAGGTCGTCAGGTAATACAGAACGCCTGGCAGAAAGCCTGCTTCGGCGGCGCCGAGCAAGAAGCGCAGGATGTAGAACTGAGTGGTGGACGTCACGAGCATGGTGCAGGCCGACAGCAGGCCCCAGGTGATCATGATGCGGGCGATCCAGATCTTGGCACCGACTTTCTCCAGCACCAGGTTGCTCGGCACCTCGAACAGGATGTAGCCGACAAAAAACAGGCCGGCTCCGAGGCCGAAGGCGGTTTCGCTGAAGTGCAGTTGATCGAGCATCTGCAGTTTGGCGAAGCCGATATTGATCCGGTCGAGGTACGCGGCCAGGTAGCAGAAGCACAGGAAAGGGATCAGCTTCCAGGTGATCTTGTGGTAAAGCGCTTGAATCGGGTCGGCGACCGTGGTCGCGGGTGCTGCATTCGCAATGGGCATTGGGTGTCTCCTGGCGGTGACTTATGGTTTTTATACAGCCGCTTTTTTACAGCGCTCTGGCGCGCTGTAAGCGGCGTCCAAAGGCAGTGTCAGAAGACTGAGGGCGTACCCGTAGGAGCAAAGCTTGCTCGCGATGAACCAGAGAACACCGCGTTCAATCCTGATGAGCGCGTTATCGTTAACGTTGATCGCGAGCAAGCTTTGCTCCTACAGGGCTCGTTCCTCAGTTTTTACCAAGACCTGCGCTCTATGGCGCGGTTCTTGTGTACGCCTTACATTTTTTTGAAGTGGGCGATGGCCTCCTGCTTGCTGACGACATCGCCGTACTTGCTGTCGATGTCGAACAGGTTGGCTTCATGGGGCGCCGGATGCCGGTCGCCGACGCATTCGCGCACGACGATGGTGCGAAAACCGTGTTGCACGGCGTCTACCGCCGTCGCCCGAATGCAGCCGCTGGTGGAGCAACCGGCCAGCACCACAGTGTCGATGCCTTGGGCGTGCAGCATCGAGGCCAGGCTGCTGCCGAAAAAGGCACTGGCGTATTGCTTACTGATCACCACTTCATCTTCCTGGGGTATTACCTCCTCGCAAAACGCCGCCAAGGGGTTGCCCTCGACCATATCTTTCATCACCGGGGCTTTTTTAACCCAGATACCACCGTCGGCGAAATGACCGGGATGGTAGCGGATGTTGGTGTGCACCACCGGGATACCCTGACGACGGGCGCTGGCCAACAGTTCAACGCTTTCGGCCACGGCACTGACCACGCCGGTTGCGAACAGCGGCGCCCCTTCAGTGGTGTAGCCACGCATGAAATCGATCATCAGCAACGCGGCTTTCTGGCCGAAACCGATGCGCTGGCCCCACACGCCCTGGTAGTTGTCGTTGGCGGTTTGTTCGCTCATGTCGCTCACCTCTTAATAGGCGCCGGAGAGCAGGGCGCCTGCACCGGGAACAATCGGTTCCAGGTCCAGGGCCTTGAGCATGGCGTAGGTGGTGGCAATGGCGGCGGTGAGCACCGGCTTACCGGTTTGTGCTTCGACTTGCGCCACCACGGGCAGTGACTGCATCTGCACGCAGGCCGAAAGCACGATCACGTCGACGCCTTCCAGGTTCATGCCGGCTACGATGCCCGGCAGGTTCGCCGGATCGTGACGGGCCACGGCAAGGTTGTCGGGAATTTCCAGTGCGCGCCAGTCCACGACTTCGAAGCCTTCTGCGCGTATGTAATCCACCACCAGTTCGGTCAGCGGTTTCATGTACGGCGCGACGATAGCGATGCGTTTGGCGCCCAGCACTTTCAGGCCTTCGATCAAGGCGCCGGCGCTGGTAATGACCGGCGCGTTGCCGTCGTTATCGGCAGTGGCCTTGCGCAGCCGCTGCTCGGATTTGCGGTGATAACCCAGACCCATGGCCATGATCGCCACCAGGCACGCATAACCCAATACGTCGACCTTGGCGTCGGACAACTCCACGGCGCAGCGGTCGGATTCGCCGTCCATCGCCGCCAGCTCTTCCTTGCGCACTTGCTTCATGCGCATGCGGCTGGAGTGAAAGGTGAAGCGTTCCGGGCGGATCAACTGACGCGCGGTGAGCATCGCCGGGATCTCGGTTTCCATGGTGGTGTTGGAGCTCGGCACAATCTGGCCGATGCGGTAAGGCGTGAGCATAAAAGTCTCCGGATTCGATTAGTTCAGGCGTGGGCCAAGGAAATTACCGAAGGCGCTGAAGAAGCCGTCGAGGTCATCCCAGGGAATCATGTGTCCGGCGTTTTCCACGTGGACACTGCGAATGTTCGGTTGCAGGGCGAGGATTTCCGCTTCGTCCTCGGGCTGAATAACACCACCACGGCCGGCGATCATCAGTAACGCCGGGGCCTGGAGTTTCGGCAGATCCTGATGGAAATCCACGTTGTGGAAATCGTTGAAAGCCCGCACGATCGCCGGTTCGTAGCAGGTGTGCAGCCATTCGGCGCGCAGTTGCAATTGTTCCTCGGACCAGGTGGCGCAGAAGGCGCGCATCGCCTCGGCATCCATCCCGATCAAGGACTGGCGAATCGAATCGACATACCACGGCAGTTTGCTCGGATACTCGCGCCGGCCTGGGCCGGACACCGGTGGATCGATCAGCACCAGACGGTTAACCCCGGCCGGATGACGCACCGCGCTGCGCACCGCAAATCGCGCACCCATGGAGTGGCCGACCAGGTTGTAGCTGTTCAGCTTCATGGCCTGGGCGAAAGCGCCGATGTCGTCGGCGCAGGCGTCAGCGCTGTAGTCCAGTTCCGGGCCGGTTGAGGAGAGGCCGCGACCGCGAACGTCCAGCACGTAAGTGTCGAAATGCTCGCCTAAGCGCTCCGCGACAAACCCCCAGGTAATCGCCGGGCTGGTGATGCCGGGAATCAGAATCAGCGCCGGACCTTTACCGCCATAGCGCAGGTAGTGCTGGCGAATGCCGTTGGCCTGGACGTTACCGCCATGGATGAACGTACTCACGCGGCTACCCCCGATTTCAACGGCTGGGCGTACAGGTCATAGCCGTAAACCCAGGCCGGATCTTCCTGGGTGCGCAGCCAGGTGTTGGCGTTGGACACGGACTGCACGCGGGAGGCGCGTTCCTTGCGATTGGCTTCATAGAGTTCGAACGCGGTGCGGTAATCGCCGAGCCCGGTTTCCTGCAGGCAACGCGTCAGCATCGCGGCGTCTTCGATGGCCATGCCGGCGCCCTGTGCCATGTGCGGCTTCATCGGGTGGCACGCGTCACCCAGCAATACCAGTCGCCCACGGCTCCACAGCGGCAACGGGTTGCGGTTGCGCAACGGCCATTTGGTGACGCTTTCGGTGGATTCGATCAGCGCCTGGACCGTCGGGTGATAACCCTGGAACGCCTCAAACATTTCTTCGCGGCTGCTGTCGACGAACGCGCCCTGGAAATCCCATTCCGGATGCGGCACGCCGGTGACGTAGTAGTACTCGTCGCGCTTGCCGGTGGTGTAGTAGACCATCATGTGCCGATCCTCGGTCCACCACTTGATGCAGTCTTCGAACTTCAAATCGTATTTGGCCAGTTGATCGCCACGGATCAGCGCGCGATGCGCCACCCACCCGCTGTACAGCGGTTTTTCCGCGCCGAGCAACTCTTCACGGATCTTCGAATTGATGCCATCGGCGCCGATGACGATGTCGGCGTAGGTCACTTCGCCGTCACTGAAGGTCAGGCGTACCTGGCTGTCGGTTTCTTCCAGGGTTTCCAGGCGTTTGTTGAAGTGCACGGTGCCGGGTTTGATGGTCGACATCTGCAGCGCGTGCAGGTCGCCGCGGTGCACGGTGATGTAGGACGCACCGTATTCCTTGCGAGCGAAATCTCCCAATGGGATGCGTGACAGGTAATCGCCACTCAAGCCGTCACGGCTGAACCAGTGATCCGGATGTGAGCCCATCAGATCGAGCTGTTGCTCGATGCCCATGCGCCGGAAGATTTTCATGATGTTGGGACCCATGTGAATCCCGGCGCCGAGGCGGGAGAACTCGGGTGCCTGTTCATAGATGTCCACCTCGAACCCTGCTTGTTGCAGCAGCGTGGCAGCGGCGGCACCGCCCAGACCTGCACCGACGATGGCGATTTTTTGTGTTCTTGCCATGGGGCTTGTTCCTCTTCTTCGAATGGTCGCTGGCGGTGTCGCCGCAAGGTTTTTAAAGTGTATACGCTATAAAATTTAAAAAGAAAGGGCCGTTTGGAAAAAATAATTTTCAGGGTTATTTGTCTGTAGTCACCATATGTAACCAGTAAATATTAGATTTGTGTGGGTTTGTAACGTTGTGGTCTGACGCTTGCAGTCAGTCTTCTTTTAGGGTCTTATCACTTATAAATGGCGTATACACTGTAAAAACGCACTGGAGTGAGGCGGGGCGCTTCGACTTGGTGCACAACAGACGATCGAGGAGACACGAAATGCCGGTAAGCGATTGCGAATTGACCCAGATGTTCGAACACGTGTTGAAGCTGTCGAAGGTCGACCCGACCCAGAGCGTCGCCGTGCTCAAGAGCCATTATTCGAACCCGCGCACCGTGCGCGCCGCGATGGAGGCGGCGCAGCGTCTGGGGGCCAAGGTCTACGCGGTGGAGTTGCCTTCGTTCAACCATCCGACGGCCATGGGCAATGACATGACGGCCTACTGTGGCGATACCGCGCTGACCGGCAATATCGCGGCGCAGCGGGCGCTGGAAGCGGCGGACTTGATCGTCGACACGATGATGCTGCTGCACTCACCGGAGCAGGAGCAGATCCTCAAGACTGGCACGCGAATTCTATTGGCCGTCGAACCGCCGGAAGTCCTGGCGCGAATGCTCCCGACTGAGGCTGACAAGGTGCGGGTAATGGCGGCGGAGCAACTGCTCAAACAGGCCAAATCAATCCACGTCACCTCCCGCGCCGGCAGCAATTTCCACGCCGCGCTGGGGCAATATCCTTCAGTCACCGAATACGGTTTCGCTGATGAGCCGGGGCGCTGGGATCACTGGCCCAGCGGCTTTCTGTTCTCCTGGCCCAACGAAGAAACGGCTGAGGGCGTGCTGGTGCTGGATGTCGGCGACATTGTGCTGCCGTTCAAGAACTACACACGGGAGAAAATCACCCTGGAAATCGAGAAGGGTTTCATCACCTCGATCCACGGCGGTTTCGAGGCCGAATACCTGCGTGACTACATGAAGTATTTCAATGATCCCGAGGTTTACGGCATCTCCCACATTGGCTGGGGCTTGCAGCCACGGGCGCAGTGGACTGCCATGGGGTTGCACGACAAAAACGATGGCATGTGCATGGATGCCCGGGCGTTCTACGGCAACTTCCTGTTCTCCACCGGACCGAATACTGAAGTCGGTGGCACCCGCAAAACCCCGTGCCACCTGGATATCCCACTGCGCCATTGCGATGTGTACCTGGATGACCAGGCGGTGGTGATCGGCGGAGATGTGGTGGCGCCTGAGGCCTCCCGGGTTCGCTGAAATCAACTGTGTATGTGTTTGCTGAAACGCTGAAACCTGTAGGAGCAAGGCTTGCCCGCGATGGCGATCTCAAGTGCGCTATCGCGGGCAAGCCTTGCTCCTACGAAAAGCGGTTAAGGTGTTTGCCCAAACCGCTCTTGAGTCCACCCGCCAACCTGTCCATCATGCCTTCCCACTACACATCGTCTTTCGAGTCTGCCGTGCCTGAAACTCCTGATTCTTCCTACGTTTTCTCCGAACAAGTCGGGCATTTGCTGCGCAAGGCCTATCAACGGCACATGGCGATTTTTCAGCAGAACGTCGGCGACTCCCAGCTCACCGCGGTGCAGTTCGTCACCCTGTGCGCCGTGCGTGATCACGGCCCCAGTTCGCTGACTGAACTGGTCAAAGCCACAGCCGTGGACCAGGCAACCATTCGCGGCATCGTCGAGCGGCTCAAGGCCCGGGAACTGATTACCCTTGAACCCGACCCGCAGGACCGACGAAAAGTCATTGTCGGCTTGTCCGAAGCCGGTGATCGACTGGTGCAGCAAACCGTGCCTTGTGCCGGGAAAATCACTGAGCTGACCCTGAGTAACCTCAACCCCGCAGAGCGGGTGGCCGTGTTGTTTTTGCTGCGCAAAATGATCGACGACCCACAGGACTGATCACGGGTTCAAGTCTCTGGCATCGTTTTTGCTCTCTTTTCATGTAGTAACCACTTCACCACTCGAGTGTGTCGCGACGCCACAAACTGATGCTGGCCCGCGACCTTTTCTTCGATCTTTTGGTGTAGTGGATACTTCATCAACTGAATCGGGCGAAGCGAATGACAAGCCAGGAAATCACGGTAGCGCTTGAGGTCAACGGCCAAACCAGCACCGTCACCGCGATGGCGGATACGCCGTTATTGCTGATCCTGCGCAATGACCTGCAACTCAATGGCCCCAAGTACGGCTGCGGCTTGGGCGAGTGCGGCGCGTGCACGGTGATCATCGATGGCGTGGCGGCGCGCTCTTGCGTGTTTCCGCTGGCCGGCGCCGTGGACCGGCAGATCGTCACTCTCGAAGGGCTCGGCACCCGAGCCGATCCGCACCCGGTGCAGCAAGCCTTTATCGACGAACAGGCGGCGCAATGCGGCTACTGCCTCAACGGCATGATCATGACCGCAAAGGCCTTGCTCGACCGCATCCCGCACCCCAGCGAAACCCAGATCCGCAATGAACTCTCGGCCAACCTTTGCCGATGCGGCACCCATATCGAAATCCTCCGCGCGGTGCTGCGTGCCGCCCGTCAAACGCCTTGAACGTGGATCGATGACCATGACTGACGCAATCCCCTCCCGCGACCAATGGCTGGCCAAGACCGGCGTTCTGCTGATCGTCGACGACATCCTGCCGCCATCAGGCCCAGTGGCCAAAGGCGGTACGCCGCTGATCAAACCCAAGGAACTGGGGCTGTTCATCGCCATCAGCGATGACGGACGGGTGTATGCCTTCAACGGGCATGTCGACCTCGGTACCGGTATCCGCACTTCGCTGGCGCAGATTGTCGCCGAAGAACTGGACTTGCAACTGGAGCAAGTGTGCATGGTGCTGGGCGACACCGAGCGTGTGCCCAATCAGGGCGCGACCATTGCCAGCGCCACGCTGCAGATTTCCGCGATCCCGTTGCGCAATGCGGCTGCCGAGGCCCGGCGTTTTCTGCTGGCGCGGGCGGCAGAACGCTGGTCGATGGAGGCGGGCAGTCTGAAGGTCGAGGCCGGGATAATTGTCGCGGCGGACGGACGCACCACGTCCTTCGCCGATCTGGTGCGCGGTGACCACGTTGAACTGCGCATCTCAGGCACTGCGCCACTCAAGTCTGCCGAAGACTATCAGCTGGTCGGCAAGGGCGCCGCGCGGGTGGATATTCCAGCCAAAGCCACCGGTGAACTGACATACGTCCACGACATGCGGGTGCCGGACATGCTCCACGGCCGGGTGATCCGCCCACCCTATGCTGGGCTCGATTGCGGTGACTTCGTCGGCAACAGCTTGCTGGATGTCGACGAGTCTTCCATCGCGCATCTTCCCGGAATCGTGGCGGTGGTGGTGATTCGTGATTTCGTCGGGGTGGTGGCGCTGCGCGAAGAACAGGCGATCAAGGCTGCCCAGGCGTTGAAAATCACATGGAAAGCCTGGAACCATAAATTGCCGGACATGAGTAATGTCGAGCAGGCCATCCGCGATAACCCGCGTGTGCAACGCGTCGTTCTCAATCAGGGCAATGTCGACGACGCCTTGGCCGGGGCCCATCAGCGTATGCCGCGAACGTATTTGTGGCCGTATCAGATGCACGGCTCCATCGGTCCCTCCTGTGGGTTGGCGGACTATCGGCCGTCGGGCACTCGCGTGTGGTCCGGTAGCCAGAATCCGCATTTGCTGCGGGCTGACCTGGCCTGGTTGCTGGAGTGCGCAGAAGAATCGATCGAGATTATTCGCATGGAAGCGTCGGGCTGTTATGGGCGTAACTGTGCCGACGATGTCTGCGCCGATGCCTTGCTGTTGTCCCGCGCCGTGGGCAAACCGGTGCGGGTGCAATTGACCCGGGAGCAGGAGCACCTGTGGGAACCCAAGGGCACCGCGCAACTGATGGACGTCGACGGCGGCTTGAACGCCGATGGCAGTGTGGCTGCTTACGATTTCCAGACCAGCTACCCGTCCAACGGCGCGCCGACCCTGGCCTTGCTATTGACCGGACGGGTCGAACCGGTGGCGGCGATGTTCGAAATGGGCGATCGCACGTCGATCCCGCCGTATGACTTCGAACACATGCGCGTGACCATCAATGACATGGCGCCGATTGTCCGGGCTTCATGGATGCGCGGAGTGTCGGCGCTGCCCAATACCTTCGCCCACGAGTCGTACATCGATGAACTCGCGTTCGCGGCGGGCGTCGATCCGGTGGAATACCGGCTGCGCTATCTGCACGATGAGCGCGCCATTGACTTGGTGAAGTCCACCGCCGAGCGCGCCGCCTGGACCCCGCGCACCGCGCCGATGCAAACCCCGAACGACGATCAGTTTCTGCGCGGTCGCGGCTTTGCCTACGCGCGCTACATCCACAGCAAGTTCCCCGGTTTTGGTGCGGCGTGGGCTGCGTGGGTGGCGGACGTGGCGGTGGATCGCCAGACCGGTGATGTGTCCGTCACGCGGGTGGTGATCGGTCATGACTCGGGGATGATGATCAACCCGGCGGGTGTGCAGCATCAGATCCACGGCAATGTCATTCAATCCACCAGTCGGGTGCTCAAGGAACGGGTGACTTTCGAGGAATCCACGGTGGCGAGCAAGGAGTGGGGCGGTTATCCGATCCTGACCTTCCCTGAAGTGCCGCAGATCGACGTATTGATGATGCCGCGTCAGGACCAGCCGCCCATGGGCGCTGGTGAGTCCGCCTCGGTGCCGAGCGCGGCGGCGATTGCCAACGCCATTTATGACGCCACCGGGATCCGGTTTCGCGAGCTGCCGATTACCCCGGAACGGGTGCTGGCGGCGCTGAACGCCGGCACCTGTGACGAGCCACCGAAGTCACCGGCCAAACGCTCTAAGTGGCTGTTCGGTTCGCTGTTTGCGGCGTTCGGCGCGGTACTCGGTATGGCCGCCACCGCGTGGCCGTTTCACGGTGAAATCGCGCCGATTGCTCCGCCAAGTGCTGGCACCTGGTCGGCGGCTACCCTGGAACGCGGGCGTTTGTTGGCGGCGGTCGGCGATTGCGCGGTGTGCCATACCGCGCCGGGTGGCGCAACCAATGCCGGAGGCCTGGCGATGCAAACGCCGTTCGGCACGCTCTATAGCAGCAACATCACGCCCGACGTGAAGACCGGCATCGGCAGCTGGTCGTACCCGGCGTTCGAACGTGCGATGCGCGACGGCATCGGACGCGACGGGCGCAATCTGTACCCGGCGTTTCCCTACACCGCGTTTCGCAATATCAACGATGCCGACATGCAGGCGCTGTATGCGTACTTGATGTCGCAAGCGCCAGTCAGCCAGCCGGCGACAGCCAACGACATGCGTTTTCCATTCAATCTGCGGCCGTTGATGGCGGGGTGGAATGCGTTGTTTCTGCGTAAAGGTGAAATCAGCGTGCAGCCAGAACGTAGCGAGCAATGGAATCGCGGCGCCTACCTGGTCAACGGTTTGGGTCACTGTGCCGCCTGCCATTCGCCACGCAATTTGATGGGGGCGGAGAAGGGCGGGGCGTCTTTCCTGGCCGGAGGCATGGTCGATGGCTGGGAAGCGCCGGCGCTGAACGGCTTGTCGAAAGCGCCAACCCCGTGGACGGAGAATCAGCTGTTCGACTACCTCGGCACCGGCTATTCCGACGCCCATGGCGTGGCGACCGGACCCATGGGGCCGGTGGTCAGTGAGCTGGCGAAATTGCCCAAGACGGATATCCGGGCGATGGCGGTGTACCTGGCGTCACTCAACGGCGCGCAGGCTGAAACGCAAGTGGTGGAGAAAGCCACTCAGCCGTCGCCGGTCGCGAGCCTGTCATTGAGCAACGGTCAGCGGGTGTTCGAAGGTTCGTGCAAGGCCTGTCACGCGGATGGCCTGGGGCCGAAACTGTTTGGTGTGAGTCCGTCTCTGGCGAGCAATACCAATGTGCACAGCGATCAACCGGACAACCTGATCAAGGTCATCCTGCAAGGCATCGATGCACCGGCCACCAAGGACCTGGGCTACATGCCCGGTTTCAAGGACAGCCTGTCCAATACGCAGGTGGCGGAACTGGCGGCGTATTTGCTTAATCGGTTTGCGACCGCTGCGCCGCAGTGGCAAGGGTTGGAACAAAAGGTTGCACACCTGCGGGCTAATCCAGGGAGCCATTAAAAGCTTCGCGAGCAAGTCGGATCGCCGCACCGCCGCTCCCACAGGTACAGCGCAACCCTTGTGGGAGCGGGCTTGCTCGCGAAGGGGCCGGCGCTGTTAACGCTGATCCTGATCCTGTTCGGGCAGTTTCATCACCCCCCGCACCACCAGATCCTTGATAAACCCCAACCAATCCTGCTGCTGCCCCTTGTCCGCCAGATCCTCCCCAAGGAAGGAACTGAGCGTATGCCGGTTGGAGTTATAGAAGTAGCAAAGCGAGGCGATCATCAGATACACATGCTTGATGTCCAGATCCTGACGAAACAATCCCTGAACCTGACCCGCCTCAATGATCGGCCGCAATACGCCGACCGCCTCTCCCGACAACCTGCGCAGCTCGCTGGACTGTTGGGCGTGTTTGCCGTTGTGCAGGTTCTCGTTGCTGAGGATGGCGACGAATTCCGGGTGTTCGACGTAGTAGTTCCAGACGAACGCCACCAGATCCTGCAGGGCCACTAGCGGTGTGCCCAAGTCCAGCTTGAGCTGGCTTTCGGCTTTATTGAATTGCTCGTAGGTGTGTTCCAGCACGCAAATGAACAGCTGCTCTTTGCTGCCGAAGTAGTAATAGAGCATGCGGTCGTTGGAATCGGCCTCGCGGGAAATACTCTCCACCCGGCCCCCGGAGTAGCCGTCGCGGGTGAATACTTTCACGGCCGCTTCGAGAATCCGGGTTCGGGTTTGATGGGCCTGAGCGGCCCGGATGCCGGTTTTCTTGTTCAACGTGCGGTCAACCTTCTACCAAGCGGAGTCGCAATGAATGTAGCACGGTCCCTTCAGCGGTTCAGTCTGGCGGCTGTTTCAGCGGCCGGCGGATTTTCCATGACTTGCAGGATCGAGGCTTCCGGATCGAAGTCATCTTCTTCCAGCTCGATGAATTCCTCGGGCAGGAAGATGTTGAGCACGATTGCGCACAACGCGCCGACGGTGATCGGTGATTCGAAGATGTTGTGCAGCGCCTTCGGCAACTCGCGCAGCACTTCCGGCACCGCCGCGACACCCAGGCCCATGCCGAGGGAAATCGACACGATCAGCATGTTGCGTCGATGCAGGCCGGCTTCGGCGAGGATCTTGATCCCGGCGACCGCGACGGTGCCGAACATCACCAGCTCAGCGCCACCGAGTACCGGTTTGGGCATCAGTTGCAGCACCGCGCCGATCATCGGGAATAACCCCAGCACCACTAACAAACCGGCAATGAAGAACGCCACGTAGCGGCTGGCCACGCCGGTGAGCTGAATCACACCGTTGTTCTGGGCGAAGGTCACCATCGGCATGCTGTTGAACACGGCGGCCATGGCCGAGTTGAGGCCGTCGGCGAGTAGGCCGGACTTGATCCGGCGGATGTAGATCGGGCCTTTGACGGGCTGCCGGGAAATCATCGAGTTGGCGGTCAAGTCACCGGCGGCTTCCAGCGGCGACACCAGGAAAATCACCGCCACTGGCACAAACGCCACCCAATCGAAGTTAAAGCCGTATTTGAACGGCACCGGCACGCTCATCAGGGGGACTTCGGGCAGGCTGGCGAAATTGACGTCACCCATCAGCCAGGCCACGAGATAGCCGAGGGTCAGGCCGATGACAATCGCACCGAGGCGCAGGAACGGCACATCGACCCGGTTCAACACCACAATCGTTCCGAGCACCAGGGCTGCCAGGGCCAGGTGACTGGCCGCGCCGAGGTCCGCCGCACCGAAGCCGCCGGCGATGTCGGTCATGGCGACTTTGATCAGCGACAGGCCCATCAGCGTGATGATCGTGCCGGTCACCACCGGGGTGATCAGCATCCGTAATTTACCGATGAACTGGCTCAACACCACTTCGATGAAGGCAGCGAAAAAGCACACACCGAAGATGGTCGACAGGATCTCATCGGTACCGCCACCCCGGGCCTTGACCATGAAACCGGCACTGAGAATCACGCTGATGAATGAGAAGCTGGTGCCTTGCAGACACAGCAGGCCGGAACCGATCGGACCGAAACGTCGTGCCTGAACAAACGTGCCCAGCCCCGAAACGAACAGCGCCATGCTGATCAGGTATGGCACTTCGCTTTGTAGGCCGAGGGCGCCGCCCATGATCAGGGTCGGGGTGATGATACCGACGAAACTGGCGAGCACGTGTTGCAGGGCGGCGAAGACGGTGGCGGTCAGGTGCGGGCGATCGTCGAGGCCGTAGATCAGGTCGTTATTGCGCGGGGCAGGGGCTTTTTCAGAGGCGGTCATGGTGGTGTGCATGCCAGAAGGCGGGCCGGGTCAAAAATGGAGGCGCAGGATGCCAGCAGCGAGCATCAAGGGCAACGCGCAACGCACTGATCGTTCCCACGCTCTGCGTGGGAATGTCTCACCGGACGCTCTGCGTCCGCTCTTGGGACGCGGAGCGTCCCTGGCTGCATTCCCACGCAGAGCGTGGGAACGATCATCAGGCGAACGCGGCCAGTAGATCTTCCTCAAAGGCCTTTTGTGCATCCCCCGGCACCTGGGCGCGATGGCGGGCCAGATGAAACGCCACGTCGAAACTCATATCGGCACGGAGTACGGCGCGCAGCAATCCTTTGTCTTCCCAGGTGCGGGCAAAGTGTTCGGGTAAATAACCGACATGCTTGCCAGAGAGAATGAAGGCGAGGGTGCCTTCGACTTGCTCCGAGCGCGCCGAACACCTCTTCCCCTGGAAGGGTTCGTCGCTGCGCAGGAAGCGGTAAGGGTGGTCGACCCGATCGCAAGCCTGTAGCGCTTGATCGTCAGGCGCATCATGGGTGAACAACGGATGGCCGGCGGCGCAATACAGGTGCTGGGTTTCGGTAAACAGTTCGCGGTAGTCAAAAGCGCTTTGCACTTGTGAGAAATAGCCGATCGCCAGGTCCAGTCGTTGTTGCAGCAGCAACCGTTCCATTTCGCCGGGCATGGCGCTGATCAATTCAATGCGGACTGATTCGTCCCGTTCACGAAAGCGTCGGATCGCATCGGCCACCCGTTGCAACACGGATTGATCGAGCGCTTCGGACAACCCCAGACGCACCTCGCCGATCAAGCGCCCGGCCACACCATTGGATTGATGGCGGAAGGTTTCGATGGACTCGAACAGGCTGCGAGTCGCACTCAGCAGTTGTTCGCCCTTGGGCGTGATCTTGAAACCACCCTTGCCGCGACTGCACAGGCGATAGCCGAGCCGGGTTTCCAGTTTGGCCATTTGCTGGCTGATGCTCGACTGGCTCAAGCCCAACTCCCCCTGAGCCGCGCTGAAACCGCCGCACTCCACCACGTTGACGAACAGGCGAAGCAGTTGCAGATCGAGATCGTGGAGCTGGCTGAGCATCAAACATTACTCCTTGATAAAGTCAGGATAACTAACTTGGTATTTTTCCAATGTATCCGACGACGCATTCTGCATCCACTTCATCTGGTCAGGTGTTCCGTCATGGCTCCCACGTTCAAGCTGTGTTTACCCGCGCTGTTCCTCGCCATGGCTGTATCGGCCCAGGCCGAGGAAAAAGTCCTGAATCTCTACAGTTGGTCCGATTACGTAGCGCCTGAAACCTTGCAGCGGTTCGAGCAGGAAACCGGCATCCACGTGCGTTATGACACCTTCGATTCCTCGGAGGTGCTCGAAACCAAGTTGCTCACCGGGGGCAGCGGTTATGACGTGGTCGTGCCGTCGTCCAGTGTGCTGGCCCGTGGACTGGCCGCCGGTGCGTTGAAAGAGATTCCCCACGAAGGCCTCAAGGGTTACGCCAACCTCGATCCGGATTTGCTGGAAAAACTCGCCGCCGTCGACCCCGGCAACCGCTATGGCGTGCCCTACACCTGGGGCACCCTGGGCCTGGGGATGAATGTCGAAGCGGTGAAACAGCGCTTGCCGAATGTGCCGCTCAATAGCCTCGATTTGCTGTTCAAGCCTGAGTACGCCAGCAAACTGAAGGACTGCGGCATTGCCATTCTCGATTCGCCCCAGGAAGTAGTCGGACTGGCGCTGCATTACCTGGGTAAAAATCCCTACAGCACCGACAAGGCTGATCTGTCAGCTGCCGATGCGTTGTTACATCAGCTGCAACCCAATGTGCTGTACGTCGCGACCGGTCGGCAGATCAGCGATCTGGCCAATGGCAGTGTATGCCTGGCGTTGACCTACAACGGTGACGCCAGCATGGCCGCCGATCAGGCACGCAAGGCCAACAAGCCGTTCGAAGTGGCGTACCGGATTCCGAAAGAGGGCACGCTGGTCTGGCAGGACAACCTGGCGATCCCCAAGGACGCGCCTCACCCCGAAGCGGCCCGCGCTTTTATCGAGTTCATGTTGCGCCCGGACTCCGTCGCGGCGCTGACCAACACACTGTTCTTTGCCACGGCCAACCAGGCTGCAACGCCGCTGGTGGATGAGTCGGTGCGCACCGACCCGGACATTTACCCACCCGCCGACGTTCGCGGTTTGCTGTACGCCGACCGCAGCATGAGCCTCAAGGACCTGCGCCAACGCACTCGCTTGTGGACCACTTTCCGTAGCCGCCAATAATAAGGAACCTTAGATGGACGTCCCGATGCAAAACGATCAGGCCATGACCCGCGACAGCCTCTACGGCACTGCCGCCGAAAGTACCTACGCCGGTATCACCAGTTTCATGCGTCGTCGCTACAGCCGCGACTTGCGCGGCGTCGACGTAGCGGTCAGCGGGGTCCCGTTCGACACCGCCACCAGCAACCGCCCCGGTGCGCGTTTCGGACCACGGGGCATTCGTGCCGCGTCCACCGGGATTGCCTGGGAACGCCATTGGCCGTGGGCCTTCGACCCGTTCGACCATCTGGCGGTCATCGACTACGGCGATTGCGACTTCGATTACGGCACACCGCAGTCGGTGCCGGAAAGCATCGAAGCTCATGCCGAACACATTCTCAACGCCGGTAGCGCGATGCTGACGTTTGGCGGGGATCACTTCATCACGTATCCGCTGCTCAAGGCCCATGCGCGTAAACATGGTCCGCTGTCATTGATCCACTTCGACGCCCACAGCGACACCTGGCCGGACGAAGACGGCAAACGCGTCGATCACGGCACGATGTTCTGGCACGCGGCCAAGGAAGGGGTGGTGGATCCGTCGCGTTCGGTGCAGATCGGTTTGCGCACCACCAATGACGATCACCAGGGCTTTCAAGTACTGGATGCGCGGCAAGTGCATCGACGGGGTGTTGATGCGATTGTCGAGGCCATTCGGGCGCGGGTTGGTGATCACCCGGTGTACCTGACGTTCGACATTGATTGCCTCGATCCAGCCTTCGCTCCAGGCACCGGAACGCCGGTGTGCGGTGGCCTGAGCACGGTGCAGGCGCTGGAGATCCTGGGTGGCTTGCGCGGGATCAATCTGGTGGGAATGGACGTCGTGGAAGTGGCGCCGGCCTACGACAGTGCGGACATTACCTCACTGGCGGCGGCGACGTTGGCGATGGAAATGCTGTGCCTCTATGCAGCTAAACATAAGGTTGACCGGTAATACGCGGTCAAAACTGTGGGAGCGAGCCTGCTCGCGAAGGCGGTCAGACATTCAACATTAATGTTGACTGAAAGGGCCCCTTCGCGAGCAGGCTCGCTCCCACATTATTTGATCTGTGTCAGGCCACTGGGACGATCGGCAGATCCAGGGTTTCCGTCCCGGTAAATCGCGCCGTCGACCCGGCAATGGATTCATGGGGCACGCCCATCGCCACACCACTGACCCCATCAAGCCGCGACAACTGTTCAGCACTCAATTGCACATTCAACGCCCCCAGCGTCGCATCCAATTGTTCACGGGTGCGCGAGCCGAGAATCGGAATCAGCGCCGTAGTCGAACGCTTGGCTTTTTCCCGCAGCCAGGCAATGGCCACGTGCGTCGGGCTGGCGCCCAGTTCTGCCGAGACGGCTAGCAAAGTGTCGAGGAGGGCGGTTTCACGGGCGCTTTTTTCGGCGTGGATCAGCATGCCGAGTTTGGCGGCGCGGTTGTCGCCATCGTTGGTGCGGTACTTGCCGGTGAGGAACCCGCCACCCAACGGTGACCATAACGTAGCGGCCAGGCCCAAGGCTTCGGCCATCGGCAGTTGTTCACGTTCGGCGGTGCGTTCGGCGAGGCTGTATTCCACCTGAATCGCCGCAATCGGTGAGAACCCGCGAATCTCGGCCAGCAAATCGGCCCGGGCGATACGCCACGCCGGGAAGTTCGACAGCCCAGCGTAATGAATCTTGCCGGCGCGCACCAGGTCGTCGAAACCGCGCAGGATTTCTTCCATGGGCGTCACGCCATCGCTCATGTGGGCCCAGAACAGGTCGATGTGGTCGGTGTTGAGTCGTTTCAGGCTTTCTTCCACGGCGCGAATCATGTTCTTGCGGTTGTTGCCGGTGTGGGAAATGCCCGCGGCCGGCGTGGTCCCCAGGGTGTATTTGGTGGCGATGACCAGGCGATCCCGTTCCGTTGCGATGAACTCGCCGAGCATGGCTTCCGACTGGCCCGCCTGATAGCCGTTGGCGGTGTCGATGAAATTGCCGCCGGCCTCCAGGTAGCCATCAAAGATGCGTTTGGCTTCGTCGCGCTCGGCACCATGACCCCAACCGGTGCCGAAGTTACCGGCACCCAGCGCCAGTTCCGAGACCCGCAAGCCGGTTTTGCGGCCGAAGACTTTGTAATGCATGGGATGACTCCTGAAGGAAAAGACGTGGGGTCGAATATAAATGTCTGTCGACATGTATTTAATATGATGCGAGTAATATTTACCGTCAAGGCGCTTTTCCATTCACAAGAGAAAGGCCGACCACCGGCCTCATTGCTACTGCCACTTTCTGACAGGGTCCTCTGCTAAGCTCCGACAACTTTTACGGACAGAGCCTGCCGATCGTGTCGCGTACCACTCGTTTACTGACCCTGTTGCAAGTGCTGCGTGGCAAAAGTCGTCCGGTGACTGCGGCGACGCTTGCCGGCGAATTGGAGATTTCCGAACGCACGCTGTACCGCGACATCGCCGAACTCACCGCCCTTGGCGCGCCAATCTATGGCGAAGCGGGGATCGGTTACGTGTTGCGCAGCGGTTTGTTTCTGCCGCCGTTGATGCTCAACGCCGATGAAACCGAAGCCATCGTGCTGGGGTTGCGCTATGTGGATCAACGTGGGGATGAGGTGTTGAGCAAGGCTGCGGCGGATGCGCTGGCCAAGATTGCGGCGGTATTGGCGCCGGAAGCGCTGGACGCGTTGCACAACCCGACGGTGTTGCCGGGACCGCCCGGCTATGGCTTTGCGCCCAACGCCGTGCCACTGAATGTATTTCGCCAGGCCATCCGCGACCAGGCCAAGCTGCACATCGATTACGCGGACGCCAACCAGGTGCCGAGTCAGCGGCTGATCTGGCCGCTGGCCCTGGGGTTTCTGAACGAGGTGCGAATCATCGTCGCCTGGTGTGAATTACGCAGCGCCTATCGCACCTTTCGCACCGACCGGATCTCGGCAGCGAACGAGCAGGGCGAGCGTTATCCGGGGCGGCGCAGCGACCTGTTGCGCACCTGGCGCACACAGATGCAACTGGACGAAGCAGGGCGCTTCACTCCTGACAAGAACTGACACAGGCTTGTTTTAGCATGGCTCCAGAATCAACAAACAAGGAGCCGTAACCATGTCCAATTCCGCCTCTTCACTGGCACCCGCCATCGCCGCCTACATTGCAGCCGCCAATGCCCGCGATACCTCACGGGTGGCCAGTTTTTTCGCTGAGGATGCCAACGTGTTCGATGAAGGGCAGCACCAGGTCGGCACCCAGGCCATCGCGCAATGGATGCAAGACACCGCCCAGCGTTACCAGCCACGGGTTGAAGTGCTCGACGTGCAACTGCGCACCGGCAAGGTGCTGGTGCATAACCTGATCTCCGGAACGTTTCCCGGCAGCCCTCTGGAATTGCGCTACATGTTCCGCCTGAATGAACAGGGCAAGATCGCCCGGCTAGACATCTCCCTCTAACCGACAGCGAGATCCCCTGTAGCTGCTGCGTTGTGGCGAGGGGATTTATCCCCGTCCGGCTGCGAAGCAGTCGTAAAACCTGAACGCACAATCTATCTGATGCAACGCGTTGTTTGAATTCACGACTGCTTCGCAGCCGGACGGGGCGGTGCGACGTTTCGCTAAATCCCCTCGCCACAACGCACTGCTACATGGACGTATACTGCCGCGCATGAATGTCGACTCCCCCTTAAGCGCCTGGCAACAGGCCATCGAACAGAAGGGCTTCGTCCAGGACGAAGCCCAGGAACATGCCGTGTGGGCGCTGCAGAAGTGCTATGAAGCGCTGCATGAAGGGCGCACGCCGATCACTGGCGTGTACCTCTGGGGCCCGGTCGGGCGCGGCAAGACCTGGTTGATGGACCAGTTTTATCAAAGCCTGAAGGTCCCGGCCCGTCGCCAGCACTTTCACCACTTTATGGGCTGGGTGCATCAGCGTTCGTTTCAACTGACCGGCACCGCCGACCCGTTGAAGGCGCTGGCTCGCGAACTGAGCGAGGAAGTGCGGGTCCTGTGCTTTGACGAATTGTTCGTCAACGACATTGGCGACGCGATCATTCTCGGGCGTTTGTTTCAGGTGATGTTCGAGCAGGGCGTGGTGGTGGTCTGCACCTCCAATCAGCCACCGGACCAGCTGTACGCCGATGGTTTCAACCGCGACCGGTTCGTGCCCGCCATCGAGGCCATCAAGAAACATATGCAGGTGATTGCGGTGGATGGCGGCGAAGATCATCGCCTGCACCCGGGCAAAGGTTTGCAACGTTACTGGGTGGCGGCACCGGGGCAACCCAGCGCTCTGGGTGAAGTGTTCAAGGCGCTGACCGTCGGCCAATCGGTGTCGAGTGCCCCGATCAAGGTGGGCTACCGCTCGCTCAATGTCGTGCAGGCCAGTCCAACCGTACTCTGGACTCGTTACGCCGATCTCTGTGAACAGCCGTTTGCCGCCATGGATTTCATCGCTCTGTGCGACACCTTCAGCGCTATTCTGTTGAGTGACGTGCCCAACCTCAGTGCGCAAAAGCGCGAAGGGCGCATCGCCCGAGGCACTGAAGATGGCGTCGAGCGGGTGGTGGCGGGCGATCGCGAGCTGCCGCAATTGTCGGTGCATGACGACGGTGTACGGCGTTTCATCGCCCTGGTGGACGAGTGCTACGACCGCAAAGTGCCGCTGTGCCTCGAAGCGCAGGTGCCCATGGAATCGTTGTACACCGAGGGTTATCTGGAGTTTCCGTTCCGCCGCACCCTCAGCCGTTTACAGGAAATGCAGCTGCAACGTTTCGCCGAAGCTTGAACAAGGAGCCGCGAACATGAATCAGCCTCTGTCGCACCATTTGCTGACCATGGCCTATCAAAACGCCTGGGCCAATCATCGCCTCGCCAAGGCCTGGAGCCAGTTGAGCCCGACCGATCTGGCGGCACCGCGGGTCAGCTTCTTTCCCAGTCTGCGCGCGACCCTCAATCACATACTGACCTGCGACTGGTTTTACGTGGATGCGCTGGAGCGTGAGTTGCGCGGCGATGACCCGCATCCCGAGTGCTACGTGTTTTTCAACCTGGATGAACCGTTTACACAAGCGGTAGACCTCAAGCGCGAACAAGCGCTGGTGGACCTTCGACTGATCGCCTACTGCGAACAAATGCGCGATGCAGACCTGGGGAAGATCGTGACCATCGCCCGGGACACGCCGCAACATGACAGCCGCTTGCGCCTGCTGTCCCATTTGTTCGAGCACCAGATTCATCATCGCGGGCAGGTTCACGCCATGCTCAGCGGCACCTCGGTCAAACCACCGCAACTGGACGAGTTTTTCTGTGCTGGCGAGTCAGGCCTGAGGGCCGAGGATTTTGCCGAGCTGGGGTGGACCGAGGCGCTGATCTGGGGCGCTTGAGCAAAAAATTACATCAGGACCCGGTTGTCGACACGACTATGCTCGCGATATTGTCGGGCGGCCTTTCAGTGCGAGATGCACTGGGGCAACTTAATGTGTGAACGAGGGTGGAAATGGAATCCGCAGAAATTCTTGTGCTTCAGGCCAGTTACACCAATCCGGTGCATGCCGAGGCGATTGGGCTGGTGTTGAATGCTTACGCCGAAGACCCGATGGGTGGCGGCCACTCGTTGCCCGCCGACTTATTGAAGCAACTGCCGGCGGAACTGGCCAAGCGTCCCCACGCGTTCAGCGTTCTGGCGTTTGTCGGTGGCGAGCCGGCCGGGTTGGTCAATTGCTTTGAAGGTTTCTCGACCTTCGCCTGTCGGCCGTTGGTCAATGTGCACGATGTGGCGGTGGTGAAGAAGTTTCGCGGCTTGGGGTTGAGCCAGAAGATGCTGCAAAAGGTCGAGGACATCGCTCGCCAGCGCGGCTGCTGCAAAATCACGCTAGAGGTACTGGAAGGTAATGCAATCGCCCAGGCTTCCTATGGCAAGTTCGGTTTTGCTGCAGGCATGTTCGACCCGGCGCACGGTCGGATGCTGTTCTGGACCAAGGCGCTTTAAGGTCATACGAGCAATGAAAAAGGGCGTCCATCAGGACGCCCTTTGTCGTTACGGTTTGTAGTGCTCTGTCACTTGCGCGGTTTGATCACTCGGAACCCTGAGTTCAGCGGTGCTGGCGTGACTTTGATTCGCCGCTTGGCTGAGCCGCAGGCTCTCAAAGTAGTACCGCATGCGTTCAGCGCCACCTTCGGCGAATGCAGCGGTTGAACTGATCAGCATCAGGCCGGCGAGGATCATGGTTGTACGTTTCATGGTGTGCCCTACTACGAGTTGTCGGGTCCTTTCGTCCATGAAGCAATGTCGAAAAGACATTATCCGCCGATTCCGTCAAATGGGAATGACCTGCGCCTAGCGCTTCCAGTCCAGGCTCAGGGTCATCGTGCGCGGGTCACCCCAAAACACCGGCCGTCATGTTTCAGCCGGTCATGACCTCGCCCGAGACCTCGGCTTCGAAGCCCTGAACCTTGTTGCCTTTACCGCCTGACTTGAAGAACTCCTCACCGGTGACCGGGTCCGGTGGCACCGAATCATCGAGTTCGGCTAGGGCATCCCCTGCTGGCATCGACGCTGCTCAGTTGCAGGTTGTTGTCGTATTTGTTGGTCTTGCTCGACACCTTCCAGCTGCCATAACGACTGCCGAGTACGGCGTGCAGGTAACCCACGGCCAACACGGTGAAAATTTCCGTTTGTTCAAAGACGAAGAGGGGAGGAGGGATTTAGTAGTTAACGAGAATTATTGTTATTTGTAAATATTCCGGAGAACGCAATCGCGCCATTGGCGCAGTAAAAAAGGGGCCGGAACCGGCCCCTGAAAGGATTACTTCTGAACGACTGCCGGGGTGCCTGGCGCCGCTTTGGGTTTCATCAAGCTGAAATCGATCAATGCCTTTTGCTCGCGCTCGTAAGGATTGCCGATCATCAATGGCCGTGGCTTGAAACTGTCGCTGACCACGCTCTTGCTGCGATCCAGTTCATCAAAGCTCAGACCCGCCAGATCAGCCCAGGTGTGGATCAGGTGCGAGCTGCTGTACGGCCGCCCCAGATCACCGGTAAAGCTCCAGTCATGGTGTTCGCGCCATTTCGGCGAGGCCCAGGCCATGAACGGAATGGTGTACATCGGCGCCGTCGGTTTGCTTTCGTTGCGCCCAAGGGTGCTGTGGCCAGGCGAGTCGAAAACGTCTTCACCGTGGTCGGAGAGGTACAGCAGGAAGCCGTTCGGATCTGACTTGGCGTAGTCCTTGATCAGGCTCGAGACCACGAAGTCGTTGTACAGCACCGCGTTGTCATAGCTGTTGTACGTCGGCACCTGTTCATCGCGCACACCCTCCGGAACGCCTTTGCGGTCCTTGAACTTATCGAAAGACGACGGATAACGGTATTGATAGCTCATGTGCGTGCCAAGCAAATGCACGACGATCAGCTTGCGCGGTGCAGCGTCGGCCAAGGCCTTGTTGAACGGCTCGATCACGTCGCCATCGTACTGGGCGGCATTCTGATTGCGGTTGTTGTTCAGGTACACCTGCTCGTCGGCCTGCTCGGAGAAGGTCGTCAGCATGGTGTTGCGCTTGGTCATGGTCTGCTGGTTGGTGATCCAGAAGGTCTTGTAGCCGGCCTGTTTCATCATGCTGACCAGCGACGGCGTCGACAGATACAGGTCCGGGTTTTCTTCGTCGGCGAAGGTCAGGACCTGCTGCAACGCCTCGATGGTGTAAGGGCGCGGGGTGATGACGTTATCGAAGACCGCCAGTTGATCCTTGAGCTTGTCCAGCTCCGGGGTGGTTTCCCGAGGGTAGCCGTAGAGGCTCATGCGCTGACGGTTGGTGGACTCGCCGATCACCAGCACCAGGGTCGCCGGCTGATTGGTCGTCGAATCTTTGAGATTGTGTAGCGGTGGAATCTTGCTGGCGCTATTGAGCATGTCTTGCATGCCGGCCAGGGTTTCGAGGTAGCGGTGATAGGCCACGGCCATCTGCCAAGGCACCGCGGGCTCGATGCGGGATTCGAATTTATCGAAACCGCCGGCAAGGTTGCCGATACGCGCGGTTTGCTTGATCAGCGGGTAACCGACGACAGCGACCAGAATGGCTGTTGCGGCTACCAGCGCCCGACCGCGAGGCATGTACACCGGGCGCAAGCGAGTCCAGAGGAAGTAAGCGAAAGCGGTGTGAGCGAGGAACGCCGCCACCATCCACCAGGCAAAGTACTGAGTCATGTACTCGCCCGCTTCAGAGACGTTCGACTCGAACATAATGAAGATGACGCTTTGGGAAAACTCCTGCTGATAGATGAAGAAGTAACCCAGACTGGCCATTGAGCAGGCCCACAGCAACACACCGATCAATGCAGCCATGACGCGTGTTTGTTTGGGGAACAACAGCATCGGCGCAAGCCAGATGGCGCTCATCACAAAAGCCTGGCGGAACCCGGTGAAGCCGGAGGTGCCTGTCAGTTGGATCAGCAGTTGGGTAATGCCGGAAAAATACCAGAAGAACAGGAACAGCCAGAGAAATCCTGTCCAGTCGAAACCATTCGCAGACGTATTGCTGCGTTTAAACAAAGCCATTCAGCGCTCCAGCCAAAAATCACTTCCCCGTCGGGACACCAATATCACCGACAAACGAGGGCGGCGGAGTATCAGGAAAGAAATGTGAAAACTTCGTGAGTGCAGGGTTTGTCAAAAAGGGGGGATGGCAGGTCGGAAACAGCACTGGGCTGCTTCCGAATCAAGCGAGGGGATCAGGCGTGAGGCACACGGTGGGTGACGGGCAAAGGCTGGGCCTGATTGCTTTGTGTCAACAAGCGCAATTGCGCGAGCTCCTGCTTCAACTGGTCACGCTCGTCTTTCAACTGGCGCAATTCATCACGACGAATCGTGACGTAAAGGGTTTGTGCTGGCCGTGCTGCTTGTACTGTGCCCATTGCTCACCTCGCAAATGGCTGCCTCAACTGTAAACCTGCCCCCGCCATCGGGTGCTGACTTACTATCGGCGGTGATTTTGATTTCTTTTGCCCCGGAAGGGAACTTTTTTATTTTTAATGGTCGTTGTGTCTTCGGCGCGATTACCGACGTTATCAATCTGGATCGGGCACAATGCCCGGAAACTATGTGCCAGCGCTCTGGACTAACCCTCATTAGTCGCGTTGGGCTATAACCTTTGACACACATTATTTGTAGTAGGGAGCATCAGAACATGCAACTCGGGATTATTGGACTGGGCCGCATGGGCGGAAATATTGCGCGGCGCCTGATGCTCAACGGGCACACCACCGTTGTTTACGACCGCAATACCGCCTTTGTCGACACCCTGGCCGCAGAAGGCGCCTCTGGCGTCATCGACCTGCCGGCGCTGGTCGCTGGCCTGGCCAAGCCACGTGCGGTGTGGGTCATGCTGCCAGCCGGCGCACCGACCGAAGACACCATCGACACCCTGAGCGCCTTGCTCGAAGCGGGCGATACCATCATCGACGGCGGCAACACCTTCTATAAAGACGACATCCGCCGGGCGAAAACCCTCTCGGAGAAAGGCCTGCACTACGTCGACGTCGGCACATCCGGCGGCGTCTGGGGCCTGGAGCGTGGTTACTGCATGATGATCGGTGGCGAAGCCGAGGTGGTTAAACGCCTTGATCCGCTGTTCGACAGCCTTGCACCAGGGCTGGGCGACATCCCTCGCACCAAGGACCGCAAGTCCGAAGACGATCGCGCCGAGCGCGGTTATATCCACGCAGGCCCGGCCGGTTCGGGCCATTTCGTGAAAATGATCCACAACGGCATCGAATACGGAATGATGCAGGCCTTCGCCGAAGGCTTCGACATCCTCAAGACCAAGGCCAGCACCAACCTGCCGGAAGACCAGCGTTTCGACCTGAACGTAGGCGACATCGCCGAAGTCTGGCGTCGTGGCAGCGTCGTGTCGTCCTGGTTGCTCGACCTGACCGCCGATGCGCTGGCCAGCGATCCGAAACTCGACGGTTACTCCGGGTCGGTCGCTGACAGTGGTGAAGGTCGCTGGACCATCGAAGCCGCCATGGAGCAATCGGTGCCTGTACCGGTGCTGTCGAACTCGCTGTTCTCCCGCTACCGTTCGCGCGGCCAAGGCACCTTTGGCGACAAGATTCTCTCGGCCCAGCGCTTCGGCTTCGGCGGCCACGTGGAGACTTCGAAAAAATGACCCGCTTGATCCGCAATAAATCCAAGGCAGAACCCGCACCACCGACCACGCTGTTTCTGTTCGGTGCCCATGGTGACCTGGTCAAGCGTCTGCTGATGCCGGCGCTGTACAACCTGAGTCGTGACGGTCTGCTTGGGGATGGACTGCGGATCATCGGTGTTGACCACAACGCCATCACCGATGAAGCCTTTGCGAAAAAACTCGAAGACTTCATTCGGGCCGAAGTGGCCGCCAAGGTCGGCAAGGGCGATCAAGCCCTTGATCCGGACTTGTGGGCCAAGCTGGCCAAAGGCATCAGCTACGTCCAGGGCGACTTCCTGGACGACAGCACCTATCAAGCCCTGGCGGCGAAAATCGCCGCCAGCGGCACTGGCAACGCCGTCTTCTACCTGGCCACCGCGCCACGTTTCTTCAGCGAAGTGGTGCGCCGTCTCGGCGCCGCCGGCTTGCTGCAAGAGGCGCCAGAAGCGTTCAGAAGGGTAGTGATCGAAAAACCTTTCGGTTCCGATCTGCCAACGGCCGAAGCCTTGAACGCTTGTTTGCTCAAGGTGATGACGGAAAACCAGATCTACCGGATCGATCACTATCTGGGCAAGGAGACCGTGCAGAACATTTTGATCAGCCGGTTTTCAAACAGCCTGTTCGAAGCGTTCTGGAACAACCACTACATCGACCACGTACAAATCACGGCCGCCGAAACCGTAGGCGTGGAAACCCGTGGCAGTTTTTATGAACACACCGGCGCCTTGCGGGACATGGTGCCCAATCACCTGTTCCAATTGCTGGCGATGGTGGCAATGGAGCCGCCGGCCGCCTTTGGCGCCGATGCGGTGCGCGGCGAGAAAGCCAAGGTGGTCGGCGCGATTCGCCCCTGGTCGGTGGAGGAAGCGCTGGTCAATTCGGTACGCGGCCAATACGCACCCGGCGAAATCGACGGCAAGCCAATGCAGGGTTATCGCCAGGAAAACAACGTGGCGCCCGACAGCAATACCGAAACCTACGTCGCGCTGAAAGTCATGATCGACAACTGGCGCTGGGTCGGCGTGCCGTTTTACCTGCGCACCGGCAAGCGCATGAGCGTGCGCGATACCGAGATTGTCATCTGCTTCAAACCGGCGCCGTATGCACAGTTCCGCGATACCGAGGTCGATGAACTGCAACCGACCTATCTGCGAATCCAGATTCAACCCAACGAAGGCATGTGGTTCGACCTGCTGGCCAAACGGCCCGGCCCGGCCTTGAAAATGGCCAATATCGAACTGGGCTTTGCCTACAAGGATTTCTTTGAAATGCAGCCGTCCACCGGCTATGAAACCCTGATCTACGATTGCCTGACCGGCGATCAGACGCTGTTCCAGCGCGCCGACAACATCGAGAATGGCTGGCGCGCCGTACAGCCATTCCTCGACGCCTGGCAGCAGGACACGAGCGTGCAGAGCTATGCCGCTGGCGAAGACGGCCCACAGGCTGCAGAAGATCTGCTGACTCGCGATGGTCGCGTCTGGCACGGCCTCGGATGAGTGATACAACGTCGCAACCCATCCGTTTTCTGCTCAGTGACATGGACGGCACCTTGTTGCTGCCTGATCACAGTCTCAGCCAACGCACTATCGAAGCGGTCCGTTCCTTGCGCGAGGCGGGCGTGTTGTTCAGCCTGGCCACCGGCCGTCCACCCAAAGCGATGTTGCAGCAGATCGAAGCCCTGGGCGTCGACTTGCCAACGGCTGCCTTCAATGGCGGCACCATCGTCAATCCGGACGGCAGTTTGCTGGTCGCACATTACCTGCCGGCGACGGCTGCGCTGACGGCATTGGCGCTGTTTGCCGACCGGCCGGACATCGAAATCTGGGTGTTCAGTGGTGGCGACTGGTTGCTGAAAGATCCGACCGGCCCAATGGTGCCTCGTGAACAGCACGGCCTGGGTTATCCGCCAGTGGTGGTCAAGAGTTTTGAGCCGTACCTGGAGCGCATCGACAAGATCGTCGCCACCAGCAACAACACGCAATTGTTGATTGAGCTGGAAGCGCTCCTGCTGCCCAAAGTGGAAGGCCAGGCACAGGTCTCCCGTTCACAGCCGATTTATCTGGACGTGACCGCGATGCAAGCCAACAAGGGGGCGGCGCTGGCGACACTGGCTGAATTTCTCGGTGTACCGCTGGAGCAGACCGCGGCGCTGGGCGATGGCGGCAACGACCCGGCGATGTTTCACCGCGCAGGCTTGTCGATCGCGATGGGGCAGTCGGAAGAGGCGGTGAAGCGCCAGGCGGACGTGGTGACGGGCGCCAACACCGAGGACGGTGCGGCCCAGGCAATCGAGCGCTACATCCTCCCTCGATAACCACACAAAACCCTGTAGGAGCAAAGCTTGCTCGCGATGACGGCATTACAGTCAACATCAGTGTTGAACATGACGGCCTCATCGCGAGCAAGCTTTGCTCCTACAACGGGTGGGTTTACAGCCAGAAACTCACTGCATACCAGCCAAGAACACCCATCACCACGGTGTACGGCAACGCCATCCACACCATCCGCCCGTACGACAGGCGAATCAGCGGTGCAATCGCCGAGGTCAGCAGGAACAGAAACGCAGCCTGACCATTGGGCGTCGCCACGCTCGGCAGGTTGGTGCCGGTGTTGATCGCAATCGCCAGCGTCTCGAAATGCTCACGGCTCATGTGGCCGGAGATGAAGGCCTGTTTGACTTCGGTGATGTAAATGGTCGCGACGAACACGTTATCGCTGATGGCCGACAGCAAGCCGTTGGCAATAAACAGCATGCCCGGCTGTTGATCCGCTGGCAGCGCCAGCACCCACTGAATCAGTGGCGTGAACAGTTGCTGATCGTGAATCACCGCCACCACCGCGAAAAACACCACCAGCAGCGCTGTGAATGGCATGGCGTCCTTGAACGCGTTGCCGATACGGTGCTCGTCGGTGATGCCAGTGAAGGCGGTGATCAGCACGATCACCATCAAGCCGATCAGGCCGACCTCAGCAATGTGGAACGCCAACCCCGCAATCAGAATCAGCGCTGCCAAACCCTGCACGATGAGCGCTGCACGTTGACGCGAGGTGCGTTCGGCATTGTCTTCGGCGGCGTAATTGGCCAGAACCACACGCACGTTGTCCGGCAACAGCGTGCCGTAACCGAACCAGCGAAGTTTCTCCAGCAGGACGCAGGTCACCAGGCCTGCCACCAGGACCGGCAATGACACCGGGGCGACTTTCAGAAAGAACTCAGAGAAGTGCCAGCCCATCTCGTGGCCGATCAGCAGGTTCTGCGGCTCACCGACCAATGTGCAAACTCCGCCCAGCGCGGTACCCACGGCACCGTGCATCAGCAGACTGCGCAGAAAGGCGCGGAATTGTTCGAGGTCGGCGTGATGGAGTGTGGGCAGGTGCTGGTCATCGCCAAACTCGCTGTCTTGACGCGGATCGTTGCCCGAGGCGACGCGGTGATACACCGAGTAAAAGCCGACGGCTGCACTGATGATCACAGCGGTCACGGTCAAGGCATCGAGAAACGCCGACAGAAACGCCGACAGGAAGCAGAACAACAACGCCAGCAGCGCCTTGGGGCGAATCCCGAGCAACAGCCGTGAGAACAGAAACAGCAGCAGGTCTTTCATGAAATAGATGCCGGCCACCATGAACATCAGCAGCAGGATCACCGGGAAGTTGTGCACCAGCTCGTCGTAAAGTGCCTGGGGCGTGGTCATCTTCAGCAACAGTGCTTCGATTAGCAGCAGGCCACCGGGCATCAACGGATAACACTTGAGCGCCATGGCCAGGGTGAAGATGAACTCCAGCACCAGCAGCCAGCCGGCCACCACCGGGCCTACAGTCCACAGCGCCACTGCATTGAGAATCAGGAAGCCGACAATGCTTGCCTTGTACCAGCGGGGTGAATGCCCGAGAAAATTGTGCGCGAACGCCTGAGCCATTGAACCGGGCATCGGCTACTCCTTGTATTAAGAAGCGCGCAACTTGCCGTAAGCAGAAGGGAAGATCAAGTGTAGGGAAACTGTGCGGGCCTACCCGAGATAGCGTGCGACGACCGCTCGATAGTTGCCGTCCAGTGAATAACCTCCGACGACGATGTTTCCATCGGCCTGCATGGCCACTGAAGTCGCGGTATCCAGGCTGCGGCCAAGGCGGGTGCGAACCCAGCCGATGCCATTGCCGAAGTTGCGATCGAGTTTCCCGTTGGGCAGATGCCGCGCCAGAATAAAATCCGCTTCGACGCCGCCGATCGTGGCTCCGACTGTGACCACGCTGCCGTCCGGCAGTGCTTTTGCGTCGGTCCACTGGCAGCCACTGTGACCGATTTCCAGCAATCGGGCCTGGCCTCCATTGCAATGAATGTCCGGGCGGCCGTTGCTGTGTACTTTCAGTGCCAGGCAATGCATCGGGTCGCGGCTGCTGCCAAAACACTGCACATCGCCATTTTCGTGTTGGACGATCTGGCTGACCTGAGCGCTATACCCCCTTGCCTTGAAGGTCATGAAACCGTCCACGGCGAAACAATCGTCGAGCCTGCCGTCGATGTGATAGCGGGCCAGCAGGCCTTCTTCAGGGAAGTTGATCGACCCGCCCACCAGGATCCGGCCGTCTCGTTGCACCATCAGGCTGCTGAGCCAGGTGTTCATCAACAAGTGCCTGACAATCACGAAGCCACGACCGTTGAAGGTGTTGTCCAAAGAGCCGTCGGTGTTGAGCCGAATCAGCATGCCGACATGATCGGACAGCTCGAAGTGATGATTGGCCTGCAGCAGGATTCGACCATCCTCCTGCACGCAGACATCACAGGCTTCAGCGCCCGGTACGCCGGGGGGGAGCCAGGTGTCACGCACGCCTTGGGAAAGATCGCCCGGCAGGCGCACGACGCAACGGCCATTGTCGCCAAAACATTGAGCCGGCCGACCCTGCTGATCAAACAGGGCGAGGGCGGGCAGTGTCCGGTGAGCATTTTCGTAGTGCAGGCCGGCCACCAGAATGTGCCCATCGGGCAGTACGTGGACTTTGCCGGCCATGGCCTCGAAGCCGTGTTGAAATTGCCCGATGACGCTGCCTTGATTGCCGAACGCCAGATCCGCCGAGCCGTCCTCGAGCAAGCGAGCCAGGCCGAAGCGACTGCCGCCTGGCGTTCCGACCTTGGCCGCGACTAACAGCCTGCCACGTGAATCAATCGCGACCCCGTTGGCCATGCTTGAGAGGCTGCCAGCGAAATACACCTGGGTTTTGCCCGACGAGGCAAAGGTTGTATCAAGTTTCCCTGCGTCACTCAGGGTTGCCGGTAATGCAAACGCGGTCTGGATTGACATGCACGCAGCTCCTTGCGAGTCGTCCTGAACCGGGAGTTTGGGTGGCGACTGTATAAGGAAACATTCAATCCCTGAACGGCTGAATGCACAACTGTCATAACTAACAGGCGGAGGGTCGCTGTGTGCCAGAACAGTGTCTTTTCGATCCACTGACAAGCCTGCCAAGTAGTTAGGCGTGTGCAGTTTCGAATAATTATCGGGGGAGGGCGCGGGTTACCGTTGGGTAACCCGCAAAACGCTTAGTGTGGCATCGACCACGATTGGAGTTTGTAACCCTCCTCGCTCAATTCCGCACGTGCCGCTTCAAGCAGGCATTCAAGTTGCGCAGGATCGGTATAGGCACTGCTTGGGATCTGCTTGCGGCCGATGCTGCGGGTGTTGGTGCGATCGATAACGGTCAGGCTGAGTTCGCCATTGCCGTCTTGTGGGGCCCAGGCCACGCATTGGAATGGTTGGAATGCGCGGTCGGCAATCAAAAGAGCTTCGTTGATGCGGAGCGGGGCGTTCATGGGTTTTTCTCTCTGTATGCCCAATCAAGTGATGTGCCGTCGGTTGGGCTTACCGATCGGCTGGTTACTTGTACTGATGTCCGCAACCGGGGGGCGGGTCACATACAATTAAAAGAAATATCAACTTTCTTTCATTGGCTCAAGGTTCGGACAGGATTTGAAAGCTGAATGAAAGGAAGGGCTCATTAGGTAACTGACTAAACGCTTCTTATAACTAATAACGCAACCGCTCTATAGTCAAACGGTACAAGGTCGCGTCAAATTATTGCTAAGGTTACAGCCAGGTCTGCCAAACGACTGTTTTTAATAATGTTTAATAAATTTGGCGCCAAGGAACAGTCATGATCGAAGTGCCTGCCTTACGACGTCTGTTAGTAGTGGACCCTTGCGACGACTGTTATCGTCTGCTGCCGGGTTTGCGCGCTGTGGGTTGGGACGTTGAGAGCTGCACCCTGGAAAACGTTGCCAACAAAACCTGCGATGTCGGCCTGTTGCGTTTGCAGCCTTTTCAACTCGAACACCCGGAAGCCGTCAAAGAGCTGATCAGCCGTAGCGGTACCGAGTGGATCGCCGTACTCAACCAGGAAGTCTTGCGATTGCAAAATGTCGGGGACTTTGTCTGCGAATGGTTCTTCGATTTCCATACCTTGCCATTCGATGTGTCCCGGGTTCAGGTGACGCTGGGCCGAGCGTTCGGAATGGCCCGCCTGCGTGGGCAGGGCACGGTTCACATTGATCAGCCTGAACACGAGCTGCTTGGCGACAGCAAACCCATTCGCGAACTGCGCAAGTTGCTGAGCAAGCTGGCGCCCACCGAGTCTCCGGTATTGATCCGTGGTGAAAGCGGTACCGGTAAAGAACTGGTCGCCCGCACGCTCCACCGACAATCCCAACGTCACAACAAACCTTTTGTCGCGATCAATTGCGGCGCAATTCCCGAACACTTGATCCAGTCCGAACTGTTTGGCCACGAGAAGGGTGCTTTTACGGGCGCCCATCAACGCAAGATCGGGCGGATCGAAGCGGCTAACGGCGGCACGCTGTTTCTCGACGAAATCGGTGATCTGCCCCTGGAGCTGCAGGCCAACCTGTTGCGTTTCCTCCAGGAAAAGCACATCGAGCGAGTGGGCGGCAGCCAGCCGATTCCCGTGGATGTGCGGGTGTTGGCCGCGACCCATGTCGACCTTGAGGCCGCGATCGAGAAGAAACGCTTTCGTGAAGATCTTTATTACCGCCTGAACGTGTTGCAGGTCGCGACCGCGCCCCTGCGTGAGCGCAATGGTGATCTGTCGATGCTGGCCAGCCACTTTTCCCATTTCTACAGCCATGAAACCGGCCGACGTCCGCGCAGCTTCAGTGAAGACGCCTTGATTGCCATGGGTAAGCATGACTGGCCGGGCAATGTGCGCGAGCTGGCCAACCGGGTACGTCGCGGGCTGGTACTGGCCGAAGGGCGGCAGATCGAAGCGCGAGACCTGGGGCTGATCAGACCGCAGGCCATTGCCGCGCCGATAGGCACACTGGAAGACTACAAGCACCGGGCAGAGCGCCAGGCCTTGTACGATGTACTTAACCGCCACAGCGATAATTTGAGTATCGCCGCCAAGGTGCTGGGGATATCCAGACCTACCTTCTACCGTTTGTTGCACAAGCATCAGATACGTTGAGCGATTGCAGGATCAAAAAAACCCGCCGAAAAAGCGGGTTTTTTGTGGGTGGCGGATTAGAAGTAGTACGGGAATTTCAGGCTGAAGGAAAAGTCTGGCGAGTCGTCGGTCAGGCCGATGGCCAGGTTGGGAACGATCGTCAGGTTATTGGTTGCTGCCAGGGTCATGCCGATGTTGAAGTTGGCCGAGTTGTAATCGCTGTTGGTAATCGACTGCCAATCGCCACCGTCCGGCTTGATTTTGCTCTTGCGGGCGAACTGGTCGGTGAACGAGAACGACATACTCATCTTCTCGTTCAAGGCGAATGCAATGCCACCGCCGACCTGCCAGGAATTGCCCAGTTTCACGTCCCCGGGCACCTTGGAGTTGACCTGAGGGCTGATGTCGCTGAAAGAGTCTTCAAGGTTGTAGGTGTAGGCCAGGCTGCCGAACAGCACGGCCGGGTCGAAGGTCTTGACCAGCGAGATACCCGGGGTGATCGACCAGACACCGTTGCCGGTTGGCAAGTCCTCAGGTACCGAGAGGTTATCGTTGTCCGATTCCTGGACCAGCTTGATGCCGTATGGATCCTTACCGGTCGGCGCCTTGACGCGCAGTGTAACGACCGCATCGGGCAGGTTGACCGACTCATCCAGAAACTTGTAAGCAACACCAAAGTTCACATCGCCGATGGTCGGGTCGCGGGTAACGGTGGCGTCCGACGTCACCGGTCCTGCGCCACCGGCGCCACCGGAGGAATACGTTGATTCGCGATAAACCACAGGAACGTTAATGTCGAACTGCCAGCGTTGTCCTGTGTTGTAGCGGGCGGTCAGGTCCAGGGTCCAGTTATCAGCCTTGATGCGGTCGATATCGATGTTGCCAAGAAAAATCGAGTCCAGTGCCAGAAAGCCATTGAGCGTCAGCGCACGGGTATCGTAGTGCGTGTAGGTCACGCCAGTTTCGAAGCTGAACTTGCCGCCGCCGAAGAAGCCGCTGGCTTCGTCATACAGGTTGGAAACGCTTTGTGCAGGCTCCGAATCATCCTTGAGCGATTGGCCGTATGAACTGCCTGTGGTTCCCGGTGCACCGGCGGCCAAAGTCTGGCCACCCTTGGGCGTTTCGGCGGGGGATTTGGTCAGGCGTTTGGGAGGCGGTGTCGCAGGTGTTTCTTCGACTTGGCGAACGCGTTGCTCGAGTACCATCAGCGCGTTCTGTTGTGCTTCGTAACGCTGTTTCAACTCCATGAGTTCTTGTTTTAGTAACTCGACCTGGGGGTCCGGTGCTGCGTATAGCAGTGTCGCCGGGGCCAGGCTACTCAAACAAACGATGGTTCTGAACGTCAACGATCGGTGCATGGGTTAGCCGTCCCTTTCTGACTTCATCTGATGAAACTGAGCGTAGATCAGAATCCTTGGGTGCGAAGACCTTTGAGCTGGTCCAGATTGCCGTTCAGCGAACCGCCTGTCGCCACGTTGTCACGCAGCACGACATTGAGGGACGTCAGGTTGCGGACCTGGTTGCCACCGCCGAGCAAAGTTGTGTTTTGCATCAGTCCACCCTGGGCGAGACGTTGTACGGTACTGCCCTGATTGTTGTTGGCCACGATGTTGAGTTGCACACCGTTACGGGTCGAGGTGATGCTCAGCGCGCCCGCGCCATTAGCGTCGGCCAACGTCGAACCTGCGGTCAATGCCTGGCCCTGCTGTTGCGTTGTTGGTGCCTGGTCAGCCCGTGTAACGTTGATATCAACGTTGTTGTAGGCAGTGTTATGGTCGCCGGCAGCACGCACGACTTGAGTGACGCCTTCGGTGCTGTTGAGGCCGCTGCCGCCAGTGACGGTGCCGGTGCCTTGCGAACTCGCTGAGCCATTACCTTTTTCATTGATGATCGACACATAAAACTGTGGCTGGATGGTCGATTGTTGAATTTGCATCGAGGAAGTCGCCCCGATCACTTCACCGTTGGCGTTTTGCCAAGTGCTGGTCATGACAATGCCAAAACTGATGATCCGTCCCGGCATGACATAGCGGCCTCGCAGGGTTGCCAGTTCGTGATCGTTAAGTTCAATGGGTTTGAACATCTGTGCCTGGGTCGGCAGGCTGGCGGCCAGGCAAACCACGGCCAGCCAGATTGGAGTCTTCATTGGAATGCTCCCGGAGCGTCGTGCTCCCTTGTTATTAGAAGAAGTCACTCTGGATGAATCCGAAATCCATCAACTCTGCGTCTTGCACCGGGCTGAAGGTGTTGATGCGGTTCTTGGCGGTCAGCGGCAGGGGCGGGTCGAGCAACGCGTTGGCTTTGTCGTAGCCCTGGCCGATGACGGCAAAGATGATGCCGTTCCAGCCTTTTACAAAGTCTTCGACTTTGTAACGTTTATGACCGAGTACCGGATCTCCGATATATACCCAGCCGTTATGAACTCGTTGCATGACCACAAAGTGTTTGTAGCCACGGATATCCATGAGTACCACAACCGGAATTCTGATCTCGCTCAACGTTTGCGTCGCTACCCGGTAACCACGTGCGCGCATGCCGAGACTTTCCACGTAGCGCTTCATGTCGAGCATGGAAAAACCCTGGACGCGGACAAGATCCTGATCAGAGTGTGCCAGCATGCCTTCGATGATTTGTTCTTCGTTCACGTCCAGCCAATAGGCTTGGCGCAATATCGTCGCCAGCGCAGCTGCGCCGCAACTGAAGTCGGTTTTCTGTTGCACCAGGTCGGCAAATTTACGCTCGCGTATGCTCTGGATCGGCTTATATACCAACGCGCCGCCCGGCAGGACGGCAAGCGGCAGTTGTGCAGCCTCGATCACACTGGCCACGCAAAGCAAAATTGCCAAGGCGATAATGCGCATGGTGGGACGCCTTCTGGTTGTGTTGAAAAAGGCCCCCGTGAGGGGGCCTCAAGAGACAACAATTAGAACGACTGGTTGGCAATGGACAGCGAGTTGCTTTGTTGGTTACCCACACCGGCAGCCACGTTGACGCCCAGGTTGCCACTGCCACCATTCACCGAACCACTCAGGGTTGCAGTGTTGGTCACAGGGTTAGCCCAGCCAGTTGGAGTCAGCACTTGATAGGAGTAGGTGTTGCTCAAATCAAATGAGCTGCTTTCACTGAAGCTTCCCGCTTTTGCGAACTCGGATTCGGACGATTTACTGCCCGATTTTTCGAACGAGGAGGCGTTCGATTTCTCGAACGATTTATCGAACGATTTTGCGAACGAGGAATCGCGCGATTTGTCGTACGAGGATTCGTGAGATCTGTCGTACGAGGAGTCGCGAGATCTGTCGAACGAGGAATCGCGCGATTTGTCGAACGATTTATCTACCGATACGCTAAGCGTTGCGTCAAGCGATGCGGTAAGCGATGCGTCGGAACTCCTGCTGCGGGTGCGATCGCCATTGCCATTATTGACGGTAGTGGAATGGGAAGCCGCCGCAGCAGCGTCCAAAGTAGCGCTCAAGGAAGCATCCAAGGATGCACTCGAAGAACCGCTTGCACTGCTGCTGTTGGAACCGCTCGCAGAACTGCTGTTAGAACCGCTCGCAGAACTGCTGTTGGAACCGCTCGCATTGCTGCTCTTCGAACCGCTTATATCGACGCTAAGAGAACCGCTGGAATTAGAGCTCTTGGCACCGGCCGCGGCCCAGCTCGAAGAAGCGCTTTGACTGCCGCTAACATCGAATGACTTATCTTTAGAGAAACTACCGCTGGCGGTTTTGGTCACCGTAAGCGTATCGACGCGGTAGGTACGATCAGCGTTGTTATTCACTGTCAGGCCAGGACTGCTTTGATCGGCAGAGGCGCTGGCTGATGCGTTACCCAACGGAGCATTGGAGTTGGCAATTGCCATGGTGTTTTTCTGTTGGTTGAGGTCGCCGCCAGCAATGTTGATCCCCATATTGCCGCTGCTGCCATCGCCCGATCCACTCATCACGGCAGAGTTTGTGACGCCGTAGTTCCAGACCTTGTTGTTGTTGCTGTATTGAGTGACTCGAGAACTGGCGTCGGCATTGCCGAACACGAAGCTGTTATCGAGGCTGGAGGTGGAGCCAGCGTTTGCGATGGCGGCCGCGTTGTCTTGTTGGTTGCCGGCGCCTGCTGCCACGTTGACGCCGACGTTGCCGCTCGCGCCTGAGGCAGAGCTGCTCATCTCGGCGGAGTTCTCAGTCCCTTCGTTGTAGATGCGGTTGCCGGTATTGGTCTGCTTGTCGTGCGCAGTGGCCGTCGCGTCGGTATGGATCCATGTTGGAGGAGGAGTGTGGTGACCGTTGTGATGGTGACCACGCCGATCGTTCTGTCCAGCTTGTGCAGCAACAGCCAAGACCGCAGCGATTGCAAAAACCAGAGGTTTTATTGCCATCGAAGGTTTCATGGTGGTTCTCCGTACTTATTTTAGGTTAAGTGTTGTACCTACCTGTTTGGGTCAGTCCGTGACCCGTACGCTCAGGGTATTGGCCGTTCGGTTTCCCACCCCGGCGCTCTGATTCAACTGGATCACCCCACGGCTACCGGTGAAGGCCTGATCGCTGGTAGCGACCTGGCGATAGCCTGGTGCAGAGTCAGTTGGATCGGAGTTGGTGATCAGCGTCACGTTCTGTTGCCTGAGGACGCTGTCGTCGATGCTTTGCGGCTGTGTGCCAATGCTTATCCGCAGGGCATTGGCTTGCTGGTTGCTGGCGCCCGCGCTCTGGTTGACACCCAGTACGCCGTTACCGTGGCTGAAGGAGTTGCCTTGAATGCTGGACCGGGCATCGATCCTGGGGTCGACCACCGTACGCAGCCGTTGGCGAATCTGTGTGGTCGCGCTGGCTCCATGGCCAACGGCGATGGCCCGGGCGTTCGCCTGCTGCTGCAGGTCGCCGGCAGCCTGATTGACCCCGAGGTTGCCCTGGTACTGGGCGCCCGAACCGTCGATGTTGGCGTTATCGATGACGGGGGATTGGGCGAAGGTCGATGCACTGCAAAACATGGCGATAATCAGCAGCGTACGATTCATCTTAACGGTCTCCCGTTATGACTTTCAGAGCACCCAGGCCTTGCTGGACGCTTGAATTGACCATGTTGGCAATGCCGCCGCCAGCATTTCCCGAACGTCCGGCGGGGAGGTTGGAAAGCTGGCTTTGGTTGCTGATATTGCCGCCCAGGTTGTTGGTGTTTTGAGTGATCAGGCGGGAGATGCCTGCACCACTGGAGACACCGGCAAAGTCGCCGTCGCTCAACTCGTTCGTTTGACTGATGATCTGTTTGGACGGGTTGGCATTGGCGGTCGTGGGGCTAGGATCGGGCATCACCGGCGCACGCGTTGCCATGCGCGGCTGGACATCCCGTTTGATAATAATGATGCCGTTGTCAGCCTGTACCGGCATGCAGACAATCGAGCCCAGTGCACATCCGATCAGCAGGAGGCTAAAAAAGTTGTTATCAGGTTTCCCCACGGCGGCAATTCCTTCTGTGAGTGGAGCGCTGGCCCTTATCAGCGTTGCGAGGAAGAGAGCAGAAGGTGTGCCGGTTTTTGTTTTTCTTTTGAAAACAGGTGGTTGGATTTAATTGTCGAGGTAGTCAAAAAAATTGTGTAACGCCACTGAGACAGGGCCACGCAAAAACGCCGTCGAGGGTGGCGGTATTGCTCGCTAAGGGCGCTGAAGGCAGGTTGTATCAGAGGCTTAACATTTTCTTGCAGGAGTGCTTGAGCCGCTTTAGCTCGGGAGTTTGCGCAGGGGTAGATGTTTCAGGAATGGACATTTTCGGCAGGGCGCGGGGGGCTGTCAGGTCGTGAGCAAGTGCGTCACAGCGTCGAATGCCGCGTCCTTGCGTTGTTGCCAATCACCTTGCAGCACCTGGCAAGGCCTGTGGTGCAGGTCAAGCCATTGGCGGCTGGCCTGGAAAAATGCCTGGCGTTCTGCCAGTTGCGGTTGGCAACGCTGCCCGTCGTCATGCCAGGCCACGGTTTCAGGGCTCAGCAGCAAATGCAGGTCGTAGTGCCGTGCCAGCAATGCTTGCTCGATCCATGTCGGACAAGCGCCAAACAAGGTCTGGCTCCAGAGGATGTTACTCAGCAAGTGAGTGTCGAGAATCAGCAAATGCGGTTGCCGGGCGCGTGCCTCGTCCTCCCATCTCAGCTGGCCATGTGCTATTGATGCAATGTCATCGTAGCAGGTTTCGCGGGCTTCGCTTTCGATGAAGTGCCTAACGTACTCACCGACCAATATGCCGCCAAAATTGGCGTGAATCTCACTCGAAAGCCAGCTTTTGCCGCTGGATTCCGGCCCTGCCAGCACCAGCACCTTCATGTACGCAACGCCGGATCGGCCCGCCATTCTCGCCAGCCTTGCACGGCAATCAGGGCGAACAGCGCGTAGAGCCCGGCGGTCAGGTACAGACCTTTGTAGATAAACAGCCCGACGAAGATCACATCCAGGGTGATCCACAGCGGCCAGCATTGAACGCGTTTTTGCGCCATCCATAACTGCGCCACCAGGCTGAAGCCAGTGAGTGCCGCATCGAGCCAGGGTTGTGCGGCATCGGTCCAGTTCGCCATTGCAGCGCCCAGCAACAGACTGCCGACCGCGCCAATGATCAGACCGATAGCAACCGATTTACCGTCGAGCAGGCTGACCTGCCGACCTTGGTGTGCGTCACCCGCATGCGTCCACTGCCACCAGCCATAGAGCTGCAATGCGGCGTAGATCACCTGCAGGAGCATGTCCGAGTAGAGCTTCACCTCAAAAAAGATCCAGCTATAAAGCAGCACCATGACCAGACCGATCGGCCAGCACCAGGGGTTCTGTTTGACCGTCAACCAGACGGCAATGACACCGAGGGCGGCGGCAAACAGTTCAAGCCCGGACATGGAGGTACCTTGGGAAAATCGAAGAGGGGGCGGATTGTAACGGCAGGCGCTGCCAAGTAGAACCGGCGTACACACACTGTGTAGTAGCTGCCGAGCCTGTGGCGAGGGGATTTAGCGAAACGTCGCACCGCCCCGTTCGGCGGCGAAGCCGCCGTAATCCATTGGACGCGGTGTGGCTGGAAAAACAGGGGCCGCTTCGCAGCCCAACGGGGATAAATCCCCTCGCCACAGGCTTGGCAGCTGCTACAGGGACTGTCGTTACACCCGGAACTGCTTGAGCAGCCCGTTCAACTGCTCACTCAATTCCTTCAGGTGAACGCTGGCCACGCTCGACTGTTCAGCCGCCAGCGCCGTGCTGTGGGACAAACCGGCGGCCTGGGTGACGTTCTGGTTGATGTCCTCGACCACATGCGCCTGTTGCAAGGTCGCGCTGGCGATGGAGGCGTTCAACCCGTTGAGGTTGCGCAGCGCCTGGGCAATGGCGTTCAGGCTTGCGCCGGCCAGGCCGGCCTGCTCGATGGTCAACTGCGATGCACGGCTGCTGTCACCGATCACTTTGACCGCTGCTTCGGAGTGGCTTTGCAGGCGTTCGATCATCGACTGGATCTCGGCCGTGGACTTCTGGGTGCGCTGGGCCAGCAGTCGCACTTCATCGGCCACCACCGCAAAACCGCGACCTTGCTCGCCGGCCCGGGCGGCTTCGATGGCCGCGTTGAGGGCCAGCAGGTTGGTTTGCTCGGCGATGGAACGGATGACTTCGAGAACGCTGCCGATCTGCGTGCTTTCGGCGGCCAGGGTACGAATGACTTCCACCGCTTGATCGATGGTGGAGGACAGCTTGTCGATCTGTTGCAGGCTGCCATCGATGTTGACCTGACCTTGCTGCGCCTGAGACTCGGCATCGCGCATTTCGCTGGCGGCGTGCTCGGCGTTTTTCGCGACGTCGTGCACGCCATACGTCACTTCATTGATTGCTGTGGCCACCAGTTCCATTTGCTGGGATTGTTGCTGACTGCGTTGCTGGGCTTGGGCGGCGTCGTTGCCCAGTTCACTGGAAGACTGGCCCAGGGCACTGGCGGACACTTGCAGTTCTTTGATCACCAATCTCAGCTTGGCGGTGAAGGCGTTGAAGTGGCGTGCCAGTTCCGTGACTTCATCCTGGCCATGGGTATCGAGGCTGTGGGTCAAGTCGCTTTCGCCGCTGGCGATGTTGGCCATGGCATTCACGGTTTCCTGCAGTGGACGCACGATGCTGCGGGCAATCAGGATGACCAGCAGCACCATGATCAGGGCAATCACCAGCCCCACGAACGAGGCCTTCCACACCTGGCCATAGAACTCGGCCTGCATGTCATCGATGTACACGCCCGAACCGATCACCCAACCCCAGGGCTCGAAGAGTTTGATGTAGGAGGTTTTCTCTACCGGCGCGCTGGCGCCCGGTTTCGGCCAGCGATAGTCGACGGTGCCGGCACCCTTGGTCTTGGCGACGGCGACCATTTCGTTAAACAGGGCAAAACCGTCGGGGTCGCGGATCGCCGAGAGGTTCTGGCCATCAAGTTTCGGGTTGGCCGGGTGCATGATCATCACCGGCGTCAGGTCATTGATCCAGAAGTAGTCATTCTGGTCATAGCGCAGGCCGCGAACGGCGCTCAGTGCCTGCTTCTGTGCGGCGTCGCGGGTAAGGGTGCCGGCAGTTTCGAGGTCGTGGTAATAGGTCAGAATACCGCTGGCGGTTTGCACCACATGCTGGGTTTTCTGAGCCTTGGCGTGGTACAGGTCATCGTGAATCTGCTTGAGCATCAAGACGCCCAACGTCAATAGCATCAGGACGGCCACGATCAAGATGAGCCACAAACGTCGGCTGATCGACATACTGCGCAAGCTGTTCATAACGCTGTCACTCCGGTTTCTTTTTCTTGTAATAAATGATCGCCAGCATCCAACCACACTTTGCCAATCGGTCATATCCGACCCAAGTCCAATTACGCGGCAGCGTTAATCAGACTTGTCTGATAGGATTTCGGCCCCGCATGGAAAAACCTGAATCCCAGTCGATTTTTCACGGAATTTTTATGGTTCCGTCTGGATTCTATGCGCGCGGCGCAGCAGCGACGCTGACCGCAATCAACGTTCTGAAAAAATATTTACGGGGCATGCCTTGGCGCAATGCTTCTTGGGGGATTGATGGATCTTTGGACTGCCTTTTCGGCATTGATTCTTGGGGTTGTAGAAGGGCTGACGGAGTTTTTGCCGATTTCCAGTACCGGCCACCAGATCATCGTGGCTGACCTGCTCAACTTCGGTGGCGAGCGGGCCATCGCTTTCAACATTATTATTCAGCTGGGGGCGATTCTGGCGGTGGTGTGGGAGTTCCGCCGCAAGATCATCGATGTGGTGACCGGTTTGCCAACGCAGCCCGGCGCTCGCCGCTTTACTGCAAACCTGTTGATTGCTTTCATGCCGGCCGTGGTATTGGGGGTGATTTTTTCCGATTTGATCCACGAGTACCTGTTCAACCCGATCACCGTTGCGACGGCGTTGGTTGTGGGCGGGATCATCATGTTGTGGGCCGAAAAGCGTCAGCATGAAGTGCATGCCGAAACCGTTGATGAGATCACGTGGAAAGACGCCCTGAAAGTCGGCTTCGCCCAGTGCCTGGCGATGATTCCCGGGACCTCACGCTCCGGCTCGACGATCATTGGTGGCTTGTTGTTCGGGCTGTCGCGCAAGACCGCTACCGAGTTCTCGTTCTTTCTGGCGATGCCGACCATGGTCGCTGCGGCGGTTTACTCGGGCTTCAAATACCGCCACCTGTTCGTCCCGTCGGATTTTCCGGTGTTCGCGATCGGTTTCGTCACGGCGTTCATCTTCGCGATGATTGCCGTCAGAGCCTTGCTCGTGTTCATCGGCAGCCACAGCTATGCGGCGTTTGCCTGGTATCGCATCGCGTTCGGCCTGGTCATCCTGGCCACCTGGCAGTTCGGCTGGGTTGACTGGACTGCGGTCAAGCCATGAATGACGCCAGTGCGCGCAACAACCCCGGACGCAAGCCCGCAGGAGAGGTTCGCAATCTCCAGCTGAAACTGTTGGTGTTTGCGGTCCTGTGCGCGCTGCCGTTGTTTGGCTCGATGTCGTTGTGGCTGCGCGGGGTTTCCGTGATTCCCCTGGCGGCTTACGGGCTCGTCAGCCTGCTGGCGTTCTTGCTGTACTGGAGCGACAAGCGCAAGGCGCGCGCCGACCATTGGCGCACACCGGAGAACGTGTTGCATGCGGTGGAACTCGCCGGAGGCTGGCCGGGCGCTTTACTGGCCCAGCAGCTGTTTCGGCACAAGACGCGCAAGCTCTCGTTTCAGCTGGTGTTCTGGATCATCGTGTTGATGCATCAGGTGTTCTGGATCGACCAGCTGTTTCTCGGCGCCCATCTGTTCGCGCTGCTTTAAAGCAGCAGTCCGACCTGCGTGCGCTTGGGCAACTTGCTCACCACCAATTGATGGGAACGCTGCAACAAGCCTTGCAGCTCTTCAGGGCCCAACGGGTAGGGCGTTTCCATGATGATCCACTGAGCCCGCGCCAGATACGGCGCCGGGCGGATTCCCGGGCGGTCGCAATGACCGAGAAACACGTCCTTGTCGACCTTGAAGGCCAGGGATTCGCCCCGCAGATTCTGCAAGGCAAACATCTTGTTCCCGGCAATCGAAAACACCCGTACGCCACCCCACTTGTAGTCTTCCCGCGCGCCCGGCAGCGCGAGACAGAATTGCGCGACATCCTCTTCGCTCATACGTCCAGCCTTCATATCAGTCGGTCCCCGCAGGCATTGAATGATTCGATCAAATGGTCGAGCCAGGCGCGTACGGCCGGCATCACCCCGCGCCGATGAGGGTAGACCGCTTGCAGCCAGCCGCCAGGCAACGACCAGTCGGGCAGCAGCTGCACCAGCGTGCCGTTTTCCAGTTCCTGCTCGCAATACATCATCGGCAACATGGTAAAACCCTGGCCGGCGAGGGTGCAGGCCTTGCGCACGATAAAGTCATCGATGCCCAATCGCGCTTCGAGGGTGAGATCGCAGCTTTTGCCCTGTTGGTCGAGCATGCGGATATGCACCAGGCGGTCGGCTTCCAGGGCGCCGAGCACGGGCAGGTTTTTCAAGTCTTCGGGGTGGTTGATTTCACGGCCGTGCAAAAATCCGGGGCTGGCGACCATTGCCATCTGCGCCTGGCGCAAACGTCGGGTGACCAGCAGCGGATCCTCATCGCCCAACTCACGCACCCGCAGCGCCACATCGACGCCCTCGGTCACCAGGTCGACGCGGCGGTTGAGCAACATGACCTCCAGTTGAACATGAGGATATTTCTCAAGGAAATCGCTGATCACTGTCGGCAGAATTTCGTGGGCCAGCCCGACGGGGCAAGACACGCGCAAACGCCCGCGAGGTTCACTCGACATGCTGGCGACGGCTTCATCGGCCATCTCGGCTTCCAGCAGCATTGCCTGACAGTGCCGCAAGTAACGTTCACCCACGGCAGTCAGTTTCAGTTGGCGGGTGGTGCGTTGCAGCAGGCGCGCGCCAAGGCGCTCTTCCAGTTCGGCGATGCGCCTCGACAACCGCGACTTGGGAATTCCGAGCAAACGCCCGGCTGCGGCAAAGCCATCGGCTTCAACCACCTTGGCGAAGTAGTAGAGATCATTGAGGTCTTGCATGGTGGACGCTCGATTGTTCTATCAGTGGGACGAACTATCGCATTGTTGCCGACTAATCAGCTATTAGTTTCGTCTGTAGGATTCTCCCCATCAGATCGCCTCGTGGCGATCCTCACCTGGAGATCCCACATGAAACTGCTGCATATCGATTCGAGCATTCTTGGTGACAACTCGGCTTCCCGTCAGCTGAGTAGCGAAGTCGTTAAAGCCTGGCAAACCGCCGAGCCGACTGCCGTGGTGACCTATCGTGACCTGGCCGCCGATGCCATCAGCCATTTCTCCGCCACGACCCTGGTTGCCGCCGGCACCACCGCTGAACTGCGCAACGCCGCGCAGCAACACGAAGCCGAGCTGAGTGCCACCACCCTGGCCGAATTCCTCGCCGCCGATGCCGTGGTGATTGCAGCTCCGATGTACAACTTCACCATTCCGACCCAACTCAAGGCCTGGATCGACCGCATCGCCGTTGCCGGTCAGACCTTCCGTTACACCGAAGCCGGTCCTGAAGGCCTGTGCGGTGGCAAGAAAGTCGTCATCGTATCGACTTCCGGCGGTCTGCATGCGGGTCAGGCGACTGGCGTTGCTCACGAAGAGTACTTGAAGGTGCTGTTCGGCTTCATCGGTATCACCGACATCGAGTTCGTCCGCGCCCATGGCCTTGCCTATGGTGACGAAGTCCGCACCAAAGCCATGAGCGACGCTCACACGCAAATCAGCGAGCAGTTGTTCGCCGCCGCGTAAAGCGTGTGTAAAGAAAATCAAACAGCTCGGGCAATACCCAAAAAACTCTGTATTCTGATCACGCAAGTGTCAGATACGGAGTTTTTTGTTTCTGGCTATTTCGGAATTTCATTAAATAGTGGCCCGAGTTATGCAATCGAGGGTTACCGTCTCCGGTCCAGTAACAAGGTGGGGCATCCCATGGTGCGTCTTTGTGCAATTTTACTGATTTGCCTGCTCAGCAGCCTGAACTCAGTGCACGCCGCGCCTGCGCCGCATCCTCACTGGAGCGTCGGCTTCCATGAGATGAGTTTTCTTGACCCTCTGGACTTGCAGCCGATGCGCGCCATCGCCTTCTACCCCTCCAGCGAGAAGGAACACTCCAGCATCCTCGAGGGCTACACGGTCGAAGCGGGCGAAGACACCCGTGTCGCCATCGGTCGTTTCCCGATGCTGATGCTGTCCCACGGCAACATCGGAACCCCGCTGGCCTTGCATGACCTCGCCACGTCGCTGGCACGCAAAGGGTTTGTGGTGGTGGCGGTGATCCATCCCGGTGACAACTCCAAAGACCACAGCCGCCTCGGTACGTTGAGTAACCTTTACGGTCGGCCCATCCAGATTTCCGAAGCCATTACCGCGACACTGGGCGACCGAATGCTTGCGCCCTTCGTCAATGCCGATCAGGTCGGTGTGATCGGTTATTCGGCGGGCGGGGAGACGGCGCTGATTCTGTCCGGCGCGACACCGGACCTGGACCGTCTGCGTCGCTATTGTCAGGAGCGCCCGGACGACCGCGATGCCTGCAACACCCAAGGCGAATTGATTGCTGACCGTGATGACTTGCAGCCGGTGGCTGACCCGCGGGTTCGCGCCTTGCTGCTCATGGCGCCACTGAGCCTGAAGTTTGGCCGCCATACCCTGGCCGATGTGCATGTGCCGGTGCTGCTCTACAGCGGCGACGGCGACAAACTGGTAGCGTTCGACAAGAATGCCGCCGCCCTGGCACGCAAACTGCCGATCGCACCGGACTTCAAGTTGCTGGTCGGGGCAGGGCACTTTGTGTTCCTGGCGCCTTGCAACGAAGAGCAGATCATCGCCATGCCGGCGCTGTGTACCGATGCCGATGGCGTCGATCGCAAAGACATTCATCGCAACATGGTTTCCGAAGCCGGGCGTTTCTTCTCTCATGCGCTGGGCAAACCGACCCGGGCCGGAATGCAGACCGCCGATCAATAATGTGGGAGCGGGCTTGCTCGCGAAGGCGGCCTATCTGACGGCTAAAGTGTTGAATGTGACGCCGCCATCGCGAGCAAGCTCAGCTCCTGCAGGGGTTGCAGTGTCAGGCCATTGCGCGGCGTTTCAGTAACAAGGTCAAGCTGAGGCCAGTCACCGACAACAACGCCGCGCTAAAGAATATCCACGTGTACCCCAGATTCAACGCCACGGCGCCCATCAACGGCCCGGCAATCGCCAAGGCCAGATCGAAAAACACTGCGTAAGCACTCAATCCCGCCCCGCGACTGGAATTGGGCACTTGCTTGATCGCTTCGACCCCCAACGCCGGATAGACCAGTGACAGACCGAATCCGGTCAGGCCTGCGCCAATCAGCGCATAACCGGTCGAAGGCGCGAGCCACAGCAACACCAGGCCCGCCGTCTCAATGCTCATGCAGGCAATGGCCGAGGTGAATCCACCGAAACGGCTGATGCTGGAGATGAACAACAATCGCGCCAGAATGAAACACACGCCGAACACCGTCAGGCAGTAAGCCGCGCCGGCCCAGCCACGGCTGACGTAATACAGGGTAATAAAGGTGGTCAGCGTGCCGTAACCGATGGAGGCGAGGCTCAGGCTCGCGCCGAACGGCGCAATGCGCCCGAACACCGCCCAGAACGGCAGGCGCTCGCCGCGAATCACCGGCACCGAGGGTTTGTTTCGGATCAGCAACAACGCCGCCAGCGCCAGCACCGACAGCGCGATCCCAAGACTGGCGAACCCCAGCTCGCCAACCATCACCACGCCCAGCGGTGCACCAATGGCGATGGCGCCGTAGGAGGCGATGCCGTTCCAGGAGATCGATCGTGCGGTATGTTCCGCGCCCACCTGACCCATGCACCAACTGATGGTGCCGACCCCGATCAAGCCCTGGGCAATCCCCAGCAACAAGCGACCGGCAATCAGGATCAACAGGCTCAGCAACGGAAGACTTTGCAGCAGCGTTGAAATCAACGTCAGCACACCGCTCAATACAATCCCCGATAACCCGTAAACAATCGCCCGCTTGGTGCCGATGCTGTCCGACAGGCGCCCGGCCATCGGGCGGCTGAGCAGGGTGGCCAGGTACTGCGAGCCGATGGTCAGCCCCGCGATGATCGCGCTGAAACCCAGCTGTTCATGGACATACCCCGGCAACACCGCAATCGGCAGGCCGATGCAGAGGAAGGCAATAAAGGTATAAAAGACGATGGAGACGATCTGCAGGGTGATCGCCATGGAGCTTTGTGGTGGCAGTTGCTGCACAGACATGAGGGCTCGTTCGCGGGCGGCGGTAGGAGAACTGCATCATGGCGTGGGCGCAAAATAAAAGAAAGCAGGCTAACTACTTTCTCCTGAGCCGATCGTTCCCACGCTCTGCGTGGGAATGCAGCCCGGGACGCTCCGCGTCCCTTCTGGAGCCGAACGCGGAGCGTCCGTTGAGGCATTCCCACGCAGAGCGTGGGAACGATCGACGCTGAAATGCAAAAAGCCCCGTCACATGGACAGGGCTTTTCAGTTTCAGCAGCTATTTAGAACACAACGCCCTGGCTACGCAGGTAGTCGTCATAGGTGCCGCTGAAGTCGATCACGCCACTAGGGCTCAACTCGATGATGCGGGTGGCCAGAGACGATACGAACTCACGGTCGTGGCT
>Ga0255334_1000080_pt1 | contig 113775 bp, 122 predicted proteins | sample EtOH5_35cm_T3_12_FD_202080 | JGI IMG/M metagenome (GOLD analysis project Ga0255334, IMG submission 202080) | Sandy soil microbial communities from University of British Columbia, Vancouver, Canada - EtOH5_35cm_T3_129 | ecosystem: Engineered > Artificial ecosystem > Sand microcosm >...
CGCTGCGGTGCTCGACGAACATGTCGAACTCCTCGAACGAGCCCTCGTCCAGCAGCAGGTCGATGCGCTCGCGCGCGGTCAGCTTGCCCTTGGCGTGCTGGGCCGCGACCCGCGCCTCGCCGCCGCCGGCCCTGGCCTGCTCGCGACGGCGGTCGAGTTCCTCGAGAATGTGCTGCAACGCGCTGGCTCCCTGCCCGGATTTTCGTGCTGGTGGTTCGCCCACCTTGGAAACTCAAGCCCTAGCGAGGCCAGGGGGTGCAGGCAAGACGGACCTTGCGGCGCCGCGGAGTACGGAAGGTCTCGCCCCCTAACGGAGCGCGGCGAACCAGCGGTCGATCATCTCGGCCTCGACCGCCAGGAACGCCACGCGGGCGGTCGCCTCGGCGTCCTCTCCCCACTGCTCGGCCTGGAACGCCTCCTCCAGGCGCGACAGATCCAGGGCCTTGCGGCCGGTCAGACGGCCGGCGCGAACGGCCAGGGCCAGCAAGGTCGAGCCGTAGAGACCGGCGGCGAAAGCCACCCCAGCCAGGCTGAAGTCGTCCAGGGTCAGGGCCAGGGCCTCGACCGCCGCCAGGGTGGCCGGCGGCTGCGGCTGGTGGATGATTCCGCCGACGGGGGTGAACACCAAGCCATGCTCTGCCTTGGCCCAGTCCAGGATCGCGCCCCACTCACGCTCCTGGCGCTCGACCAGCGGCGTCGGGTGTTCGGCGCGATAGCAAAGATGGTCGGAGGCCGCGTAGGCGGTGATCTCCTTGGCCACCTCGGCGCGGGTCTCGGCGATGCGGTCGATCGCCGTGAAAGCCAGGCGCGTGGCCGGCATCAGGCTGTTGTCGATATACTCGACCTGGGCCTCCCACTCGGCGGCGATCGTGTCGGCCAGAGCTTGGTTGGGCAGGATCAGCGGCTTCCTGGCCGGCGACTTGGGCGTGCGGCCGTCGAGCTGAACGGCGAAGCCCTCCTCGACCGGGGCCACGACGGCGGCCTTGTAGAAGCGCTTGGGTTTCAGCAGCAGCTCGGACTTGTCGGACACGGCGAGAACTCTTTTTCGGGCCGCGCGACGGAACGGCCAATGACCCGCGTTGAATGAGCAAGATCGCGTGTCAGTGCAAGGGAGAGCGCCGCTTGAGCCTACCGTCCAAGGACATGATGGCCGCCATCGCCGTCACCCGGTTCGGCCTGGGCGCCCGCCCCGGCGAGATCGACGCCGCCGGGGCCGATCCGCGGGGCTTCCTGATCGCCCAGATCCGCCGCGAGGGCGCCGACATCCCGCAGGACGGCGGCGAGAGCGCCGCTCAACGCTTCGAACAGATGCGCGACTACCAGCGGCAGCAGAAAGCCGCGCGCCAGAAGAAAGATGGCGAGACTCCCGACGATGCGGCCCTGCAAGCCGCGAAGGCCGCCCAGATCGCCCTGCGGGACAAGGTCAATGCCGACTTCCTGGCCCGCGCGCGCCTGGCGACCAATACGCCAGCGGGCTTTCGCGAACGCTGGGCGCTGTTCTGGGCCAACCACTTCACCGTCTCGGCCACCAAGCAGATCACCTCGGTGCTGATCGGCCCGTTCGAGCGCGAGGCGATACGCCCCCACGTGTTCGACAGCTTCGAGGACCTGCTGGTCGCCTCGTCGACCCATCCGGCCATGCTGACCTATCTGGACCAGGCCCAGTCGATTGGTCCCAACAGCCAGGTCGGCGTCCGCAGGCGCGGCGCCAGGGCCGGACTGAACGAGAACCTGGCCCGCGAGATCATGGAACTGCACACGGTCGGCGTCGACGCCGGCTATACGCAAGGCGACGTCACCGAGTTCGCCCGCGCCCTGACCGGCTTCTCGGTCGGCCGCGACAACGAGGACCGCCAGGGCCAGTTCGTGTTTCGCGACGCCGCCCACGAGCCCGGCGCGCGCACGATCATGGGCCGCCGATACGCCCAGGCCGACATCCAGCAGGGCATGGCGGTCCTGAAGACCCTGGCCGCCGACAAGCGCACCGCCCGCCACGTCTGCGGCAAGATCGCCCGCCACTTCGTCTCCGACACGCCCCCGCCCGCCCTGACCGCGCGGCTGGAGAAGCGCTGGATGGACACCGGCGGCGACCTCGCTCAGGTCGCCAAGGCCCTGGTCGAAAGCCCCGAGGCCTGGAATCCCACGCCCGCCAAGTTCAAGACGCCCTACGAATACACCCTGTCGACCTGGCGGCTGATCGGGGCCGAGCCGTCGGCGATCGAGCGCCTGGCGCCGATCCTCACGGGCCTGGGCCAGAAGCCCTTCTCGGCTCCCTCCCCCAAGGGCTGGGCCGAGGACGCCCAGACCTGGGCCTCGCCCGACGGCCTGGTCAAGCGGATGCAGTGGGCCCAGGGCTTCGCCGCCGCGGTCGCCGACCGCACCGATCCCAACGCCCTGGCCGTCTCGGCCTTGGGCGCGCGCCTGACGCCTCCCGTCGCCAAGGCCGTGTCGCGGGCCGAGACCCGCAAGGAAGCCTTCGCCCTTCTCGTGATGAGCCCGGAGTTCCAACGCCGATGACCGCTCAAATCAACCGCCGCTCGCTGCTGGGCCTGGGCGCCAGCCTCGGGATCACCGTCAACTTCCTGGGTTCGCAGGCCTTCGCCGCCACGGAAGGCGATCTGGCCAGGAAGAAGCTCGTCGTCGTGATCTGCCGGGGCGGCATGGACGGCCTGTCTGTTTCGCCACCGGTGGGCGATGCGAACTACGCCAACCTGCGCGGCTCGATCGCCCTGAAGCCCGACCAGGTGCTGAAGCTGGACGACACCTTCGGCCTGCACCCCGAGCTGAAAACCGTTCACGCCCTGGCGCTGAAGGGCGAGGCCCGCATCGCGCCCGCCATCGCCAGCCCCGACCGCGCCCGCTCCCACTTCGAGGCCCAGGACGTGCTGGAGACCGGCGCGGCCCATGTCTACGGGACCGAGACCGGCTGGCTGAACCGCACGCTGGAGGCCCTCGCCCCCGCTCGCAAGGTCGAGGGGCTGTCGGTCGGGACCACCGCCCCGCTGATCCTGCGCGGCAAGGTCCAGGCGGCCAGTTGGTCGCCCGGCAAGGGCGTCGACGAGACCGCGCGCCTGCCGACCCTGTTGCAGGACCTCTACAAGAACGACCCGATGCTGGGCCCGGCCTTCGCGCGCGGGCTGGAGACCGAGACCATGGCGCAGACGGCGATGACCGCCCTTTCGGCCACGCCGGCCATGAACATCGCGGCGGCCTCGACGCCGGCAAAACCGGGCGCCGCGCCGATGTCGCCCACCATGGCCAACGACCGCCAGAACCGCGCCGGCGGCGAGGCGGCGCGCAAGCTGGGTTCGACCCTGGGCGGCTTCATGATCCAGGCCGGCGGACCGCAGATCGCGGCGATCTCGCTGGACGGTTTCGACACCCACGCCGGCCAGCCCGGCCAGATCGCCACACGGCTGTCCTATATGGACGCGGTGCTGGGCGGCCTGCACGACGGCCTGGGCGCGGAATGGAAGAACACCGTGGTCATCGCGGTGACCGAATTCGGCAGAACGGCCCGCGTCAACGGCACCGGCGGCACCGACCACGGCACGGCCTCAACGGGCCTGATCCTGGGCGGCGCGCTGAAGAAGGGTGGCATCGTCGGCGACTGGCCGGGCCTCTCGCAGACCGCCCTGTTCGAGAACCGCGACACCGCCCCGACCCTCGACATGCGCGGCCTGTTCAAGGGCGTGCTGGCCGACCACATCGGCGTCGACCGCGCGATCCTGGAGCGCAAGGTGTTCCCGGACAGCGCGGCGGCGAAGCCGGTCACGGGTCTGGTCTAGCAACCCCATCACCGTCTTCCCCGGCGAACGCCGGGGCCCAGATACACCTCGAGCGGTTCGAGATGACGCGCCTCAAGCAGCGTCCACGGGCTAAGATAAGCGGGCTCGATCTGGGTCCCGGCTTTCGCCAGGAAGATCGGATTTGGAGATCAGCGCCGTTTGGTTTGGCGTCGGGCGAACGGTTCGGCGTCGGCCTCGTCTTCCGAAAAGCCGAACTTGCGAAAGCCTTCCTTCATCTCGGGGCTCAACGGCGCCTCGATGTGCAGCATGCCGGCCGAGGGGTGCGGCAGCAGGATCGAGCGCGCGTGCAACTGCAGCTTCAGCCCCTCCGACAGCGGCGCGGACTTGTCGTCGCCGTACTTGGGGTCGCCCAGGATGGGATGGCCCATGGCCTTCATGTGGGCGCGCAACTGGTGGGTGCGGCCGGTGTGCGGACGCAGGGCCATCCAGGTAACGCGCGGCCCGGCGCGGCTGATGGTGACGAATTCGGTCTCGGCCGGCTGGGCGTCCGGGTCCTTGGGCTGGGCCGGCACCACCAGTTCGCGATCACCGACCCCGCGCTTGGCCAGGTGCAGCTCCATCACGCCCTCGGTCGGGTGCGGATTACCGGCGACGATGGCCCAGTAGGTCTTCTGCGCCTTGCGCTTGGCGAAGGCGCCCGACAGGCGCGCGGCCGCGGCGGGCGTCTTGCCCAGCAGCAGCACGCCCGAGGTGTCGCGGTCCAGGCGGTGGACCAGGCGCGGTCGATTGACGCCCTCGCCCCAGGCGCTCAGCAACTTGTCGACGTGGTGGGTGGTCTTGGTGCCGCCCTGAACGGCCAGGCCGGCGGGCTTGTTCAGCGCCAGGACCTCCTCGTCCTCGTATAGCACCAGCGATCTGGCGTAGGCGATGTCGCGCGGCGACAGCTTGGCCTTTTCGTTCGGATCGGGCGCGTCGGGCAGCGGCGGCACGCGGATCTGGCTACCGGCGACCAGCTTGGTGTCGGCCTTGGCGCGCGAGCCGTCGACCCGGACCTGGCCCGAGCGGAAAAGCTTGTTCAGCTGGATGTGGTTGAGGTGCGGCCAACGGCGCTTGAACCAGCGGTCGAGGCGGACCCCGTCCTCGCCGGCGTCGACGTACAGCGTGCGGACTTCCTTGATGCTCATGCGAAAACCTTGCGGGCGATCAGAAGGCCCGCGAACAGGGCCGCCACGGACAGAAGCACGCTGGCGGCGGCATAGGAGAAGGCTGGCAGATAGTCGCGCTTCTGGATCATCAGCGCGGTCTCCAGCGAGAACGAAGAGAACGTCGTGAAGCCGCCCAGCACGCCCACGCCCAGCAGCACGCGCCACTGTTCGCTTGAGGCGTTGCCGCGATGCGCCAGCCACGAGGCCAGGCAGCCCATTAGGAAGCCCCCGGCGATGTTCACGGTGAAGGTGCCATACGGCCAGCCCGTCCCCATGACCCGCATGGCGCCGACGCCGACCAGATAGCGCGCGACCGAGCCGACGGCTCCGCCAGCGGCCACCAGAAGCAGCTTGTTCATGAACGCCTTATGCGCCGAGCAGACGCCAACGCCAAGCATCCAACGAAGTTCCCTTGATTTTCCCCGGTTTCTTTCACGGTAAACGCGTTTGGAAACCGTATTTCCGAACGACCGGTTAAGCGCGCTTCCCGCATTCTCCAGGGCGTATCAACAGCGCCAGACTCATGCCCTTCGACACCTCAACCTCTTCAGACGCGACCGAACGCGTGGCCCTTCCGGGCCCGGTGGCTCAGCGCCTGTCGGGCTCGGAGCTCGTCGCGCGCGGCTCGGTCAACGTGATCAGCATCAAGGCCATCCGGCAGTGGGCCGGCGAATGGTGGAGCCAGAAGCGCGGCGACGTCTGGACCTATGTCGAGCTGAAGCTGAACGAACATCTGGACCGCAACGACATGCGGGCCCGCATCTCGGACAGCGAGTTCCTGATCGCCATGAACAACGACCAGGGTCTGGCCGCCCAGGCGACCAGCGTGCGGATCCTGGAAGACGTGCTGACCCATCTGCTGGGCGCCGCCTCGGCGAAGGATCTGGGCATCCGTTCGGTGATTGGGGTCGAGAACGGCGAGGCGGTCTGCAAGCCGATCGACCCGACCGTAATCCTGGCCGCCCGCGCCCGCCGCGACTCCGCGCGCTCGCCGGTCCGCATTGAAGTGGATCCGGCTGACGAGGCCCGCCGCACCCCGGTGGCCTTCACCACCGCCGGCGGCGCTGCGCTGCGCGTGGACTTCACGCTCGAGCATGTGGTCAGCCTGCGGCGCAACATCACCACAGCCGTGCGGGTCGAGCCGATGGTCACGCACCTGGCCAGCGGTCGCCAGGCCTCGGCCCGCGCCCTGACCAAGCTGTCGGACCGGGATGTAGCCTTCATCGACGAGTCGACGCTGAAATACGCTGCGGTGTTCGCGCGCTCGGCCCAAGGCCACAACGCGCCCGAACTGATCCTGCCGGCCTCGTTCCGCACCCTGGGCACCCAGCGCGGCCGCGACCTGCTGACGGGCACCGCCGGCCTGTCGCTGAGCCTGCTGCGCGGCGGCTTGATGATCGAACTGGTCGACGTCACCCGTGGCACCCCCGCCGGCCGGCTGCTGGAGGTGGTCGGCCTGCTGCGCGCCCTCACCCGCGGCGTCATCGCCCGCGTGCCGCCGGACAAGGAGGCCCTGCGCGTGCTGCGCGACGCCCGCCTGGCCGGCCTGGCGCTGGACGCCTCCGATCTCTCCGGCGAAGCCGGCAAGATCGCCATGGAGATGATGGCTTTCGGTCGCGACGCCCGTGGCCTGGCCCCGATGACCATCCTGCAAGGCCTGCCCCAGGACGGCTATTTCGCCGCCGCCGAGACGGCCGGCCTTACCCATGCGGCGCTCCGCGCGAACTATCCGCTGGGCAAGAGAGCGGCGGCCTAGCTAGACTCGCTGGCGTCCGTAGCCGACGTTCTTGACCACGTCCCGCGCGTCATAGGCGTCGCGGTCGCGCGGCGTCGCGCCCTTGCCGAACACCACCTCGATCGAACGCGAAACGGCCGGGCCCGGGCCGAGGTTGAAGCTCGTCCCCAGTCCCACGCCGACACTGGAACGCCGCCCGAAGCTGGCCGAGCCGCCGCCGACCGACACGCGCGGCCCCCGGTCGTAGCCGCTGACATTGGTCGAGCGGTCGGCGATCCGGAACCAGTCATAGCCGTCGCGCAGGGCCAGTTCGGCGGCGCGCAACAGGGCGTAGTCGGCGATCTGCGCCTCCTTGGCGCCCGGCCCGCCCTGGAAGGTGACCCGGTAGCGCCCTGCCTCCAGACGATATTCCGAATAGCCGACGTCGTTCGGCGCGCCCAGCTGAGCGCGATAGACGGTCGGGGTCGTGGCGCAGGCGGCCAGCAGGAAACCGGCGAGCGTGGCGGCGATCAGGGGTTTGGTGATCTTCATGGGGCGTGTCCTCAGACCTGATCAACGGCCTCGGAACCTGGCTGTTCCGGAACCGCCAGATCCAGGGCCTGGAGCATGGCCTTGAAATCGGACGGAAGCGGGGCCGTGACCTTGCGTTCGCCGCCTAGCGGATGCGGGAAGGTCAGGCGCGCGGCGTGCAGCATCAGGCGCGGCACGGCGATCCCGCCCAGCATCAACGCCCCGCCATAGCGGCTGTCGCCCGCCAGCGGCCGGCCGATCGAGCCCATGTGGACGCGCAACTGATGCATGCGGCCGGTGTCCGGCGACAGCTCGACCAGCGCCGCGACGCCGTTGCTGGCCAGGGTGCGGTAGCGGCTGCGGGCGGTCTCGGCGTCGGGGTGATCGGGCTCGCACACCCGCATATAGGCCTCGCGGCCGATCGACTCGCGGCGCAGCGGGCTGTCGATCATGCCGCCCTTCGGCTCGGGCGCGCCCGGCGCGACGATGGCGAGGTAGGATTTCCGGAAACGCTTGGCCATCATGGCCTCGCCCAGGAAGGCCGCGCCCGGCTTGGTCTTGGCCGTCAAGATCACGCCCGAGGTATCGCGGTCCAGGCGGTGGATCAGGCGCGGCCTGGCCTTGCCCGGCTTGGCGAACGCCCACAGCAGGTCGTCCAGCGTGTGGGCCTTGATCCGTCCGCCCTGGCTGGAAAGGCCGGCGGGCTTGTCCAGCACGATGATCGTCTCGTCCTCGTACAGAACCCACGACTTGGCCGTCTCGATCTCCTCGGGCGTCAGGGTGATCGGGCAGTCGACGGCCTTGGGCTTGGCGACTCCAGGGGGACGGCGGAATTTCGGACTGCTCATTTGCCGTCCTTACGCACCTTGCCCCAGGCTTCCAAGCGCTCACGCGCTTTCGCCTCCGCGCCGACCGGCTTCGGCTCGTAGAAGCGCCGACGCTCCATGCCGTCCGGGAAGTAGTTCTGGCCAGAGACCCCGCCCTCGACATCGTGGTCGTAGGCGTAGCCGTCGCCATAGCCCAGCGACTTCATCAGCTTGGTCGGGGCGTTGAGGATATGCGACGGCGGCATCAGGCTGCCGGTCTCCTTGGCGGCGCGACGGGCGGCCTTGTAGGCGTTGTAGACGGCGTTGGACTTGGGCGCCGACGCCATGTGAACCACGGCCTGGGCCAGGGCCAGTTCCCCTTCCGGCGAGCCGAGGAAGTCGTAGGCGTCCTTGGCGGCGGTGGTCAGCAGCAGGGAAAGCGGATCGGCCGCGCCGATGTCCTCGGACGCCATCCGCACCAGGCGACGGGCGATGAACAGCGGATCCTCGCCGCCTTCCAGCATCCGCGCCAGCCAGTAGAGGGCCGCGTCCGGATCGCTGCCCCGCACCGACTTATGCAGGGCCGAGATAAGGTTGTAGTGCTCCTCGCGGTCCTTGTCGTAGGCCGGGCGGCGCTTCTGCAGGAACTGGCCCAGCTGGGTCGCATTCAACGGGCTGTCAGTCCCGATCGAGAACAGGGTCTCGGCCAGGGTCAGCAGGTAGCGGCCATCACCGTCGGCCATGGCGACCAGGGTCGAACGCGCCTCGGCGTCGATCGGCAGCGGCCGGTTCTCGGCGACCTCGGCGCGCTGTAGCAACTGGTCCAGCGAGTCCTCGCCCAGGCGTTTGAGCACGAAGACCTGGCAGCGGGACAAGAGAGCGCCGTTCAGCTCAAAGGACGGGTTCTCGGTGGTAGCGCCGACCAGGGTGACGATCCCCTCCTCCACGAACGGCAGGAAACCGTCCTGCTGGGCGCGGTTGAAGCGGTGGATCTCATCGACGAAGAGCAAGGTGCTCTGGCCAGCCGCGCGGCGCATCCGGGCTTGCTCGAAGGCCTTCTTCAGGTCCGCGACGCCCGAGAAGACGGCCGAGATCTGCTGGAACTCGTAGCCACCGGCCTTGGCCAGCAGGCGCGCGATGGTGGTCTTGCCCGTCCCCGGCGGCCCCCACAGGATCATCGAGGCCAGACGGTGCGCCGCCGCCATCCGGCCGATGGGGCCTTCGGGTCCCAGGAGATGCTGCTGGCCCACCACCTCGTCGAGGCTCTGGGGCCGTAGGCGGTCGGCCAAAGGCGCTGGCGCGTGGGGCGTCAGGCCGGCGGCCTGGAAGAGATCGGACATGAGTCCTTTCTAGCAGGCCGCCGCCGCCAAGTCGTCAGCCCGAGAAGCGGGCCGTGATCCGCTGGCCGTTGCGCTCGATCGTCACCACCCAGTTGCGGGCCGGCAGCTTCGCCGCGGCGTTGAGGTCGGCCACCGTATTGACCGCGCGGCCGTTGACCTCGCGGATGAAGTCGCCCGGCTGCAGGCCGATATTGGCCGCGTAGCCGCCGCCGATCTTGGTCACCAGCACCCCCTTGCCGACGAACGGGTCGACGTTGAGGTCCTGGGCCACGGCCGGCGACAGGTTGACCACCGTGGCGCCGTTGAACGGGTTGCCCCCCGACAGGGTGCGCTCGTCGCGCGCGGGGATCTCCGGCGCGGCCTCGGCGCGGACGGTGAGCGTCTGCTCGCGGTCGTTGCGATGGATCTGCATCGGCACGCGGTCGCCGACCTTGTGGGTGCCGATCGCGAAGGCGCCGCCACCCTCGTCGTTCACTGCCCGGCCGTCGATCGACAGGATGACGTCGCCTTCCTTCAGGCCGGCGCGATCGGCCGACGAGCCTGGATAGACCTCGGCCACCAGCACGCCGCGCGGCACGCTCATGCCCAGGCGCTTGGCGATGTCGCCGGTGACCGGCCGGCCCTTCACGCCCAGCCAGGGCCGCACGACGCTGTGGCCCCCGCCCAGGGCCGCCGAGACGACCTGGCGCACCACGGCCGCCGGGATGGCGAAGCCCACCCCGCTGGACGAGCCCGAGCGCGAGATGATGAAGGTGTTGATGCCGACCAGGTCGCCGTCCATGTCCACCAGCGGCCCGCCCGAATTGCCGGGATTGATGGCCGCGTCAGTCTGGATGTAGCTGCCGAAATTGGCCGCGCCGACGTCGGTGCGGGCCAGGGCCGAGACGATGCCGTTGGTCACGGTCTGCCCGACGCCGAACGGATTGCCCAGCGCCAGGACGAGGTCGCCGACCTCCATCTGGTCCTGGTCGTCGATGGCCATGACCGGCAGCTTCTCGCCCTTGGTGTCGATCTTCAGCACCGCCAGGTCGGCGCGCGGATCGTCGAGCAGGACGGTGGCCGGGAACTCGCGGCGGTCGGCCAGCTGCACGGTGATGTCGCTCATCCCGTCGATATTGTGGTGGTTGGTGATGATCACCCCGTCGGCGCGGACGATGGCGCCCGAGCCCAGCGAGCCCTGCACCTGGCTGCCGCCCTGGCCGCCGCCGCCCATGAAGAAGTCCCAGAAGGGATCGACGCGGCGCTGCACCACCCGGCGGCTGGCGACGTTGACGACCGCCGGGGCGGCCTTCTTCACCACCGGCGAGAACGACAGCTTCATCGACGCCGCGTCGGCCGGAGCGCGGCGGGTCGGTTGCGGCATGTCGGGAACGGGTCCGTTGCCGACCGATTGGGCATTGGACGGCCCGGCCGGATTCGAGCAGGCGGCCAGCAGGACGACGACGGGCAGCAGGGCGCGGATGGTCTTCAAGAAAAGGCTCCTAACGTTCCTCGGGAACTCAGCCGAGCTTTCTGGCGAGTCTAAGGCGTTTTGCGCGATGGTAAGGCTTCAGGCCGCCTGCGGTTCCGGCGCGGGCAGCGGTCGGGCCTTAGCGTAGGCTAACACGGTCGAAGCCAGCATCAGCGCCGCGGCGATCAGCACCGGCAGGCCCGGCATGTGCAGGGTCGTGTCGTGGCGGATGGCGAAGGCGAAAGGGAACAGGAACAGCGGCGGTCCGATGATCGAGGCGATGCCCATCATCGCCGAATTGGCGCCTTGCAGCTGGCCCTGTTCGTTCGGCGCGACGCGGCGGGTCATCAACCCTTGCAGGCCCGGCTGGATCAGGCCCGACAGCGCGAACAGCGGCAGGCCGCACAAATACAGCATCCCCGTCGGCGCCAGGGCGTAGATCATGAAGCCGGCGAAACCCGAGAACAGGCCGATCATCAGCGCCCCGCGCTCTCCGAACGCCTTGACCACCCGCCCGACCACCAGGGCCTGGACGATGATGCTGGAAACGCCGCTGGCCATCAGGGTCAGGCCGATGGTCGCCGGCGACCAGCCATAGCGGAAGCCCATATAGAGCACGAACACGCTGGGCAGGACGTTGTGCGCCAGCTGGAACAGAAAGCCGACGCCGGCCAGGCCCAGCAGGCCCGGATGGCGGTTCAGCAGCTGCAGCGAGCCGACGGGATTGGCCTTCGTCCAGTCGAAGCGCGGCTGGCGGCGCTCAGGCGGCAGAGACTCCGGCAGCACGAAGAATCCGTAGAGCCAGTTGCAGAGCGCCAGGGCCGCGCAGACCAGGAACGGCGCGCGATGGTCGAACTGCCACAGCCAGCCGCCCAGGGCCGGACCGAAGGTGAAACCGACGCCGAACGCCGCGCCCATCAGGCCAAAGCCCTTGGCGCGGTTCTCCGGCGTGGTGACGTCGGCGACATAGGCCGAGGCGGTCGAGAAGCTGGCCGCCGTCATGCCGTTGAAGATCCGGCCGACGAACAGCCACCAAAGGCTAGGCGCGAAGGCCATGAACAGGAAGTCGACGCCCAGGCCGAAGATCGAGGTCAGGATCACCGGCCGGCGGCCGAAGCGGTCGGACATCAGCCCCAGGATCGGCGAGCAGAAGAACTGCATCACGCCCCAGACCGTGGCGAACAGGATGTTCCAGTCGGCCGCGACGGCCGTGTCGCCGCCGCCGAACTGTTTCACCAGATTGGGCAGGACCGGGATCATCACGCCCAGGGACAGCACGTCCATGATCGCGGTGACGAAGATGAAGCCCAGAGCGGCCTGACGTTTGGCCCCGGTGATCGGTTGGTTCATGGATCGCCCTCCCCGGCCGTCTCTAGTTGGACGCTGTTCGCCCGGCTCGCAAGACCCGCCGGCAACGCTCCCCGCCATTCCGCGCGCTCCACGCCGCGGGCGACTGTCAGCGCAGCGCCTGGCTGATCACCTTCAGCGACCCGTCGCCCTTCTCGGGCTTCACGCCGGTCACCTTCGCCAGCAGCGGATAGACGTCGACATTGTCAAATACCGGCAGCACGACGCCCGGCCTGAACGAGGGGCCGTGGGCCACGAACACCGCGCGCATCCTGGCGTCATAAGGGTCGAAGCCGTGCGCGCCGCCGTCCTTGCCGTCCCACTTGCCGGGCTTCTTCCGGGCTTCCAGGGTCGTCGTGTACCAGCCGGTCTCCGACAGGCAGACGATGGCCGGCACGCGCCTGTTGCGGCCATAGTGGAAACGGGCCGGGATCCGCCCCTTCTTCCAGCAGGTCATGTGCGGCGGCGCGGCCCTCAGGAACGCGGCCTCGACCGCCTTCGCCTGGCCCGGCATCGGCGAGAAGCTGGTCACCGCGCCCTTGGTGACGAGGTGGATCTTCGAGACATCGATCAGGTCGTCCAGCACCACACGATGGGCGGCCGGCAACGGCGCCATGCCGTGATCGGCGACGATGATGAGGTCGGTCGTCTCGAAACGTCCGCGCGCCTTGAGCCCCTCGACCAGACGGCCGATGCAGCGGTCCAGTTCGACCAGCGCCGCCGTCAGCTCCGGAGAGTCCGGGCCGTAGTGGTGCCCCTCGGTGTCGGCGGCGTCGAAATAGAGGGTGGCGAAGGCCAGCGGCGGGCCGTCGGCGCTGTCCATCCAGGCCAGCACCTGGTCGATCCGCGCATCGTACGGAAGGTCATGCTGGTATTTCATCCAATGGCTGGGGCGGACGCCGTCGATCGCCGTCTCCGAACCCGGCCAGAACATGGCGGCGCTCTTCTTGCCCTGCTGTTCGGCCGAGACCCAGAACGGCTTGGCCTGGTTCCACCAGCGTGGGTCGTTGGAGGTCGGGCCGTTCATCACGAATTTGGGGCCGCCGATCACGGCGTCCTCCATCTCGTTGCCGACCACGCCGTTGCGGTCGGGACGCTTACCGGTCACCAGGGTGTAGTGGTTCGGATAGGTCAGGCTGGGAAACGAGGGGCGCATGGACCCGCGCGCCCCGTCGTCGGCCAGGGCCTTCAGGTTCGGCGTCACGCCACGGTCCAGATAGTCGGCGCGGAAGCCGTCCATCGACACCAGGAGCGTCAGATGCGGGGCCTTTTCCCGCGCCTGGACGCCACCGGCCAAGGCGAGGCTCACGGCCACGATCAGGGACAGCAGGCGAAAGACGGACATCGGCGGGCTCTTAGGCGGGGGGAACTGAAGCCCCCTGATCAGCGTCCGGTGTTACAGGGGTGTGACAGGAACCGCATGACCGGCTCTTAACTTGGCGGGGGCGCCCCGGGTCGCCATAGTCCCCCTCGCCTGCCGACTCGTTTCGGCGCTCGGAACTCCCCGCATGTCGATCGCCCTCGAGGCCGACCGCCTCACCAAGACCTACGGGGCGGTGCGCGCCCTTGACGACTTCTCCATCGCTATTCCGGCCGGCGGCGTGTTCGGGGTGCTGGGTCCCAACGGCGCGGGCAAGAGCACCCTGTTCCGCATCGCGCTCGGCCTCGTTAGGCCGACCACCGGCTCGGCCCGCCTGTTCGGCGCGGTGCCCGGCGACATCACCGCCCTGCGCAAGGTCGGAGCGATGATCGAGACGCCGCGCTACCCCGCCTATCTGACCGGCCGCGACACCCTGAAGATGCTCGCGCTCGAGAGCGGCGCGAAAAGCGCCGACATCGACGGCTGGCTGGAGCGCGTTGGCATCGCCCACGCCGCCGACCGCTCGACCAGCGGCTATTCGGTCGGCATGAAGCAGCGCCTGGGCCTGGCGGCCGCCTTCTTCACCAAGCCCGAACTCGTGATCCTGGACGAACCGACCAGCGGCATGGACCCGGCCGGCATCCAGGAGATCCGCGCCCTGATCGTCGACCTCGCCAAGCGCGAAGGCGTCACCGTCATCCTGGCCAGCCACCAGCTGGACGAGGTGCGGCGCGTCTGCGAGCGCGTGGCCATCCTGTCCAAGGGCAAGGTCGTGGCCGAGGGCGGCGTGGCCGAACTGACCGCCGGCGAGGCCCGCCTGCGCATCACCGCCGCCTCGCCCATCGCCCAGGTCCTGGGCGTGCTGGGCGCCAAGGGCGCCGCCGACGGCGCGGACTCGGCCCTGGCCGACATCCGCCGCGAAGACGCCCCCGCCCTGATCCGCGCCCTGGTCGAGGCCGGGGTCGAGATCACCGAGGCCCGCTGGCGCGACGCCGACCTGGAGGGCGTCTATCTCCGGACTCTCGAAACGGCCCAGCCTTCGAACGAAGGAGCGCTCTGATGCTCGCCGACGCCATCGCCGCCGAACGCTTCCGCCTGCTGCGCGACCGTTCGGCCCTGTTCTGGGGGTTCTGCTTCGCGCCGATCGTGGGCTTCCTGCTCAGCATCGGCGGCGACCTCTTCCTGCACTACGTGGTCAAGAAGCCGATGCCGGGTCTCGGGATCGGCCTGCTGGACCAGATGATCAAGGCGCTGGCGGGCGGGGCCTCGACCTTCGGGGCGCTGTTCCTGATGATCGGCGCGGCCGCCATCCTGGCCGGCGATTACCGCTGGGAGACCTGGCGGCTGCTGACGCCCCGCAACACCCGCCAGAACCTGCTGCTGGCCAAGCTGGTCGTGGTCGGCGAGGCGGTGTTCTGGAGCCTGGCCCTGACCGCCGTGCTGTCGGCCGCCGCGGCGGTGATCGGCGCGGGGATCAACGGCAAGGCCCTGGCCGTCTCGATGTTCGACCGCAACCTGTTCGACGTGCTCGGCGTCCTGGCCATCACCTGGCTGGAGGCCATGACGCTGGCGGCGCTGGCCGCCTGTATCGGGGTGCTGTCGCGATCGAGCATGGGCGTGGTCGTCGCCTGCCTGGGCGTGCGGTTCGTGCAGACGGTGCTGGCCAGTTCGCTGCGCATGATGGAACAGGGCCAATCCAGCTGGAAGCTGCTGGCCATCCCCGTCTATGACGCGGACCTGCTGCGCGCGACCCTGCTGGAACCGACCATGCTGGGCCAGACCGCCAGCTCGGCCGGCGCGGCCCTGGCCATGCTGGCGGTGTGGACAGCCGTATTGACGACCGGCGCGGTGCTGCTGTTCCGCCGCCAGGACCTGACCAAGGAGTAGGCGTGAAGACCCAGAAGCAACGTATGCTGGCCGGCGAGCTCTATACCGTCGACGCCGAGCTGCAGGCCGACCAGCGCGCGGCCCAGACCTGGATGGATCGCTATAACAGCTCCGGCCTCGACGAGCGCCCGATGCTGCTGGCCCAGGGCTTGGGGGCGGTCGGCGAGAACGTGGCCGTCCGCGCGCCGTTCTTCGTCGACTACGGCTACAACATCCGCCTGGGTGACGGCGTATTCATGAACTTCAACTGCGTGATCCTGGACGTCGCCGAGGTCACTATCGGCGCGGCCACGGCCATCGGGCCGGGCGTGCAGATCCTGACCGCCGACCATCCGCGCGATCCGGCCCTGCGGCGCACGGGCCAGGAGTCCGGCCAGCCGATCCACATCGGCGCCAATGTCTGGATCGGCGGCGGCGCGATCATCCTGCCCGGCGTGACTATCGGCGACGACGCGGTGATCGGGGCCGGCGCGGTGGTGACGCGGGACGTGGCCGCCGGGGTGACGGTGGTCGGGAACCCGGCGCGGCCGGTGCGCCGAAGGGTTAGGCACTGAAGCTACAAGCGGACGTGATGGGAGTCCGCAATGGGTGAAAAACGACTCTGGGATTCCGCGCTGCTTCAGACAGCCCAAACGAAAAAAGGCCCCGGATCTCTCCGGGGCCTTCGCGTTCAACCTGAGCTGAAAGATCTTAGTCTTCGGCGTCGTTGACGTAGACCGGACCCGAGTCCTTGCCCTTTTCCGAAACGTCGCGGTCGACGAACTCGATCACGGCCATGGCGGCGTTGTCGCCGTAGCGGAAGCCGGCCTTCAGGACGCGGATGTAGCCGCCCTGACGGTCCTTGTAGCGCGGGCCGAGGACCGCGAAGAGCTTGCCGACTTGTTCGACGTCGCGAACCGAGCTGATGGCCTGACGACGGGCGTGCAGGTCGCCGCGCTTGGCCAGGGTGACCAGCTTTTCGACGATCGGGCGCAGTTCCTTGGCCTTGGGCAGGGTGGTGACGATCTGCTCGTGCTTGATCAAGCTGGCCGACATGTTGGCGAACATGGCGGTGCGGTGAGCTGAGGTGCGGCCGAGTTTGCGGTGGGCGTTACCGTGACGCATGTCTTAGTCTCCTGGGCATCGAGCCCGAGCGGCGCAAAACGTGTTGAGCGCCTGATTGTCACCAATCCTGGTCCGTCCCGACCGGGTCAGAGCGAAGCGCCGGGGCCCTCCACCGCGTGGTGCGGCTTCAAAAGGCCCAGGCCGCCTCCCCTGTCCAAAGAGAGGAAAGGCGGCCCGGATTTAGCGCAGATGGCTTCGAGGTTCTTAGATTTGGTCTTCGAACTTCTTGGCCAGGTCTTCGATGTTCTCCGGCGGCCAGTTCGGCACATCCATGCCGAGGTGCAGGCCCATGCCGGCGAGAACTTCCTTGATCTCGTTCAGCGACTTGCGGCCGAAGTTCGGGGTGCGGAGCATCTCGGCTTCGGTCTTCTGGATCAGGTCGCCAATGTAGACGATGTTGTCGTTCTTCAGGCAGTTGGCCGAACGGACCGACAGTTCCAGCTCGTCCACCTTCTTCAGCAGGGCCGGGTTGAACGGCAGCTCCGGCTTGGACTCGTCGGCCGACTTGGCCTTCGGTTCCTCGAAGGTGATGAAGATCTGCAGTTGGTCCTGCAGGATCCGGGCGGCGTAGGCCACGGCGTCCACCGGGGTGACGGCGCCGTTGGTTTCCACTTCCAGGACCAGCTTGTCATAGTCCAGCGACTGGCCTTGACGGGTCGGCTCGACGCGGTAGGCGACGCGCTTGACCGGCGAGTACAGGGCGTCGACGGCGATGAGGCCGATCGGCGCGTCTTCCGGACGGTTGCGGTCGGCCGGGACGTAGCCCTTGCCGTTGTTGACCGTGAACTCCATGCGCACCGAAGCGCCGTCGTCCAGCGTGCAGAGCACGTGGTCGGGGTTCAGGATTTCGATGTCGGCCGGGGTTTCGATCTGACCGGCGGTCACCGGGCCGGGGCCCGTGGCGCGCAGGGTCATGCGCTTCGGGCCTTCGGCGTGCATCCGAACGGCCAGTTGCTTGATATTCAGAACGATATCGACGACGTCCTCACGGACGCCTTCGAGCGAGGAGAATTCGTGCACCACGCCATCGATCTGGATGGCGGTGACGGCGGCGCCTTGCAGCGACGAGAGCAGAACGCGACGCAGGGCGTTGCCGAGCGTCACACCGAAACCGCGCTCGAGGGGCTCGGCGACGATACGGGCCTTGCGGGTCGCATCGGCTCCGGTTTCGATCTGCGGCTTCTCAGGACGGATCAGCTCGTTCCAGTTTCTTTCGATCACGTGGTCGGGTCCCTTGAACGCGGCTCGCCGGCCGCGTTTTGCGCAGCCGGCGAAGGAGATTAGTGGTCTAAATAGTACTAGACGCGACGGCGCTTGGGCGGACGGCAGCCGTTGTGCGGGATCGGCGTGACGTCGCGGATGGTCGTGATGGTCATGCCCGCGGCTTGCAGCGCGCGCAGAGCCGATTCACGGCCCGACCCCGGACCCGAAACGTTGACTTCCAGGGTCTTGACGCCGTGTTCGGCGGCCTTCTTGCCCGCGTCTTCCGCAGCCATCTGAGCGGCGTACGGGGTCGACTTGCGCGAACCCTTGAAGCCCATCATGCCAGCCGAGGACCACGAGATCGTGTTGCCCTGAGCGTCGGTGATGGTGATCATGGTGTTGTTGAACGAGGCGTTCACGTGCGCCACGCCCGAGGTGATGTTCTTGCGTTCGCGCTTTTTAACGCGACCCGGTTCCTTGGCCATCGTCAGGCTACCTTATTTCTTCTTGCCGGCGATCGGCTTGGCCGGACCCTTGCGGGTGCGAGCGTTCGTGTGGGTGCGCTGACCGCGGACCGGCAGGCCCTTACGGTGACGCAGGCCGCGATAGCAGGCCAGGTCCATCAGACGCTTGATGTTCATCGAGTTCTCGCGGCGCAGATCACCCTCGACGGTATAGTCGCGGTCGATCGTTTCGCGGATCGCCAGGACTTCGGCGTCGGTCAGTTGATTGACCCGACGCGCATCCTCGATGCCCACCTTCGTGATGATTTCACGCGCGGACCGTTGGCCGATGCCGTGAATGTACTGAAGCGCGATCAAAACGCGCTTGTTCGTCGGGATGTTGACGCCTGCGATACGGGCCACGTCTAATGTTCTCCTAGTCACGCACTAAAGACGCGAACGGCGCGCCCGGCTCGATCCAGAGGATCCAAACCGGCGCGCACGGATCGCGCCCTTTCGCGGAAGCGCCCCGTTATAGGGATCGTTTCGCTTCCGTCAACAACTGAATCCACCAGACATCCAGTGAATCAGGGCTTTCTTAAACGACGACACTCAAGGCGGCGTCGATGGAACTGGCGACGGTTTCGACCGAACCCATTCCGTCCAGTTCCGTGAGCTTCCCCTGCCCTTCATAGTAAGGCAGCAGCGGCGCGGTCTGGGCATTGTACTGGGCCAGACGATTCACGAAGACTTCGGGATTGTCGTCCGGCCGCCCCTGTTCTTCGAATCGCTTCTTGATCCGCTCGATCAGGGCTGGCTCGTCTACCTTGAGTCGGAGAACAGAGTCGATCTTCTGTCCACGCGCCGCCAACATCTTATCCAGAGCTTCGGCCTGAGCGACCGTGCGCGGGAAACCGTCAAAGATCGCGCCGCCGGCCGCCTCGGCCTCGGGCAGGCGGTCCTCGATCAGCGCGATGACGATCTCGTCGGTGACCAGCTCGCCGCGGTCCAGCACGCCCTTGACCTTCAGGCCAAGCTCCGAACCCGAGGCGATGGCGGCGCGCAGCATGTCGCCGGTCGAGAGCTGGACCATGCCACGCTCCGTGACCAGACGCTTGGCCTGAGTGCCCTTCCCCGCCGCCGGCGGACCGAACAGGATCAAGTTCATATAAGCCCCTTCGCGCGTCTGCCGAGTCTGCGCCCGGCTGCTCTCCCGGTGCAGACCTAGAGCCCCGGGAAAGAAAACGGAAGCCGGTTTTGTGACAAACCGGCTTCCACAGCATCTAATTAGATCGAAGCTCGACCTAGCGGTTACGGCCGCCCCGCAACTTCGACTTCTTGATGAGGCCCTCGTACTGGTGGGCCAGCAGGTGCGACTGGATCTGCGCCACGGTGTCCATGGTCACCGTCACGACGATCAGGATCGAGGTGCCGCCCAGGGCGAACTGGTTCGACTTGACCGCCATCATGACCAGCTCCGGCGCCACGCAGACGGCGGTGATGTAGCCCGCGCCGATCACGGTCAGGCGGGTCAGCACGTAGTCCAGGTATTCGGCGGTGCGCTTGCCCGGACGGATGCCCGGCAGGAAGCCGCCGTACTTGCGCAGGTTCTCGGCCGTCTCCTCGGGGTTGAACACGACCGAGGTGTAGAAGAACGAGAAGAAGATGATCAGCAGCGCGTAGAGCACCAGGAACGCCGGGTGGCCGTGCTGCAGTGCGCCGACCACGCCCGGCAGCCACTGGGCCCAGGACGGCAGGTTGGCCGCATTGATGAACTGCAGGGCCGTCGTCGGCAGCAGCAGCAGGCTGGAGGCGAAGATCGGCGGGATGACGCCCGCGGTGTTGATCTTCAGCGGCATGAACGAGCTCTCGCCGCCGACCATGCGGTTGCCCTGCTGGCGCTTGGGATAGTGGACCAGCAGACGGCGCTGCGAGCGCTCCATGAACACGATGGCCAGGATGGCGGCCACGGCGCCGACCAGGATCAGGAACAGCGGGGTGTAGTTGCCCGAGGTCTGCGACTGGACCAGCAACTGGCCCAGGCTCATCGGCAAGTGGGCCACGATGCCGGCGAAGATGATCAAGCTGACGCCGTTGCCGACGCCGCGGCTGGTGATCTGCTCGCCCAGCCACATCAGGAACAGGGTGCCGCCGGTCAGGGCTACGACGGTCGAGACGACGAAGAACACCGGGCCGACGCCGCCGGCCACCAGGCCAGGCTGGGCGGACAAGCCGATGGCGATCGAGGCCGACTGGACCACGGCCAGCACCACGGCCAGGTAGCGGGTGTACTGGTTGAGGGTCTTGCGGCCCGCTTCCCCGCCTTCCTTCTTCAGCTTCTCCCACGGCGGATACACCGAGCCCATCAGCTGCACGATGATCGAGGCGCTGATGTAGGGCATCACGTTCAGCGAGAAGATGGCCATGCGCTGCACGGCGCCGCCCGAGAACGTGTTGAACATGCCGAGGATGCCCTCGGCGTTGCCGCTGAACAGGCGCGAGAACGCGGCCGGGTCGATGCCGGGGATCGGCACGTAGGTGCCCAGGCGGTAGACGACCAGGGCGATGATCGTGAACCAGATGCGCTTGTGAAGTTCGGTCGCCTTTTGGAACGACGCGAAATTCATGTTGGCTGCGAGTTGTTCGGCGGCCGAGGCCATTCAGATCCCCACGACTCTGGAGCGTGACGGCCGGACACTATCCGGCGACTCCAACGAAATTTGGCGCGGAGCCTGCTTATCCGTTTCAAACGATTTGAAAAGGGCAGGCTCAGGTAGAGGCCACAAATAGTTGAGGCTCGCCGTGATGTCACGGCGAGCCTCGAAAAGAGCTGTCATCCCGGCCGAAGCGTAGCGGAGAGCCGGGACCTCAGGATGCGCCGGCGCTTGCCGCGGTCCCGGCTCGGCCTGACGGCCGTCCGGGATGACAGCTTTTACGGATTAGGCTTCGGCTTGCGCCTTGGCCTTCTTGGTCACGGTGACCGAACCACCAGCGGCCTCGACGGCCTTGATGGCGGCTTCCGTGGCCGAGTAGACGGTTAGCTTCAGGGCGGTCTTGATCTCGCCCTTGCCCAGCAGCTTCACGCCGTCGAGTTCACGACGGATGACGCCGGCGGCGACCAGGTCGGCGGGAGCCAGCTCGGCGCCGGCCTTGAACTTGCCAGCGGCGACGGCTTGCTCCAGGCGCCACAGGTTCACTTCGGCGAACTCGAGGCGGAAGGGGTTGTTGAAGCCGCGCTTAGGCATACGCATGTGCAGCGGCATCTGGCCGCCTTCGAAGCCGGCGATGGCGACGCCCGAGCGCGCCTTCTGGCCCTTCACACCGCGACCGGCGGTCTTGCCCTTGCCCGAACCCGGGCCACGGCCGACGCGCATGCGGCCCTTGGTCGAGCCTTCCTGCGGGGCCAGTTCGTTCAGCTTGGTCATGTGTGCCTCTCCTTGGAGATCTGCGCCCAGCCAGCGGCTGGACTCGGCTTTTGAAAATCAGAGCGCGCTTAAAACCCCAAATCGCCAAGAAACTCAATGACGAAATGGCATTTCAAACGAAAACCACCCCGGCTTTCACCGGGGTGGCGTATTTCGTCGTCGCGTAGAGGACTACTCGACGATTTCCAGCAGGTGCGCGACCTTGCGGATCATGCCGCGGACCGACGGGGTGTCTTCCAGCGTGGACGTACGGCCCAGCTTGTTGAGACCCAGACCGGCGAGCGTGGCGCGCTGGTCCTTTTCACGACGGATCGGGCTGCCCGTTTGGCGGACCGTGACTTGCTTAGCTTCAGCCATGACTTAACCCTCGATGGCTTCCGGCGACGAAGCGCCGTCGGCGCGACGGCCGAGGATGTCGCCAACCTTCTTGCCGCGCTTGGCGGCGATCTGGCGGGGCGACGACTGGACCTTCAGGGCCTCGAACGTGGCGCGAACCATGTTGTACGGGTTCGAGGAACCCGTCGACTTGGCCACGACGTCCTGGACACCCAGGGTTTCGAGAACCGCGCGCATCGGACCGCCGGCGATGACGCCGGTGCCGGGAGGCGCCGCGCGCATCATCACCTTGCCAGCGCCCCAACGGCCAGCGCCGTCGTGGTGCAGGGTGCGGGATTCGCGCAGCGGAACGCGGATCATCGTCTTCTTGGCTTCTTCGGTCGCCTTGCGGATGGCTTCCGGCACTTCACGCGCCTTGCCATGACCGAAGCCGACGCGGCCCTTTTGGTCGCCAACGACCATCAGAGCGGCGAAGCTGAAGCGACGGCCACCCTTCACGGTGGCGGCGACGCGGTTGATGTGGACGAGCTTTTCGACGATGTCGCTGTCGACCCGCTCTTCGGGGGCGTTGCGGTCGCGACGGTCACGGCGTTGACCGCCTTCACCGCGCTGTTGTTCACCACGAGCCATTTCTGTTCCCTTAGAAGTTCAGGCCGGCTTCGCGCGCGGCGTCGGCCAGGGCTTTCACCCGGCCGTGGAAGATGTAACCACCACGATCGAAAACGACGTCCTTGACGCCCTTTTCAATGGCGCGCTCGGCGACGAGCTTGCCCACGGCGGCGGCGGCATCCTTGTCCGCGCCCTTGCCTTCGGCTTCCAGAGTGGAAGCCGACGCCAGGGTCACGCCGCGTTCATCATCGATGACCTGGGCGTAGATGTTCTTCGACGAACGGAAGACCGACAGACGCGGACGACCGTTGGCGAGGCTCTTGAGGCGGGTGCGAACGCGCTGAGCGCGCTTGGCCGCCGATTCACGAGGAGAGAGCGCCATGGCTTACTTCTTCTTGCCTTCCTTGCGGCGAACCTTCTCGCCAGCATAACGCACGCCCTTGCCCTTGTACGGCTCAGGCGGACGAATGCGGCGGATCTTCGCGGCAATCTCACCAACCGCCTGCTTGTCGATGCCGGCGATCTTGATTTCGGTCTGCTTCGGCACAGCGAAGGTGACGCCGGCCGGAGCCTCAACGTCCACGTCGTGGCTGAAACCGAGCTGGAGGCTCAGGGCGGTGCCCTTCATGGCCGCGCGGTAACCAACGCCGACCAGTTCGAGGCTTTCCTCGAACCCGGCGGTGACACCATGCACCATGTTGGCGACCAACGTGCGGGACAGACCCCACATGCCCTTGGCGCGCTTCGTGTCGACGCGCGGAGTCAGAAGGAGCTCAGCGCCCTCTTGCTTGACTTCGACTTCGTCGGCGATCGTCCACGACAACTGACCCTTGGGGCCCTTTACCGTGACCGTCTGACCCGAGAGCGTGACTTGCACGCCCGAGGGGATTGCGACGGCTTTCTTACCGATACGTGACATGCTCTTTCCCTCCCGCGCCTAGTAGACGCGGCAGAGGACTTCGCCGCCGACGTTAGCGTCGCGTGCAGCGGTGTCCGACATGACGCCCTTCGGCGTCGAAAGGATCGAGATGCCCAGGCCGTTCTTGATCGGCTTCAGGTCCTTGATCGACGAGTAGACGCGACGGCCAGGCTTGGACACGCGGCTGATCTCGGCGATCACGGGCTCACCGTCAAAGTACTTGAGCTCGATCTCGAATTCGGGGAACGCGCCGGGCTTCTCGATCAGCGAGTAGCCGCGGATGTAGCCTTCATCGGCCAGCACGTCGAGGACGCGGGCGCGCAGCTTAGAAGCCGGCGTCGAGACCTTGTTGCGCTTGCGCGTGGCGGCGTTCTTGATGCGAGCGATCAGGTCGCTCAGGGGATCGTTCATCGACATCTGATCGTCCTTACCAGCTCGACTTGACGAGGCCGGGGATCTGACCCTGCGAACCCAGTTCGCGGAGCGCGATACGGCTCATCTTCAGCTTGCGGTAGTAGGCGCGCGGACGGCCCGTGACTTCGCAGCGGTTGCGGATGCGGATAGCCGAGCTGCTGCGGGGCAGCTTGGCGAGCTTGAGGCGAGCCTCGAAGCGTTCCTCGAGCGGCAGGCTTTCGTCGTTGGCGGTCGCCTTGAGCGCGGCGCGCTTCTCGGCGAACTTCTTGACGAGGGCCTTGACGGCTTCGTTGCGGTTGACGGCGCTTTTCTTTGCCATGGTGCTTTTCCCTGCCCGCTCTTAATTGGTGAACGGGAACTGGAATTCCTTCAGGAGAGCCTTGGCTTCCTGGTCGGACTTCGCAGTGGTGCAGACGATGATGTCCATGCCCCAGATCTGTTCGATCTGGTCATAGTTGATTTCCGGAAACACCAGGTGCTCCTTCAGGCCCATGGCGTAATTGCCACGGCCGTCGAAGCTCTTGCCGTTCAGACCACGGAAGTCCTTCACGCGCGGCAGCGCGATCGTGACCAGGCGGTCCAGGAACTCGTACATCCGGTCCTTGCGCAGGGTGACCTTGCCACCGACCACCATGCCTTCGCGCAGCTTGAAGCCGGCGATCGACTTGCGGGCCTTGGTGGCGACAGGCTTTTGGCCGGCGATCGCCTGCAGGTCCTTCAGAGCGACTTGGGCCTTCTTGGAGTCGGCCACAGCCTCGCCGATACCCATGTTCAGGACGATCTTGTCCAGCTTGGGGATCTGCATCTCGTTGGTATAGCCGAACTGCTCCTTCATCGCGGCGCGGATGCGCTCGCGATAAACGGTTTTCAGCCGGGGCTCATAAGCTTGATCAGCCATTGATCACCTCGCCGGTCGTCTTGGCGACACGCACCTTCTTGTCGCCTTCGATCTTGAAGCCGACGCGGGTGGGCTTGCCCTTGGAGTCCACGATGGCGACGTTCGAGACGTGCAGCGCGGCTTCCTTTTGCTTGATGCCGCCTTGCGGTTCGGCTTGGGTCGGCTTGGTGTGACGCGAAACCATGTTCACGCCTTCCACGACAACCCGGTTTTCCTTCGGAAGAACCTGGGTCACAGCGCCTTGCTTGCCCTTGTCCTTGCCGGCCAGAACGACGACGCGGTCGCCCTTCTTGATCTTAGCGGCCATTACAGCACCTCCGGAGCGAGGGAGATGATCTTCATGTGGTTCTTGGCGCGCAGTTCACGAGGAACCGGGCCGAAGATCCGCGTGCCGACCGGCTCGCTCGCCTTGTTCACGATGACCGCGGCGTTCTTATCGAAGCGGATGACCGAGCCATCCTTGCGCTTCAGATTTTGATTCACCCGAACGACGACGGCGCGAAGCACGTCACCCTTCTTCACGCGGCCACGCGGGATGGCTTCCTTCACGGAGACGACGATGACGTCGCCCACGCTGGCGTAGCGACGGCCTGCGCCGCCCAACACCTTGATGCACATGACCCGGCGAGCGCCAGAATTGTCAGCGACTTCCAGGTTAGTTTGCATCTGGATCATGGTCTAAACCTTCCAGATTAAGCCGAAGCCTTGGGAAGTGCTTCCCAGGTCTTCAGCTTGGACTTCGGAGCGCACTCGACGATGCGAATAGCTTCGCCGGCCTTGTACGCGTTGGATTCGTCGTGCGCGTGGTACTTTTTGGACTGACGCACGATCTTCTTAAGAACCGGGTGAACGATGGTCCGTTCGACCTTCACCACCACGGTCTTGTCGCCCTTATCGGAGACGACCACCCCTTCGAGGATACGCTTGGGCATATCGTTCTCCTTAAGCCGCGGCCTTGGCGCGCAGCACGGTCTTGATCCGCGCGATATCCTTGCGGATCTCGTTGACGCGGTGGGTCTTCTCGACCTGGCCCGTGGCGGCCTGGAAGCGCAGGTTGAACTGCTCTTTCTTCAGGCTGATCAGGGTGTCGGCCAGCTGGTCGGGGGTCAGGCCCCGGATGTCAGCGATCTTCATGAGCCTCAAGCCTCCTGGGCCACGCCCGCGTCGAGGCGGGTGACAACACGAGTGCGGATCGGCAGCTTGGCGGCGCCCAGGCGGAGCGCTTCACGCGCGATATCGTCCGGCACGCCGTCGATTTCGAACATGATACGGCCCGGAGCCACGCGAGCGGCCCAGTAGTCCACCGCGCCCTTACCCTTACCCATCCGGACTTCAGCCGGCTTGCCGGTGACCGGCACGTCCGGGAAGATACGGATCCAGACGCGGCCTTGACGCTTCATCTGGCGGGTGATGGCGCGACGGGCGGCTTCGATCTGGCGAGCCGTGATGCGCTCCGGCTCGACGGCCTTGAGGCCGTACGAACCGAAGTTCAGCAGGGTGCCGCCCTTCGAAGCGCCGTGGATGCGGCCCTTGAACTGCTTGCGGAATTTGGTCTTTTTCGGAGACAGCATAGCGATCTAATCCTTAACCGCGATCGCGACGGTTGCGGTCGCCCCGGTCGGGACGATCGCCGCGCTCACGCCCACCACCTTCGCCGGCCGGGCCGGACTCAGTGGCGAGACGCTTGTCGAGCGCCATCGGATCGTGCTCCAGCACCTCGCCCTTGAAGATCCAGGTCTTCACGCCGATGATGCCATAGGTGGTCTTGGCTTGGGCGAAACCGAAGTCGATGTCGGCGCGCAGCGTGTGAAGCGGCACGCGACCTTCGCGGTACCATTCCATACGAGCGATTTCCGCACCGCCGAGGCGGCCCGAGACGTTGATCCGGATGCCCTTGGCGCCGAGACGCACGGCCGACTGGATCGAACGCTTCATGGCGCGACGGAAAGCGATACGACGCTCGAGTTGCTGAGCGATCGACTCGGCCACCAGCTGAGCGTCGGTTTCCGGCTTGCGGATCTCGACGATGTTCAGGTGGACTTCGCCCTCGGTCTTGATCGACAGATCCTTGCGGAGCTTGTCGATGTCAGCGCCCTTCTTGCCGATGATGACGCCCGGACGAGCGGCATAGATCGTGATGCGGCACTTCTTGTGCGGACGCTCGATGATGATGCGCGAGACACCGGCTTGGTACAGGCGCTTCTTCAGGTTGGCGCGGATCGCGAGATCCTGGTGCAGCATCTTGCCGTACTGGGCGCCGTCGGCGAACCAACGGCTGTCCCAGGTGCGGTTTACGCCGAGCCGCAGCCCGACCGGATTGACTTTCTGACCCATTAGGCGGCCTCACCCAGTTCGCGGACCACGATCGTGATCTCGGAGAACGGCTTCTCGACGCGCGTCGCGCGACCGCGGGCGCGGGGCGAGAAACGCTTCATGATCAGGTTTTTGCCCACATAGGCCTCGGCGACGACCAGGGAGTCGATGTCGAGGTTGTGGTTGTTCTCGGCGTTGGAAATCGCCGAGTACAGCGCCTTACGGACGTCCTGGGCGATACGCTTGTGGCTGAACTCGAGCTCGTTGAGAGCGCGCTGGACGTTCAGGCCACGGATGGACTGAGCGACCAGGTTCAGCTTCCGCGGGCTGGTGCGCAGGGTGCGCACCTTGCACATCGCTTCGGCGGCCGGCAGGCGGCGTTCTTGCTTCTGCTTGGCCATGATTACTTCCTCTTGGCCTTCTTGTCGGCGGCGTGGCCCGGGAAGTTACGCGTGGGCGCGAACTCACCGAACTTCATGCCGACCATGTCTTCCGACACGGAGACCGGGACGTGCTTCTGGCCGTTGTGCACGCCGAACACCAGGCCGACGAACTGCGGCATGATGGTCGAACGACGCGACCAGGTCTTGATGACGTCCTTGCGGCCCGACGACAGAGCGGCGTCGGCCTTCTTCAGGAGGTACCCGTCGACAAACGGGCCTTTCCAGACGGAGCGGGTCATGGCTTAGCGGCCCTTCTTCGCTTTATGGCGCGAACGGATGATGAACTTGTCCGTGGCCTTGTTGACGCGGGTCTTGGCGCCCTTGGTCGGCTTACCAGCCGGGGTCACCGGGTGGCGGCCGCCCGAGGTGCGACCTTCACCACCACCGTGGGGGTGGTCGACCGGGTTCATGGCGACACCGCGGACGTGCGGGCGACGGCCCATGTGACGAGAACGACCGGCTTTGCCGAGGTTCTGGTTCATGTGGTCGGGGTTCGAAACGGCGCCGACGGTGGCCATGCACGTATCGAGCACCATGCGCAGCTCGCCCGAGTTCAGGCGGATCTGGGCGTAGCCGGCGTCACGGCCGACCAGCTGGGCGTAGGCGCCAGCCGAACGGGCGATCTGACCACCCTTGGCGGGCTTCAGCTCGATATTGTGGATGATCGTGCCGATCGGCAGCGTGCGCAGCGGCGAGGCGTTGCCCGGCTTCACGTCGACCTTCTCGCCGGTGACGACTTCGTCACCAACCTTCAGGCGTTGCGGGGCCAGGATGTACGACAGCTCGCCATCGGCTTGATACTTGATCAGGGCGATGAACGCGGTGCGGTTCGGATCGTACTCAAGGCGAACGACCGAGGCCGTGCCTTGCTTACGACGCTTGAAGTCGACCAGACGGTACAGGCGCTTGGCGCCGCCGCCGCGGAAACGGACCGCGATACGGCCATTGCCGCCGCGACCGCCCGACTTGGTCAGGCCTTCAACGAGCTTCTTCTCGGGCTTGCCCTTGTGAAGTTCGCTGCGGTCGATCAACACCAGGCCGCGTTGGCCGGGGCTGGTCGGATTGAAATGCTTCAAGGCCATCTGATTAGAGCCCCGTCGTGATGTCGATCGACTGGCCGTCGGCCAGGGTCACGATCGCTTTTTTGACGTCGTTGCGACGCCCGACGATGCCACGGAAGCGCTTGGTCTTGCCCTTGGTCACGATGGTGTTGACCTTCGTGACCTTGACCTTGAACAGCTCTTCGACGGCGGCGGCGATTTCGTCCTTGGTCGCGTCGTTGGCCACCTTGAAGACAACCTTGTTCTGCTCCGAGAGCAGGGTCGTCTTTTCGGTGATCACCGGCGACAGGATCGTGTCGTAGTGGCGAGCGGTGGCGGCCATTAGGCGGCTTCCTTCTCAGCGAAACGCGCCGAGATCGCTTCGACCGCGTCCTTGGTCAGGACGAGGGTCTGGCGACGCAGCACGTCGTAGACGTTCAGGCCGGCGTTCGGCAGGACATCCACGTTCGGGATGTTGCGGGCGGCGAGCTTGAAGTTCGCGTCCACTTCCGGACCGGCGATGACCAGGGCGTTCTTCAGACCGATCTTGTCGAAGTTGGCGCGCAGGGCGGCCGTCTTCGCTTCGGTCAGAATGGCGCTGTCCAGGACGACCAGCGCACCCGACTTGGCCTTCGACGACAGGGCGTGGCGCAGAGCCAGGGCCCGGATCTTCTTCGGCAGGTCGAAAGCGTGGCTACGGACGACAGGGCCGTGGGCCTTGGCGCCGCCGACGAACTGAGCCGCACGGCGCGAACCGTGACGAGCGCCGCCGGTGCCCTTTTGCTTGTACATCTTCTTGCTCGTACGAGAGACCTCGTTACGAACCTGAATCTTGTGGTTACCCGAGCGGCGCTTGGCCAGCTGCCAGGTCACGACGCGCTGCAGGATGTCGCCGCGGATTTCGTCGATGCCGAAGATGGCGTCGTCGAGATCAACGGAACCGGCCTTGCCGCCGTCCAGTTTGATGACGTCGAGTTTCATTAGCCTTCGCCCTCTTCGGTCGCAGCCGCGGGGGCCTCTTCAGCGGGGGTCTCAGCGGCGGCCGGAGCTTCGCCAGCCTTGCGGAAGGCGCCCGGACGCGGAGCGTCGGCGGGCAGAGCCTTCTTCACGGCGTCGCGAACCTTCACGTAGCTGCCTTCGTGACCCGGGACAGCGCCCTTGATCAGGATCAGGCCGCGCTCGACGTCCACCTTCCAAACGGTGACGTTCAGCGTGGTGACGGTTTCCTGACCGAGGTGACCCGCCATCTTCTTGCCCGGGAACGTACGACCCGGATCCTGGCGGTTACCGGTCGAGCCGTGCGAGCGGTGCGAGACCGAGACACCGTGGGTGGCGCGGAGACCACCGAAGTTCCAGCGCTTCATGGCGCCGGCGAAGCCCTTACCGACGGTCACGCCTTGGATGTCGACCTTCTGGCCGGCGACGAAGTGGTCGGCCGTCAGTTCGGCGCCGACTTCGATCAGGGCGTTCTCTTCGACGCGGAATTCAGCGACGACGCGCTTCGGCTCAACGGCCGCCTTCGCGAAGTGACCGCGCATGGCGTTCGGGGTGTTCTTGGCCTTCTTGGCGCCGGCGCCGAGCTGGAGGGCGGTGTAGCCGTCCTTCTCAACGGTGCGCTGAGCGGTGACCTGGCAACCGTCGAGCGACAGGACGGTGACCGGCACGTGCTGACCAGCTTCGTCAAAGAAGCGGGTCATGCCGAGCTTCTTGGCGATGATGCCGGTGCGTTGGGTGGGGAGAGTCATGGATCGGCCCTCCTTACAGCTTGATTTCGACGTCAACGCCGGCCGACAGGTCGAGCTTCATCAGCGCGTCCACGGTCTGCGGAGTCGGGTCAACGATGTCGAGAACGCGCTTGTGCGTACGGATCTCGAACTGCTCGCGCGACTTCTTGTCGACGTGCGGCGAACGGTTGACGGTGAATTTCTCGATAAGCGTGGGCAGGGGGATGGGGCCCCGCACCGTCGCACCCGTGCGCTTGGCCGTGTTGACGATCTCGCGCGTGGAATGATCCAACACGCGGTGATCGAAGGCCTTGAGCCGGATGCGGATGTTCTGACGATCCATATCGCTCGGTTTCCTAGTGGGCTGCGCCCGCGTCTCGAACCATTTCAAAGACCAACTCGAACTCCCGAGAGAGCTCGTACGCAGCGTCCGCAAAACAAATGACCCCCGCGGTTTCCCGCCGGGGTGGTTGTCCAGATATTGCGCCCCTCCCGAAGAAGGTTTGTGGCGCTATGTCCGGGCGTCTCGCGAACCGCGTTTGAGCCCTAGAGCTCACAGCCGGTCCAACAGAGGCGCGCTTGTACGTTCCGGAATCGGTTTCGTCAAGCGCTCTGTCCGGTTCCTCGCGCCTTTGTAGGACGCGACTCGTCGGGCCGGTTCTGAATAGGCGCCCTGCCCCCGCGGCGCAAGTCCCGCGAAAACATAACGTCGGTCTGCATTTAACCCATAAGGCCCAATGGTTAGCAAGAACGTGCGCCCGCTTGCGCGTAGGCGAAAATCTCACCCGCGCAAGTGTCACAAATTTGTATAAATCCGCCTTGAAGCGTCGCCGGCGATCTTGAGGCCAAGGTCGAACCTCCATAGATGCCGCCCCTCACCGACGGACTGGGCGGCCCCTCCCCCAACAACGACCGTCCAGCCAGCCGGTGAGCCACTCTTGTGTAAGGGGATACCCCACTATGAATACGAAGCTCTTCGCCACCGCCGCCCTGATCGCCGCCGCCGTCTCGGCCCCGGCCTTCGCCCAAAACATCGGTTCGGTCGGCGCCGCCGTGAACTACGCCGACGTCAACACCCGCGCCGGCGGCGCCAACGGCACGTCGGCCGTGCTCGACGGCTCGGTCGCCATCCCCCTCTCGGGCGCCTGGACCGTGACCGCCAACGGCGACGTCTCGATCTCGGACAACGACCTGTCGGACGAAACCGTCGCGTCGGGCGCTGTGCACCTGACCACCAAGCTGGGCGACACCGTGCGCGTCGGCGGCTTCACCGCCCTGTCGCGTCCGTCGAACGACACCCTGTGGGCGGTCGGCGCCGAAGCCCAGAAGTACCTGAACAACGTCACGCTGACGGGCCTGGTCGCCTACGGCCAGTCGAACGACCTGGACGCCGACCTCTACACCGTGCGCGGCGAAGCCCGTTACTTCGTGTCGGACAACTTCCGCCTGAACGCTGGCGCCGGCTGGTCGCGCATCGACACCAACGTCAATGCCGACCTGTGGGACGTGAACGCCGGCGGCGAATACAAGTTCGCCAACACCGGCTGGTCGACCTTCGCCAAGTACACCCACGCTGAGTCGAAGGACCTGGCCAAGCTGAACTCGGACGCCGTGAAGGTTGGCTTCCGCTACACGTTCGGCGGCAGCCTGAAGGACCGCGATCGCGCCGGCGCCGACCTGGCCACGGCCAGCGACCTGTTCGGCTTCGGCGTCCGCTAAGGACGGCCTGGACCCAAGGTCCGGATATGAAGAAGGCCCCGGGAGCGATCCCGGGGCCTTCACTCTATATATAGAGTGACGCTCGCCGGTCAGCGGCCGCCGATGATCACGTCGCCCGAACCGGCCACATGCTTCTTGACCGCGCCATTGACCTTGGCGATGCGCACGTCGCCCGAACCGGCGACCGAGACGTCGACATCGTCGGCCTCGCCGTTGAAGGCAACGTCGCCCGACCCCATCACATTGACTTCGACCATGCGGCTGCGGCCGCCCAGGACGGTGATGTTGCCCGAACCGGCGATGTTGCCCTCCAGCTTGCCGGCGATGCTTGCCACCTTGATGTCGCCCGAGCCCGCGATGCTGGCCTCCAGGTCACCCGAGATGGCCTGGGTCGCCACGTCGCCCGAGCCAGCGATGCTGATCTCGACCGACGACGCCGTGCCGGCCTTGGTGTCGCCCGAACCGGCCTGGCTGACGTGCAGTTCGCCCTTGGTGTTGGCCACGGTCCAGTCACCGCAGCCGGCATTGGCCAGGTTGACGCTGTCGGAGCGACCGATGTCGCCGAACACGGCGCCGCCAGCCTGCACCCGCACGTTCATCGGCACGCGCACGGCCACCTGCGGGAAGTTGTCGTAGGACACCTGGCCGACGCCGCGAACCTTCACCCAGACCTTGCCGTCGCGGCTGTTGCAGCTGTTGATCCGGTTCATGCGCAGGTCGCCATCGACGATCACCTCGTCGCCATTCTGGCGCACGCTCAGCGGCAGGTCGGCGTTGGTGGTGATGAACTCGACCTTCACATCGGTGCGGTTCTCGGGGATCACCACCACGCGCGCGACGGCGTCCTTGATCTTCACGGACGGAGCGGCCTGGGCGGCGCCGGCGGCGGCAACGGCGGCGGCCAGAACGGCCAGGGTGGTCAGAGCGCGCATCGATGTTCTCCCCTCGATTGCGTGTAATTCGATAAGGGGAAGCTAGCGGTCGCCCGACAAGGTTTCGACTTAATTCGAGGTCATGACCGCGATGTCATATAACGCGGGTCGCCTAGTCGACCATCATCGCGGCCAAGCTCAGCCCCAACCCCAATCCTAGGCCCACGCCCGCCCCCAGCCTGGGATGGCGGCGCGCCATGGCGGCCATGAAGCCCGTGCCGCCCCGGATTTGGCCGACCAGGCCAGGCTCGCAGGCCACGATGCGGTCGAACCGCCGGGCTAGCCGCGAAACGCCGAAGCCGCGCATCGACAGCCCCCGTGAGGAGACTCGCCGCTCGATCAGCCCTTCGAACGCCGCCTCGGCCGGATCGGCGAAGTCGCGCTTGTAGGCGTCGGCGTCGACGCCGAAATCCACGCGCGTGACGCCACGCGCCGCGGCGGTCTCCAGGGTGTCCAACGTCATCAGGCTGCCCGGCGAGTATTTGGCGAAGGCCGGGTCGTAGATCGGGAACCACAGGTGATGCCGCGCGCCCGAGGTCAGGCCCAACTCGGCGGCGACGAGCGCGCCGCCCGCCTTCAGCACCGCCAGCCGCAGCCCGAAGTCCGGCGCGTCGATCTCGGCCAGCCGGTGCAGCAGCGCGACCGTCCAGCCGCAGGCGAAGATGTCATACTGGTGCGTACGAGCCAGCTGAGCCCGCTTGCGGTCGATGACCAGGTCGATTTCCGCCCGTGTCGGCCGCTCGAAGTCGAACGACAGCGGGCCATGATCGCGCTCCAGGGCCCGCCGGCGGCGGCGCTTGTCCTTCAGGAACCGCGTGTCGCGGCTGGCCAGGTAGGCGTCAAAGCCCTGCGAGAGATCGGCGGCCATCGCGCGACGGGCCGACAGCCCCGGCCGGTCCGCTTCCCCCGCCCCGATCAGGCCGCTGACCCGCGCGCGGCGCACACCCTCCAGGCGCGGCAACAACGCGCCGATGGAGAGATTCGGCTCGGCGATCAGACCGTGGAAGTCGCTGAGTGGCGCGGCCAGGGGCTGCAGCAGGCCGCCCCGCTGCTGGAACGGCAGGAATCCGCGAACCGCCCCGTCCTCGCGAATGACAGCGATCCGGGCGTTCGGCGCGACCCGGCTGGCGGCCTCCACGAAGCGCAGGTCGAAATAGGGACTGGCTAGGACGGGGTCTTTCTCGCGGAAGCGGCTCCAGAGCGCGCGCTCGGCCGCTCCCAGCTCTGAAACCGCCACGGTCTCGACATCCACGCCCACGCGCCTCTCCCTTGGGTTGGGCGCATTAGACATAGCGGCTCCTAACAACCGCTTTAGTTGCGCGCCCCTCCGCCTTGCCAAGCGGTCTGGTGAGGACGCAAGCGCACGGGGGCGGACTTGTAGGCCGGCGTGCCCGAGCGCTGGTCATGGTCGTCCAGCGACACCACGACATTGGTCTCGGGATAGTATGCCGCCAGGCAGCCCGGCGGAATGTCGCGCGCCACCACGGTGAAGGCCCGCACGATCCGCTCGCCGGTCTCGTCGAACGCCGCGCCCAGGTCGACGAGGTCGCCTTGCGCCAGGCCCAGCCGGGCCATGTCGTCGGGATTGGCGAAGATCACGTCGCGCCGGCCGAACACCCCCCGATAGCGGTCGTTCAGCCCATAGATCGTGGTGTTGTACTGGTCGTGGCTACGCAGGGTGGTCAGGATCATCACGTCCGGATCGCCTTGGCGCGGATCGCCGCCCTTGGGGTTGAACGGCAGAAAGTTGGCCTTGCCGCTGGCCGTCTTCCACACCCGCTCCGTCGGCCCGACCGGCAGACGGAAGCCGCCCGGAACGCGGACCCTGTCATTATAGTCTTCGAAGCCTGGGAAGACCCGAGCGATCAGGTCGCGGATGGCGTCGTAGTCATCAGCCAGACCCAGCCAGTCGACATGCGGATCGTGGCCGAAGGTCGCGTGAGCGATCCCCGATACGATAGCCGGCTCTGACATCAGGTGCTCGGACGCCGGCGGATTGAGGCCGCGCGAGGCGTGGACCATCGACATGGAGTCCTCGACCGTCACCGATTGGCGCACGCCGGCGCGGACGTCCATCTCGGTGCGACCCAGGCATGGCAGCAGGATCGCCGCCTTGCCGATCAGCAGGTGCGTGCGGTTGGGCTTGGTGGCGATGTGGACGGCCATGTCCAGCTTGCGCATGGCCGCGAAGGTCCGCACCGGGTCCGGCGCGGCCACCGCGAAATTGCCGCCCAGGCCCAGGAACACCTTGGACCGGCCGGCTTCCATCGCCTCGATCGTCTCGACCACCGTATGGCCGTGCTGGCGCGGCGGCTCGAAGCCGAAGACGGTCTGGATCGCGTCCGACAGCGCCTTGGACGGCTTCTCCCAGATGCCGACCGTGCGGTTGCCCTGGACATTGGAGTGGCCCCGCAGCGGGCAGATCCCCGCCCCTTCCCGACCGATATTGCCCTTCAGCAGCAGCAGGTTGACCAGCTGCTGCACCGTGCCGGAGCTGTCGCGGTGCTGGGTCAGGCCCATGCCATAGCAGAGGATGGTCGCCTTGGCCTTGGCGTAGACAGCCGCCGCCTCTTCGATCCGTTCGCGGGACATGCCGCTGCCGGCCTCGATATCGGCCCAGTCCATGGCCTCAAGCTGGGCGGCCAGGATCTCGAAGCCGGCGGTGTGTTCTTCGATGAAGGCGCGATCCAGGACGCCGCCGTCGCGGGCCTCCATGGCCAGCACCGCCTTCATCATGCCTTGCACGAAGGCCGCGTCGCCGCCGATCTTCAGCTGGAAATAGGCCGAGGCGATCGGAGTCGAGCTGAGCGTCGCCATCTCGACCGGATCCTGCGGCGCGGCGAACTTCTCCAGCGCGCGTTCCTTCAGCGGATTGAAGGCCAGGATCGTCGCCCCGCGCCGGCTGGCGTCGCGCAGCGAGGTCATCATCCGTGGATGGTTGGTGCCGGGATTGTGCCCGAAGCACAGGATCAGGTCGGCGTGATCGAAGTCCTCCAGGGTCACCGAACCCTTGCCCAGGCCGATCGAGTCCGGCAGGCCGACGCTGGTCGGCTCGTGGCACATGTTTGAGCAGTCCGGGAAATTGTTGGTCCCGAACCGCCGGCCCAGCAGTTGGTAGAGAAAGGCCGCCTCGTTGCTGGCCCGACCGGAGGCGTAGAACTCCGCCTCGTCCGGATGGGCCAGGGCCTTGAGCGCTCCGCCGGCGCGGGCGAAGGCCTCGCCCCACGAAATCGCTCTATAACGGTCGTCGGCCGGATCGTAGGCCATCGGCTCGGTCAGCCGGCCCAGGTCCTCGATGGCGTGATCGGTCCAGGTCAACAGCTCGCTGACCGTGTGCTGGGCGAAGACCTCCGGCGTGGCGCGCTTGGTCGTCGCCTCCCAGGCCACGGCCTTGGCGCCGTTCTCGCAGAACTCGAAGGATGAGGTGTGCTTGGGATCGGGCCAGGCGCAGCCGGGACAGTCGAAGCCCTCGGGCTGGTTGGCCCGCATCAAGGTCTTGCCGCCCTCGACGACCGTCTCCTGGTCGACCAGGGCGCCGGCCACGGCCTTCAGCGCGTCCCAGCCGCCAGCGGGATGGGTGTAGGGGCGAACGCCCTCGACCTTGCCTGGAGCAACCTTGTCGTCAGCCATCAGACCGGCTCCAACTCAGACTCTATAAGACGCTCGCCGCCAGCGAACACCGCATGGCCGTCGGCGCGGGCCAGGGCGACCAGAGTCAGGTTGGCCTCCTGCGCCTTGATCACCGCCAGCTCGGTCGGGGCCGAGACCGCGACCAGGATCGAACAGCCCATCCGCGCGGTCTTCTCCACCATCTCGAACGAGGCGCGGCTGGTGACGACGATGAGGCCGTCAGCGGCCGAGATCTTCTGGCGCGCCATCAGGCCAGCCAGCTTGTCGAGGGCGTTGTGCCGGCCGACGTCCTCGCGGACCGCGACCAGGGCGCCGTCTCTACTGAAGAAGGCCGCCGCGTGGGTGGCGCGGGTCAGGCGACCCAGGGCCTGCTCGGCCTCCAGCGCCGCCAGAGCGCGCGGGATGGCCGCGTGTTCGATCCGCGCGCCCTCGCCCAGCACCGGCAGCGGCCGCACCGCGTCCGCCAGGCGCTGCACGCCGCAGAGCCCGCAGCTGGAGCGGCCTTCCAGGTTGCGCGGTCGCGCCTTCTTGGCCAGGGCGCCGGGCGCGAGACGGATATCGACCAGAATGCCCAGCGCCTCGTCCTTGCGGACGATGTCCAGCACGTCGGCGGCGGCGGCTATGCCCTCGGTGATCACGAAGCCCAGGGCCAGGTCCTCGACATCCTGCGGCGTGGCCATCAGCACCGTGTGCGGACGGCCATCGAACGAGAGGCCCACGGCCGTCTCGCGCGGCAAGGGCCGCTCGAGGGCCTGGACAGCAGTCCCGGCGCGCCATTGCACGGCGGGGCGTGGGGTAGCGGAGGAACGCGACATGGTCGAAACCTAGGCCTCGCGTCGTGCGAAAGGAACCATTCGATCGAATGACTCCGTCACGTCACCGCACGAATGTTCAAATCCGTCACCTTCAACGGATGACCGCGAGCCGTTCCTGACGCAATCTCCTCCCATGGCTGGCACGACCTTCGACACCCGACGCGCCCAGATGTTTCCCCGGCTGGAGCCGGTCGAGATCGATCGGCTGCGCCGCTTCGGCCAGGTAATCCATGCCGAGGCCGGCGCGGCCCTGGCCACGGCCGGCGTCGCCTCGCCCGGCCTGTTCGTCATCCTGGCCGGTCGGGTGGCGATTAGTCGCCGCGACGCCCACGACGAAAGCCAGCCGATCGTCGAGCACGCCGCCGGCCAGTTCGTTGGCGAGATCGCCCAGCTGTCGGGCCGCCCGTCGCTAGTCGACGTCAAGGCCCTCACCCAGGTCGAGGCGCTGCTGATCGCCCCGGAGCGTCTGCGCGCCGTGCTGGTCGCCGAGGCCGAGCTGGGCGAACAGATCATGCGCGCGCTGATCCTGCGCCGCGTCAGCCTGATCGAGACCGGGGCCGGAGGTCCGATCATCATCGGCCGCGAAGCCGACGCCGAGGTCATCCGCCTGTCGGGCTTCCTGGCGCGCAACGGCCATCCCTACCAGCACCTCGACCCCGACCAGATGGACTGCGCCAAGGTACTGATCGAGCGCTTCCAGGTCGACGACAGCGAACTGCCGATCGTGCTGTGTCCGAACGGCGAGATCCTGCGCAAGCCCACCAATCACCAGTTGGGCCGCTGTATCGGCCTGGTCGGACCGATCGACGCCAACCGCCTCTATGATGTCGCCATCGTCGGGGCGGGGCCGGCCGGTCTCGCGACCGCCGTCTACGCCGCCTCGGAGGGGCTGTCGGTGCTGGTGCTGGACACCCGCGCCTTCGGCGGCCAGGCCGGAGCCTCGGCGCGGATCGAGAACTATCTGGGCTTTCCCACCGGGATCACCGGTATGGCCCTGATGGGCCGCGCCTACGGCCAGGCCCAGAAGTTCGGGGCCGAGCTGGCCATTCCCGACGAGGTCGCCTCTCTGGTCTGCGAGGACGACGGCCAGCATCGCTATCGCCTGGCCCTCGCCAGCGGCGAGACCGCCCAGGCCAAGACCGTCGTCATCGCCAGCGGCGCCCGCTATCGCCGGCTGGAGGTCGAGAATCTGGATCGCTTCGAAGGCGCCTGCGTCCACTACTGGGCCTCGCCGCTGGAGGCCAAGCTGTGCGCCGGCCAGGAGGTCGCCCTGGTCGGGGCCGGCAACTCGGCGGGCCAGGCGGCGGTCTATCTGGCCAGCCAGGTCAAGAAGGTCTGGATGATCGTGCGCGGCGAGAGCCTGGCGGCGACCATGTCGCGCTACCTGATCGACCGGATCGAGAGCACGCCTAATATCGAGGTCATCGTCAAAAGCGCGATCGTCGATCTGGAAAGCGAGGACGGCAAGCCCAACCAGTTGTCGGCCGTGCGCTGGCGCGGTCCGGACGGCGTCGAGACCGTCCAGACGATCAGCCACCTCTTCCTGTTCATCGGCGCCGCGCCCAACACCGCCTGGCTGACCCACTGCCATGTGGAGCTGGACAATCACGGCTTCGTCCGCACCGGGACCGACCTGGCGCCCGGCCATCCGCTGCTGCAGACCAGCCGCAAGGGCGTGTTCGCGATCGGCGACGTCCGGGCCGGCTCGGTCAAGCGGGTCGGGGCCGCCATCGGCGAAGGCGCCCAGGCCGTCGCCGCGATCCACGCCTATCTCGCCGAAGCCTGAGAGGATCTGCCGCATGACCTGCACGCACGGCGACGCCATCCATCACGTCACGCCTAGCGCCAAGGGCTGCGAGGAATGCCTCAAGACCGGCGGCTGGTGGGTGCACCTGCGCCTGTGCCGGACCTGCGGCCATGTCGGCTGCTGCGACGACAGTCCCAGCAGGCACGCCACCGCCCACTTTCGCGCGACCAAGCATCCGATCATCGAGGGCTACGACCCGCCCGAGGGCTGGGGCTGGTGCTTCATGGACGAGGAATTCGTGGAGTTGCCGGACCAGACCCCGCAGGTCGGACCGATCCCGCGGTTCGTGGAGGGCTGAGCGCACGCCGGCGCCCTTCCGCCGTTTTCAGCCGGCGGGCTTGGGGAGGCGGCGGAGCGTCCGGGCAGGGCCCGGATGATGGGGTAGAGAAACACCGTTTCGGCCGAGGCCGGAGCGCTCCGCGTGACCGTTGGTCGTGAGCCTTCGGCGCGCGGGGTCTTAACCCGCTTCCGACAGTGGCCCCCGGCGGGCGGAGAGAGATGCGTTCCCTCCGGACCACGCGGGCGATTTCAGCCCGCGCCTGCCGCGCCGGTCGAACCTCGCCGCTGGATTTTCGTCCCGATGTTTCAGGGAACCCGTCCAGATCCGTCACGAGGGCGGCCCGAAGGCCAAGACCAACACTTCCCGCTCGATCACCCCCGCCGCTCGTTCGGTCGCCAGCTGAAACGCCCTCCCCCGCGACGGGGCGAGGAGAAGTATGGGTCAGGTTTTCAGGGCGATGTGTCGATTTTGGATGGGCTCGTGGGTGGCGAGGGTAAGGTGTTGATTTAGCTCGGGTCGTCCGACCTAATTCCCGTACATCGGCGGGAATTACCGCTCACCGTCAATCAACAGCGGACGCTACGAAACTCCGCGTGCGACGCATGTCGAACGTTGTCGGCACCTACCTATCGGAGCACTCTGGACGCGCGCCAACGGAGGAGTCGACGGTGGAGTTTTGGGCATCCAGCGAGGTATACCAGCCAGCTTACGGGATGCTGTCTCGCGTACGCCGTGAAGTAGAGGCTCGGCTCAACGTCGAACTGAACCGTTCTAACCTGTCTGCTCGCGCCATTAAATTCCGATACGTCCCTGTCGTGATGCCGGATGACATGAAAGATCGATATCCCGCGAGGAGTCGCCCGCTCCCCGCACAGGGCATTTATGACTGCGCTCCCCAACTCGACTACGACACTTTCGTGAACGGAGCATATGATCGTTGCGTGGATGAGTATCTGCGTGGGGTTCTCTCTTGCGCGTCGTCACTCACCGCTGTTGGCATGACGGACATTGAGATCGAGCTGTTCGAGGCCCTCGTGGGTAGGGTTCGAGATGCGATTACTCTGGCAAACGCCGCTACTGAAACGCCCACCTAGCGTCCGCTCCCCAGCCAAGTCAGACATCGCCCAAAAACAAAAGGCCCCGGAGATTGCTCTCCGGGGCCTTCGCTTAGTTCAGGTCAGCCGAAGCTAAGACCGCTCGAGATTACTCGACGATCTTCGCGACCACGCCGGCGCCGACCGTGCGGCCGCCTTCGCGGATGGCGAAGCGCAGGCCTTGGTCCATGGCGATCGGGGTGATCAGCTCGACGTCCAGCTCGGCGTTGTCGCCCGGCATGATCATTTCCACGCCTTCCTTCAGCTTGATGATGCCGGTGACATCGGTCGTGCGGAAGTAGAACTGCGGACGGTAGTTGGTGAAGAACGGGGTGTGACGGCCGCCTTCTTCCTTGTTCAGGATGTAGGCCTCGGCCACGAACTTCGTGTGCGGGGTGATCGAACCCGGCTTGCAGAGAACCTGGCCGCGCTCGACGTCTTCACGCTTGGTGCCGCGCAGCAGCACGCCCACGTTGTCGCCGGCTTGACCTTGGTCCAGCAGCTTGCGGAACATTTCGACGCCCGTGCAGGTCGTCTTCTGGACCGGACGGATGCCGACGATTTCGACTTCTTCGCCGACCTTCACGACGCCCTTTTCGATACGGCCCGTGACCACGGTGCCGCGGCCCGAGATCGAGAACACGTCTTCGACCGGCATCAGGAACGGCAGGTCAACGGGGCGTTCCGGCTGCGGGATGTAGGCGTCGACCGAAGCCATCAGCGCCAGGATCGCCTCTTCGCCGATCTTGGCGTCGCGGCCTTCCACGGCGGCCAGGGCCGAACCCTTGGTGATCGGAATGTCGTCGCCCGGGAACTGGTACGAGCTGAGCAGCTCGCGCACTTCCATTTCGACGAGCTCCAGCAGCTCTTCGTCGTCGACCATGTCGACCTTGTTCATGAACACGACCAGGGCCGGCACGCCGACCTGACGGGCCAGCAGGATGTGCTCGCGGGTCTGCGGCATCGGGCCGTCGGCGGCCGACACGACCAGGATCGCGCCGTCCATCTGGGCGGCGCCCGTGATCATGTTCTTCACGTAGTCGGCGTGGCCGGGGCAGTCGACGTGCGCGTAGTGACGGTTGGCCGTCTCATACTCGACGTGAGCCGTGTTGATCGTGATGCCGCGGGCCTTTTCTTCCGGCGCGGCGTCGATGTCGGCGTAGTTCTTGGCGGTCGCGCCGCCCGACTTCGCCAGCGTGATCGTGATCGCCGCCGTCAGCGTCGTCTTGCCATGGTCAACGTGACCAATCGTGCCGATGTTGCAGTGCGGCTTAGTGCGTTCGAACTTTTCCTTGGCCATCGTCTCTACCTTCGCGCCGGCGGGTGTTGTTGGGGTAACTCATATGGGGAGCTGGAGCGGGTAGCGGGAATCGAACCCGCATCCTCAGCTTGGAAGGCTGCTGCACTACCATTGTGCTATACCCGCCTTATCACCCAATCGTGGGCTAGCGGGGTCGCGATCGGCTCCCGGTCTCTGGCTCTGGGACCCATCTTGCCTTCAGGACGCGCCCGTCTCGGAACTCGTCGCGTGCATGGTGGGGGAAGCAGGACTCGAACCTGCGAAGGCGTACGCCAGGGGATTTACAGTCCCCCCCCTTTGCCACTCGGGACATTCCCCCAAGCACGCGACGGAGTTCCGAAGCCGGCGGCCTTTAGCCGGTTCGATGCGCAACAGCAAGCCGTTGAACTTCGAACCAGAACAAAAGCTTCTTTGGACGGTGACGGACGATGCTAAGAGCAGCGCCGGCCGGCTAAGAAACCCTTGGGGCCCCAAATCGGAGCGCGTCTTATAGTGTCCTCTCATTCCGAACGCAACGACCGGAAACGTCCTTCTGCACCCGGACGCGATTTTCGTTCCAAGCCCCGGAATAAAAACGAGTTTTCTCGCGGGCAAGGCGACGCCAAGGACTGGATTTGGGGAACGCACGCCGTCGAGGCGGCGCTTTCCAACCCGCTGCGACCGGCGCCGAAGCGCCTTCTGGCGACCCCGGACCGCGCCAAGCGACTCAGCCCCGATCTCCAGAAGCTCCCCTGCCTCCAGGTGATGGAAGGCCAGGAGATCGCCAAGCACCTGCCGCAGGGCGCCGTGCACCAGGGCCTGGCCCTGAAGATCGACGAGGCCGAGTCCCTGTCGATCGCCGAGCTGGGCTCGCCCGCCAAGGGGCTGCTGGTCATGCTGGACCAGATCACCGACCCGCAGAACATCGGGGCCATCTTCCGCTCGGCCGCCGCCTTCGGCGCCAAGGGCGTGATCCTGCAGGACCGTCATGCCCCGGTGCTGTCGGGCGTGCTGGCCAAGACCGCCGTGGGCGCGGTGGACAAGGTCGCGCACGCGCGCGTGGTCAATCTGTCCAGAGCGCTCGAGGAACTGGCCGACATGGGCTGGCGGGCCATAGCCCTGGCCGGCGAGGCCGAGGAAAGCCTGGAGGCCGTGCTGGACCACCAGCCCACCGTCCTCGTTCTGGGGTCCGAGGGCGAAGGCGTTCGTCGTCTTGTCGCGGAACATTGCGACGCCTTGGGAAAGATCCCGATGCCCGGCGGGTTCGAAAGCCTGAACGTGTCGGCCGCCGCGGCCATCGCGCTCTATGAAGCCTCGAAAGTTCGCGCGCAGGACGAAACTGTTTCGTGAATCCCTCTTAACCGTTTTGATTTCGTCGCAAGCACGTGCTCTTCTCGCGAACAATGGTCCGCGAGCGCTTGCTCGCGGAGGAGTTAGACATGGGATCGGGGGACCCGATGTTTGGACGTAAGGTACGCTTGGCCGCCTTGGCCACTACGGCGGTCGGCGTTCTGATGCTTGCCGGCTGCAGCGCCGGCGACCAGGTGAGCTCGCCGCCACCGCCCAGCGATCGCCAGGATGCGTCGACGACGCCGGAGCTGATGGGCGCCGCGCCGCCGCCCAGCGCCGACCAGGCCCAGGACGGCCTGCTGGGCGGTCCGAGCCAGGCGCAGGCCCAGGCCCGCGCCGACGCCAGCGTGGGTTCGAGCCCGCTGCCGCCGCCTTCGCGCAATTCGCATCTGAAGACCTGGCGCCGCCCGGACGGCACGCTGGTCACGGCCATGCGCCCGATCGCCAATCCGAAGGGCTCCAGCCGCTACGAACAGAAGCCGCATCGCGTCCACGCGACGATCCCGGCCCCGACGGCTCACGCGGCGCCCAAGCCGATGGTCGTCGCCAAGCCGGTGACCCCGAAGACGGTCGCCCCGGCTCCCGCGCCCGTTCAGGCCGTCAAGCCGGCCGCGCCCGCCGCGCCGCTGGCCAAGCCGCCGGTCGTGGCCGCCAAGCCGCCGGTCGTTCCGGCCGCTCCCGCGAAGCCGGCGACCAAGCTCGAGAAGCTGCAGGCCGCCGTCGCGCCCGCCGCCACCAATGGCGCGGTCCTGGCCGCCGGCGAGAGCCTGGGCAAGAACCAGCCCGGCCAGGTGACCCTGTCGCTGCCGGCCACGCTGGGCGACCTGATCAAGCAGGAAGCCGCCAAGCTAGGCCTGACCAAGGCCGCCAAGAAGACCAGCGCCTATGCCGAACTCTCGGGCGAAGGCTATGAAGTCACCCCGAACGGCCGTCAGACGGCCGTGGTCAAGCCGGGCGAGCCGACCACCTTCGCCTGGCAGGTCAAGCCGGGTCCCGAGGCCAAGGGCCAGCTGACGTCGCGGTTCGGCCTCGAGCTGAACGGCGCCAAGACCCCGCAGGGCTTCTCGCTGGGCGAGATCAGCAAGCGCGTCGCCGCCCTGCCGGAACAGGCCAAGAAGGGCGTGGGCAAGCTCCACCTGGGCGCCCTGAACGGAAACGTCACGCTGCCGGGCCTCGGCGCCGTGTCGATCAAGACCGCCCTGGGCGCGGCCCTGGTGCTGTTGGCGCTGATCATCCTGGTCGGCGTCTCGCGCAGCGCCTCGGCGGCGCGTCGTCGCGCCGAGCGCCAGCGCAAGTACCGCACCCTGACCGACTACGGCCGCAACGAGATGGAGTATGAGCAGGAGCAGCACGCCCCGGCCTCGACCCACGTCTCGCACGTCAACCCGTTCCTGGCCGCGGCCGGCGGCGCGGTGGCGGGCGCGGCGGTCGCTTCAGCGGTCTCGCACGACCACGGTCATGGCCACGACGATCATGGCCAGGCGCATGATAGCCATGGCCACGACGCTCACGCCCATGACGATCATGGCCATGCCGCGCATGACGGCCACGGCCACGATCTGCACGCCGAGGCTCATCCCGAGCCGCACGCGCCGGCCGAGCACGTCGGTTACGTGAACCCGATGGTCGCCGCCGCCTCGGCCCACCCGGTCAGCCATGACGACCACGGCCACGACACGCACGCCGCGGTGCATGACGAGCACCACGGCGAACATGCCGCGGCTCATGACGAGCCCGCGCACGCCGCGCCCGATCATGACGCTCACGCCGCCGGGCATCACGACGCCCATCACAAGGAACCCGAGCACGCCCACTAGGGCCCGCGCCGGACGAAAAAGCGACGCCCCGGATCGACGGTCCGGGGCGTCGTCGTATTTGCGGCGGACCTGACCTTTTTGCGCCTTGCATCGCCGCGCGCCTCACCGCATTGAGGGTACATGTTCGAAACGCTGACGGCCCATCTGGGCGGCCTGCAAGGCCCTCTGACCGCTCTGCTGCAAGTGCTGATGATCGACCTGGTCCTGGCCGGCGACAACGCCGTGGCCGTGGGCCTGGCGGCCGGCGGCCTGCCGCCCAAGGACCGCAAGAAGGTCATTCTCTACGGCCTGGGCGCGGCGGTCGTGCTGCGCATCAGCTTCGCCCTGATCACCACCTGGCTGCTGGGCGTCATCGGCCTGCTGCTGGCCGGCGGCTTCCTGCTACTGTGGGTCTGCTGGAAGATGTGGCGCGAGTTGCGCGAGCAGGCGGCCAACGACGACGCCATGGCCTCGATCGACGGCGATGACAGCACTGAACCACGGGCCCGGCCCGCCAAGTCGTTCAAGCAGGCCTTTGTCCAGGTGCTGATCGCCGACGTCTCGATGTCGCTGGACAATGTGCTGGCCGTCGCCGGCGCGGCGCGCGAGCACCCGGGCATCCTGATCTTCGGCCTGCTGCTGTCGATCGCCCTGATGGGCCTGGCCGCCAGCGCCATCGCCAACCTGCTGCATAAACACCGTTGGATCGGCTTCATCGGCCTGGCGATCGTGCTCTATGTCGCCGTGCACATGATCTGGGAAGGCCACCGCAGCGTGGTCATGGACCTGAACCAGACGGCCGCCTACAACGCCGCCGCCCCGGCGCCGCTAGACATCAAGCCGGACGAGCTGGCCCAGCACAACAAGCACAAGTAGGGCGAGGATCACGCTCAGCGCGCCGGAAGCGGCGGCAGGTCCAGCCGCCGCAGGTCGGCCATCCTGACGTAGAGCCGCAGGATCGCGTGGTGGCGCGCCGTATCGTCCCGCGCCTCGACCGCCTCGTGCAGGCCGATCAGCGCCCTCCGCAGCGTCGCGTTGACACGGTCGAGCGCCGAGACAGTCACCTCCTCCGTGAACGGAAGACCCGCGACGTCCAGCCCGTAGTCGGCCGCCGCCTCGGCCAGGATCGCGCGGATCAGGCCGTTCTCCGCGACCCGCGCCGCCACGCCGCGCTCGGCTTCCTGAGCGGCCAGCAGCGACAGCAGAGCCACCAGCCCGACCTTGCCGGCCAGGAATTCGCCCTGCTGTTCGGGCGGACCGGGATCGGCCATGCACATGAAGTTGCCGACCAGGATGTCGGGCAGGCTCGGAGTCATGACAGGTCCTCCAGACGCAGCATCGCGGCGGCCAGGATCTGGTCGTGCCGCCGGGCGGTGTACCAACCCGACACCGCCAGGATCGGCTCCTTGAAACCGCCGTCGCGATATTCCTTGGCCGCCGAGGTCCAGATCGCCTGGCCCTTCACGGCCGCGAACAGCGACCACCAGGCCAGGGCCTCCTCATCGACCGTGAGACCGCTGGCCTTCGACCAGATGGCGAGGGCCTCGTCGCGCGGGATCATGGCGGCGACGGTCGTGGCGTCGAACGGATTCCACAGAGGGTCGATGGCCCAGGCCAGGTCCTCCAGCGGGTCGCCCAGATGCACCATCTCCCAGTCCAGCACCGCCAGGATGCGGCCGTCCGGAGCGTGCAGGAAATTGCCGCCGCGATAGTCGCCGTGCACCACCCGCACCATGCTGGGTGGCGGCGGCGGCTTGCGGCGCAACAGCCGGATGGCGGCGCGGACGATCGGTTGCGGATGCTGTTCGTCGGCCTCGATCACGGCGGCCCAATGGTCGACGGCGATCCGCCAACAGTCTTCGGGCGCCGGCGTCTTGGCGGCCTTCGCCAATGGCAGGCCGGCGGGATCGGCGCCCGCTATACGGCCCAGGATGTCGAAGAACGCCTCGCCGACCGTCCGCGCGTGGGCGCCGTAGGGCATCGCCGTGAACGGCGAGACCACCGTCCCGCCCTCGACCCGCTCCATGATGAAGAACGGCCGCTCCAGTTCCGCGCCCTCGGCGTCCATGGCGATGGGCCGTGGCGCGGGCACGCGATCGTGGAAACTCTCCAGGGCCAGGTATTCCAGGCCGCGGTCGGTCTCGATCAGGCTGCCGGGCGGGTCGCGGCGCAGGATCAGGGGCTTGGCCTCTCCCCCCGTGTTCGCCACGAAACGATAGGTCTCGCGGCTGGCCCCGCCGGGGATGCGCGATAGGTCGGCGACGGTGACCGGCTGGCTCCAGATCCGGGTGAGATACGCCTCCAGGCGTTCGGCCAGGCCGCTCAAGGGGCCATGTCCAGGATGGAGGCGAAACCCGAGGTCGCGTGCGGACCGATGGCCAGCTGCTCGAAGACGCCCCTGCCCTTCTGCGAGCGGCCCGCGCCGTCGACATAGGTCACATCGCTTAGCGCCTGGACGTGCAGCAGATGCGGCATCTTCCGGTCCATGTCGGCGGTGAGGAAGTCCTCCCGCTCGACCTTCAGTTCGCCGTGGTTGAAGCCGTGTCCCCAGACGGGGTGGTTGTAGCCCAGGCCCAGCATGAAGAACTCAGTCTTGGGCACGATCGTCATCGTCCCGTCGGCGCCCAGATCGAGCGTCGCGGCGGACGCGTGGCGCGTGCCGCTCTTCCACTCGATGGCGCAGGACGACTGCGCGAAGCCGCCAAAGTCGTTCTCGCGATCGCCGTCTTCCAGCCAGAGCGCGCGACGGTTCCAGGGGCGGCCCAGTTCGTCATCATTGGTGTGGAAGAAGAGGCTCCCGTCGGCGAAATTGCACGGCGCCCACAGCCAGAAGAATTGCGGCGGGGCCGGCGGCGCCAGCTCCTGCGGGTCGCGCGCGCCGACGGGCCGCACGCCCCACGACCGATCGCGGGTGCCGACGAAACCGTCCACCGAGGTTCGCGCGCCGTCGACCTCGATCCAGCCGCTGTAGCGGCCATTCTGGGTCAGGCGCGTGTAGTCCAGCAGCGTGCGCGGGCCGTTGCGGCGCACGAAGCGCGGCTCCTCGATCGGGAACGCGCGGCCCTCGAAGACGATCTCGGCGGCGATCCCCTGCTCCGGCGCGGTCACGGTCAGCTTCAGGCGTCGCAGCGGCTCAAGAACTTCGATGGAGATCGGCCCGACCGTCAGATCCATCCGCTCCATCTTCAGCCAGCGGCTGGCGTGCAGATTGACCTGCCTGCCCTGCTTCATCACGCAGAAGGCCGCGTCAGCGATGTTGAGGTGCGGATAGACGCCGAACGCGGCGGCGAAGAACAGGTCGGCGCCGTCGCCCTGAGCGGCGTAGCCGTTGAAGAAGTAGCGGTCGTAGAAGTTCCGATCCGTCCCCGCGTAGGCCACGGGCTCGGGCGTCTGATGGATCGGGTAATCGTCGCCCCAGGTGAGCGCCATGCCGTCCTCCCTTCTGGACACGCGAACGCTCTGACTGCTTACGAAGTCGGCTTCGCTTTACGTCCAGATGAACGACGTTAAGGTCGCGCTCGACGATTGCAACGGTGACGGAGCGTAAGCCGATGGAGGGATGGACTCCCCGGACCTGGACGGGCCTGGCGGCGCTGAGCGGCCTGCTGTCCGTGGCCTTCGGCGCCTTCGCCGCCCACGGCATCGACAGCTGGAAGGCCGTCGAGTGGCTGAAGACCGGCGCCCAGTACCAGATGATCCACGCCCTGGCGGTGTTTGGAGCTTTCGCCCTGCATCGGGCCGGGGCCAAGGGCATGGGCCTGGTCACGACGCTGTTCTTCGTCGGGACGCTGGTGTTTTCGGGCTCGCTCTACGCCATGGCCCTGGGCGCGCCGAGGATCCTGGGCGCGATCACCCCGATCGGCGGGCTGTCGTTCATGGCCGCGTGGGCGCTGATGGCCTGGCGCGGCTTCTCGATGCCCAATCAGGCCTGAGCCTTCCTCGCGACCGGCAGGGCCAGGAAGAAGATCGCCAGGGCCGAGCCGACCAGGCAGGCGAACATCACAACGGCCACCGGACGCGGCGTGCCGTCGTGTAACAGGCCACCAGCCCACGACGCCAGGGCCCCGGCCCCGAACGAGGCCGAGCCCATCAGGGCGGAGATCGAACCGGCGCGGCGCGGGTCGACGCTGAGCGCGCCCGCCATGGTGTTGCCGCCCATCAGGCCGTACAGCGACAGAGAGGCGAACAGCAACGGCAGAACGGTCCACTGGCCGCCCCAGCCGGTCCAGGCCGCCACGGTCAGCAGGAAGGCCGCGGCGATCGAGGCGATGCTGGCCTTGCTCAGCACCTCGTCCGGCAGGTTGCGCCGCAGCAGCAGGCGATTGACCTGGCTGGCCCCGATGATGCCGACGGCGTTGAAGGCGAAGATCAGATTGAAGACCAATGGCGTGTGGCCATAGATCCCCATGACCAGGTCCGGCGCGCCGGAGATGTAGGTGAACAAGACCGCCCCGTTCAGCGCGCCGGCCAGGGCGTAGCCGACTAGGCGACGCAAACCCAGGAGAGCGATATAGGCCTTCAGCGGGTTCTCCGACCGCGCCTGGGCCAGGGTCTCGGCCGAGCGGGATTCCTTCAGGCCCGCCAGCACCCAGGCCCCGACGGCGAGGCCGAAGACGACCTGGACCCAGAACACCACCCGCCAGCCGGCGAACGCCTGGATAACGCCGCCCAGTTGCGGCGCCAGGACCGGCGCAAGCCCCATGATCAGCATCATCAGCGACAGCACTCGGGCGGTGTCGGTGTGACCAAAGCGATCGCGCACGACCGCGCGCGCCACCACCGCTCCAGCGCATCCCCCCAGGGCCTGGACGAAGCGCGCCCCGATCAGGGCGTGGATGCTGGGCGCCACGGCGCAGGCCAGCGATGCGACGATATAGACACCGATCCCCGTCAGCAGGGGGCCGCGCCGCCCCAGACGGTCGGACAGGGGGCCATAGACGAACTGACCGATGGCCATGCCCGCGAAGAAGGCCGCCAGCGTGGCCTGGGTCTGGTCCGGCCGCGCCGACAGGCTATGGCCGATCTCCGGCAGGCTGGACAGGTACATGTCGATCGACATCGGCGCGAAGGCCGTCAGCGCGCCGAGAAGCAGGACGAGACGCCACGGAACGGCGGCGGGCGGCGGAACGGTGTCGGTCATGGCGCGCCCTTCTACGCCCTTTGGACCTTACGCAAACCTGAAATGAAGCTTGCCCGGATCCGCGACGGGCTCCAGGGTGATCAGCAATCACCTGGAAACGCGGGAGGACGCGCGATCATGACGGTCAAGAATCCGGGCCTGCCCGAGCCGCGGTACGCCGACGTCAACGGCATCCGCATGGCCTACTACGAGGCCGGTCCGCGCCACGGAGTCCCCGTCGTCTTCTGCCATGGGTTTCCGGAGCTGGCCTTTTCGTGGCGCCACCAGATCGCCGCCCTCGCCGCCGCCGGCCGTTGGGTGATCGCCCCCGACCAGCGCGGCTATGGCCTGACCCCCGGTCCCGAGGCGGTCGAGGCCTATGACATGGACCACCTGACCGGCGATCTCGTCGGACTGCTGGATCATCTGGGCGTGGAGAAGGCGATCTTCGTCGGCCATGACTGGGGCGGCATCATCGTCTGGCAGATGCCGCTGCTGCATCCCGATCGCGTGGCCGGGATCATCGGCCTCAACACCCCCTTCACGCCGCGCCTGCCGCTGGATCCGATCGAGATGTTCCGCAACGCCTATGGCGAGGACATGTACATCGTCCACTTCCAGAAGCCGGGCGAGGCCGACGCGCGCCTGGGCGCGGATCCGGAGCGGACGATCCGCTTCTTCATGCGCAAGCCCAAGAGCTCGCAGGACGAGTTCCTGGGCCGCCCGGCCGAACGCCGGAGCCTGGCCCTGCAGGACGCCCTGCTCCACTACGACCCGGCGACCGACGACAATCAGTTCCTGGAACCCGACGAACTGGCCTTCTTCGTCGACGCCTTCAAGCGTACGGGCTTCACCGGGGGCATCAACTGGTATCGCAACTTCACCCGCAACTGGGAGAAGGCCGAGACCCTGCCCCGCCGGATCGACGGCGTCCCCTGCCTGATGATCATGGCCGAGCTGGACGTCGTCCTGCCGCCAGCCATGGCCGACCGCATGGGTGAGCAGATCTCGGACCTGGAGAAGGTGCTGATCGAAGGCAGCGGCCACTGGACCCAGCAGGAGAAGCCCGCCGAGGTCAACGCGGCGATCCTGGATTGGGTTGAGCGGCGGTTCCCGCTGTAGCCGATGCGTGATCTTCGTCCTTCGACAGGCTCAGGATGAGGATCAAGGCAGGCTCAGTAGAAAACCTCATCCTGAGCTTGTCGAAGGACGAGGTTTTCGGTCTCTCAGTTCCGCGCCGCGATCATCTGGCCAGCCCGCCTCCGCATGGCGGCGGCCAGTTGCAGCATGGCCAGGGCCGAGACCTCGTCGCGCTCGCCGGCGCGCAGGCTGTAGACGCTGGCCATGGCGAACAGCGCCTCGGCGCGATCGACGCCCTCGGCCCCGAACATCTCACCGATCTGCCGATCGAGTTCGGCCAACTGCACCGGGTTCAGCATCGCGAGAAGTTCGTCATCGGAATAGTCTTCGGGCGCGAGCTGAGTCATGGCGGGCAACATACAGAACCGAGCGAAGGGCGAAAACCTCAAGGGTCTGCCGAAGCAGACCCGTGTGTTTCTTTGACGAAAGGCCTGCTTTTCCGACGCGAGGAAAATCCCCGCGATCGGGCAGGCCTTTTGCTTTCCTCCGTTCACAGGCGGCGGAAAAACACGTTAGGGTTCGTCTCATGGATCGTAACGCTTCCGCCGCCGCCATGAGTTCCGTTGGTCGCCGCGGCCTCTTCCGCGAGGTCGAACCCTTTTCGTTCGGCTGGATGCCCACCGGCGGCCCGCACGAAATCTACTACGAGGAATGCGGCAATCCGCGGGGCAAGCCCTGCGTGATCCTGCACGGCGGCCCGGGCGGCGCGGTCAATCCGACCATGCGGCGGTTCTTCGATCCAGCCAAATGGCGCATGACCCTGTTCGACCAGCGCGGCTGTGGCCGGTCGCGCCCGAACGCGAGCCTGGAAGACAACACCACCTGGAGCCTGGTCGAGGACATCGAGCGCCTGCGCGAGCATCTGGGCGTCGAGAAATGGACCGTGTTCGGCGGCTCCTGGGGTTCGACCCTGGCCCTGGCCTACGCCATCAAGCACCCCGACCGCGTCGCCGGCCTGGTCTTGCGCGGCATCTTCCTGCTGACCGAGCGCGAGCTGGGCTGGTTCTACCAAGACGGCGCCTCGATGCTGTTCCCGGACGCCTGGGAGCGGTTCCTGGCTCCGATCCCCGAGGAGGAGCGCGGCGACCTGATGACCGCCTATCACCGCCGCCTCACCGCCCAGGACCGCCGCGTGCAGCTGGAAGCCGCCGCCGCCTGGAGCCAGTGGGAAGGCGACACCATCTCCCTACGCGGCCCCGACGCCCGGCCGCCCAAGTTCAATGAAGAGGACTTCGCGATCGCCTTCGCGCGGATCGAGTGCCACTTCTTCACCAACAAGGGCTTCTTCGATCACGACGGCTGGATCCTGAAGAACATCGACAAGATCCGCCACATCCCCGGCTGGATCGTCCAGGGCCGCTTCGACGTCGTCACCCCGCTGGACAGCGCCTGGAAGCTGCACAGGGCCTGGCCCGAGGCGCGCTTCGACATCGTCTGGGACGCGGGCCACGCCTCGACCGAGCCAGGCGTCATCGACGGGCTGATCCGGGCGACGGAAGCGGCGCTGGTCAGCTAGGCCTGTCGATCTCGTACCAGCAGCCGGGCTCCCAGGCGTCACGCGCCGAGGCGTAGACCAGCCGCTCACCGACCTCTCGCATCCCCAGTTTGATGAGGATCGCGCGCGAGGCGGCGTTGTCCGGGTGCGCCTGAGCCTCGATCGTCCGGACCGGCAGAAGATCCCAGATCGACGCCAAGCCGGCGGTCGCCGCCTCCAGCATGTAGCCCCGGCCCTGGACGTGCTCGGCGAGGTGATAGCCGATCTCGACGCGGCCATCGGGCGAACCGCCGCCAAAGCCGCCAACTACCAAGCCATCCTCCCGTCGCTCTATGGCGTAGCCGACATGCCACCCGTCACGCGCGCCTTGCCGCGCATCGGAAATACGCGCGGCGGCGAGCTCGGTCGAAGTCGGATCGGGCCAGGACGTCAGCCAGCGTACGACACCAGACGTCAGATTCGCCGACAGGATTGACGCGTCGCCCTCGCGGAAGGCGCGGAGCCGAAGGCGCGGGGTCACGAGAACGGGCAACAGTTCCGCCTCGCCGCCCGTCATCACATCAACGAGCCCTTGCCGCTGGTCACTTCGGTGTAGCGATGCACACGCACGGCCTGCACCAGGCCAAAGCCGACCATGACCGTCAGCATGACGGTGCCGCCGTAGGACAGCATCGGCATCGGCACGCCGACGACGGGGGCCAGGCCCATGACCATGGCGCCGTTGATCAGCACATACAGCGAGAAGGTCGCCGTCACCCCGGCCGCGGCCAGGCGTCCGAAGTGGCTGTGGCTGATCGAGGCGATCCGCAGGGCCATGAAGATCACCGCGCCGTACAGGAACAGCACGCCGAAACAGCCGACGAAGCCGAACTCCTCGGCCAGGGTGGCGAAGATGAAGTCGGTCTGTTTCTCGGGCAGGAAGTTCAGCTGGCTCTGCGAGCCCAGGCCAAAGCCCTTGCCCAGCAGGCCGCCAGAGCCCAGGGCGATCTTCGACTGCAGGATGTGGTAGCCGTCGCCGGACGGGTCCTGCTCGGGGTTCAGGAAGGTCAGGATCCGGTTGCGCTGATAGTCGTGCAGCCCGAACATGATGAAGGGCGGAATGGCCACGGCCGCCATCGCGCCCAGGGCCGCGATCACCCGCCAGGACAGGCCGGCCAGCATCATGATCGCCCCGCCGGTGGCAGCGATCAGGATGGCGGTGCCCAGGTCGGGTTGCTTGGCCACCAGCAGGAACGGCACGCCGATCATCGCGGCCGGGATCAGCAGGCGCCAGGAGAACCGGGCGCTGTCGGACGACAGGCCGTGGTAGTAGCGGGCCAGGGCCAGCACGAGGCCGATCTTCATCACCTCGGACGGCTGGAAACGCAGCGGCCCCAGCTGCAGCCAGCGCTGGGCCCCCAGCGAGATGTCGCCGACCAGGTCGACGGCCACCAGCAGGATGAGGCCTACCCCGTAGATCGGATAGGCGGCGGCGAACCACCAGCGCAGGTCGCACATCGCCAGGGCGATCATGATGATGAAGTAGACGCCGAAGCGCAGCAGGTGCTTGTCCGCCCAGGGTTCCCACGAGGCCCCCGCGATCGAAAACAGCATCAGGCCGCCGACGCCGGCGATCATCGCCAGCACCAGGCAGAAGGTCCAGTCGACCTCCATGAACTTGATGATCGGCCGGTCGCGTTCGCCGGGCCGGGTCAGGCCGCCGCTCAAGGTCATCTTTGCTCTCCCTGGGGCGTGGTCGGCGGAACGGTCGGCGCGGCGCCGACATCGGGCGCGGGCGGCGCGACGCCCTCGACGGGGTCGTCCGGCGCGGCGCCTTCCATGACGTCTTCCGGAGCGACCTCGGGCAGCGGCGCGGGGCGCTCGATGCGGGCGCGGATCTCGGGATCCTTCAGCAGGGCCACGCGCATGACTTCGCGCGCGCGCGGGGCGCCGGCGGTGGCGCCGCCCAGGCCGCCGTGCTCGATGATCACCGCCACGGCGTAGCGCGGGTCGTCATAAGGGGCGAAGGCCACGAACAGGTTGTGGTCCTTCAGGCGCCAGGTCGTGGCGTAGCCCTTGCGGTTCTTGACCCCGTCATAGCTGCGCACCTGAGCGGTGCCGGTCTTGCCGGCCATCTGCACATCGCCCAGGCCCAGCTGGCTCTGCCTGTAGGCGGTGCCGCGCACGTCGTTGGCCACGGCCGCCATGCCGCCGCGGACATAGTTCAGGTGCTCGGGGGAGAACGGCAGGTCGGGCACGGCGGCGCCGCTGGGCTGCTCCACCCCGCCGACCGACTTGATCAGACGCGGGACCAGCGCCTTCTTGCCGTTGGCCAGGCGCGAGGTCATCACCGCCAGTTGCAGGGCGTTGACCGTCAGAGCCCCCTGCCCGATCCCGTAGCTGGGGGTCTCGCCCGGAAACCAGGTCTGGTTGGCCGGATTCTTCTTGAACGCCCGCTTCTTCCAGGCCGGGTCGGGGACATTGCCCCTCTTCTGGCCGGGAATACCGATATCGTAGATTTGGCCAAAGCCCATGGCCCGCGCCGCGTTCGCGATGGCGTCGGGACCGATCTTCAGCGACGTCTGGTAGAAATAGATATCGCAGGAATTCTTGATCGCCTCGTGCAGGTTCTGCGAGCCGTGGCCGCGCGGCTCCCAGCACCGCCAGGTCCGGCCGCCATAGTACCAGCTGCCGCCGCAGTTGATGCGGACCTCGGGATTGATGCCGGCGGTCAGCGCCGCCAGGCCCACGGTCGGCTTGAAGGTCGAGCCCGGAGGGAAGACGCCGGTCAGCGACTTGTCCAGCATCGGCTTGCGCTCGTACTCGGCCAGCGCCTTGTACTCGGCGCCCGACAGGCCCTTCACGAAGCGGTTGGCGTCGAAGCTGGGAGCCGACACCATGGCCAGCAGGTCGCCGTTACGCACGTCCATCACGACGATAGCGCCGCTCTCCTCGCCCATCACCTCAAGGGCGCGGTTCTGGATGTCGGCGTCCAGCGTCAGCAGGACTTCCTTGCCCGGGGTCGGCGGCACGTCGCCGGCCGGATCCAGGCGTACGACGCGGCCCTGCGCGTCGACCTCGGTCTTGGTGGCGCCGGCGCGACCGCGCAATTCCTTGTCGAAGGCCTTCTCCACGCCCTGCTTGCCGATGCGGAAGCCCGGGTGGTGCAGCAGTTCCTGATCCTGGGTGGCGTCGTCCTTGGCCGCTATGAGGTCGCGGTCCGAGACCTTGGCGACATAGCCGATCACGTGGGCGAAGGCGCCGCCGAACGGATAGACCCGAACCTCGCCCATGTCGGCGGTGACGCTGGGCAGTTCCGGGGCCCGGATGTTGACCCGTGAGAACTCCTCCCAGGAGAGGTCCTCCATCACCACGACCGGGGCCTTGCGGGGCGCGCGGTCGAGCTCCTTCAACACACGGGCGCGGCGCGAGCCGTCGATCGGCACCAGCTTGGCCAGGTCGTCCATGACGGCCTCGGCGTCCAGGCCCTTGTCCTTGTTGATGATCAGCCGGAAATTCGGGCGGTTGGACGCCAGCGATACGCCATTGCGGTCGCGGATCAGGCCGCGCGGCGGCGGCACCAGGCGGTAGTTGAACTGGTTGCCGGCCGAGAGCTTCTGATAGCGCTGGGCCTCGACCAGCTGCAGCTGGGCCAGGCGTCCGCCCAGGGCCAGCAGGCCCGCGCCCGTCAGGCCGCCCAGCAGGAACGCGCGCCGGTGGAATACCCCCTGACGCTCGTTGACCTCGAAGAAGAAGATGGACGGTTCGCTCATGGCCTCACCGGAACCGCACGTCGGCGTCCTCGAAGCGATCGACCAGGCGGTGGGCGAACGGGAACAGCAGCGCCGTGACCAGGAACTGCCAGAACACGGCCAAAAGGCTCGGCATGGCCAGACTGTCGAGCATGGTGAACAGGAAGCCGGCGACCATGGCGACGGCCGTGACCCCGGCGAACCAGGCCCACATCATCGGCCGGCTCTGGCCGGTCATGGCGTTGCGCAGGATCAGAACCATGGCGTAGGCGACCAGCAGCGACAGACCCCACAGGCCCGTTGGACCGCCCCAGAAGATGTCCAGGAACAGGCCAAGGATCAACAGCGCGAACGGGGCCAGGATCGAGGGGCGGATCATCGCCCAGGCGAAGGCCGGCACCATGGCGAACACCGGTTCGGGCAACTGCAGGCCCCAGATGCGGATCGGCGCGGCGAACAGGATCGTCGCGAAAATGCACAGCAACATCGGCACGCCCAGCCAACGGGCGGGATTGAGCGCTCGCCCGCCGCTCATGCTCATCGTGGCGATCCCGTCGGCGCGGGCGTCGCGGTCGCGGCGGGCCTGGGCTGGGCCGGTTTCGGCGTCGCCGGCTTCTGGGCCGCCGGCCTGGGCTGAGCCGCGGCGGTCGGCGGCGTGGCCGGCGGGGTCGCCGCGGGTTTCGGCGCGGGCGTCGGGGCGGACAGGATCGAGGTCTGCGGATCCTCGGTCGTCACCGGCGGCAGGGTCTTGGCTTCCAGCTGCTTCTCGTCGGCCAGTTGGGCGAAATCCTTGAACAGCAGGATGCGGATGTAGTCGATCGACGACTGGTCGGCGAACAGCACCACGCGCCAGCGGCCGTCCAGCCCCTTCACGGCCGCGCCCACCGGCAGGCCGCGCGGCACGACGCCCCCGTCACCGGAGGTGACAACACGATCACCCTGCTGGATGGGATCGACGCCCCGAAGGTACTCCAGCTTGGGATTCGGGCCGCCGTCGCCGGTCAGGATGGCGCGGGCGTTGGTGCGGTCGATCATCACCGGCGTGCGCGAGGCGATGTCGGTCAGCAGCAGCACGCGGCTGGCGCCGCGCGAGACGCCGACCACGCGACCGACCAGGCCGCGTTCGTTGAGAACCGGATTGCCGACCTCGATGCCGCGCTCCGAACCGGCGTCGGCCAGGCGGGTGTTGGCGAAGGGACCGCGGCTGTCGGCCACCACCCGGGCCGAAGCCATCGGGATCGGCGGATCGGTGCGCAGGCCCAGCAGGCTCTTGAAGCGTTCGTTCTGGTCTTGCAGGTCCAGGGCCCGGTCACGCCACTGGCGCATTTCGGCCAGCTCCGTCTTCAGGCGACGGTTCTCCGAGGCCGTGAAGAAGTAGCTGCGGACGAAGTCCAGGCCCAGGCCCGTCCAGCGACCGGGCGCGGCGATGGCGCCGCTGACCGGCTTGGCGACGACGTCCACCGTCTGGCGGGTGACGCCGTAGGCCTGCTCCTGCAGGGTCTCGCGACGGTCCGCCAGCAGGAAGGCGACGGCGATAACGGCCGCCACGATCAGGGCCACCGCCGCCGTCCAGGTAAGCGGCACTTTCAGGTCGCCGAGGGGACCTTCGCGAAAGGGCACGTAGTTTCTCCCGACGCCCCCCAAGGCGCCTCTAGAGCAATACCGGCTTTAGGCCAGCGTGGATTCCAGGACGCCCTTCATCCACTTCGGATGCTCGAGAACCTTGCCGCAGCCCAGGGCCACGCACGACAGCGGATCGTCGGCCACCGTCACCGGCAGGCCGGTGTGGTCGCGGATCTCGGCGTCCAGGCCGCGCAGCAGCGCGCCGCCGCCGGTCAGCATGATGCCCTTGTCGGCGATGTCCGAGGCCAGCTCCGGCGGGGTGGCTTCCAGGGCCACCTTCACGGCCTCGACGATCTGTCCGACCGGTTCGGCCAGGGCGTCGGCGGCCTGCTTTTCGCTGATGCGGACCTCGCGCGGCACGCCCTGCATCAGGTCGCGGCCCTTGACGTCGATCGACAGCCCCTCGCCGTCGGCCGGCGCGCGGGCGGTGCCGATTTCCTTCTTGATGCGCTCGGCGGTCGTCTCGCCGATCAGCAGGTTATGGTGGCGACGCATGTAGCTGATGATCGCCTCGTCCATCTTGTCGCCGCCGACTCGGACGCTGCGCGAATAGACGATGCCCGACAGCGACAGCACGGCCACCTCGGTGGTGCCGCCGCCGATGTCGACCACCATCGAGCCGGTCGGCTCGTGGATCGGCAGGCCGGCGCCGATCGCGGCGGCCATCGGCTCGTCGATCAGGCCGACGCGACGCGCGGAGGCGTTCAGGCAGCTGTCGTTGATGGCGCGGCGTTCGACGGCGGTGGCGCCCGACGGCACGCACACGATCACCTTCGGGTTCACGAAGCCCTTGCGGTTGTGAACCTTGCGGATGAAGTACTTGATCATCTCCTCGGCGACTTCGAAGTCGGCGATGACGCCGTCGCGCATCGGACGGATGGCTTCCATGTGGCCCGGGGTGCGGCCCAACATCTGCTTGGCCTCGATGCCCACGGCGTGGACAATCTTGCGACCGCCGACGTTGCGTAGAGCCACCACCGACGGTTCATTCAGAACGATCCCCTTACCCTTCATGTAGATGAGGGTGTTGGCCGTGCCGAGGTCGATGGCGATGTCGTTCGAGATCACGCCGAAGAGGGAAGAGAACATTGAAAGCCCTGACTGAGGGGTAGGAGGGGCGTTACGGACGGCAGATCGGTGAAGAAGGGGCCTGATCCGTCCTGAAGACGGGGTCGGCTGAGAAAAAAGGCTCCTACTTCAATTCAATGCGAGGACAACATGATTCCCGCATTTGGCGGATTTCGATCCGGTCAACATGCCTCGATGTTCGGCGGGAGCGCCGCCCCCTGGCCGCGCCGTCGTCCGAACGGCCAAAAGCACGCCGACGCCCGCCCGTGTGCCCTGCGAAAGCGTTGAATTCAAGGTCTATTAGCGGGGTTCTCGAAGGCTTTTGCGGTCAAGCCGACCAAGCACCCCAACATGGCGAAATCTAGCCGAGCGCGGCCATGACGACCCCGAGCGCCGTTATGCCGCAGGCGGCCATCTGGAAGAGGGTCAGACGCTCCTTGAACAGACGACGTCCGGCGATGGCCGCGATGGGCATTTCGACCACCCCGACCGCCCTCACCGGCCCGACCGGCGACAGAGTCATGGCCGTGAACCACAGGCCCGAGGCCGCCGCGCCGCAGAAGCCCGCGCCCAGCGACCGCCGCCAGGCGGCGATCACGGCCCTCAGGGAGTCCGGGTTTCGCCAGGCCAGATAGCTGGTCAGGCCCACGGTCTGGATGGCCTGGACCACCATCACCGTCACCAGGGCCGAGGCCGCGGCGTGGGCCGGATCGAAGGCCAGGCTGGCCTGCCGGAAGCAGTTGGCGCTCAGGGCGAAGATCGCGCCCGAGCCCAGACCGGCCAGCGCCGCGCCCTTGCGCATCACCACCTCGCCGCGCGGCCAGGTCAGGGCGGCCAGACCCACGCTAGCGATCAGCCCGCCGGCCCAGGTCATCGGACCGACGTGATCGCCGAAGAACAGCGCGCCCCAGATCAGGGCGAACGGCAGGCCGCTCTGCTGCATGGTCGTGCCCAGGGCGAAGGTCGAGCGATGCATGGCCGTCAGCAACGCCGCCGTCGCCGCGATCTGCAGGCCGGCGCCGGCGGCGCAGGCCAGCCAGAAGGCTGGTGTCGGGTGGGCGTTGGCGCCAGGCGTCGCCAGCCAGGCGACGGCCGCGAAGACGGTGGCGAACGGCAGACCGAACAGGAACCGCACCAGGGTCGCCCCCCAGGGTCCCGCTCCGCCCATGACCGAGCGCTGGGCGGCGTTGCGCGCCACCTGCAGGGCGGCCGCGCCCACGGTGATGGGAATCCAGATCATCTTCGACCTTTACGACGCCCTTAGGCGGGTGGGTTGGGTTTCGCATCGAGCCCTTATGCGCTTCTGGCGCAAGATAGGCGGGCTCGTCGCCATCGCGCGGCGCTCGCTGAAGAAGGCTTACCGAACATGTCGCCCCACCCGCCCAGGAAAACGCCTCTTAGGCAGGCTGCTCAGTTCCTGCTGGGCGTGCCCACCGAGGGGATCAATCCCGCCCTGGACCGCATGCTGGACCTCGCCGAGGCCACGCCGCTGTGCTTCGTGGCCGTCGCCGGACCCGGCGCGGGCGAAGCGATGTGCCAGCTGTGGCGTCGCGGCTATCAGCGCGTCGAGGCCGCCCGCCGGGCCACCTGCGGCGCGGCCGACGAGCGCAGCGACGTGCTGCTGGTCCTGGACTGCCAGACGCTGCAGGACACGCGCGCGTTCGTCGCCGCGACCTATGCCATGCTGCGTCCTGGCGGGACGCTGGTCGTGGACGCGGGCGCGCTGCTGGACGAGGCGCCCCGCAGGGCGCTCGCCGACAGTCTGCGAGAACTGGGCCTGGAGGTTCAGCCCCAGGCGCACCTGGGGGCCGAGATCCTGGCGACGCGGCCGTTCAGCAAGCGGCAGGCGGCCTGAACCATCCTGTCATCCCGGGCGAAGACCCGGGACCGCCCCGAACTCAGAGCTTCCCGCGGTCCCGGCTCGGCGCGCTTCGCGCTTGGCCGGGATGACAGTTTTAAAAGCCGCTGGCGATCGCCGCTTCGGGCCGGCTCTTCTCCTTGCGGGCGAAGAGGTTGTTCAGCGCGTTGACGTACGCCTTGGCCGAGGCCGTGAGCGTGTCGGTGTCGGCGGCCGCGCCGGTGGCGATGCGGCCGTCCTCCTCCAGACGCACCGAGACCTGGGCCTGGGCGTCCGTGCCTTCGGTCACCGCGTGCACCTGGAACAGGCGCAGGGCCGCGCTGTGCGGCACGATCTTGTGGATCGCGTTGAACACCGCGTCGACGGGACCGTCGCCGGTGGCCTCGGCCGTGCTCGAGACGCCATCGACGTCCAGGGTCAGCTCGGCCGACTGGCCGTCGGTGCCGGCCACCACGCGCAGGTGCGAGACGCGGATCTTCTCCGAGCCGCGGGCCAGGGCGTCATCGACCAGGGCGATGATGTCGTCGTCGTAGACGTGCTTCTTGCGGTCGGCCAGGTCCTTGAAGCGGCCGAAGGCCTCCTTCAGCGCGTTCTCGCCCAGCTCGTAGCCCAGGTCCTTCAGCTTGGCGCGGAAGGCGTGGCTGCCCGAGTGCTTGCCCATGACCAGGCTCGACGGGGCCTGGCCCACCGATTCCGGCGTCATGATCTCGTAGGTCTCGCGGTTCTTGAGCATGCCGTCCTGGTGGATGCCGCTCTCGTGCGCGAAGGCGTTCTTGCCGACGATGGCCTTGTTGTACTGCACCGGGAAGCCGGTGATGGCCGAGACGTAGCGGCTGGCGCGGGTGATGTGGGTGGTGTCGATGCCCGTCTGGAAGGGCAGACGGTCGCCGCGCACCTTCAGGGCCATGACGATCTCTTCCAGCGCGGCGTTGCCGGCGCGCTCGCCCAGGCCGTTCACGGCGCACTCAACCTGGCGGGCCCCGCCCTGCACGCCGGCCAGGCTGTTGGCCACGGCCAGGCCCAGGTCGTTGTGGCAGTGGGTCGAGAAGATCACCTTGTCGGCGCCCTCGACATTATTGACCATCCAGCTGAACAGGTCGGCGTACTCGGACGGATAGGTGTAGCCGACGGTGTCGGGCAGGTTGATCGTCGTGGCGCCGGCCTTGATGGCGGTCTCGGTGGCGCGGCGCAGGAACTCGCGGTCGCTGCGGGTGGCGTCCTCGGCCGACCACTCGACGTCGTCGCGCAGGTTGCGGGCGTGGGCCACCGAGCGGGCGATCACGTCGATGACGGCGTCCGGCTCCATCTGCAGCTTGTGCTTCATGTGCAGGTCGGACGTGGCGATGACCACGTGGATGCGGCCGCGCTGCGTGGGCTTCAGGGCTTCGGCGCAACGGTCGATGTCGACCTGGTGGGCGCGGCACAGGCCGGCGATGGTCGAGTTCTTGACGATCTTGGCCACTTCGCGGACGGCCTCGAAGTCGCCGTTCGAGGCGATCGGGAAGCCGGCCTCGATGATGTCGACCCCCATCTCCTCGAGGATCTTGGCCAGCTCCAGCTTCTCTTCCAGCGACATCGACGCGCCGGGCGACTGCTCGCCGTCGCGCATGGTGGTGTCGAAAATGACGACGTTGTCGCGCTTGTCGAAAGCGGCGGGCGATACGCCCGAGATGGGGGAAGTCATGGGAATACTCGTCGAATGGGGTGTCTGCGTGCGGGCTGCGGGAACTATCCCCTGTGCGCCCGGCCGCGACGAAGCGCGGCCCCTAGAGCGCCCAGGGGCTGATAAGCCGAAGCGAAAGCAGTGCGCGCGCGACGTTCATGGCGGACTTTCTACACATCGCCCGGGAATCGAGCAAGCAATTTGCGCCAGCCGCGCGATCCGTCGCAGCTGGCGCAAGTTTATTCCAGGTCCAGATTAATTTGGGCGCGTAACGATCGGGAAGTCGGTCGGGAAGGCGTCAAACCATCCCGTCATCCGCCCCATCGCCGCGCGATCGCCCTCGAGCTTGACCTGCCCGGTCAGGATCTTCGGAACCAGCGACTTGCCCGTGAACAGCGACTCCAGGAACACCGGCCGCGCCACGGTCAGAGTGGCGTCGGCCTTCTCGCCCTCCCCATTTTCGCTTTTGGGGGACGGCTGGGCGACCAGCACGCCGTTGCGCACCTCGACCAGGAACCGCTCGTTCCGATCAGGGAAGACAAAGATGATCCGCAGGTGCGCGTCCTTGGCCTTGTCGGGGTTCAGGCGCACCGACAGCACGTCGAAGATCATCGCGCTGTCCAACGCCGCCAGCATGTCCAGCGGGGCCATCGAGGGCGGCAGCTTGCGCACCCCGCCCCGCAGCTCGTCGGCGCCGGTGAGGTAGATGTTCCGCCACAGGCTGTTCTCGGTCTGGTAGCCCATCTGGTCGTAGGCCGAGGCCAGCAGGGTCTTGGCCTCCTTGTCGCCGTCGTCGGCCATGACCGCGTGGTTCAGCAAGGTGGCGGCCCAGGCGTAGTCGCCCTTCCCCGCCGCCTCCTTGGCCATCGCCTTGACCTTGGCCGCCCCGCCCATGGCGGCGACATAGCGCTTGCCCGCGTCGGCCGGAGGCGCGGGCTCCAGGTGGGCCGGGTTGGCGTCGTACCAGCCCATGTAGCGCTGATAGACCGCCCGGCTGTTGAAGCTCATCGAGCCGTAGTAGCCGCGATTGAACCAGTCCTTGGCCAGGGCCGGCGGCAGCTGGATCCTGGCGGCGATCTCGTCCCCGGTCAGGCCCAGGTTCATCATCCGCACCGTCTGGTCGTGCAGATATTTGTAGGCGTCGCGGTGATCGGCCAGGAAATCCCTGACCACCGTCCCGCCGAAGCGCGGCCAGCCGTGGCTGGTGATCATGGTGTCGGAGACATCGCCGAACAGGCGGATGGACTCGGTCAGGCCGTCGGCCCAGGCCTTGCTGTCGCGGACCAGCGCGCCGCGCGGCGTAAGGATGTTGTGCATGGTGACATTGGCGTTTTCGGCCATGTCCAGGATGCGCAGGTCCGGGAAATAGAGGTTCATCTCGGCCGGCGCCTCGGTGCCGGGCGTGTACTGGAAGCGGATCTTCACGCCGTCGAGCGTCAGCTCCTGGCCCGTATGGTCGATGCTGATGGTCGGCGGGATCAGGGTGATCGAACCCTTGGCGATGGTCTGGCCAATGCCCGAGGTGATCTGCCCCTCGACGCCCGGCGGCAGCATGATGCCGAACTGGTATTGGGCCCGACGGCCCATGGCGTTGCCCGCCAGGATGTTCTCGGCGGCGACCTCCTTCATGAAGCCCTCGGGGGCGACGATCGCCACCTTGCCGGCCTTGACGTCGGCCTCGTCGACCACGCCGCGCACGCCGCCGAAGTGGTCGCTGTGGCTGTGGGTGTAGATCACCGCCTTGACCGGCAGGACGCCCAGCTTGTCGTTGACCAGCTCCAGGGCGGCCTGGGCCGTTTCCTTCATGGTCAGTGGGTCGATGACGATCCAGCCGCTGTCGCCGCGCACGAAGGTGATGTTGGAGATGTCGAAGCCGCGCACCTGGTAGACGCGGTCGCTGACCTTGAAGAGCCCGTGCTTGGACAGCAGCTGCGCCTGTCGCCACAGGCTGGGATTCACGGTCGCCGGCGGTTCGCCCTTCAGGAAATCATAGGCCGCCAGGTTCCAGGCGGCCTGGCCATCGGCGCGCTTGATCAAAGGATCCGCGCGCGTGCCCAGGAAGCCCTGGTCGGCGAAGGCGAAATCCTGATTGTCGGCCATCGGCAAGGTCGCGGCGAAGGCCTTCTGCCTGTCGACCGTGATCGCGCTGGCGGGATCCCCCGCCCAGGCCGCGCCCGCGACCATCGCCAGAACCGCGACACCGGCCGCCAGAATCTCCCTACGCATCCCGCCCTCCATATTTTGAAACTTTATAGTTTCATTCTACATAGCATCCATGAGCGGAGTCGTGAAAGTCCCCCCGACCAAGGCCCCTGCCCCCAGAGGTCGCCCAGGTCAGCCCAAGCCCCGAGTCGACAAGGCCGCGCGCGGTCTCGCGGTGCTGGAGGCCGCCGTCGAGGTGTTCTCCGAGAAGGGCCTGCAGGTCGCCACCATGCAGGACGTCGCCGACCGCATGGGCGTGGCCAAGATTCTGATCTACCGGCTGTATCCCTCGCGCCAGAGCCTGATCGACGCATTGTTTGGCGAGATGCTGACCCGCATAGAGGCTGACGCCGGCCGGCCCTGGGGCGGCTACGGTTCCAGCATCGCGCGCCTGGTCGAGATGTCGCGCGCCAATCCGAAGCTGGCCTTGCTGCTGCTCCGCGACGCCCGAGGCGCGCCAGAGGCCGCTGCCTGGCGCACGGCGCTGGAAGCCCTGCTGACCAAGCTGATCGAACCGTTCGTCGCGCCGCCGGAAGACGCCTCGGACGCCCAGCGCGCGACCTGCCGACACGCGGCCCGCACCTTCATGCCGTTCGTGATCGAAGCCTGGGCGGCCGGGGTCGAGGAGACCGACGGCATGGACGACACGACCCGCACGCGCTGGTTCGGCGAGATTGTCCGCGCCTGGCGCGAAGCGACCTACGCGGCGGCGGGGCTTACGACTCCGCCTCTTCCGCCGCCTCACGCTTCTTGAGCCAGGCGCGGCTGACCAGGCCCATGGTCAGCCAGATGACGACGGCCAGGGCGATCATGACGATGTGCTGCTTGCCGCCGCCCCTCATGGCCTGAACGATCGAATTGCCGGCGAAGGCGGTCAGGGCGATCTTCGGCACGATGCCGATAGCGGTGCCGGCGGCGAAGTCGCGTAGCTTCATCGGCGTCACGCCCGCGGCCATGTTGACGATGATGAACGGCGCCGAGGGCACCAGGCGCACGATCAGGCTGGCCGTGAAGCCGTTCTTGCCGATCATCCGCATGAACTTGTTGACGCCCTCGCCCGCGAAGTCGCGCAGGATCCGCGCGCCGTAGGCCCGGCCCAGCCAGAAGCCGACCAGGGACGAGACCAGAGTGCCGATCCAGCTATAGGCGAAACCGGTCCAGGGCCCGAAGGCGACCACCGCCGCGGCGATCAGCACGAACTGTGGCACGCCCAGGAAGGCCATGACCGCGAAGGCCGCCACGGCCATCGGCAGGGCCCACGGACCGCTGGCCGCGCCCAGCCAGTGCTCGACCGCCGTCTCGCCATTGACGCCTAGCATCTGCGCGCCGAACAGGAAAACGACGCCAACCCCGCCGAACAGCACGAACGAGACCGCCACCGTGCGCCAGGCGCGGGCGTCCATATTGGTCAAGAAGTCGATGATGCGGCGGATCACGGCCCCTCCTCGCCCAGGCGCCGGCCAGGGTCAAGCGGCGCCGCGGCAAACGACAGCGGACACCTGCTGGAGAAAGAGGCGCTTTTCCGGCGGGCGCCGCGAAACGCGATCCGGGGACACATGATTCGCCCGTTACGACATTTCGGTTGCACGGGCTTCACATGACAGCGTTACTTATCCACAGGCCGCAAGGACGGAAAACCTTGGCCCTGTAAGGAGTTTTATCGTGAAGACCCTGGCTGTGATCTCGCGCAAGGGCGGCGCCGGCAAGACGACCTTGGCGGTGAACCTGGCCATTACCGCCCATCTGGCGGGACTGAAGATCATGCTGGCCGACATCGACCCGCAGCGGTCGGCGTCGGACTCCCTGCGCGCCCGCACCGGCGACGGCCCGCTGCTGGCCGAGATCAACGCCGGCAAGCTGTTCTCGACCCAGACCCAGGCGCAGCACGGCGACTTCGACGCCCTGGTCATCGACACCCCTGCCTCCCCGGAAGCCGACGTGTTGCAGGCGATCAACAGCGCCGACCTGTGCATGCTGGTCTGCCGCCCGACCTTCCTGGATATCGCCTCGGTGGCGCGCTCGGCCGAGTCGGTCCGTCGCCTGGGCAAGAAGGGCGTCATCGTTCTCAGCCAGGCCCCCTCGCGCCGCAACGGCGTCGAGCCGCCGGCCGTGATCAAGGCCGCCGAGGCCCTGCGCTTCACCGGTATGCCGCTGGCCCCGATCGGCCTGCGCGCCCGCGCCGTCTTTCAGCAGTCGGTGGCCCACGGTCGCTCGGTCTGCGAATGGGAGCCGGGCTCGGCCGCCGCCGAGGAGATCAACCGGTTGTGGGATCTGATCGCCCCCCTGTTGCTGGGCGACCACGTCAAGACCCTCGCCGCGAACCAGGCCTGACGCTTTCCGAGCCTTCACCAGAATGTCGCCTAACCGCGTTGCGCCGCGGCGAACGGGCGCGTAAAGACCCCCGCAATCCTGAAACGGTCCCGTTTGGCGGACCAGTAAGCACAGGGGAGTCCTGCATCATGTCGCTCGAGTCCGCCGCCCTGCGGCGCATCGCACCGTCGGCCACCATCGCCATCAGCGCCAAGGCGCGCGCGCTGAAAGCCGCCGGTCGTGACGTGATCGCCCTTTCCGCGGGCGAACCCGACTTCGACACGCCGGACAATATCAAGAACGCCGCGATCGAGGCGATTAAGGCCGGCAAGACCAAATACACCGACCCTGACGGCATGCCCGAGCTTAAGGCCGCCATCTGCGCGAAGTTCAAGCGCGAGAACGGTCTGGACTACAAGCCGAGCCAGGTCCACGTCGCCCCGGGCGGCAAGCCGGTGATCTACAACGCCCTGGTCGCCACCTTGAACCCGGGCGACGAAGTCATCATCCCCGCGCCCTACTGGGTGTCTTACCCCGACATGGTCCTCCTGGCTGGCGGCACGCCGGTGCCAGTCGAGACCACCGCCGGGAGCGGCTTCAAGCTCACGCCGCAAGCCCTGGAAGCGGCGATCACGCCGAAGACCAAGTGGCTGATCATCAACAGCCCGTCGAACCCCTCGGGCGGCGCCTATGCCCGCGCCGAGCTGCAAGCCATCGCCGACGTCCTGCTGCGCCACCCGCAGGTCTGGGTGCTGACCGACGACATGTACGAGCACCTGGTGTTCGACGATTTCGAGTTCACCACCATCGCCCAGGTCGAGCCCCGGCTCTATGACCGCACCCTGACGATGAACGGCGTCTCGAAGGGCTATTCGATGACCGGCTGGCGCATCGGCTACGCCGCGGGTCCCGAAGCGCTGATCAAGGCCATGGGCAAGATGATCAGCCAGACGACCTCCAACCCCTGCTCGATCTCGCAGTGGGCGGCGCTGGAAGCGCTGAACGGCACGCAGGACTTCATCAAGCCGAACGCCAAGCTGTTCCAAGAGCGCCGCGACCTGGTCGTGTCGATGCTGAACCAGGCCACTGGCCTGCAGTGCCCGACCCCGGAAGGCGCCTTCTACGTCTATCCGTCGTGCGCCGGCCTGATCGGCAAGACCGCGCCGTCGGGCAAGGTCATCGCGACCGATGAGGACTTCGCCGGCGAGTTGCTGGAAGCCGAGGGCGTGGCGGTCGTGCACGGCGCGGCCTTCGGCCTGTCGCCGTTCTTCCGCATCAGCTACGCGACCAGCAACGAGATCCTGGAAGACGCCTGCGCGCGCATCCAGCGCTTCTGCGCCAGCGTGAAGTAAACAGCGCCACGGCGTTGAAACGATGAAGGGGACCGGTTCGCGCCGGTCCCCTTCTTCTTTTTAGCCATCGATCCAGTCGGTCAGGCCTTCGCGGGCGTGAACTTCCCGCAGCGCCGGCCGCTGGCGGATCATGTCGAGATAGCGCTTCAGGTTCGGCCATTCAGTCGCCGGCTTGGGCATGTTGCGCGTCCAGCGGCACAGGATCGTCGCCAGCAGATCCACGGTCGTGAAGTGGTCGCCGACCAGATAGTCGCGGTCGGCCAGGCGGGCGTCCAGCCGCGCCAGACCCGCCTCGATTCGTTCACGGGCGGCCGCCTGGACGGCCGCCTGCGCCTCGCCACCGGCGGGCTCATGCGGATAGAACCAGGCCCGGAAGTGCGGCTGGAAGCTGTTGGCCAACCACAGGGTCCAGCTCAGATACTCGGCCCGAGCGGCAGATCCTGGCGGCGGGGCGAAGCCAGCCTCCGGGTGACGCTCGGCCAGCAGGGTCGCGATGCCGGCCATCTGGGTGATCGGCGCGCCATCGACGATCAGGGTCGGCACGACGCCGTCAGGATTGAGCGCCAGATATTCAGGCGTCTTGTGCTCGGCCTTGTCGAAATCGAGCAGCTTGGCCTCGAACGGAACGCCCAACTCCAGCAGCAGCCAGTGTATGGCCGTGCCGGCCGTGCTGGGTGAACCATAGAACGTGTACATCGAACCCTCTCCGCTGATGCGGCGGATAGGCGGATGCTTCCGGGGTCCGGTCAAGCAAAAGACCTCCGCCCCTTTCAGGGCGAAGGCCTTGGAGTTCACCGAGTGTCTAGTCCTTGGGCTTTTCGCGCCACTTGGACTTGGCGTCGTCCTTGGTCACGCTCAGGTGGAGCTTGTCGTCATTGATATATTCAACCCAGTCCAGCGGGATCATGTGGTGCTTGAAGCCGGCGCCCAGATCCAGCTTGGCCAGCTCGATCTCCCCGCCGACGATGTGATCGACGCGACCGACATGGCCGCCGTCCGAGCCCACGACTTCCTGGTGCTCCTTGATTTGCGAGAGGTCGATCATGTGTCGTCTCCAAGATTGAGCGAGACCGTCACGGGTCCCTCGCGACATCAAACGGCCATGCCCGTGGTTAAGTTTCAGCTTGCCATGCACGCATGGATTGTTCTTGATACGTTCTGAAGAATTCGAGGGACGACGTATGAGCCTCCGCGCCCTTCTCGCCTGCGCCCTGTTCCTGGTCGCCGGCCCAGGCTTGTCTTCCGCTTGGGCGGATCCCGCGATCGGCAAGCGGGTCGACGCCATTTTCGCCGACGATGCGGTGACCCTGACCGAGGCGGGCAAGACCGTGCTGGTCTACCGAACCAAGCCGCTCGATCCCGCCGCCGAGCCGGGCCGCTCGAACTATGTCGGCGTGCTCTACGCGCCGGACGGAACGGCCTTGACCGAGGACAGGCCCGGCGACCACCCGCACCAGCGCGGTATCTGGTGGGCCTGGATGAAGGTCCAGACCGACGGCAAGACCGTCGCCGACGGCTGGTACATGAAGGGCCTCAGCTACTTCGTCCGCTCCAAGACGTTCCTGGGCGACGCCGAGGGCGGCGGGACCCTGACGGTCGAGGTCGACTGGATGGTCAATTCCGGACCGGAGCTGGCCTATGTCGCCCGTGAGACCACCAAGGTCACCGTGCGTCCCCTGAAGAGCGGCGCGCGACGGGTGGAATTCGACACCACGATCACCTCGCGCGTCGCCGCCCTGGGCCTGGGCGGCAGCGAGGACGACCGCGGCTTCGGCGGATTCTCGATCCGGCTGGTCGATCCCGAGCACCTGACCTTCGCCTCTGGGGGCAAGACGATCACCCCGAACGGCGCGGCGATCACCGCCGGCGGCAACATGGGCTTCGCCTGGACCGGGGACGCCGCGCCCGCCTGGGCGGTGGGCCTGGCCTGCAAGGCCAATGGTCAGGCGGTCACGCGCTGGATGCTGTATAGCGACCGCTCGATGCAGAACTGCGTCTTCCCCGGCCGCGCGCCGCTGGTCCTCAAGAAGGACGAGGCGTTGCATCTGCAGGAAACCTTGGTCATTCGTCCCATCCCCAAGAAGAAGTCCCCGTAAGCCCGCAAGAAAGCCTGGAGAAATGGCCGACATCGTCAATCTGAACCAGGCCCGCAAGGCCAAGGCCAAGGCCGATGACAAGGCCCGGGCGTCCGAGAACCGCGCCAAGTTCGGCCGCACCAAGGCCGAGAAAACGCTGGACGCGGCGCGCGCCGACAAGCTCAAGCGCGACCTCGATGGCGCCAAGCGCGAGGATTGAGGCCAATGGACGTCATATGGCTGGTTTGAAGAAACGCTCGGTGAACCTGGCCGGCCACGCGACCTCGCTGGCCCTGGAGCCGGAGTTCTGGGCGGTGCTGGAGCGCGCGGCGACCGAGGAGGCGGTGAGCCTGGCCGGTCTGGTCCAGAGGATCGACCTGGAGCGCGGGGAGCGGCCGCTGGCCTCGGCCTGTCGGGTGTTCGCGCTGGCGCGGGCGACTGAGACTAGCGCGACAGGCTAGCGTGCGCTTCGGGCGTCACCGCTGGACGACGCTGTGTCGGGATCGGCGTTGGCTGTGGGTTCGGCGCTTGGCGCAGTGTTCTCGACAGCACCGGCAGGCTCTGGCGCCAGTCGGCCCGATCACCGGCCATCACGCCCAGCGTCCACGCGCCCCAGACCGCCGCGCCGAGCACGGCCACGACCAGCAAGGCCGCCCAGAGGCCGCCGCCCTCGCGCCGACCATGATGACCGCCGTTATGAGCAAGCGTCTTGGCCATCGATCAGCCTGGCGCCTTGGGCGCTTCCGGAAGCTTCGGCGCATCCGGCAACTTCGGCGCCGAGGCCGAGATGTTCACGTCGACCTTCTTGTTCTGCGTGAAGCCGCCGGACATCATGAAGAAAGCGATCACCGCGACGATCACGACCAGTCCGCCCACGATGAACGCCAAGCCAGTGTTGCCGCCGCCGCCGCTGGTTTCTTCGGCCATGAGAGTCTCCGTGCCTGTTCGGCTTTGTTCGTGATGGCGGATCAACGGTACGCGAGCTCCGAAGTTCCTTTCCCGACACTTTCACCGCCGCGCGGCGGCGCTGTTGGGGCTTAAGCTGCGCGCGGTTTGTGCTACATATGTTCCATGTATCCCGATGATGACTCGCTCGAAGCCGCTGGCGGCTTTCCGGGCGACCTGCCCTCTCCGCGCATCTCCGACCTGGCCCGGCCGCAGCCGCCGGCCCATGGCCATGCCACGCCCAACTATCTGGACGGCCTGAACCCCGAGCAGCGCGAGGCGGTCGAGACCACCGAAGGCCCGTTGCTGGTCCTGGCCGGGGCCGGCACCGGCAAGACCCGCGTGCTGACCACCCGGCTGGCCCATATCCTGGCGACGGGCCGCGCCCGCCCTTGGGAAATGCTGGCCGTCACCTTCACCAACAAGGCCGCGCGCGAGATGCGCGAGCGGATCACCCACATCATCGGTCCGGAGGCGGAAGGGCTGCGCTGGCTGGGCACTTTCCACTCGGTGGCCGCCCAGATTCTGCGCCGCCACGCCGAGCTGGTGGGGCTGAAGTCGAACTACACGATCATCGACACCGACGATAACGAGCGGCTGCTCAAGCAGTTGATCGAGGCCGAGAACATCGACGCCAAGCGGTGGACGCCGCGGATCCTGTCGCAGATCATCGACGGCTGGAAGAACCGCGGCTGGACGCCCGACCGCGTGCCGGCCAGCGAGGCCGGCGAATTCGCCAACGGCAAGGGCATCAGCCTCTATCGTCAGTACCAGGATCGCCTTCGCATCCTGAACGCCTGCGACTTCGGCGACCTTTTGCTGCACAATATCAGCCTGTTCACCGGCCATCCCGACGTGCTGGACGAATTCCAGCGCCGCTTCAAATACGTGATGGTCGACGAGTACCAGGACACCAACGTCGCCCAGTACCTGTGGCTGCGCCTGCTGGCCCAGGGCCGCCAGAACGTCTGCTGCGTCGGCGACGACGACCAGTCGATCTATGGCTGGCGCGGGGCCGAGGTAGACAACATCCTGCGGTTCGAACGCGACTTCGCCGGGGCCAAGGTGGTGCGGCTGGAGCGCAACTACCGCTCGACCGAGCACATCCTGGCGGCCGCCTCCGGCCTGATCACCGCCAACAAGGGCCGCCTGGGCAAGACCCTGTGGACCGAGGCGACCGGCGGCGAGAAGGTCCGGGTCAGCGGCGTGTGGGACGGCGAGGCCGAGAGCCGGATGATCGCCGACGAGATCGAACGCGCCAAGAAGGCCGGCCGCAAGTACAACCAGATGGCCATCCTGGTGCGGGCCAGCTTCCAGATGCGCGCCTTCGAAGAGCGCTTCGTGATGTTGCAGATCCCCTACAAGGTGGTCGGCGGTCCGCGCTTCTTCGAACGGGCCGAAATCCGTGACGCCCACGCCTATCTGCGCCTGATCCAGTCGCCGGACGACGACCTGGCCTTCGAGCGCATCGTCAACACGCCCAAGCGCGGCATCGGCGACACCTCGGTGCAGAAGCTGCTGCAGATCGCCCGGCTGGGCGGGATCTCGACCGTCGAGGCGGCGCGCCAGATCATCGCCAGCGACGAGTTGCCAGCCCGCACGCGGACGGCGCTCAGCAACTTCATCCGCGACCTCGACCGCTGGCGCTCGCTGATCGGCTCGGTCCACCACCAGCGCCTGCTGGAGACGGTGCTGGAGGAGAGCGGCTATACCGACGCCCTGCGCCTCGACAAGGGTCCGACCAGCCAGACGCGGCTGGAGAACCTGAAGGAACTGGTCCAGTCGATGGCCGCCTTCGACACGCTGGAAGCGTATCTAGAGCACGTGTCGCTGGTCATGGACCTGGACCGCGAAGCCACCGGCGACGCCGTCTGGATCATGACCCTGCACTCGGCCAAGGGTCTGGAATTCCCGCTGGTCTTCCTGCCCGGCTGGGAGGAAGGCGTTTTCCCCAGCCAGCGCAGCATGGACGACAAGGGCGAAAAGGGTCTCGAGGAAGAGCGCCGCCTGGCCTATGTCGGCATCACCCGCGCCCGCGAGCAGGCCCTGATCAGCTTCGTGGCCAACCGTCAGGTCTATGGCCGCTGGACATCGCAACTGCCCAGCCGCTTCGTCGACGAACTGCCGATCGCCCATGTCGATGCGGGCTCCGAGACCGGCTACTACGGTGGCGGCCCGGGGATGCAGTCGACGGCCGCCTCGCGCTGGGATGATCCCGGCACCTCCGCCTTCCAGGCCGGCAGCAGCTATGACAGCCCCGGCTGGAAGCGCGCGCAGGAACGCACGGCGGGTTTTGGCGAGCGCAACCCCGCCTGGCGCGGCCCCCAGGGCGTCCGCGCCGGCTCGTCCGCCCGCTCGGCTCCGATCGAGGGCGAAGGCCGCCTGGTCGCCGTCTCGGCCCCGGCCGGCAGCGCCTATGCGCGCGGCGACCGGGTGTTCCACGTCAAGTTCGGCTACGGCCAGGTGACGTCCATCGAGGGCAACAAGCTGACCGTGGCCTTCGATAAGGCCGGCGAGAAGAAGGTCATCGACAGCTTCGTCGAGAAGGCTTGAAACAACGGCGGATGCTCCCCCGCGGCGCGTGAGGAGCATCCTTCCCCCGCGCCCCGATGTCGCGGGGGTTGAACGCGACAAGCGGATAACCATATGCTAGTCAGGAAGCAGCCAAACGCTTCAGCCAAGGCGGCTGAGCAACTAGGCGCTCCATCGCCCCCACCGTCACCGACGGCTTCGGGCGGACATCTCCACCCCTTATGATCTATCGGGTCCGGCGACACGCCCGACCCTTGTCTGGAATTTTATGAAAACCAACTTTACCCGTAAGGCCGCCGCCAAGAGCGCGCCCCACATGCCTTCGACCTTCCGCACCGCGACGCCCGCGCGTTCCCCCCAGCCCGACTGGGTCTGGCCGGGCCTCACCCGCGCTCAACTGCGCGACATCGTCATCGACCAGATCGGCTAACTCAGCCGTCTCTCCGCCAGCCACGTCTCCCACGCCCCGACCACAACCAGGATCAGGGTTGTCGCCACCGACAAGGTCAACGGGCTGACGTGGCTCGCGATCGGGATCAGCGCCGCCAGCAAAGCCAGGCCGACGATCCGCGTCCTCGACCACTGCCTGAACACCGCTAGCTTGAAGACCAGAGCTCCGAACAGGAACAGCGCCGGTCCGCCGATCACGGCGGCGGCGGTCTTGAAATCGGTATGGTCCAGCGGATGGTGCAACACCCACTCGTCGCCGACCGCCGCCACGATGACCCCGGCCACCGGTAGAAGGTGGCTGTAGGTATAGGCCACCCGCGCGATCCGGCCGGGATTGTCGGAATGGGCGATGGCCTCGCTGGCCGCCTCGGCCGTGAACGAGAAATAGATCCACCACATGGCGATGCTGCAGACCAGGGCGCTGGCGAAGGCGGCGATCACCTCGAAGGTCCACGGCAGTCCGACCACGGTCGCCCCGGTGACGATCACCGACTCGCCCAGGGCGATGATCGTGAACAGGGCGCAGCGCTCGGCCAGGTGACCGCCCTCGACCACCCAGTCGGTCGAGGACGAGCGCCCCAGGCCCGGCGTCCAGAAACCCATGGCCGGCGAGGCGTATTCGATCGCCATGGCCACGGCCCAGATCAACAGCCGCGCCTCGCCCTGCTGGAACGCGCCGCCGATCCAGAAGACCGCCGACAGGGACAGCCAGGACAGGATGCGGATGAAGTTCAGCCGGTGGGCGGGCTCGCGCCAGACGCCAACCAGGAAGAACAGGCTCCGCCCCACCTGGATGAACACATAGGCGCAGGCGAAGACCAGGCCGCGCTTTCCGAAGGCGTCCGGGATGGCGGCCGACAGCACCAGGCCCGCCGCCATCAGCACGAACAGCATCACCCGCACCGGCGTCCGCTCGGGGTCCATCCAGTTGGTCACCCAAGCCGTGAAGACCCACGCCCACCAGACCGCCAGCAGCAACAGGCCCGCGTGCAACAGGCCAAGGCCGGTCGGGTGTCCGATCACGGCGTGGGACAGCTGGGTGACCGCGAACACGAAGACGAGATCGAAGAACAGCTCCACATAGGTGACGCGGGCGTGTTCGCGCCCGTGGCGTTCGCGTAGCAGCGGCTTCTGGCTCATGACGTCCCTCTTCACGCCCAACCTAGAGTCCGGCCGCTGAGTCTCGCGAGCGGGATTTCGAACCAAAAGCCTTCGTCGCGCGCTATGCCGATATGGCCCCGTGGCTCGAACACATCCTTGGCCGTCTGAAGGCCTTCGCCCTCACCCGCCCTGTCGCCCTTGGCGCGCCGGCCTGCGCCGTGCTCGGCGCCCTGGCGGGCCTGGCCATGCAGACCGGCGACCAGCATCTCGGCTACACGCCCGAGATGGAACCCGCCCAGTATGCGCGACAGGACTACGCCGAGCCGATCTCCTGGCCGGCGGGCAAGATCCCGGACTACGTGGTCGGAACGGACTTCCTGCGGTCGACGCAGCCGCCGCCGCCGATCCAGTACGCTGACTACGAACCGCCGCCGGCGCCCGAGCTTCCGCCCTATGTCCCCGCCCAGCACGGTCCGGCGACGCCCCCACCGCCAGCCGATGCGCCGAATTGGGCGTCAGAACGCGGCGACATCCTCGACATCTCCCTGCCCGAGGATCGCAAGCCCCAAACCGTATCGGCCTCCACGCCCCCGATGATGGTCGACGCCGCCGCGACGGGCATGACGACGCGCTGAAGGCTCGCTTTTTGACGCCTTTGCCGCTAACGGAGCGGCATGACCGACTATACGCCCCAGCAGATCGTCGCCCGCGGCGCGCGCGCCGAAGCCGAGACCGCCGCCGACGCCATCGACAACCATCCGGGCCTGGAAGGCGCGACCTACTCGATCCTCGAAGAGGACGAGGACAAGGGCATTTGGCGCATCGACGCGTTCCCGACCACCGATGAGGAAGACGCCAGCCTGATGGCCCTGCTGGGCGAATACGACCTGAAGGTCGTGCGCGACACCCTGGCCGACGCCGACTGGCTGGCCATGGCGCTGTCGGGCCTGCCGCCCGTGCGCGCCGGCCGCTTCTTCGTCTATGGCATGCACGACCGCGGCCGCCTGCCAGCCAGCACCGTCAACCTGCGCATCGAGGCTGGCGCGGCGTTCGGCACGGGCCACCACGGCACCACCGTCGGCTGCCTGCAGGCCTATGACCGCCTGATCAAGGCCCGCAAGTTCAACAAGGTGCTGGACGTCGGGGCCGGCACCGGCCTGCTGGCCATCGCCGCCGCCCGCACCGGCAGCAAGCTGGCCGTCGGCACCGACATCGACAAGCCGTCCGTGCGGATCTCCAAGGAGAACGCCAAGGTCAACAAGGCCAATGCCAGGTTCGTGCACGCCTCGGGTCTGTCGAACCCGCTGGTGGCCAACAACGCCCCCTACGATCTGGTGTTCGCCAACATCCTGGCCCGCCCGCTGATCAGCCTGGCCCAGGACATCAAGCGCGCCCTGGTTCCCGGCGGCACGGTCATCCTGTCGGGCCTGCTGCGCACCCAGGAGCGGATGGTCAAGGCCGCCTACCTGTCGCGCGGCTTCAAGGTCGTGACCCGCATCCACCGCGACGCCTGGGCGACGCTTGTGCTGCAGCGGCCGTAGGACTTCCCTGTTCGCATGGGGAGGCTTAAATCCTCCCCATGCGCCAGACCTTCGACGAATCCACCGACCCGTCCTTCGGACCCAAGCACGTTCCGCTGATCCGCGCCGCCATGGCCGCGCAGGGTCTGGACGGCTTCCTCGTGCCGCACGAGGACGAGCACCAGAACGAATATCTGCCGGCCGCCAATGACCGCCTGGCCTGGGCCAGCGGCTTCACCGGCTCGGCCGGCGCCGGCGTGATCCTGAAGGACCGCGCGGCCGTATTTGTCGACGGCCGCTATACGCTGCAGGTCCGCGAGCAGGTCGACCAGGGCGTGTTCGAGATCCGCGATCTCGTCGAGGGCGGCGTGCCCGCCTATCTGGAGACCACCGACAAGGGCGCGGTGATCGGCTATGACGCTCGCCTGCACAGCCCCTCGGCCCTGGAAGGCCTGAAGGCGGCCGCCAGCCGGGCCGGCGCGATCCTCAAGCCCGTCGCCGCCAATCCGATCGACCAGGCCTGGGGCGAGGCTCGCCCGGCCCAGCCGATGGCGCCGGTCGTACCGCAATACGTCGAATATGCTGGTGAGGAGTCGAACTCCAAGCGCGCGCGCGTCGGCGCGTCGATCGCCGCCTTTGGCGCCGATGCGGCGGTGATCACCGCCCCGGCCTCGATCGCCTGGCTGTTCAATGTGCGCGGCGGCGACGTCATCCGCTCGCCTCTGCCGCTGGCTCAAGCCATCCTCAACGCCGACGGCACCGCGCGCCTGTTCCTGGAACCGGCCAAGGTCACGACCGACCTGCCCGCCTGGCTCGGCAACCAGGTCTCGCTGGAGACGCCGGACAAGCTGGAGGAGGCACTGGGCGACCTGTCGGGCAAGGCCGTGCTCGTCGATCCCGGCCAGTCCTCGGCCTGGTACTTCGACATGCTGGCCGCCGCCGGTTCCAAGATCGTCCGGGCCATGGATCCCTGCGCCCTCCCGCGCGCCTGCAAGAACGGCGTCGAGCTGGACGGCACGCGGGAGGCCCACAAGCGCGACGGCGCGGCCCTGACCCGCTTCCTCCACTGGCTGGCCACCGAGGGCCAGATCAGCCCGCCGGACGAGAAGGAAGCCGTCGCCAAGCTGGAAGGCTTCCGCGAGGCCACCGGCCGGTTGAAGGACCTGTCCTTCGACACCATCGGCGCGGCCAACGGTCACGGCGCCCTGCCCCACTACCATCCGAGCGAACGCTCCAACGAGCGCGCCGCGATGGGTTCGCTGCTGCTGGTCGACAGTGGCGGGCAGTATCTGGACGGCACCACCGACGTGACCCGCACGGTGGCGATCGGCGAGCCCTCGGCCGAGATGATCAACCGCAACACCCTGGTGCTGAAGGGCCACCTGGCCATCGCGCGCCTGCGCTTCCCGCCCGGCACCACCGGCTCGGCCATCGACGCCTTCGCCCGCGCCGCGCTGTGGGCCCACGGCCTGGACTACGACCACGGCACCGGCCACGGCGTCGGCGTCTATCTGGGCGTTCACGAGGGCCCGCAGCGGATCGCCAAGGCCCCCAACCTCATCGCCCTGCAGCCCGGCATGATCGTCTCGAACGAGCCCGGCTACTACAAGGACGGCGAATACGGCATCCGGATCGAGAACCTGGAAGTCGTCATGCCGGCCGAGGATGTCCCCGGCGGCGACCGCCCGATGCACCGCTTCGAGGCCCTGACCCTGGCGCCGATCGACCGTCGCCTGATCGACAAGACCCTGCTGACGGTCGAGGAAGTGGCGCAGCTCGACGCCTATCACGCGCGGGTGTTGCGTGAGATCGGCCCTCGGGTCGAGCCGGAGATCCGCGCCTGGATGGAAGAGGCCTGCGCGCCGCTCTAGGGCGGCGCTGCCCCCTCCGGCCCTGTGGGCCACCTCCCCCATGAAGGGGGAGGAGTACCTAGGCGTGCTCCCCCTTCATGGGGGAGCTGTCGCGAAGCGACTGAGGGGGCTTCTCGGCCCTACTTCAACCGCGTCCACCGCTGCGTCTTGCAAAACGGGGCGACGATGCAGCCTTTCAGCTTCAGCTCGTTGTCGCTGAGCATCTCGACCGTGCCCGAATAGGTGCCGCCATCGTCGGGGTTATAGACCTTGCCGCCGGTCCACTTGGTCGGGCCGCCGGAGAAGTCGTACAGCATCTGCAGGTTCTTCAAAGGACGGCCGCGCTGGGACTCGTCCTTGTTCTTGGCGTCCTTCTGGGCCGGGTTGGCCTTGATGTGGTCGGACGTAATCAGCTTGCCGCACAGGCTGTTGCCACAGCGGGCGATCTCGACCTGGCCGCCGTTGGTCGGCGTCTGCCAGACCCCGGTGACGTCGGCCGCGAAGGCAGAACCGGCCGTAACAGTTAGGGCGGCGGCAAGCAGGATAGTGCGCAGCATTCGATACTCCCGATAGGTTCGCGCCTTCAAATGCGCGTTTGAACCCATTCGTTGCGTGATCCGCCCAGTCAGGACAAGGCCGAAGGCGAAAACGAGGCGGGAATTGCGTTTGCGGCGACGCGCCTCAGCCGTGAGCCCGGGGGCGGCGAGCGCTGGTCGCCCCCTTGGGCGGCGTGTAGCCGTCGTGGTCCAACCGGCCGAGGGTCATGCCCAGGCGGCCCGGAAGGTCGCGTACATGCGGCGCGCCGTTCAAGCTCGCCGCCGCCAGCGCCACCTGTCCGCAGGCATAGGCGTCGCCCGCCGCGTCGTGGTGCTTGAAGTCGACGCCCAGGTGGCCGCAGACCACGTTCAGCTTGTGCGACGACAGCTCCGGCCAGACGCCGCGCGCCACCTGCACGGTGCAAAGATAGTCGAAGCCGGGCGCCCGCACCCCATAGTGCTCGCATGTCCGGCGGATCACACTGACGTCGAACGAAGCGTTGTGGGCCAACACCAGCGCGCCCTCTAGTTCGGGCCGCAGCCGCTCGAGAACCTCCGGCCACTCGTCGGCGTCCTCGACATGCTGAGGACCGATGCCGTGAAAAGCGATGTTGAACCGCGCGAAGCGATTGCCGGGCGGCCGGATATAATGGTGCTCGATCCGCGCCACCTGGCCGTCCTCGATCCAGGCCAGGCCGATCGAACACGGGCTGGCGCGCTGCTCATTGGCGGTCTCGAAGTCCAGCGCGATGACCTTCATTTGGTGACCATCTCCAGCCACTCGTCTTCAGTCATCACCTGGATGCCTAGGTCGGTCGCCGTCTTCAGTTTCGAGCCCGCGCCGGGACCGGCGACGACCAGATCGGTCTTCTTCGACACCGACGAGGCGACTTTCGCACCAAGGCTTTCGGCCTGGGCCTTGGCCTCATCGCGGGTCATCTTCTCCAGCGCACCGGTGAAGACGATGGTCTTGCCGGCCACGGCCGTGTCGGTCTTGGGCTTGGCGACCGGCTGGATGTGCAGCTCAGCGACGAGGTTGGCGACCTTGGCGCGGTTATGTTGCTCGGAGAAGAACCGAGCCAGCGACTGGGCCGCCACCGGACCGACGCCGTCGATGGCCGCCAGGTTCAGATAGTCCTCGCCCGGCGCGCCCGAGGCTGCCGCGGCTAGGCCCTCGGCGAAAGCGTTCCAGGCGCCGTAGCGCTGGGCCAGGGCCGCGCGGGCGGGCTTGGTCAGCTTCGGAACCGCGTGGCCGATCTTGATCTCCAGGTCGTCGGTCTGCGGCCAGGGATCAGCCATCGGACCGCCCCTCCCCGCCTCGACCAGCGTGTCCAACGCCTTGGGCCCGACGCCCGGCGCGGTGGAAAGCTCCAGATAGGTCTCGCCCGGCAGGCCCTTGGCGGCGGCCTCGGCGGCGGCCTGCAGGTCCTCGAAGCGGTCGAAGTTGCGGGCCAGCACCGTCGAGGTCGTCTCGCCGATGTCGCGCGCGCCCAGGCCATAGATCATCCGGTCCATGCCGATCGTACGGCGCGCCTCGATGCCCTTGACCAGGTTGGCGACCGAGGTCTCGCCATAGCCCTCGCGTTCGCGCAGGGCCGAGAGCTTTTCCTCGTCCTTGGCCAGCTTGAAGATGTCGGCCGGCTCGGTGATCCAGCCCTCGTCGAAGAAGGCCTGAAGTTGCTTCTCGCCCAGGCCCTCGATGTCGAAGGCGCGGCGCGACACGAAATGGCGCAGATGCTCGACCCGCTGGAACGGACAGGCGAACTCGCCGGTGCAGCGGCGCACCACCGACTCCTGGCCCGAGGCCGTGACCTCGCGGGCCAGAGGCGTCTGGAGCGGGCACGGACAGACGTGGGGGAATTCGTAAGGCGCCGGCGCGGGATCGGGTCGCGCGTCCAGGGCCACCTCGACAATCTGCGGAATGACGTCGCCGGCTCGCTGGATCACCACGGTGTCGCCTATGCGGACGTCCAGCCGCGCGATCTCGTCGGCGTTGTGCAGGGTGGCGTTGGTCACCGAGACGCCGCCGACCGTCACCGGCTTGAGCCGCGCCACCGGCGTGATCGCCCCGGTGCGGCCGACCTGCAGATCGATGGCCTCCAGGATCGTGCGGGCCCGCTGGGCCGGGAACTTGCGGGCGATGGCCCAGCGCGGCGAGCGCGACACGAAACCCAGCCGGCGTTGCCGCTCCAGGTCGTCAACCTTGTAGACGACCCCGTCGATGTCGAAGCCGAGCGTGGGCCGCAGGGCCTCGAACTGGGCGTAGACGTCCAGCAGGCCCTGGGCGTTCTCGACCCGCCTGGCTGGCGGGGCCGTGGTGACGAACCCCCACTCGGCGAGCATCGAAAGCGCCCCCCACTGGCTGTCGGCGAACGGCTCGGACACCAGGCCCCAGGCATAGGCGAAGAATCGCAGCGGCCGCTGGGCGCTGATCTTCGGATCGATCTGGCGCAGCGAGCCGGCGGCGAAGTTGCGCGGATTGGCATAGGTGCGTTGACCAGCTTCCTCGGCGGCCTGATTGAAGGCGGCGAAGGCCTCCAGCTCGACATAGACCTCGCCGCGCACCTCGATCACGTCGGGCCAGCCCGAGCCCTTCAGGCGATGGGGGATGTCGGCGATGGTGCGCAGGTTGGCGGTGACGTCCTCACCCACCCGGCCATCGCCGCGCGTCGCGCCCTGGACCAGCACGCCTTTCTCGTAGCGCAGCGAAGCCGACAAGCCATCGATCTTGGGCTCGGCCGTATAGGCGACGGTGTCGGACGGCGCGAGACGCAGGAACCTCCGGATCCGGGCGTCAAACTCGATCGCCTCGTCGTTGGAGAAGGCGTTGTCGAGGCTGAGCATCGGCACGCCGTGCTCGACCGGGGCGAATTGCTCGGCCCGCGCCGCGCCAACCCGCATGGATGGTGAATTGTCGCGAACCAGGTGCGGAAAGCGGGTCTCGATGTCGAGGTTGCGGCGCTTGAGGGCGTCGTACTCGGCGTCGCTGATCGTGGGCGCGTCCTTCTGGTGATACGCGATATCGTGCGCGGTCAGCTGGTCGGCCAGGCGCTCCAGTTCCTCGACGGCCTGGGCTTCGGTGAGGTCGGCGACGGGGATAAGGGACACAGCGGCGAATCCGAAAGACGGGAAGTCCCTGCAGGTTAGCAACGCCGTCCTGACGGGGGGAGTCAGCGATGTGGTCGCCTGTCAGGGGAAAATTGGCCCGTCCCTTGCGCCGCAAGGCTTGAAGGAGCCTTCGATGTTCAAAGCCGGCACAAATAACGCTCTGCCCGTCCTGTCGCGGGACGGTCCGCTGGACGCCCTGCGGTTCCTGGCGGCGCTGTTCATCGTGCTCTACCACGTGGCCGAGCGGGCCCCGGTGTCGCTGTTCAGCCTGTCGCCGGCCTTCGGGCGCGGCTATCTGGCGACGGATTTCTTCCTGATGTTGTCCGGCTATGTGCTGGCCCGGGCCTATGGCCCCCGCGTTGAAAGCGCCGACGTCGACACCCTGACCTTCCTGAAGCGGCGCGTGCAGCGCATCTGGCCGCCGCATCTGGTGATGCTGGCTCTGTTCGTCGCGTTCTTCGTTGGAACCTCGGCGATCGGCCTGGCGCCGCAGAACCCGCAGTGGTTCCAGTGGGACCAGCTGCTGCCGCAGGTCTTCCTGGTCCAGGCCTGGTTCGTGCCAGGGAGCTCGGGCTGGAACACCCCGACCTGGACCCTGTCGGCCCTGATCGTGGCCTACGCTCTGTTCCCGATGGTCTGGCGGCGGGTGGCGGCGACGCAGCGGCCGCTGGCGCTCTTGATCCTGGGCGTCTGCGCTTACGTCGCCATCGACCAGGCCGCGCTGATGGTCTTCGGCATCCCCGGCTACCAGCTGCCGCTGCGCTTCGGCCTGATCCGGGGCGTGCCCCTGTTCATGATCGGCCTGCTGGTCGCCCGCCTGCCGGTGACGACCCTGGCGCGCCGACAGGCCCTGCCGCTGGCCGTGGCGACCCTGGCGGCTGCGGTCGGTATCCAGGCCCTGGGCCGGTTCGACTATTTCAGCCTGGCCCTGCTGGGCTTCCTGATCTACGCGGCCGGCGCCTCCAAGCCCCGCGCCTGGCGCTGGGCCGGCGCGGCCGGGAAGCTGTCGTTCTCGCTGTTTCTGACCAACACCCTGACGGCGGCCATGTGGTTCGGCGTCGCGCGGATGGTCGAGAGCAAGCTTGGCCTACCCTCGGCGGCGGCCTGGGCGCTGTGGGCGTTGGCGATCCCGGCGACGATCGTCGTGGCCTGGCTGTTCGAGCGGATGGTCGACGCGCCGTTGCAGCGGTGGATGAAGGGGCGGTCGACCGCCCAGCGCGTTCCGACCAACGCCCCGGCGACCGCCTAGAGCCCATCCGCTTCTGATGGAAACATCAGAAGCGGATAAACAGGCTCCATTTCAAGCATTTGGAGCGTGGCAGGCGCCGAAACCGCTCACACTTTCGGCTGCCATGCTCTAGGCCATCAAGGCCCGCGCCGCCGCGCGCGCGGCTTCCGTCACCTCGGCGCCCGACAGCATCCGCGCGATCTCTTCCTCGCGCTCGGCCGGACTGAGCGGTTCGACCTTGGTGCGGGTCGAGGTATCGTCGCCCGACTTCGAGATCCGCCAGTGGGCGTCGCCCCGCGCGGCGACCTGGGCCGAGTGGGTGACGACCAGGACCTGGGCATTCGAGGCCAAGCGCTTCAGGCGCAGGCCCACCGCGTCGGCCACCGCCCCGCCGACGCCCTGATCCACCTCGTCGAAGATCATCAGCGGCTGCGGGCCGCCGCCGCGTCCCGCCAGCGCCGCCTTCAGGGCCAGGGCGAAGCGGGCCAGTTCGCCGCCCGAGGCGATGGCCTCCATCGGGCCGAACGGCGCGCCGGGATTGGTCGAGATCTCGAAGGCGATGCGGTCCAGGCCAGTCGGGCCAGCGCGATCCTCGGCCAGGGGCTCGACAGCGACGCGGAACCTGGCCTTTTCCAGCTTCAGCGGGGCCAGTTCGGCCTCAACGGCCTTGGCCAGGGCGTCGCCGGCGGCGCGGCGCTCGGTCGACAGGGCCTCGGCGGCGAACAGATAGGCATCGCGGGCCTCGGCGGCCTCCTTGTCGGCGGCCTTCAGGGCCTCTTCGGAGGTCTCGATGGCCTGAAGGCGCGCGGCGAACTCGGCGCGCTTGGCCGGCAGATCCTCGACCAGGACATTGAGCTTGCGGGCCATGCCGCGCAGGGCGAACAGGCGCTCTTCGGCCTTTTCCAAGCGATCGGGCTCGAACTCGAAACTCTCGGCGACCGAATCGATGGCGGCGCTGGCTTCCTGGGCCTCGACCAGAGCCCGGTCGACGGCCTCGCAGGCGGCGGATAGCCGGGTCATGGCCGCGCCGTCGGCCGGGGCGCCAGCCTGCAGGGCGCGCTCGCGGGCCCGCTCCAAGGCGCGATAGGCCTGGGCCAGCTTTCCGGACAAGGCGTCGCCGCCCAGGGCGTCCTGGGCCGAGGCGATGTCGATCATCGCCTTTTCGGCCGAGCTCAGCAGGGCCCGCTCCTCGGCCAGGGCCGCCTCCTCCCCTTCGCGGGGATCGAGACGGTCCAGTTCGGAGAGGCGCAGGGTCAGTTCCTCGGTCTCGGCGGCGGCGCGGCCGGCCAGGTCGCGCAGCGCGGCGGCCGCCTCGCGGGCGGCGCGCCAGGCGCTCCAGGCCGAGCCGACGGCGCCGACGCTGACCCCGCCGAAGACGTCCAGCAGGCCGCGGTGGGTCTTGGGATCCAGCAGGCCGACGGTCTCGTGCTGGCCGTGAACCTCCAGCAGCAGCGCGCCGAGGTCCTTCAGCACGCCAACACTGGTGGCCTGGTCGTTGACGAAGGCGCGGCTGCGACCGTCGGGCGACAACTGCCGGCGCAGGACCAAATCCTCGTCACGGGCGTAGGCCAGGCCCTTGTCGTCCAGATAGGCGAAGGCCGGGTGGTCGGCCGGCAGGGCGAACATCGCCGTGGCCGAGGCGTGGCCGGCGGCCCCTCGGCGCACCAGCCCCGCGTCGGCGCGCGCGCCAGTGGCCAGGCCCAGGGCGTCGAGAATGATCGACTTCCCCGCCCCGGTCTCGCCGGTCAGCGCGGTCAGGCCCTCGCCGATGGCCAGGTCCAGGCTCTCGATGAGCACGACGTCACGGATGGAGAGGCCGATCAGCATGATGCGCAAGATCGCCGGGAATCAGGATTTTTCAAAGCGCAAAGGTAGAACGAAACGGGACCAGGCATCCGGTCCCGTCGCTTCTACATGCCCAGGACGCCCATCAGGCCCTTCCTGGACTTCTTTTCGCCCGGAGGCGCCAGGGTCGTGTCCTTGTCCTTCGACAGGACGCGCTCCAGGACGTTGCGCTTGGCGCCGGCCTTCAGCGGCTCGACGGCGGGACGCAGGCCATTGTCGTTGAGTAGCTTGTAGGCGTCGGCGTACCAGCGGTCGCCCGGGAAGTTGTAGCCCAGAACCGCGCCGTTGCGCTTGGCTTCCTCGGTCAGGCCGATGGTCAGATAGGCCTCGACCAGACGATAGAGCGCTTCAGGCGTGTGCGAGGTGGTCTGGTGCTTCTCGATGACGGTCTTGAAGCGGCCGATGGCGGCCAGGGTCTGGCCCTGCTTCAGGTAATAGCGACCGATGGCCATTTCCTTGCCGGCCAGCTGGTCGTTGACCATGTCGATCTTCAGGCGGGCGTCCTGGGCGTACTCGGTGGTCGGGTAGCGCTGGACGACGTCGCGCAGCGCGGCCAGGGCCTGCTCGGTGGCGGCCTGGTCGCGGTTCACGTCGACGATCTGCTCGAAATAGCAGATGGCCTTCAGATAGTAGGCGTACTGGGCCGACGGGTTGCCGGGGTACAGCGAGATGAAGCGGTCCGAGTCGCCGATGGCGTCGGCGTACTGGTTGCCCATGTAGTGGGCGTAGCCGGTCATCAGAATCGAGCGGCGCGACCATTCCGAATAAGGGTGCTGGCGCTCGACCTCGCGGAAATAGTCGACGGCTTCGTTCCAGTTGCCACGGTCCAGGCGGTTGGCGCCCGTGGAATACAGCAGCTCGACCGGGCGCTCTTCGTAGGCGAGGGTCGGCTTCTTGGACTTGCCCGCGCAGCCCGCCACCGACACGGCGACCAGCATTGCGGCGATCGTGACGGCCGAACGTCCCTTGAAATTACGAAGCACGGAGTCTCTCACCCTCGAAGCAAACGTGCGCCCCAGCGCCGTGCAAGGCTTCTACACCACGCCGTCGAAGGCGCAAATGCGAACGCCGAGCCCGACTCCCGGAGACGCTATCTAGACCGCTTCAGCCAGTTCCGACGCGAGGGCGCGTAGGCGCCAGGCGCGCGGCTGGGCCATCAATGCCCGAACCACGGCGTTATTGAGGCCGTGACCGGCCAGAACGCCTTCGAAGCGGCCCACAAGCGGCTTGCCCAGCACATAGAGATCGCCGATGGCGTCCAGCGCCTTGTGGCGAACGAACTCGTCCGGACGGCGCAGGCCTTCCGGGTTCAACACGCGATCGCCGTCGATGACCACGGCGTTCTCCATCGAGCCGCCCCGAGCCAGGCCGATGGCGCGCAGGGCCTCGACATCGCGGACGAAGCCGAAGGTGCGACAGTCGGAGAGCTCGGCGCGGAACGAGTCTTCGTCGACGACCAGATCCACGGCCTGACGGCCGATGGCCCGCGAGCCGAAGGCGATCTCGAAGGCGACCTCGAAACGGTCCGACGGCAACAGGCTGGCGCGCTTGTCGCCCTCCTCCACCGTGATCGGGGCCAGGATCTCGATGTACTGGCGGACGGCTTCCTGCTTGCGGCGGCCGGCGCGGTCCAGGATCTGGACGAAGGGCTCGGAGGAGCCATCCATGATCGGCACTTCCGGACCGTCCAGCTCGACGACGCAGTTGTCGATCGACAGGGCCGCCAGGGCCGCCATCAGGTGCTCGATGGTCGAGACGCGGACGTCGTCGCCATTGCCGATCACGGTGCCGAGCTGCGTCTGGCAGACCGCCTGGGCGGTCACGGGGACGCGGTTGTCGCGGTCCTGCACATCGGTCCGCACGAAGACGATCCCCGCGTCGGGGGCCGACGGACGCACCGAGACGCGCACGTGCGCGCCCGTGTGCAGGCCGATCCCCGCGAAGATCACCGGCCCTGCGACCGTGTGCTGAAAATAACCCGAAGCCGACACTAGAGACACCTTATCGTTCGACGGACGACTCTGCGGTCGTCCTTTCGCCCCGACTACCATCTAGGAAGGATGCTGCGTCGCGGCAAAGCAAAGTCTGTTTCGGATTGTTACGCGCTAAACGACTGACTTGATTACAGTTTTGTCACAGAAACGCAGGCGCGGAAACAGACCGTCGGTCGACGATCCGTGCTCGGGAATCTTGTACCGGGGTCCCCTATCCCCTCGGCGAAAGCAGGACTACGCTCCGCCGCCAAAGCGATAACCGTTTCCGGGAATTTCGGTTTCATGATCAAGAGCTTGCGTATCGTCGCCCCCATGGCCGCCTCCGCCGCGGTCCTCGCCATCGCCCTCGCCGGGGCGGCCCAAGCGCAGACGCCCGCCAAGCCGCACGTCTTCACCGCCAAGGACATGGCGAGCCTGGATCGCCTGTCGGATCCGCGCGTCTCGCCCGACGGCCGCTATGTGCTCTATTCGGTGCGGACCATGGACTATCCGGCCAACAAGGCCGCGATGTCGCTGTGGGTCGCCGACCTGAAGACCAGGATGGCCCCGCGTCGGCTGGCGATCTCGAACGGCGGCGCGTCGAGCGGCCGCTGGAGCGCCGACGGCAAGACCATCTACTTCTCGTCCAGCCGCGCCGGCGGGATCGAGCAGGTGTTCAAGACCGACGTCATGGGCGAGACCGCGACCCAGGTGACCGCGGCCCCGTTCGACGTCCAGGCCTTCAAGGTCGCCCCGGACGGCAAGACCATCGTCGTGGGCCTGGCCGTGTTCCCCGACTGCGCCGACTTCGCCTGCACCGAGGCCAGGCTGGCCGCCAAGACCGCGACCAAGGCCACGGGCGTGGTCTATGATCGTCTGTTCGTCCGCCACTGGGATACATGGAACGACGGGACCAAGAACCACCTCTTCGCCTGGACGCTGGACGCCAACGGCGTGGCGGCAGGCCAACCGGTCGACTTGATGAAGGGCTTCGACGGCGACACGCCCACCAAGCCCTATGGCGACGACGCCGATTTCACGATCACGCCGGACAGCAAGGGGCTGGTGTTCTCGGCGAAGGTCGCGGGCAAGGATGAGGCCTGGACGACCAACTATGACGTCTGGAGCGCGCCGCTGGACGGCTCGGCCAGGGTCCAGAACCTCACGGCCGGCAACAAGGCCTGGGACGCCGCCCCGGTGTTCTCGCCCGACGGTAAGCAGGCCGCCTATCGCGCCATGAAGCGCCCCGGCTTCGAGGCTGATCGCTTCGCCATCATTGTGCGCGACATGGCCACCGGCCAGGAACGCGAACTGGCGCCCAACTGGGACCGCTCGGCCGACTCCATCGCCTGGAGCCCGGACGGCACGACGATCTACGCCACCGCCCTGGACGTCGGCCAAGGCAAGCTGTTCGCCATCGACGTGAAGAGCGACAAGGTCGTCGCGCTCACCGGCGACGGCCATGTCACCGGCTTCGATGTGGGCCCGGCGGGCATCGTCTACGCCTCGGACTCGCTGAAGAGTCCGTCGGAGCTGTTCCTGCTCGGGTCCAAGCGCCCGGTGGTGAGGGTGGCCAGCGTCTCCAGCGAAGCGCTCAGGGACGTAGCCTGGGGCGAGCCGGAACAGTTCAGCTTCAAGGGCTGGAACGACGAAGAGGTCCACGGTTTCGTCGTGAAGCCGGCGAATTTCGACCCCGCCAAGAAGTATCCCGTGGCCTTCCTGATTCACGGCGGTCCGCAGGGCTCATTCAGCAACAGCTGGTCCTATCGCTGGAACCCGCAGGTCTACGCCAATGCCGGTTACGCCGTGGTGATGATCGATTTCCACGGCTCGACCGGCTACGGCCAGGCCTTCACCGACGCCATCAGCCAGCATTGGGGCGACCGCCCGCTGGAAGATCTGCAGAAGGGCTGGAGCGCGGCGCTGGGCAAGTACGCCTTCCTGGACGGCGACCGCGCCTGCGCCCTGGGCGCCTCTTACGGCGGCTACATGGTCAACTGGATCGCTGGCGCCTGGCCCCAGCCCTGGAAGTGCCTGGTCACCCACGACGGCGTCTTCGACACCCGCGCCATGGGCTACGCCACCGAGGAGCTATGGTTCACCGAGTGGGAGAACGGTGGAACGCCCTGGCAGCCCGGAACGACCTACGAGACCTTCAACCCCGCCCTGCACGTGGCCCAGTGGACCAAGCCTCAGCTGATCGTGCAGGGCCAACTGGACTATCGCATCCCCGTCGAACAGGGCCTGGGAGCCTTCACGGCCCTGCAGCGCAAGGGCGTGCCCAGCAAGCTGCTGTACTTCCCGAACGAGAACCACTGGGTGCTGAAGGCCCAGAACTCGGTGCAGTGGCACAAGGAAGTGCTGGACTGGCTGGACCAGTGGACGGGGAACATCCGGCCGGGGAAGTGACCGCGGTAGGCGGTCATCCCGGCCTTCGAGCCGGGATCCAGACATAAATCCCGTCTCCCCGGCGAAAGCCGGGGCCCAGATGCAAGAGCGACCGCGATCCCCGCTAGGTTCGCGGGCGTTTCTGCGTGCGCCTCCCAGTTCTACGATCTGGGCCCCGGCTTTCGCCGGGGAGACGGATGATGGGTTTGTGTCAGAGTTTTCCGGTGGCGACGGCCACCGTCAGTCGGGCCTTCTTTTCCAGCTCTCCCATCTCGCGCCCGGCCATATAGGCCCGCGCCAGGGCCGCGGGGGCCACGGCCGGGAACGCCGCCACCGGCAGCCCCCTCACCTCTCTGCGCGCCGCTTTAAGCTGGTCTTCGACCCGCCGCTTCATATCCGCCTGCGTCCAGTCCGCCGGCAGCCGGTCACGCCCCGCCTGCTTCAGCCGCCACAGCCCAGAAAGTCCCCAGGCCCGCGCCGCGCCCTTCACGGCGTGCGGGTCGGCGCCCGGGTCCAGCCGCCGCGCGGCCAGCACCGCCAGGGCTCCGGCCGTAGCGTCGACATAGGCCAGCACCGCCGCCTCGTCCTTCAGCGGACCTTCGTCCAGGTCGGTGAAGCGCGCCTCGGCCAACGTCGCGAGCGCGTTCGGGTCGAACCTCGACGCGGCCAGGGCCTCGACATTGGGATGCTTGCGGGGCGGCTTGCCGGCGGCGATCTCTTCCATCGCCTCGCGCCACCAGGTGATGCGGATCTCGCCCATCAGGGCGTTGGAGACGCCGCCCGCCACCCGGGCCAGCTCGTAGTTCAGGCCGAAGAGCGCGATGACGTCGGCCCGCGCGGCCAGGTCGCCGATGAACCGGCTGGCCAGCCAGCGGTCGGGATCGACGCGGCGGACGAGGTCGTCGAGGGTTTCGGTGTCGGCCATGGTCTCAAGACGAAGAAGGGCCCGCCGAGCTGGCGGGCCCTCCCCTTACAGCGTGTCGCGTCGGGCGTCAGCCGAAGACGGTCTGGTTCATCGCCATGGTCGCCAGCATCGGCAGGCTAAGCAGGGTGTTGGTGCGCGAGAACAGCATGGCCAGCTTGGCCGCCTTCGCCTTGGCGTCCGCGTCGGCCTCGACCATGCCCAGCGCGATCTTCTGGTTCGGCCAGATGAAGACCCAGACGTTGAAGAACATCACCGTGCCCAGCCACATGCCGGTGCCGATGAAGGTGTACTGCATGTCCACGCCGGGCGTGTAGCCGCCGGCCAGGCCCAGGCTCGCCGCTTCCAGCAGGTAACCGCGGCTGAAAGCCAGGATCACGCCCATCACCCAGGTGAACAGCGCCGCCCAGCGGAACCAGAACAGGGCTTCGGGCGCGATGTACTTGCTGACCGCCGGCTTCAGCTCGGCCGGGATCTGCGGCATCACGCGGATCTGCACGAAGTTGAAGTAGTAGAGCAGTCCGATCCACAGGATGCCGAACAGCACGTGCAGCCAGCGGAAAACGGCCTGCAGGAAGATCGCGCCATGCCCGTCGGGGCCGTGCGCGTAGCCGATCACGATCACCAGGGCCAGCACGAAGCTGACGATCATGGTGTTGCGGAAGTTGGAAAGCAGCCCGGACATCGTTTCCCCCAAGTCCTTCTGAAAGCTTGGCCCGGACCATAGGACCGTTTTCGGGAGTCGGCAAAGTCGCCGCTAGGACGCCGTTAAGGCGAATGCCGTAACCTCAAGTTGCGCCAAAGCGAGATCCGCCATGCAAGTGTCGTCCGTCGCCCAGCCCCTCTCCCCGCCGCCCGCCAGCGGTGGCGGCGTCGTCGCCGTGGTTCTGCGCCAGTCCGCGATCCTAGCCGACGGCTCCGGCGCCTCGGATGACCAGAAGATCGACGCCTATGTCGCCATCGGCAAGGCGCTGTACACCTCGGACCAGGGTCGGGCCGACTGGTTCAAGTCCAGCACCCAGGCCGATCGCGACGCGCTGAACGCCGCCTGGAACAACTCGACCATAGCCAAGCAAATCCGCCAGGCCGCCGATGACTTCAACGCCCGGGGTATGCGCACGCCGCGCGAAGGCAATGTGATGGCCGACCAGATCGTCGCCCTGAACCGGATGTCGCCCCAGCAGCAGAAGATGATCTTCGCCGGGACGGCCAGCCTTGAGCAGACCGGGACCCTGGAGAGCTGGAAGGCCTTCCTCCAAACCAATGCCGATGGACGCGAGCAGCAACTGGCGGAGGAGAAGGCTGAAAAGGCCGAGAAGACCGGCAAGGACGCGGCCGTGCAGGTCTCGTTGTCGGACGACGCCAAGGCCGCCCTGGACACCCTGACCGACGAGAACCGCGTCGGCGGCGTCGCCGAGGCGGCCCTGGGCATGCTGCGAAAGGCGGCCGAGGAACGCGCCGAAGCCAAGGCGAAGAAGGATCGCGCCGAAGAACCCGGCGCGACCGTCGACCAGACAGCCTAGACCGCGATCAGCGCAGCCGCCAGCCTGCGGCCTTCGCTGGCCAGGACGTTATACGTCCGAGCCGCCGCTTCGGTGCTCATGAACTCGAGGCCCACGCCCGCCGCCTTCAGGGCGTCGCGGACCGCGCGCGGCGGCAGGCCGTTGTTGAGGCCCGTGCCCAGCAAAACGAACTCCACCGCCCCGCCGGCGGCGAACACCTCGGCGAAGGCCTCGGGGGTCAGCTCGGCCAGGGACGTGGCGGACCAGTCGCGGGGCTGATCGTCGAGGATCAGCAGCGAGCCGGACCGCCAGTCGCCGGAGACCCGGAAGCCGCCGCCGCCCCAGGCATCGATGGACGGCGGCTGACGCATCAGGGGCGCGAGGCCGCGCCGAGCTTGATCGGCGTGGCTTCCTCGTCGTTCCGCTTGACGCCCCAGATCAGGATCATCGGCAGGGCGATATAGATCGACGAATAGGTGCCGATGATGATCCCGAAGATCATCGTGAACACCAGCGGGAACAGGACCGGCCCGCCGAAGATCATCGTGCCGCCCAGGGCCAGCAGGGCCGTGGTGCCGGTGATGATCGTCCGCGACAGACGCTCGTTTTCCGACAGGTCGATGATGTCGCGCAGCGGGGTGGTCTTGTACTTGCGCAGGTTCTCTTTCAGTCGGTCGAAGGTGATGACCTTCTCGTTCATCGAATAGCCGATGACCGTCAGCAGGGCCGCGATCTCGGTCATCGAGAACTCGATGCGCATGACCGACAGCAGGCCCAGGGTCAGAACGATGTCGTGGATCACGGCCACGACCGCGCCCGTGCCGTACGACAGGCCGAAGCGGAACCAGATGTAGCCCAGGGTCAGCAGCAGGGCCACGCCCAGGGCCTTGAAGCCCGAGAGCAGCAGCTCGCCCGAGACCTTGGCGCCCACTTCCGAACGGCTGGTCACCTTCAGGTCGGGGAAGCGCTTCACCAGTTCGGTTTCGACGTGCTTGGACGCGTCGCTGGGCTTTTCGCCCTTGGCCGGCAGGAACTTGACCATGGCCGAGTTCGGCGAACCGAAGCCCTGCACCTGGCCGTCATGGGCGCCGATCTGGTCCAGCGTCGTGCGCAGCTCGGCCAAGGGAGCCGGGCGCGACATCTGCACTTCCAGGGCGACGCCGCCCTTGAAGTCGATACCCAGGTTCAGGCCCTGGAAGACCAGCAGGCCGATCGAGGCGGCGATCAGGACCGCCGAGATGACGGCCGCGACCGGGGCCCAGCGCACGAACCGATAGTGGGTCGAACGCGGGATGTAGCGAATGAGTGGCCAACGCATGGTCGGTTCTCCTATGCGATCGGCAGCTTCTTCGGCTTGGTGGTCTTGAACCACCAGCCGATGAGCACTTGGGTGATGAAGATGGCGGTGAACAGCGACGTGAACACGCCGATCACCAGAGTCCAGGCGAAGCCCTTCACCGGGCCCGAGCCGAAGCTGAACATGATCAGGCCCGAGATCAGGCTGGTGATGTTGGCGTCCAGGATCGAGGTCAGGGCCAGCTTGTAGCCGTGGTCGGCCGCGGCCATGGGCGTGCGCCCGGCGTTGGCCTCGTCGCGCATGCGCTCGTAGATCAGCACGTTGGCGTCGACGGCGACGGCCAGGGTCAGGATCAGGCCGGCGATGCCCGGGAAGGTCAGGGTCGCCTGGGTCATCGACATGATGCCGACGATCAGCAGCACGTTGACCACCAGGGCGATGGCCGCGAAGCCGCCGAACAGGCCATAGGCCAGGATCACGAACACGAACATCGACAGGGCGCCGATGGCCAGCGAGATCGCGCCGGCCTTGACGGCGTCGGCGCCGAGCTCGGCGGTCACGGTGCGCTGGTCTTCCACGTTCAGCGGGGCCGGCAAGGCGCCCGAGCGCAGCAGCAGCGATAGTTCGTTGGCGCTTTCGACGGTGAAGCTGCCGGTGATGATGCCGCTGCCGCTGGTGATCGGATCGTTGATCACCGGGGCAGAGATCACCTTCTTGTCCAGGACGATCGCGAACCGCTTGCCGGGGTTGCGCAGGGTGATGTCGCCGAACTTCCTGGCGCCGGAACCGTTGAACGCGAAGCCGACGGCCGGCCGGCCATTCTGGTCGAAGGTTTGCGAAGCATTGGTCAGTTCGTCGCCCGAAACGACGGCGCGCTTCTTGACCACGTAATACGGCGCGGAGCGGTCTTCGCTCTGCAGCAGTTCCGAGCCGGGGGGGATGCGGCCGGCCTGGATGTCTTCGGGCGTCACCGTCTCGTCGACCATCTGGAAGGTCAGCTTGGCGGTCTTGCCGATGACGCTCTTGAGCTTCTCGGGATCGCTCTCGCCGGCCGCCTGGATCATGATCCGGTTGGTGCCCTGGCGGTTGATCGAGGGCTCCTTGGTGCCCAGGCTGTCGATACGGCGACGGATGGTCTCGATCGACTGGTCGACGGCCTTGGCGGCGTCGGCGCGCTGGGCTTCCGGCACGAAGGTGACTTCGATGCGGTTGTCGCCCTTGCCCTGGACGCTGACGTCCTTGCCACCAATCACGCCGGCCAGAGGCGCGCCGAGATTCTTGCGCAGCAGATTCAGAGCCGCTTCATAGCGCGAGGCGTCGCCGATGCGGACGCTGATCACCTCGCCCTGCTGGGCCAGTTCGCCGAACGGGATCTGCTCGTTCCGCAGCTGAGTGCGGGTGTCTTCCATCAGGTCGGACAGACGCTCGCGGTGCAGCGCGTCGGTGTCGACCTCATAGAGCAGATACGAGCCGCCTTGCAGGTCGAGGCCGAGATTCAGCTTCTGGTGCGGCAGCCAGCCGGGCATGGCGTCCAACGTCTTCTGCGGGAGGACGTTGGGCAGGGAGAACAGGATGCCGAAGATCACCGACAGGGTGACGGCGATGATCTTCCAGCGGGAGAGGGTCAGCATGGATCAGTGACTTTCAGGCGACGCCGCGACGGACGCCTCGAGACGGATTCGGTATCGCCTTAGTTCTTGGCGTCGTTGGCCGGGGCCGGCTCGCCCTTGGCGCGGACTTCCGTGATCATGCCCTTGATGACCTTCACGGTCACGCCGGTGGCGATCTCGACGCCGACTTCCTTGTCCTCGACGCGGACGACCTTGCCGATCATCCCGCTGGACAGGACGACCGTGTCGTTGCGCTTCAGGTTGGTGAGCATCGCCTGATGCTCCTTGGCGCGCTTCTGCTGCGGACGGATCAGCATGAAGTAGAACAGCACGACCATCAGAAGGATGGGCGCGAGCTGCAGGAATTGAGCGTTCAGACCGGACATGACGTCTCCAACAAAACCGATGCGGCGCGCCAGCCAAAATAGAGACAAGCTCATAGGGTCGCGCCAAGTCGGCGGAAGCTATGCGTTCGCCTCCCCTTTTGCAATCCAAGCGCACCCGGTATGCAGCGTGCCCATGACCGACGCGCCCAGTCCCTCACTTACGCCCCTGCTCGCCCGCATCGCCGAAGCCCTGGAACGCCTGGCGCCGCCCGCGCCGCCCGCGCCGGACTTTTCGTCCGCGCGCCTGTTCCGGCACGAGCCCAAGGACGGCGCCTTCGTCCCGGCGGCCGACTATCCGCTGTCGCTGGACCTGCTGGTGGGAATCGACCGCCAGAAAGGCCGTTTCGTCGACAACCTGCGCCGCTTCGCGCTCGGCGTGCCCTGCAACCACGTGCTGCTGTGGGGCGTGCGCGGCACCGGCAAGAGCTCGGTGACCAAGGCCGCCTTCGTCAGCCTGGCCGACGAATTCCCGGCCCTGAAACTGATTGAGGTCGATCGTGACGAGGTCGCGGCCCTGCCGCCGCTGTTCGATCAACTCCGCGCGCGTACGGAGCGGTTCGTGGTGCTGTGCGACGATCTTTCGTTCGAGGACGGGGCCGCCGCGGCCAAGGCGCTGAAGTCGGCGCTGGAGGGCGGCGTGTCGGGCCCGCCCGAGAACGTGCTGTTCGTGGCCACCTCCAACCGTCGCCACCTGATGCCGCGCGACCACGTCGAAAGCCAGGGCGCCATCGCCGCCGCCGAGAACGCCGAAGAAGAGATGAGCGTCTCCGACCGCTTCGGCCTGTGGATCGGCTTCCCGCCGATGGACCAGGACACCTATCTGGCCGCCATCCGCGGCTATGCCGAGCAGTTCGGCCTGACCGCACCCGATCTCGACCGCCGCGCCCTGCAGTGGTCGCAGATGCGCGGGGCCCGCTCGGGCCGCGTGGCCTGGCAGTTCGTGCGGGATCTGGCCGGCGAACTGGGCGTCAGGCTGCCCAGCTGAACAGCAGAACGGCCCGCCTCTTTCGAAGCGGGCCGTGCCAGGGTTCAGTGAAGGCGTCGTCTTAGCGCGGCAGCACCAGGGCCGGGTCTACCGGCTTGGCCTTGTCCTTGACCGTGGGCGCGTAGCGCATCTCGAAGTGCAGCTTGGACTCGTTGGTGCCGCCCGTGGCGCCGACCGCGCCCAGTTGCTCGCCCTGCCGCACCTGCTGGCGCATCTTGACGTTGATGCTGGAAAGGTGGGCGTAGGCCGTGACCCAGCCGTCGGCGTGCTTGACCAGCACCAGATTGCCGAAGGTCGGGACCTGATTGCCGGCATAGGCCACTTCGCCGTCAGCGGCGGACAGCACCGGCGTGCCTTGCGCGGCGCGGATGTCCAGGCCGTCATTGCGCTGGCCCGTGCCCTTGACGCCGAAGGTCGAGATGATCTCGCCCCGCACCGGCCAGGCGAACTTGCCCTTGCCCGAGGCGATGATCTCGGCCTCGGTCGGGGCGGCGCTGCCCTCGATGATCGGACGCGCGGACGGCGTCGGGCTGACCGGCTGGGCGGCGACCGGCGCGCTGGGGCGCGAATAGCTGTTGCCGCTGGGCTGATAGGGCTGCGGGTTGGAGGGCGTCGATGGCGCGGGGGCCGTGGGCGCGGAGCTGTCGACGCGGGCGTAGGTGTTCGAGGGCGTCGACGGCGAAGGCGCCCGTGTCGGCTCGGGACGCTTCACCACCGTGGTGGTCGTGGTCCGGATCGGGCCCTTGTCCTTGTAGCCGTCGGGCAGCAGGATCTTCTGGCCCTTCTTCACCGAGGCCGTGGAGCGCAGGTTGTTCTCGGCGGCCAGTCCCTTGACGCTGACATTGAAGCGCTTGGCGATGCCCGCCAGCGTATCGCCGCTCACGGCGACATAGGCCTTCTGTGTGGTCGCCGGCCCCTTGATCTTGGCGCCCAGCTTCAGCGGCTTGTCGGCCTTCAGCTTGTTGTCGTCGGCCAGGTCGCTGACGCTGATGTCGAACTTGCGGGCGATGGCGGTCAGGGTGTCGCCCGATTTCACCGTGTGGATCTGGCGCGGACCGGCGACGGTCGTGACCGAACCGGTGACGCTAAGCGTCGTCGTGCTGACGGGGCCCAGGTCGCCCGGGTCCGTCGGCGTCAGCTGATTGGCCGGATGCAGCGATCCGGGAGCCGGACGCGACGAGGTCGTGGTCGCCGGACGGCTCGGGGCCGGCTCGGCCTCGGCGGAACTAGGCTGCGAGGCGGGCGCGCCGGCCAGCACGGTCGTCGTCTTGATCGGCCCCTTGTCCTTGTAGCCGTCCGGAAGGACCAGCTTCTGGCCCTTCTTGATCGCCGAGGAGGCCTTCAGGTCGTTCTCGTCGGCCAGGGCCGCGGCGGTGACGCTGAAGCGCTTGGCGATGGCGAAGATCGTGTCGCCGGTCTGGACTACGTAAGCCTTCTGGTCGTCCTTGGCCGGGCCCTTGATCTTCTGGCCCAGCTTCAGGCGGTACGGGGCCTTCAGATCGTTCAGTTCGACCAGCTCGGCGCGGGTCGCGCCGAAGCCGCGGGCGATGGCGTCCAGGGCGTCGCCGGATTGGACGACGCGCACTTGCGGCTTGCCGGGAACATTGACCACGGGACCGGTGACGGTGGTGGTGACCACGGTCCTGGGCGGGGCGGCGCGCAGTTGCGGCGCGGGCGCGGAGGTCATGGCGCGCGCGGGGGGCGGCAGCTCGGACTGGGTGACCGACGGCGCGGCCGGGGTCGAGATCGGCGTCGGACGCGGCAGGGTCTCGGCCTCGCTGGGCGCGGTCGAGACGGCCTCAGACGTGGGCGCAGCCGGCTGGGCGGCGGGGGGCTGGGTGATCGGGAAGTTCGGCGTGAAGCGCTGGCCCGCGGCCCGCGCGTCCTCCGCATGGGCGCCGAGCGTTCCAGCCGTCAGGGCGATCACCGCCGCGCGCGTCCACAACTGCCTCATAGCCTCTCCTTTCCCGCCGGAGCCACCAAAGGGCGCCGCCAGGGTAAATCAACCTTTAACACCAGAGGCCGCGAAACGCCGCGTCCCCCAACCTTCACTGATCCTTCGCGACGCCGGCCAGCAAAGGCACGAAACGCACGTCGCAGAGAATCTCGACCCGGAAGCCCCCCTTGCCGTCGCCGGCATAGCGGCGAAGGCTTTGAACTGGCCCCTTCCCCACCGGCGCGACCAGCACGCCGTTGGGCTTCAGCTGCGAAAGCAGCCGCTTCGGATCATCTTCGGCCGCCGCCGTGACCATAATGCGGTCGAACGGCGCCTGTTCGGCCCACCCCTCGCCGCCATCGCCGAACTTGGTGATGACGTTGGTCAGGCCCAGCTTGTGGAAGCGGCCTTCCGCCTCCTTCATCAGGGTGCGATAGCGCTCGATCGTATAGACGAGGCGCGAGACCTTGCTGAGGATCGTGGTCTGGTAGCCCGAGCCCGTGCCGATCTCCAGCACCCGGCATCGCGGCTCGATCGTCAGGGCCTGGGTCATCAGACCGACGATATAGGGCTGGCTGATCGTCTGGCCGCAGGCGATCGGCAGGGCCGAATCCTCCCACGAGCGGTCCTTGAACAGGTCCGGCGTGAACAAGTCGCGCGGCGTGGTCTCGATGGCCTTCAGCACCTGTGGATCGGTGACCCCCTGGTCGCGCAGGGCCTGCATCAGGCGCGGCAGGTCGGCCTTGGCGTTCTCGGCGGCCTTGGACGTCCCTCCGCTCATGGAGCCGCCTTCAGCTTCGGCGGAGCGCCGCCCAACACACCCTTCAGCTTGTAGACGGTTTCGTTGTGCGTCAGGTCGATGTGCAGCGGCGTGACCGAGATGCGGCCCGAATAGATCGCCTTCAGGTCGGTGCCGTCGACGGGCTCGGAGGCCTTGGCCGAGAAGCCCATCCAGTAATAGTCGCGGCCGCGCAGGTCGGTGCGCTTTTCCATGTTGCGCAGCAGGCCATCGCGGAAGCCCTGGCGGGTGACTTCGACCTCGGTCACTTCGTCCGGCGTCACGGCCGGGAAGTTGACGTTCATGATCACGTCGGTCGGCCAGCCCACCTCCAGCAGGCGCTGGACGACGCCCGGGCCGAAGTGCTCGGCCGTCTCCCAGTGGGCGACGACCTCGTCGTGGAAGAAGTTCATGGTCTGCGACAGGGCGATCGAGCGGATGCCGTGGGCCATGCCCTCGATCGCGCCGGCCACCGTGCCCGACAAGGTGACGTCCTCGGCCAGGTTCTGGCCGCGGTTAACGCCCGACAAAACGAGATCCGGCGCGGGACCGTCGATCAGTTGCTGCACGGCCATCATCACGCAGTCGGTCGGCGTGCCCTCGACGGCGAAGCGGCGATCATCGAGCTTGCGGACGCGGATCGGGTCCGAGAGCGTCAGAGCCCGGCTGGCGCCCGACTGCTCGTATTCCGGCGCGCAGATCCAGACGTCGTCGGTCAGGGCGCGGGCGATCCTCTCCAGGCTCTTGAGGCCCGGCGCGTTGACGCCATCGTCGTTGGTGAGGAGGATCCTCACGCAGCGCCTCCGATGTGGGTCAGCCCGCCCATATAGGGCTGCAGCGCCGCCGGGATGTGGATGCGGCCGGCCTCGTCCTGGTAGTTTTCCAGAACGGCCACCAGGGTGCGGCCGACGGCCAGGCCCGAGCCGTTCAGGGTGTGGACGAAGTGGCCGCCCTTCTCGCCGGTCTTGCGATAGCGGGCCTCCATGCGGCGGGCCTGGAAGTCGCCGCAGTTCGAGCACGAGCTGATCTCGCGATACATGTTCTGCGACGGCAGCCAGACTTCCAGGTCGTAGGTCTTCCTGGCGCCGAAACCCATGTCGCCAGTGCATAGCAGCATGGTGCGGAACGGAAGCTCCAGCTTCTTCAACACCGTCTCGGCGCACTCGACCATGCGCTGATGCTCGGCCTCGGACTGGTCGGGGGTGGTGATCGAGACCAGTTCGACCTTGTAGAACTGGTGCTGGCGGATCATGCCGCGCGTGTCACGGCCGGCCGACCCGGCCTCGGCGCGGAACGACGGCGTCAGGGCCGTCAGGCGCATCGGCAGCTCTTCCTCGGCCAGGATCTGCTCGCGAACGATGTTGGTCAGCGAGACCTCGGCGGTGGGGATGAGCCAGCGGCGGCGGTCGATGTACCGGAAGCGAAGGCTTTCCGAGTAGTCATTGAAGCTAGGATTTTGCTTCTGAAGGAGGCTCGGCAACCCGGCCAGCGAAGCAACGATTTCGGGATCCGTCGGAGCCGCCTGGTCAAAAGCTACGGGGCCATCACTCGTGATGCTCGAAGCGAAAAAGAGATCGTTCTCAAACTTCGGCAACTGCCCCGTGCCGAACAGCGCCTCATCCCGCACCAGCAGCGGCGGGCTGATCTCGGTGTAGCCATGCTCGACCGTCTGCAGGTCCAGCATGAACTGGCCGATGGCGCGCTCCAGGCGGGCGATCTCTTTCTTCAGGACCACGAAGCGCGCGCCGCTCATGCGGGCGGCGGCTTCGAAGTCCATGCCGCCCAGGGCCGCGCCCAGGTCGACGTGGTCCTTGGGCGCGTTCAGGCGGCCGGCCGGCAGCTTGGCGGCGTCGCCCCAGCGGCGCGCCTCGACATTGCCATGCTCGTCCTCGCCCGCGGGCACCTCGGCGGCCGGGATATTGGGCAGGCTGGCCAGCAGGTCCTTGAGCTTGCCGCCGACCAGGGCCTCTTCTTCGGACGCGGCGGCCATGACGCCCTTCAGCGCTTCCACCTCGGCCATCAGGCGCGCGGCCTCGGCCTCGTCCTTCTTGGCCTTGGCCATGCCGATCAGCTTGGAGCTCTCGTTGCGCTTGGCCTGGGCCTCTTGCAGCGCCGTCTGGGCCGCGCGCAGCTGGGCGTCCAGCTTGACCGCCTGCGCGGCCTCGCCCGACCGCCCCTTGGCCGACCATGCGGCTTCGAAGGCTTCGGGGTTTTCGCGGATGGCCTTGATGTCGTGCATCGGACGCAAGCTCGGGAGATGGGCGATGGAGAAACGCCCTCTCTAAGGCGCGTCGGCGGGGGCGCCAAGCTTTCCGGACGGGCGGGCGGCCTGTCCACGGCTTCGTGATCCCGGGCCAGGGCGGCCAGGACAACCCCGCATTGCGCGAAAACCCGGATCCGAGAAACATACGCCCCTCATGAGGAAGGTCGAAAAGCCTGTTATCGCGCACGATACCGGTACCTAGGCATGAAAAATCCAACCCCTAACGAAAATTAGCCGGACTTTGTCACACGGACTTAATCCAGATCGCCGACAAGCCGCGCCAATTCAGTACGCGTGCTTTTTCGGCCCTCCCCGGCCGCCCGATCATTCCTAGGAATTTGAAATCATGAAGACGTTCGCCGCTTTCGCCGCCCTCGCCATCGCCGCCGCCCTCGCCGCTCCGGCCGGCGCCAAGACCGTCACCGAAGTCCGCGTGTCGCTGGCCGGCAAGAATTCGGTCCAGATCGAAAACGAGATCAAGACCGCCGCCGCTTCGGTCTGCGGCGCCGGCGATGCGACCTGCGTCGACAACGCCCTGATGAACGCTCACCGCCAGCTGGCCTCGATCATGCGCGCGCGCGACACCGGCAAGCCGGCCGCCGTCGAGACCGTCTCGGTCGTCCGCATCTCGCTGAAGGGCAAGACCCAGGACCAGATCCACGCCGAGATCCGCACGGCCGCCCAGACGGTCTGCAAGGTTCAGGGCCCGAACTTCAGCGTCGTGAGCTACTCGTCGTGCGTGGCCGACACCGTCCGCGCCGCCAAGGCCCAACTGCAAGCCCGCGTCGGCGCCGCCGCCTAAGGGTTCAAGTTTCGCTCGCTTATCTGAGCTGAAAAGAAGGGCTCCGCGGCTCAGTCGCGGGGCCCTTTTTATTTTGAAAATCCCCTCCCCTTGATGGGGAGGGGTAGGGGTGGGGTGAATGGGGCGGTTGACGCCGGGCGCTGCATCCAGCGCAGCATTCACCCCCATCCCGGCCTTCCCCCATTAAGGGGGAAGGAGAATATCTTAGACCGAAACGATATCCTTGCCGGCTTCCTCGTCGTCTTCCCGCTTGCGGCGGCGCTCGATCAGCCACACGCACCAGATCGAGATCTCGTAGAGCAGGCACAGCGGCACCGCGAGGGTGATCTGGCTGATCGGGTCCGGCGGGGTGACGATGGCGGCGACCACGAAGACGGCGACGATGGCGTAGCGACGGCCCGTCCGCAGCATATCCGACGTGACCAGACCCGCCAGGCCGCCCAGCGACAGCACCACGGGAAGCTGGAAGCTGAGGCCGAAGGCCAGGAGCAAGGTCGTGACCAGGGTCAGGTATTCCGAGACCCGCGTCTGCAGGACGACCTTCACGCCGTCGCCGACGATCTGCTGGCTCAGCGAGAACCACAGCACGAACGGCAGCATCACGTAGTAGACCAGCGCCGAGCCCATCAGGAACAGCACCGGCGAGGCGATCAGGAACGGCAGGAACGCGTTGCGCTCCTTTTTGTAGAGACCGGGCGCGACGAAGCGGTAGAGCTGCCAGGCGATGATCGGGAAGGCCACGACGATGGCCGCGAACGCCGACAGCTTGATATTGGTGAAGAACTGCTCCAGCGGCGCGGTGGCCTGCAGGGTGATGTCCTTCAGGGCGGCGGGCGGCACGTGCTTGATGCCGACCAGGGCCAGGATCAGGTCGAACGAGCCGTGGTGGCCGCCCGCGTCCTGCACGGCCTTCAGGCCCTCGGCCACGGTGAAGGGGCGGACCAGGAACAGGAAGATCGGCTTCACGAACGCGAAACAGACGCCGAAGGCGACGGCGATCGCGCCGACGCAGACGATCAGGCGGGTGCGCAGCTCGATCAGGTGATCCAGAAGCGGCGCGCGCGAGGACTCGATCTCGTCCTCATGCGCATCCTGGGGGTCGTATCCGATGGCCTTGTCGTTCACGAGACGATGTCCGAAGCGGTGGAGCCGCCGGCCTTGGCCGCGCGCTTACGCGGCGCGCGGACGGCCTTGGAGACCTCGACCGTGATGTCTTTCTTGGGCGCGGCGGCGCGCTTGCGCGGAGCTTTCGCGGTTTCAACCGGCGCCGGCTCGGCCGCCGCGACGGCCTTCTTGCGCGGCGCGCGCTTGGGCTTCTCGACGATCTGGACCGCCGGGGCCGGAACCGAATTGTCGGCGCCCAGGGCCGGATTGTGGATCTCGGCCCCGGCATAGGGGTGCATCTGGGTCGCGCCGCTGGACAGCGAGGCGTCGATGTCGGCGAAGACCTGGTCGACGTGCGGATCGGCGGCCGGCGTCGGATTGGTGAACTGGCCCGAGCGCATGGCCTGCACTTCGCGGCGCAGCTCGTCCAGTTCGGACTGGCGCGCCATCTCGTCGAAGCTGGCGCGGAATTCCGAGGCCATGCCCCGCATCCGGCCCACGAACTGGCCCAGCTTGCGCAGCAGAGCGGGCAAATCCTTGGGACCGACCACGATCAAAGCGACGGCGGCGATGACAAGGAGTTCTGTGCCGCCGATATCAGGAAGCATGGACGCGCCTTAGAACGGCGGAGCCGATGGCTCCCCGCGTGATTGGACAGACGCGCGCGAAGAACCCCTCCCCGCGCGCTTCAAGGTCTTACGACTTGCGAAGCTCTTCGGCTTCCTGCTCGGTACGCGGCAGGGCGCCCTTGGACTTGTTGTCGGCGACTTCGCTGCTGGTGTCGTCCTTCAGGCCATCCTTGAACGCGCGAATGCCCTTGGCCGCGTCGCCCATGATGCCCGACAGCTTGCCGCGGCCGCCGAACAGCAGCAGCACCACGACGGCGACGATGATCCAGTGAATCGGACCTAGACTTCCCATAATCGAGACTCCTTGCGACAGCGCCAGATAGCCGCTGCGACGCGTCGTTACAACATGCCGAAGAATATAGGCGCTCGCGGGGCCGGAGACCATGGTTCGCCCGAGAGACGCGAGGTCGCGGGGCCTGGCGCGACTTCTGGGCAAGTTCTGCTCGGCGGAGTTGACCGACCGGCCACGCTTTCAGCGCGCCCTTGCCTGCCAAGGATCTGTAAAGTCTAGCTTCCCGGCCGTGGCCCACGCCTTGCACAGAGTGTCGCACCCTCAAGTTCGAGAGCGCGTCATGTCCATTTCGTCCATCGGTTCGTCCAGCTACGCCGGCGCCTATAGCGGCATGACCGCCAGCACCTCGTCGCCCATCGGCGAAACGTCCGCCAAGGACGAGTTCCTGAAGTACCAGGCGATGACGCCGGCCCAGAAGATGCGAGCCATGATACTGGCCAAGCTGGGCGTCACCGAGGAGCAGGTGAAGGCGATGAGCCCCGAGGATCGGGCCAAGATCGAGCAAAAGCTCAAGGAAATGATCAAGCAGCAGGTCCAGAACGATCCGGACAAGAAGGACAAGACCGGCCAGATCGCCGACGTCCTCGCCTAACTTTCCGCCTTCTCCGGCTCGCCCAGGAAGTCCTGGGCGAATTCCGGCGTTTCGCCGTCGTCCAGGTCCAGCGGATCCTCCTCATCGGTGCGCAGGCCCAGCGGATCGGGCACGGTGAAGCCTGGTGGCAGGTTCATTTCCAGCAGGCCCGCGGCCTTCATCTCGGCGACGCCCGGCAGGTCCGACAGCGCGGCCAGGCCGTAATGCTCCAGGAACGCGTCCGTCGTCCCGAACGTCACCGGACGACCCGGCGTGCGCCGGCGGCCGCGCATGCGGATCAGGCCCAGCTCAAGCAGGACGTCCAGCGTGCCCCGGCTGGCCTGCACCCCGCGCACGGCCTCGATCTCGGCCCGGGTGACGGGCTGGTGATAGGCGACGATGGCCAGGGTCTCCTGGGCGGCCTTGGACAGGCGGCGCGGCTCCTCGCGCTCCTCCGTCATCAGGAACGACAGGTCGGTCGCCGTCTGGAAACGCCAGCGGTCGGCCACGCAGACCAGCTCGATCCCCCGCCCCTCGTAGCGCGTCCTCAGGCCCGCGAGGCCAGCGGCGATGTCGGCCCCCGCCGGCAGACGCTTGGCCAGGTCGACGTCGCTGAGCGGCTCGGCCGCCGCGAACAGCAGGGCCTCGATGCAGCGCTCGACGAAGAGGGGTTCGAGTTCGGTGCTCATGCCCACCCCATAACCGATTTCCCCGGCGAAAGCCGGGGCCCAGAGTCAGCTTGAGCGGCTTTCGATGATCCGAGATGCGCCCTGTCGGATTGTCGGAGGCTGGGGGGTTCGACCTGGGCCCCGACTTTCGCCGGGGAGATCGGATGGAGGGAAAGGCTCACTCCAATGCCTCCAGCGGCTCCGCCCTGGTCCGCAAGTAGATGTCCTCGAACGCCCCCATCTGCCGCGCCTCCAGAATGCCCTCCTTCACCAGCTCCAGCGAGGCCGACAGGGTCGAGGCCAGGTAGGAGGCGGGCGTGGGGCCGTCCTCCTCTTCCAGCGCCCGCTCGATCGGAGCGACGGTGGAGAGGACCGTCCACTCCTGCATCTTCGGCAGCAGGCCGCGCAGGCGGTCGCGGGCGTCTTCCAGCGGATAGGCGGTCGGCGGGCGCGGGGCGTAGTGGCGGCTATGTTCGCGTTTGCGCTGAGTGATGTAGGCGCTCATCAGGCTATAGAGATCGCCCTCCAGACGGGTCGAGGAGACGATCCTTACCGCGTCCGGATCGCCGCGCATGAAGACGTCGCGGCCCAGGATCGGGCGGTCCTTCAGCGCCTCGACGGCCTTGCGCATCACGTCCAGCTTGGCGAGGCGGAAGGCCAGCTGGGCGGCCATTTCCTCGGCCGGCGGCTCCTCGGCCTTGGCGCGCTCGGGCTTGGGCAGCAGCAGGCGGGACTTGAGGTAGGCCAGCCAGGCGGCCATGACGAGGTAGTCGGCCGCCAGGGCGAAACGCACGCGGCGAGCCTGCTGCACGAAGGCCAGGTACTGCTCGGCCAGCTTGGTGATCGACAGCTGCAGCAGGTCGACCTTCTGGCTGCGCGCCAGGGCTAGCAGCACGTGCAGCGGGCCTTCATAGCCGTCGATGTCGATGACCAGCGCCGCGCCGTCCTCGGCCGCCTCGTTGGCGGCCGCGAAGTCGAAGGTCGGCTGGAAGCCCGTGCTCAAGCGTATTTGCCGTCAAACGCGGCGTCGAAGCGTGCGCGGGCCTCGGCCACGTCGAAGGGCTCGGGGACCTTGACCAGGCGGCCCATGACGGCCTGGGCCCGGCGGCGGGCCTCCTTGCCCAGCCGGCCGACGCCGGACATCACGGCCTTCATCTCGGCCATGTCGCCGTTGCAGTGCAGGACGACGTCGCAGCCGGCCGACAGGCTGTCCTTGGCCCGCTGCTTGAAGTCACCCGACAGCGCCTTCATCGACAGGTCGTCGCTCATCAGAAGTCCGTCGAAGCCGATGGATTCACGAATGATCTTCTTGATCACCTTCTTCGACGTGGTCGCCGGACGGTTGCGGTCGATGGCCGAGTAGACGACGTGGGCGGTCATCGCCATTGGCATGTCGGACAGCACCCGGAACGGCGCGAAGTCGCGGATTTCCAGCTCGAGCAGCTTGGCCTTGACCACCGGCAGCTCCAGGTGGCTGTCGCTCAGGGCGCGGCCGTGGCCGGGGATGTGCTTGATGATCGGCAGGACGCCGCCGGCCAGCAGGCCTTCGGCCGCGGCGCGGCCCAGGGTCGCCACCTGCTCGGGCGTGTCGCCATAGGCGCGGTCGCCGATAATCTCATGGCCCTGGGGGTCCGGCACGTCCAGCACCGGCACGCAGTCGACATTGATCCCGATCGAGCGCAGGTCATGGGCGATCAGACGCGAGCCCAGGCGGGTGATTTCGCGCGCCGTCAACGGATCGTTCGCCACCAGCTCGCCGTAGGCCCGGCCGGGCGGATAGATGCGCCAGTGCGGCGGCTGCAGACGGGCGACGCGGCCGCCCTCCTGGTCGATCAGGATGGGGGCGTCGTCACGGCCGACCGTGGCGCGCAGGGCGGCGGTCAGCGCCCTCACCTGCTCCGGATCAGCGATGTTACGCTTGAACAGGATGAAGCCCCACGGCTTCACGTCCCGGAAGAAGGCGACCTCTTCGGCCGTCAGCGTGGTCCCGGCGCAGCCGAGGATAGCGGCGGAAGAGGTGCTCAAAGGGGTAACTCCTTACTTCACGAAGCAGGACTTGCCCGAGGCCGAGATCGCCTCGCAGAAGGCCTTGGCCGCTTCACGCGAGGCGAAGCCGGTCACCGAGGTGCGGTAGAGCGTCGTGCCGTTCTTGTCGATCGCCTCGACCTTCTTGCCCTTGCCGGCGGCCAGGCCCGGGGCCAGGCGGGTCGCGTCGGTCCAGGCCTTGTCGGCCAGGGCCGGAGACGACAGGGCGCCGATCTGCACCATGGCGGGGCCGCCCGATGCGGCGGCCGGGGTCGCGGCGACCGGCTTGGCGGGCGCGGCGGCGGCCAGTTGCACAGGCTTGGGCGCCGGCTTCTGGGCGGCGGCGGTCGCCAGGGATTCGATGGTTGGGGCCGGCTGCCGTGCGGTCTGCGCGGGCTTGGCGGCCGGCAGGGCGGCGGTCTGCACCGGGGCGCTGGCGACCGGCGCGGCCGGACGGGCCTGCGGCGCCTCGGGCGGCGCGGCGAAGGTGGTCGACGGCTGCGGATCCTCGTTGTGATAGATTTGCAGACCCGCGGCCGGATCCTGCGGCTGGCTGCCGGCCGGCGGCGGGGTCTTCATCTGGGCCACTTCGGTCCCGACGGCCTGCGGCGGATCGTTCGGGTTCCGCACGCCGCCGCGATAGACCAGGATCACCCCGACAACGAGGGTCACCAGCACCACCGCGCTGATGATCAGGGTCATGGGCAGCGGGCGCGCGCCTCGCACGGGCTGACGCGCATCGAACGACAGCGGCGCGTCGGTGGGCGGCGTATAGGCCCCGCGGTGCGGATCGGACATCTCGGCTAGGCTCCAGATACTCTCGGGCGTCCAAACAAGGGCGCACAGGTCGAACGCATCGAATCAGACGCGCGCGACCCTAGGTTACCCAACGGCGGCCCGTCCAAGAAGCGTCCGCCCCGCTCAGGTGGCAGACGATCGGCCGCTCGCGCCCACGTTCCGGATCCCTGGCCCGAAGGCCTAGTTCCAGACGTCCAGGTGGAACAGCTTGCGGTGTTCTTCTATCGCGAAGCGGTCGGTCATGCCCGCGATGTAATCACATACCACGCGGGCGCGGCCGGCTTCGTCGCGGTTCTGCGACTTGGCGAACCAGATGGTCGGCAGGACCTCCGGCTCCTTCAGGAATAGCGCGAACATTTCGCCCAGAATACGGCGAGCCTGGCTGCGCGTGCGGTTGACGCGCCAGTGGCGGTACATGCGCTCGTGCAGGAAGGCGCGCAGGCGAGCCAGGTCCTCGGCCATGTCCGGCGAGAAGGCGACCAGGGCGTGGTCCAGGGCCCGGACGTCGTCGGCCGAACCAACGCCGGTGGCCGCCGCGCGCTGCAGGGTCTCGCCCATCACGTCGTCGATCATCGCGCCGATCATGCGGCGAATGGCTTCCAGGTGGGTCAGGCGCGGGTCGAGGTCGGGACGTTCGCTCTTCACGGCCGCCAGGATCGGGCCGATCAGCGGCACGTCCATCAGCTCGTCCAGGGTGAACAGGCCCGCGGTGACGCCGTCGTCGACGTCGTGATTGTTATACGCGATGTCGTCGGCCAGGGCCGCGACCTGCGCTTCGGCCGACGCCCAGGTGTTCAAGCCCAGGTCGTACTCAGCGTCGTACTTCTGGATCGCCTTCCAGGAGGGCTTGCCCAGCTTATTCGTGACCGGGCCGTTGTGCTTGATGATCCCTTCCAGGGTCTCCCAGGTCAGGTTCAGGCCTAGAAAGTCCGGATAGCGGTGCTCGAGCTCGGTCACCACCCGGAAGGTCTGGACGTTGTGGTCGAAGCCGCCGAAATCCTTCATCTGCTGCTCAAGCTCGTCCTCGCCGGCGTGGCCGAACGGCGGGTGGCCGATGTCGTGCCCCAGGGCGATGGTCTCGGCCAGGTCACTGTCGAGGCCCAGGGCCGTGGCCAGCGAGCGCGCCACCTGCGCCACCTCCAGCGAGTGGGTCAGGCGCGTGCGGAAGTTGTCGCCCTCATGCGCCACGAAGACCTGGGTCTTTTCCTTCAGCCGGCGGAAGGCCGAGGTGTGAATGATGCGGTCGCGATCGCGCGCGAACGGCGTGCGCGTGCGGCTCTCGTCCTCCTTGAACCGACGGCCCCGAGACTTGAACGGATCTTCGGCGTAGGGCGCGCGCGGGACGAAGTACGGGGTCGAGGTCATGAACCGCCTTTATCGCGTTGGACGATTTGGCCCCTTCCGTAGAGGCCGCGTCACCCTCATATAGGTCTGAGGTGAGTTTTCCACAGCCATGACCCAAGTAGACTTAACGCTTTCCGAAAACGCCGCGCGTCGGATCAAGGCCATCGCCGCCAGCGAGGGCCGCCCCCTGATGCTGCGCGTCGCCGTCGATGGCGGCGGATGCTCCGGCTTCCAGTACCGCTTCGACCTGGTCGACGCCGTCGAAGACGATGACCTGAAGGTCGAGCGCGACGACGCCGTGGCCCTGGTCGATGTCGTCTCCTTGGCCCTGTTGAAGGGTTCGGAGATCGACTTCGTCGACGAACTGGCCGGGGCGGAGTTCCGCGTTCGCAACCCGAACGCCAAGTCCAGCTGCGGCTGCGGGGTCAGTTTCTCTATTTAAGCCGGCACGAACTGCAGCAGCGTCAGCGTCAGCGCGCCCCAGGCCAGCGGCGCGGCCATGGCGGCCCAGGCGAAGGTCATATGGCCCTTGCGCCACAGGATCCAGCCGGCCAGCGGCGACAGCAGGCACACCGCCCAGAACAACGCGCCGAACACGAAGCCCAGCCAGGCGATCGGGTTCAGCATGTTGCCCGCCCGGTCGAAGACCAGCGGCGTGAAGATGGCCAGGATCGCGCCGATCGCTGCGAAGGCCAGGCACGCGCCGGTGGCCAGCACCATGAGCGCGAGCTGTCTTCGATCGATTGGCTTGCCAGCTGACTTGAGCGCGACCTTCATGAGCCCTAGCCTCCCGCCGCAGTCTGGAGCCGTCAATGCGTATCGCCACTTGGAACGTCAATTCGATCAACGCTCGCCTGGAAGGCGTGCTGGCTTGGTTCGAATCGGAAACCCCGGACGTGGCCGTGCTGCAGGAGATCAAGTGCGTCGACGAGAAGTTCCCCACCGAAGCCTTCGAGCGGCTGGGCTACAATGTCGTCGTCCACGGCCAGAAGACCTATAACGGCGTCGCCCTGCTTTCGAAGTTCCCGATCGAGGACGTCCGTAAGGGGCTGCCCTTCCTGTCGGAAGACGAAGTCGACGAGCAGTCGCGCTATGTCGAGGCGGTGATCGCCGCGCCGGTCCCGTTCCGCGTGGTCGGCATCTACCTGCCCAACGGCAATCCGATCGGGACCGAGAAGTTCGACTACAAGCTGGCCTGGATGCGCCGCCTGCACGCTCACGCCCAAGGCCTGCTGGCCTTCGAGGAGCCGCTGGTCATCCTGGGCGACTACAACGTCATCCCCGAGGCCGAGGACGTGGCCAATCCCGAGGCCTGGCTTGGCGACGCCCTGTTCCAGCCCGAGAGCCGCGGCGCGTTCCGGGCGCTGAAGAACCTGGGCTTCACCGACGCCTACATGCAGGTCGACGGGGCGCCGGGCGGCTACACCTTCTGGGACTACCAGGCCGGCGCCTGGCCCCGGAACCTCGGGATTCGCATCGATCACCTGCTGTGCTCGCCCCAGGCCGTCGACCGCCTGACGGACGTCGTCATCCACCGCGACGAGCGCGACAAGGAAAAGCCGTCCGACCACGTGCCGGTCGTCGGCCACTTCCGCGACTAAGGGCCCCATAGCCCCTCTGTCGCGGAATCAGGACTCCCGCTAGCCTGACCTCACTATGAGCGAACTCGCGCGTCTTTTGCTGTTCGTGGCCATCGCCGGCTCGGCGGTGACGTTCCTGGGCAGCCTGGCCATCTGGTACGGCGACGAGGACCGGCGTCTGCGCCGGGCCCTGCGCAACGTGCTGAAGAGCGATCCGGAAGGCTTCATCGTGGCGCGCGGCCGGGGCCGGGGCGCGGGCTTCTCGTTCTCGACCAACCTGCTGGCGGTGGCCTGGGACCGGGGCGCCTGGTGCCTGATCTATCGCCTGGACGAGCTGATGGGGGCCGAGTTGCTGGTCGACGGCCAGGTCATGGGTCGCGTCTTCCGGGGCGAAGGCCGGCGGGCCATCGACCATGTCGCGCCCCAGGCCCAGTCGGTCACCCTGCGCCTGGTCTTCGATGATCCGCGCCATCCGGACTTCGCCCTCGAGCTCTGGGCCCCCGGCGACGAACAGCGCCGTGAGAGCCGCTCGCCCGGCGAGCTGATGCAGGAGGCTAACCGCTGGCTGGCCCGTTGCGAGGCCATCGTCCGCCGGCCGCTGCCGCCGCGCCCCATGAAGCCGGAGCCCGCCCCGGTGGTCGCCGCCCGCCCCGCGCCGCCGCCCGAACCGCCCGAGTCCTTGGATTACGACGAGGACGACGAGGACGATTTCCGCGCCCCCCCGCCCCTACCCGACACCCCGCCGCCGCTGGCCCGACGCTCGTCGTTCGACGGCGCGCCGCGCGCCGCGCCGACGCGTCCGGTCTCGCGGCCGACGGCTCCGGTCCCGGCTCCCGCGCCGAAGCCGGTGGCCGAGCCCGACATGTTCGAGGATCCGCCGTGGGACGACGCGGACGACGACCTCCCGCCCCCGCCGGCGACGCCGACCTACAAGCCCGTCTCCAAGGCCCGCCGCGACACCGCCGTCGATCAGGATGAACTGCCCTTCGATCTCGACGACTGATCACGCTTACGGCAACGGAAACGCCGATCCGTCGAATTTCGATTGCTGCGACGCGGCGACGCGCGTAAATCGCCGCCGCCGGCCGTGAGCTGGCGCTTTGGAGCTTCGAGCTTGCATGGCGGGTAAAGACCCCCTCGCCGCGTCCGACTCTGCCACCCCGACAACTCAAGCTCCCAACCACGGCCACGCGGCGTCGCGTTTCTGGCCGTTGGCGCTGGGCAGCGTGGGCGTCGTGTTCGGCGACATCGGCACCAGCCCCCTCTATGCCTTCCGCGACGCGCTGGAGGAGGCCGCCCGCGACGGCCTGGTGCGTCCCGAGATCATGGGCGTGCTGTCCCTGGCCCTGTGGGCGCTGATCCTGGTCGTGACGGTCAAGTACGTCCTGTTCCTGATGCGCGCCTCCAACAAGGGCGAAGGCGGGGTGCTGTCGCTGATGGCCCTGGCCCAGCAAGGCGCCAAGGGCCGCACGGGCCTGATCTTCGCCCTCGGCGCCATCGGCGCGGCGCTGTTCTACGGCGACGGCGTGATCACCCCGGCCATCTCGGTGCTGTCGGCGGTCGAGGGCCTGAAGTCGGTGCGCGGCTTCTCCGGCTGGTTCGGCGCCCAGGAGGTGATCGTCACCAGCCTGGTGATCCTGACCGCCCTCTTCGCCTTCCAGGCCAAGGGCACGGCCAGGGTGGCCGGCGTCTTCGGTCCGATCATGGTGTGCTGGTTCCTGTGCCTGGGCGCCCTGGGCGTCTGGCACATCAAGGACGATCCCAGCGTGCTGACGGCGATCTCGCCGACCTACGCCATCTATTTCCTGACCCATCACGGACTGACCGGCTTCCTGGTCATGGGCGCGGTGTTCCTGACCGTCACCGGGGCCGAGGCCCTGACGGCCGACATGGGCCATTTCGGCCGCGGCCCGATCCAGATGTCGTGGTTCGGCCTGGCCCTGCCGATGCTGGCCCTGAACTATTTCGGCCAGGCCGCCCTCGCCTCACAGGCCCTGACCGCCGCCGAGGCCGCGGGAACGGCCCTGCCGAACGCCGACTGGTTCTTCCAGCTAGCGCCCCACCAATGGCGACTGGCCCTGGTGCTGTTCTCGGGCGTCGCCACGGTCATCGCCAGCCAGGCGGTGATCACGGGCGCTTTCTCGCTGACCCAGCAGGCGATCCAGCTGGGCCTGCTGCCGCGCATGGACATCAAGATCACTTCGACCAC